>ERZ772960.519-NODE-519-length-34562-cov-7.761816_pt1 | contig 34562 bp, 32 predicted proteins | sample MGYA00580678_ERZ772960 | MGnify/ENA primary metagenome ERZ772960 (study PRJEB29015, sample SAMEA2737930) | human oral metagenome | biome: human oral; feature: human-associated habitat; material: dental | place: China | collected 2059 ... | reverse complement strand
TCAAAGTCCGCGTCAAGAATCTCGTCAACAAATACCGCACGGGCGACCCGTTCCAACTTGCGGGCGATCTCGGCATAACGATTGTGCGTCTCCCACTCCCAGATGATATGCGTGGTTTTCTCGTTCACGTCCTGCGGCGCAAATACATCGTTCTGAATGAAGATCTCTGCTATGCAGGGCAAAAGGTGACGGTCTGCCATGAGCTTGGACACGCACGTCTGCACGCAGGATACGGTTATTATCTTCACCCTGACCGCGCTTATTACGTTCGCAGCCGTCTTGAGACAGAGGCGAACGAATACGCCGCGCATCTACTCGCCTACTCCACTGACATTGACAGTGACGAGGTGACGCATCTTATCAATGAGCGTCATCCCGACCCGCGCGAAGTACACTTTCTACTCGGACGGTTTATTGATACACATATAGAGTAACGATTTGAAGGGAGCATGTGTCATGGAAGAACTGACGGTAAAAGAACCCTGGTATACTAAAACATTCCTCATCTGCATTGTGATTGTTCTGTGCTCATGGATTCCGTTTGCATCATTGCTCGTGATTCCGCTCATCCTTCTCAAATCAAAGCACTTTTCCAATTTAGGTGACAAAACTAGCCTGTTCATAAAAGACAAAATGTCTAATGAGCTTATCGCCCATCAAAATAAAATTCAAGCCCTAGATCAAACCATCTCAGAGAAAGATGCAGTTGTTCAGGACATCATCACAAAAGCTAACGAAAAAGCACAAGGAACTCTTTCTAAAATACAAGAGGAAATAGCCGCGCTTGACCAGGAATTGAGAGAAAAGAAAGAATCCCTCATAGAGCTTGACGAGGAAATTCTTTTGCAGGAGTTCTCTTTATATAAGCCTCAATATGAATTTGCGAACTCCGACGAATACAAACGGGCACTCGATCAAATACGTGAGAAACAGAAGTTCTTGATAAAATCGAATTTGGCAGCCTCAGAGTATACGAATTGGACGGTCGACGGCAGTGTTGCAAAAGGTCGAAAAATGGTATCCGACATAAAAAAACTATTGCTCAGGGCTTTTAACGGTGAGTGTGAACATCTCACGAAGAATGTAAAATATAACAACTTTGATTCTTATAAAAAGAGAATTGAGAGCGCACGAACCGCTATATCAAGACTGGGAAAGACGGTAGGCGTAGCGATCTACGATGAGTACTACGACTTAAAGATACAAGAACTTCATCTTGCTTTTGAATATCAACAGAAAAAACAGGAAGAAAAAGAGAGACAGAAAGAAATTCGCGCACAAGAGCGCGAGGAAGCAAAACTGCAAAAAGAGATTGAAGAGGCTCGAAAAAAGATTGAAAAAGAAAAAAATCACTATGAGAACGCACTGGAAGCAGCACAAAATCAGTTAGCCACTACCGACAACGATGCTGAACGCGAAGAGCTAAATAAAAAGATTGCAGAAATAGAGAGCCGGATGATAGAGATTGATAAAAACCTATCAAACATTGACTATCGTGAAGCAAACCAACGTGCAGGGTACGTTTATGTTATCTCTAACATAGGTTCTTTTGGTTCTGACATCTATAAGATTGGTATGACACGCCGTCTTGACCCAACTGAGCGTGTTGATGAATTAGGGGACGCTTCCGTTCCATTCAATTTTGATATTCATGCGATGATTTTCAGTGACGATGCACCAAAACTTGAAACGGCGCTTCATCATGCCTTTGAAGGAAAAAAACTGAATATGATAAATACGCGCAGAGAGTTCTTTCATGTATCACTCGATGAAATTGAACGTGTCGTAAAAGAAAATTTTGATGGCACGGTTGAATTCGTAAGAATTCCAGATGCGGAGCAATATAGGGAAAGCAACAAACTACGTGAGGCGATTGCCGACGGCTATGAGCCTTGCAAGGTATGTGAGCCGTAAATTATACTAAAAAATAAAGGTATTTATCAAATACCTTTATCCAATCAACATATCCCCTCCTTTACTTTTCTCCCGATTTACGCACTTATACTTGACTTATTTTGTCAAGTAAATGCACGTTTTTTCGTGAAAAAGTCAAGTAACGAGATGTTCGGAAATGCCGAACAACTCAACTGGGAAAAATCGGCTCTTTTTTCCTAGGCGAATACCAAAGTAGGAAAGCATTTCTTTACAACTTGGAAGAAATGCTTTCCTACTCAATGATTTGTCATCGCCGACAAATCATCTCCGTTCATCGAGCAGCACAAAAGCGGCGACCCCCATTGAAAGGATTCGCCGCTTTATTACAAGCCGCCAAAGAACATAAGTTTTATCGGAGGTAGGATCATGCCAACCAAGCGCAAAGACGGGCGCTATCAGTCAAGTGTCATCCTTGAGAACCCGATCACGGGCGAGAAGGTACGGCGCTATTTCTACGCCTACACGCTGCAGGAACTCGAGGCTGAGCGGCGACGCATCATGAACGCGAATATCTCGGACTTCCTACTGGTCGAGACATTCCACCGCTTCGCGGATGAATTTCTTGTTATGAAGCGCGACGTGGATAAACTCGAGGCTTCGACGCTCTCCACCTATCAGGGCTTCCTCGCGCGTCATATCCTGCCGCGCATCCCCGCAACTATGAAAATCTCGGACATAAAGCCCGCCCTACTGAAGCATATCCTCGCTCAGATCGACGGCGATCGGACGAGGCAAGCTGTCTATACGCTGCTACAGTCGATCTTTCGTGCGGCAAAATTTGAGCGTCTGATTGAGAACAATCCTATGGAGTACATCCGTAAGCCCAAGCACAAGGCGACGGCTGCGGGGATCGTCACGCCGGAGATATATCACGCGCTCCTCGACGCGATCCAGGGTTCACAGACCGAGCATCTCTTTAAGTTCGCGTGGGACACGGGACTGCGCCGCGGCGAAATTGTCGCGCTACGCTGGTCGGACTTCGATGCAAACGCCGGTCTCGTACATGTTTCCAAGGCGCGCAAGAGAGCGGCAGAGGAATACGAGGGAGCGACCAAGACAGCATACAGTGCTCGCACCGTTACGATGTCCCAGGCAGCAGTACAGAACCTCATCGCATGGAAGAAACAACTCGCTGCCCGTATGCTGCAACAAGGCATCCGCCTCACGAAGGATGACTATATCTTTCGCTCCCTCAAGGACGAGACGCAGCCCATGACGCTGACCGCAGTGACACACATCTTCGCCGACCTCAAAAAGAAACTGAACCTCCCACAGAATCTACGCTTTCACTCCTTCCGGCACACGCACGCAACGCTCCTCGCCGAGCAGGAGGTCAGCGCTAAGAAGATCCAGGTACGACTCGGTCATGCCTCCGCTTCCTTCACGATGGATCGCTATGTGCACAACACAGAGCAGATGCAGGAGGGTGTGACAGAGCGAATCGTGCAGGTTGAGAAAACATATGAGCGTTGACCTCAAGACGGCAAAATCTGCATACAAGAAAAGCACTCTGCTCTATCTGCAAAGTGCTTTTTCATTGTTTTCTCTTCAAAAATCCGACAAGCAACAGGACGATAAAAGTTCCTCCCGAAAGCCCCGCAAAGGTGATATTTCCTAGCCAAACAGACAGCGCCACAATTCCAAGCAACGCGAGGCTGAGCAAGAACGCCATCCGTTGTCCCATCCTGCTCTCTTTGATCTGCGCCTCCAAATCCGCCATCTCTGCGTTTCTATAATGCTCAGAGTTCTTTACAAAATCCTGCATTATCATGTCCGCATAAGCGGGATTGATTTCTTTGTATCCCTGCAAAATAGCAGGTGGGGGTAATGGGCCTTTATAGGTTACGGCAGCTACAGAAACAGCTGCAATTTCGCCATTATCAGGAGTTTCTACCGATGTATCGTCGCTCTGCTGTCGTAGGTCAACATCGCTCCTATCGAGGATCTCTTGCGACACATTCCCCTCCTACGCGCTTCATTGACGCCCTAAGCATGTCGCCTGTACGCTGCCAGCTCTTCCGTGAGATTTCCATAGGCGTAGAGACGTGCTGCATATGGTTCCGTTTCTGTCTGAGAGATATACTGTTGACGCCATGTGCAAGCATGCGAGAAAACCTTCTAATTACTGCTGCCACAATAGCCACCTCCCTGAAAAAAGGGACACGAATAAAACCACCGAACCCACCTGACAAGTTATCGGGTTCTCTCATTCATCATGCGGTGTGATCGTTTACACGATAGCACCTTCTTCACGATTATTATACATCTCATGGTTCAAGCGGTCAAGTGTGAAGAACAGTACGGACAATAACTGCCATGATGTCAAAAATGATGTCAAAAATAAAAATAGAACAGAAAAAGGCTTCCAAGCGAAATGCTCGGAAGCCTTGATTTTGCTGGCAGAGAGGGTGGGATTCGAACCCACGGTGGCTATTAACCACACTTGATTTCGAGTCAAGCACCTTCGACCACTCGGACACCTCTCCGTGTCTGAACTCATTCAGAACAGGTTGTATTATAGCACACCATTTTCGCTGTTGTAAAGGCAGATTTTCTATTTTTGTAAAAGATCCGCCCAAAATTCGTCAAATCTTATTTTTTGATTAAAACTTCTCATTCTTATTGACAGCTCTCTTGTAAAAGCCGTATCATAAAAAAGAAATGCGCTCGTAGTCCAGTGGATAGGACGTTGGCCTCCGGAGCCGAAAGCGGCAGTTCGACTCTGCCCGAGCGCACCAATACGAGATGAATCAGCTTTATGCGCGAGCTGGTGATAAAGCCCTTGGCCTTTTTCGGGTCAAGGGCTTTCTTTATCGAATCCTGCCATTCACATACGTCTCCGCATACAGCTTCTTTCCATCCGTCGTCAGGAGAATCGCGCCCTCCTCATCGGTTCGAAGGACGGGGATGCCCTTCTCCTGCAATCGCTTCATCACGGCGGGCGCAGGATGTCCATACGAATTGTCCGCGCCGACGGATATGACGGCCAGGCTTGGCGACGTGGCTGACAGAAACGCTTCGCTCGTCGAGCTTGCCGAACCGTGATGGGCGACCTTCAGCACGGTGCTTTCTGGGGAAATCCCCGCAGCCAGAAGCGCGCGTTCCTCCTCCACGCCCATATCGCCCGTAAAAAGGAACGAAACATCCCCATAGCGAACGCGCAGCACATCGCATGCCTCATTTCCGCTTTCTCTCGACGCGGCCTCAGGCGCGGCCAAGACCTCCACCGTCACGCCGTCCAAGACGAATCGCTCCCCCGTCCGCAATACGGTCATTTTATCGAGAAGCGGACTGGCAACGGAAAGCCCCATGCTCTTTGCGTAGACTTCCCGCCCCTCCGACGATGTACAGACGTGGCGGACAGGCAGCGCGCGCAGGATGCTTCCCGCGCCTGCCGCGTGATCCTCATGCGCATGGGACAGGAATATCGCATCGAGGCGCTGCACGCCGAAATGGCGCAGATACGGAAGATCGACGCGCGCCCCCACGTCGTATGCGCCGTCCCGCGTGCCGCCCGTGTCAATCAGAAAGGCATGGCCATTCGGCGTGCGGATGAGCGCCGCGTCCCCCTGATGCACGTCGATGAAATGCACCTCCATTTCGCGCGGGGACGTAAACCGCGCGGCGAGTGCAAAAACGAGAACGGCACAAACGAGCAGAAGCCCGCTGCGCCGATGTGCGACGAGCACGGCAAACACGCGCGCACGCGCGTCTTCGCCCAGCAGAAAGCAGCCGAGAAGCGCATAGTAGCACGCAGTCGCCACGCCGCCCATCGCCGGAACGGAAACCATGCGGATCGCGGCAAGCGCCTTTGCTCCCTCATAAGCCGCGCCGAGCAGGAGGGCAAGCGCGGCGAGGAGCACTGCCCCTGCTGATGGCAGGACGAGTGCGAGCGCGCCGCCAAAGAGCGCGAGGACGATGATCCCCTCTAGCGGCGGCACGAGCAGGAGATTTGCCAGAAACGCCGAGAGCGAGACGCGCCCGAAATACCATGCGAGAAGCGGGAGCGTCGCAAGCTGGGCGGCAAGCGTCAGCGAAAATACCGCTGCGGGAAAACGCGGCACGCGCCAAGCGAGCAAGCGTCTCCGAAAGACAGGCGCGAGGAACACAAGCCCGCCCGTCGCCGCAATGGACAGCTGAAAGCTGATGTGAAAGAGCAGGAGCGGCGAGGCAAGCAGGAGGCAGAGCGCCGTCAGCAGGAACAGATACGCCCCTTCCCGCTCGCGACCAAGCGCGATGGCGAAGAACGAAAGCCCGCCCATCAGCCCCGCGCGGATCGCGGGCGGCACGCCGCCTGCCAAGATGCAGTAAAACACGATGGCGAGCACGACGAGCCACGCCGTCAAAAGGCGCGGCAGCCGAAACAGCGCGCCAAGGCAGGCGACCGCCGCCGCAAGCAGGCTGACGTGCGAGCCGGAAACGGAGAGAATATGCACGATGCCCGTCGAAACGAAGGAATCGACGAGCGTATCGCGCAGCCCGTCATACCCGCCAAACAGCATGGCAAAAATGGCGGCGGCATCCGCATCCGCCATACTGTTTGCAAGGCTTTCCCGATAATGCGCCCGCACAGCGGCGCTTGCGCGCAAGACGGAATCCCACAGCCCTGCCTCGCGCGGCTCTGCCTTGATTTCCGCCTTGCCCGCGACAAGCGATGCCGTAATGCCATCCGCGCGCAGCATCTGTTCCGTCGCAACCTGCCCGGGATTTTGATAGCCGTGCATCAGGCGAACCTTGCCAGAGGCGTGAATCTCATCTCCGATGCGCGCCTCCGCCGCCGCGCCCTGCGCGTATAGATACACCTCCCCGGAAGCCGCCTGCCACGCGCCGCCCGGCAGGCGAACCTCCGTGACCGCCACGCGGCAGCGCGTCTTTTCCTCCCCCTCGCTCCCCAGCCGCGTGCGCGGCTCCTCGCGCAGGATTCCTGCAATTTCCACATCCCGCCCAGCAAGGGCAGAAATATCATTAGCGGGCAGGTCGCAGGAACCTGCGCCACGCAACAGCCCAAGCACGAAAAAAAGCAGCAGGCAGGGCAAAAAAGCCCACTTGCTGCTGCGCCATGACAAAATGACGGCAGAGAGAAACAGCACGCAAAAGACGAGAGCCAGTACTTCCACGGGTGGCGCGCAGGAAGCAGAGACATAAATGCCCGCGGCGAGCAGGAAAAGAAGCGCGGCGAGAAACCCCTTCGGATGCTGCCCCTGCTCCATACGCCCCGCCTCCCGCGTTCCTTTCTGTCGCACGCGCGGCGTTCCTTAAGGAAGCACTGATTAATTCAGCCGCCCATCTTCGCACATCTGCACTGTCCTTTCGTTGTCGACAAATCCGCGGCGTAGCACCACTACGCCTGTGGTTTGTCTCCTAGATAGGAACAGCGCATCTATGCAAATCTGGGCAACTTCATTTAATCAGCGCTTCCTTAAAGGGAAATCGCCTGCGCCTTTTGCAGCGTCTCCCGCGCCTCGCAGATGATATCTTGCACGATGTCTGCCACAGGTTCGATTTTTTTCAGCGGCGTGAGGCTCTGCCCTGCCTGCATCATGCCGTTTTCCGTGTCGCCGTCCACGGCGGCAAGCTTGTTCGTCCCCGTCGCCTTCTCTAGGAGCTCTTCCTTCGTCGCCTTGCCAGAATGCTCAAGCGCGACGAAGCCCTCCGCGAACTTGTTGCGGATGCCGCGCACCGCGCCGCCGATTGTCAGCCCCGTCACGATGCTGTCCGTGTCGATTGCCTCAATGAGCTTTTGCTTCATATTCGGATGGACGACACATTCCTCTGCGACGAGGAAGCGCGTCCCCATCTGCACGCCTGCCGCGCCCATCAAGAGCGCCGCCGCAAGCCCCCTGCCGTCGGCAAAGCCGCCTGCCATAATGACGGGAATCGTGACTTCGGGGATGACCTGCGTCATAAGGGGAAGCGTGGCAATCGAGCCAATATGTCCGCCCGCCTCCATGCCCTCGACGACGATGGCATCCGCGCCCTTTGCCTCGACGCGCTTGGCGAGCTTGACATTCGGCACGACGGGGATAACTTTGATGCCCGCTGCATGGAGTTTTTCAAAGTAAGGGACGGGATTGCCCGCGCCGAGCGTGACGAAGGCGGGCTTTTCCTCGCAGATTACATCGACGATCTCGTCCTTGTTCGGCGCCATCAGCATGACGTTCACGCCGAAAGGCTTATCCGTCAGCGTGCGGCAACGACGAATCTCATCGCGCGTGTATTCCGTTGTGCGCCCGCCCGTCGAAATGATGCCCGCGCCGCCCGCATTCGATACGGCAGCGGTAAGCGCAGCCTCTGAAATCCACGCCATGCCGCCCTGTAAAATCGGGTACTCGATACCTAACAGTTCCGTGAGTTTCGTGCCCATAACATTTCCTCCATTTAATCTTAATGGATCTGCGGATACTTCAAATGGAATTTTTTGTTCGCGTGCAACTTTTGCCGCAAAGATTGTAAACGCAGACGTCATGGTCAACCCCATTTCCTTGCAAGCCTGCTCCATGCTTTTCTTCAAATCCGCATCCATACGAAAATTAACCATTGCTTGTGCCATCTTGACCCTCCCCTCCTTTATCATATATTATATTCAATTTGTATTTCATTTTCAATCAATCGTTTTCAAATACAGTCAAATCGTAACCTTATCCTTCATCTTCTCAAACTTCGCCTCGCCTATGCCCTTGATTTTTTTCAAGTCCTCGACACTCTGGAATGCTCCCTGCGTTTCTCGGTATTCGATGATTCGCTTAGCCATCGCCGGACCTATGCCCGGCAGGGTATCGAGCGCCTTTTCATCTGCCGTGTTGATATTGACAAGGCCTTCCTGATTCGCGGATTTGCTCGCATTCCCTGTCGGTGCGCCCGCCTTGCCCTGCGGATTAGCCGATGCGCCCTGCTTTTCCGGCACGCGGATCTGCTGGCCGTCTTTTACTGTCTGTGCCATGTTGACCTTTTCCGCGTCCGCTGTCGGCAGAAGGCCGCCGCAGGCATTCACGGCATCGGCGACGCGCGCGCCATCTGCGAGCGAGACGACGCCGGGCTTATTGACTGCGCCCGTCACATAGACGGCGAGCTGCGCCTGCTCCGCCTGTGATTTCGTGCCTGTGTCGAGCGGCTGCACGGCGTCCTTTGACTGATAGCCATACGCCATTCCGCCCGCCACCGCGAGCACGAGGACGAGCAGGACGAGCATGGATTTCCGATACATCGGCATGATACGCGCCCCCTTTCAATCTTTCTGCGAACCAAGCGTTTCCACTAAATTAAGGAAGCGCTGATTAAATGAAGTTGCCTAGATTTGCATAGATGCGCTGTTCCTATCTAGGAGACAAACCACAGGCGTAGTGGTGCTACGCCGCGGATTTGTCGACGACGAGAGGACAGTGCAGATGTGTGAAGATGGGCGGCTGAATTAATCAGTGCTTCCTTAAGAATTTCGCGAAAAAAGATAAGAATCCTGCCATATACAAAGGTGTATAACAGGATTTTAGGGGAAACGCCTGCCCTCTTGGGAAACGCAGGAAGGCAGGCACAACACTTACCGCATAAACGTATGAATCGCGATATTGCTGACGACAGAAAGGGGTTCTGCCCAGATGCCGATCACGAGGGAGAAGAGGACGGCGACGATGCCTGCAAAGCCTGCGGGGAGCGGCAGCGCGAGATGCTCCTTGACCATCTTTTCCTCCTCGCCAACGTCGCAGAACATTTCCTTGATGACGAGCAGGTAGTAGTAGACGGACATCATCGAGACGACGAAGCCGATGCACGAGAGCGTAAAATAGCCTGCGTCAATGGCGGCGGAGAAGATATAGATTTTCCCGACGAAGCCCGCCGTCGGCGGGATGCCCGCCATTGTCAGCAGGGCGACCATGAGGATGCCCGCGGGCAGAAGCGACTCGCGCGCAAGGCCACGCACGCTCGTGAAGTCGGCGCTGCCGCGCCGTGCCTCGAGGTACGACACCGTGACGAATGCGCCGATATTCGCGAAAACGTAGACGGCGGCGTAGAAGAGCACGGCGCGCGCGCCTGCCGCGTCCGTCGCGACCATTGCCGTCATCATGTAGCCCGCCTGCGCAATCGACGAGTACGCGAGCATTCGCTTGATATTCGTCTGGCGAAATGCCATGAGGTTGCCGCCGACCATCGAAATGCCGGCAAAGGCACAGAGCAGTTCCGTCCAGTACGGCGCGAGCGCGGGGAATGCGACGAAAAGAACGCGCAGAAGAATCGCGATCCCTGCCGCCTTCGAGCACATCGCGAGGAGCGCCGTCACGGGCGCGGGCGCGCCCTCGTAGACGTCGGGCGCCCAGAGGTGGAATGGGATGATCGAGAGTTTGAAGAAGAAGCCCGCGAGGATGAGCACGACGCCGACGAGGCCGAGCGAGAAGATGAGTCCGATGCCGTGCGCGATTTCCTGAAAGACCATCGTCCCCGTCATGCCGTAGACGAGGCTCATGCCGTAGAGCAGCGTCGCCGTCGCGCCTGAGCCGAAGACGAGGTACTTGATGCCTGCCTCTGCCGAGAGCGGGTCGTCCGTGCGTATGGCGACGAGCCCGTAGAAGGAAATCGTCATGAGCTCCAGAGCGACGAATGCCGTCATGAGGTCGTTCGCCGAGGCGAGCACGCACATGCCGAGGAGCGCCGAGAGCAGCAGCAGATAATACTCGCCCTTATGGGAGAGCGTGCGCTCGACGTAGTCCGCCGAAAAGAGCACCGTGAAGAGAATCCCCAGCAGGAAGAGAATCTTGAAAAAGACGGAATACCCGTCGACGATGTAAAGCCCCGCGTAGAACGCCGTCGCCCCGCCTGCGGGCGGGTACATCGAGACGGCGAGTGCGAGGATTGCCGTGAGCCCTGCCCCCGTCAGCCATGCGACAGGGCAGCGCGGCGCGCCCTTTTTGAGCACGAGGTCGAGTAGGAGCACCGCCGCCATGAGCGTGGCTATCGCGATCTCAATCGAAAGCGCATGGAAATTCATTTCGCCCAGCATCATAGCCCACCTCCCCAAATCGTCGGCGCATCCGCGACGAGCGCGAAGAGCGGCGCGAGCGGCTGGACGCCGCTATCGACAACGTCCATCAAGAGGTGCGGGAAAACGCCGAACCCGATGAGGAATACGCCGAGCACGACGAGCGGCACGACGTCGATCTTCTGTTCGTCGGGGAACTGGAAGAAGTACGCGACGCGCGGACCGAAGAGGACGCGCGCGAGCATACGCAGCACGTAGAACGCCGTGAAGATGATGCCGCAGACAGCGACGACGGCAATCGCCGGATACGTCGCAATCGTGCCGACGAAAATCGTGAACTCCGGAATGAAGCCGATCAGCCCCGGAAGCCCCAAGGAGCAGAGCCCTGCGAGCATGAAGCCGACCGTGACGTGCGGCATGTGATGTGCGAGCCCCCAGAGGTCGCCGACGCTCCGCAGCTCCGTCTTTTCGTAGACGTAGCCGACCTGCGAGAAGAAGAGCGCGATCATGATGCCGTGCGCGACCATGTAGGCGACGGCGCCGCTGACGCTGACGACGTTCAGTGCGGCGAAGCCAAGGAGCACGTAGCCCATGTGCGAGACGGAGGAATAGGCGATCATGTACTTGATGTCGCGCTGTGCGAGCGCAATGTACGACGCGTAGATGACGTTCACCATCGCGAGCACGGCAATCACGGGCGCCCAGAATTTCGCGCCAAACGGCAAGATGAAGAAGCCGATGCGGATGAGCGCGTAGCCGCCGATTTTTTTCAGTACGCCCGCATTGATCATCGAGATCGCCGTTGGCGCGCCCGCATAGCCGTCGGGCGACCAGATATGGAACGGGAACATCGAGAGGTGCGAGCCGAAGCCGATGAGAAGCAGCAGGAATGCCGCGATCTGCACATCGTAGGAAATATGCCCCGCGAGCGCGGCGGCGGCAAGCGACTCGAGGTCAAACGTCCGCATCCCCGCGTCATACGCGCTGACGTAGAGGAGCAGCACGCCGAGAATCATAAACGCCGAACCGACGAGCAGGAAGATCGTCATCTTCATCGCCGCGTGCTCTTTCGGCACGCGTTCCGACGAGCCCCAGATGAGCACCATCAGATAGGCGGGCACGACGACCATCTCGCAGAGAATCAGGAAGAAGAAGAGGTCGCGCGCGAGGAACGCGCCCGACACGCCTGCAATCACGATGAGCAACAGGACGAAGTATTCCTTGACGCGCTTCTCGACGTGCCACGAGCTGAATACGGCGGCAAGCCCGACGACGCTCGATAAGAGAAGCATCGGCAGCGATATGCCGTCGACGCCGAGTGAGTAGGTGACGCCGAGATCCGTGATCCACGGGATATGCTCCGTGTACTGCATCCCGCCGCGCGCCATGTCGTAGTCCGCATAGACGAAGAGCGTCAGAAGCGTCGCGATCATCATCGCGAGCGCCGAAAGCTGGCGGATCGTATCGTGCAGGCGGCGTGGCAAGACCGCGATAATGCCTGCCGCCACGAGTGGCGTCAGCAGGATGACGGAAAGAATCGGAAAGGAAATCAACGGAAGACACCTCCCCCACGCACGAAGAGCTCTGCCGCCCAGTAGAGCGCGCAGCACAGAAGGGCAATCACGCCCATGTAGAAGATGTAGACGTAGCGCTGTGCCTGCCCGTTCGCCGACTCCGTCAGGAGGTCGCTCGTCCCAAGCGCATAGATGCCGAGCCCGACGACAATGCCGTCAAAGATCTTCTCATCTACCCATTTGAGCACCGTCGCCATGCCGTAGACGAAGCGCTTGCGGAAATACGCGTAAAGCTCGTCGATGTAGAACTTATGGTAGACGACGCGATAGACGAAGCCGAAGCTCTTCTGCCGCATCGCCCTTTGCAGGGCGTGCCGCCCGTAAATCTGATACGCCGCGAAAAACGCGAGGAGCGCGAGCGCCGTGCTCGTCCCCGCGACCGTCCAGTCAATCGCCTCATGGTGCGGCACGCCCGCGTTGACCCAGAGCGAGAAGCCGCCGAAGTAGCCTGCCGCGCCGCTCACGAGCGTGAGCGCGGCGAGCACGATCATCGGCCAGCGCATGAAGGCGTCGACCTCGTGCGCCTCGTGCTTGCTGCGGCTCTCGCCGAGGAACGCGACGATCAGGAGGCGCGCCATGTAGAACGCCGTCAAGAACGAGGTGACGGTCGCCATGACGTAAAGCGGCGTGCTCGCGTGCATCGCCGCCGCGAGGATCTCATCTTTCGAGAAGAAGCCCGAAAACGGTGGAATGCCCGAAATGGCAAGCACGCCAATGAGCATGGCGATAAACGTCAGCGGCATCTTCTTGTAAAGCCCGCCCATCTTCGTGATGTCCGTCTCCTCGTGGAGTGCGTGCATGACCGCGCCCGCGCAGAGGAAGAGCATCGCCTTGAAAAAGGCGTGCGTCATGAGGTGGAACATCGAGGCGGAGAACGCGCCGACGCCGACGGCGAGCATCATGTAGCCGAGCTGGCTGATCGTCGAGTAGGCGAGCACCGCCTTGAAGCGGCGTTGCGTGACGGCAATGACCGCCGCGAAGAGCGCCGTGAATGCGCCAAGCCCCGCGATGAAGTCCATGACGGGCTGCGACTCGCTGAAGATGAAGAACGCGCGCGCGACGAGGAAGACGCCGGCGGCGACCATCGTCGCCGCATGGATGAGCGCCGAGGTCGGCGTAGGGCCTTCCATCGCATCGAGCAGCCAGACGTGGAGCGGGAACTGGCCCGACTTGCCGATAGGCCCCATGAAGAGCAGGAAGCCCATGAGCGTCAGCATTCCCGTCCCCATTGCCGCCGCATAGGCGGGCACCATCATGCGAAGCTCGAGGAAGTCCGTCGTGCCGAAGGTGATCTGCACAACGAGAATGCCGACGAGCATCCCGAAGTCGCCGATGCGCGTCGTGATGAACGCCTTTTTTGCCGCCTCGCGCGCCGACACCTTCCGGTAGTAAAAACCGATCAGAAGGTACGAGCAAAGCCCGACGCCCTCCCAGAATACGTAGAGCTGCAAAAAGCTCACCGCGACGACAAGCCCCAGCATCGAGGCGGAAAAGAGCGAGATAAAGGCGAAGAACCGCCCCATTCCCTCGTCGTCTGCCATGTAGCCGACCGAGTAGATGTAGACGAGCAAGGAAACGAGCGTCACGATGACGAGCATCAGCGCCGTGAGCGGGTCGATGAGCACGCCGATCGTAATCGTGAGATCGCCGACCGCCGCCCAGATTGTCTTCAAGACGAAGGGATCTGCCATCGTGATCTGGTACGCGAACGTCGCAAACGCGACGAAGAGCGAAAACGCAAAGGCGAGCGCCATCATCGTAATGGCGATTGCCGCCGAAAGATTCTTCTCCTGCCGCGTGAACGGCCCGATGATGAGGAAGGCGAGCGCGGGGAAGAGCGGAATCAGGTACGCGTGCGAAAGCGCAAAAGAAAACACAGTGCTCCCCTCCTAATCTCTTAGCGTATGGACTTCATCGACGTTCGTCGTGAAGCGGATCTGGTACAGGCGGACGGCGAGCGCAAGCCCGACGGCGATTTCCGCCGCCGCGACGGCAATCGAGAAGATCGCCATGAGCTGTCCTGCCGCATCGTGCACGAGGAAGCGATCGAATGCAATGAGGTTGATATTGACCGCGTTCAGCATGAGCTCGACGCACATGAGGATCGGGATGATCCCGCGCCGCGTCAAAAGCCCGTAAAGCCCAATCGAAAAGAGCAGCGCCGAGAGAAAGAGCAAATCGGAAAGTGCAACCATCACGCCTCGCCTCCTCTCGCCAAAATGAGCGCGCCGACCATCGCGACGAGCAGCAGCACCGCGACGACTTCAAACGGCAGCACATACGTGCCGAGCATCAGCGCGGCGATTTCATGCGCGCCCGTCTCGCCGAGAGGCGTTCCGTCTGCGAGCGGGACGAGGCGGACGGCAAAGCCGATGAGCAGGAAGAACGCCGCGGCGAGCGCCGCCGACATCACGCGCCGCAATAGCTTCTGCGACGGGTTCGACGATGCCATGTCCACCTTGCGCGTCAGCATGATCGCCATGACGATGAGGACGGCGACCGCCCCGCTGTACACCATGAGCTGCACCGCGCCGAGAAATGACGCGCCGATATAGAAATAGATCATCGCAATGCCGAGAAACGAGAGCGTGAGGAAGAGCGCGCTGTGCACGACGTTCGGCGAGAGCACGACGCCGAGCGCACCGAGGACGGCAATCGCCGCGAGCACGTAGAATAACAGGCTCATTTCGCTCCCCCCTTCGGCGTGGCGGCAGGCGCAGGCGTTTCTTTTTCCGCGCCTTTCGCCGCTTCTGCTTCCGCTTTTGCCTTGGCTTCGGCTTCTTTCTTCGCCACCTCCGCCTTCGCCTGTGCTTCGACTTCTTTCAGAAACACTTCGAGGTCGGCGCGGTCCGCATCCGTCATCGCGTCGTGCGTCATCGCCTCCTTGCTCCACGTCGAGATCGCGTAGTCCTTGTCCCATACGAGCGTATGGACGGGGCAGGCCTCGACGCAAAGATTGCAGTAAAGGCAGCGTCCCGACTTGTGGATGTAATGCTTCATGTGGCGCTTTTTCTTCGCGTCGGGCACGATGGTCAGATCCAGCGCCTTATTCGGGCAAGCCATCGCGCACATCGAACAGCCGATGCAGACGCGCCAGTCCATCGCGAGATTGCCGCCGCGGAAATTCTCCGTCATTGGAAGCTTTTCCTCGGGGTAGCAGAAGGTCTCCTTCTTGCCCCATAGGTGCTTCCATGTGACGCCCATGCCTGTCAGCAGGCCTTTTCCAAACATACGAGCCAGCACCTCCTATATCAACCCGAACGCATACATGCCGAGCCCCGTCAAAAAGACGTTCAGAATCGAGAGCGGCACGAGCGCCTTCCAGCCAAACGTCAAGAGCTGATCGACGCGCGTGCGCGGGAACGTCCAGCGAAACCACATGATGAGGAATACCATGAGAAGCGCCTTCAGCCCGAACCAGACGAAGCCCGGCAGGAACGCGGGCCCATTGTAGCCGCCGAGAAAGAACGTCGTCGCGAGGATTGCCGCCGTCAAGAGATTCGCGTACTCCGCGAGGAAGAAGAGTGCCCAGCGCATCCCCGAATACTCGGTGAACGGGCCTGCGATAATCTCCGACTCGCCCTCGACGAGGTCGAACGGCGTGCGGTTCGTTTCCGCGACGGCCGCAATCAAAAAGACGACGAACGCGAGCGGCTGGACGAGGATGAACCAGCCGCCCCCCGCCTGCGCCTGCACGATGTCGTCCATGCGGAGCGAGCCCGTCAGCATGACGACGCCTAGGAGCGAGAAGAGCAGCGGCGCCTCGTAGCTGAGCATCTGCCCGACGATGCGCATCCCGCCGATGAACGAATACTTGCTGTTCGAGGCGTAGCCGCCCATCAAAAACGGCAGCACGGCCTGACCCGAAATCGCGAACAGCAGAAAGACGCCCACATTCACATCGGCGAGCGCCGCGCCCGCGTCAAATGGAAAGAAGGCGTAGACGAGCGCCGACGGCACGAAGAGCAATGCGGGCGAAAGCGCCCAGAGCACCTTGTCCGCGCCGCGCGGCATAATATCCTCCTTGCTCATGAGCTTCAGCATATCGGCGACGGGCTGCAAGAGACCGAATCGCCCGCCGACGCGGTTCGGCCCGATGCGCACCTGGATAAACGCACAGATCTTGCGCTCCGCGTAGGTGAATATGATTGCCGCCATCGAGATGATGCCGAGCAATGCGGCTATGCCGATGAACGCCAGCACGAGATCCACGACGAGCGGAATTGGGACTGCCGCATAGACCATGCCGCGCAGAAAGGCGGCGATTGACGCAAGCAGAGAAAGTTCCATCATCAGCCCTCCTTCAGCAGTCCACTTCGCCCATGATTGGGTCGATGGACGAGTACGCGGCGACCGAATCGCCGATGAGCATCCCGCGGCACATCGCGTCAAGCCCCTGCATATTGACGAACGAGGGACGGCGGATATGGATGCGGTACGGCTTCGTCGTGCCGTCGCTGACGATGTAGAAGCCGAGCTCGCCGCGCGTCCCCTCCGTCCGGCTGAACACCTCGCCTTTTGGCGGCTTCAAGACCTTCGGCACCTTTGCCATGACCGTGCCCTCCGGAAGGCCGCCGACCGCCTGCCGGACGATCTTCGCGCTCTCGGCGATCTCCTCCATCCTGACGCGATAGCGATCCCAGTTGTCGCCGTGCTCCCCGACGGGGACGGCGAAGTCGAGCTCGTCGTAGACGCTGTATCCGTCCACCTTGCGCAGGTCGAACGGGAGTCCCGTCGCGCGCAGGTTCGGCCCCGTCATATTGCAGCGAAGCGCCTCTTCCTGCGTCATCGCCGAGACGCCGACGACGCGGTGCATGAAGATCTCGTTGCCCGTGAGCAGGCGGTCGTACTCCGCGAGAAATACGGGCACTTCGTCCGTGAAGTCCTTTATCATCTGCACGGCCTCCGGCGAGAGGTCGCCCTTCACGCCGCCGATGCGGATGTAGTGGAACGTCTGGCGTGCGCCGCAGACGAGGTTGAAGATGTCGAGAATCCGCTCGCGGTCGCGAAACGCATAGAGCATGCCCGTCGAAGCGCCGAGATCGTTCGCGAGCGAGCCGAAAAACACCAAATGGCTGTTGATGCGGTTGAGCTCCGCCATGATGACGCGGATGTACTCCGCGCGGCGGCTCGTCTCAATGCCCGCGAGCTCCTCGACGGCGCGCGCGTAGCCGAAATTGTTGTTCATCGAAGAGACGTAGTCGAGGCGGTCGGTATAGGGCGCGCACTGCGTGTACGTCCGCGCCTCGAGCAGCTTTTCAATGCCGCGGTGCAAATAGCCCATGATGGGCGTCGCCTTCAAGATGCGCTCGCCGTCGAGCTCCAGCTGCACCTGCAGGACGCCGTGCGTCGACGGGTGCTGCGGGCCCATATTGAGCGTATACGTTTCCGTTCTTGGCATTACTCCCCCTCCCTTCGGACTGCGCGGATCGCAGGCGGCGGAGGCTGGGCGAAATCCTTGCGCAAAGGATGCCCGACGAACGTGTCGGGCAGGAGGATGCGCCGCAGGTCGGGATGATCCGTAAACGCAATGCCCACGAGGTCGTAGACCTCGCGCTCCTCGAACTCAGCGCCCGGAAAAACGGCCGTCGCCGAGGCGATGACGGGACGCTCATGCGAAAGCGTGACCTTGACCGTCGCCCAGTGGAGATGCGTTGGCGAAAAGAGATGGTAGACCATCTCGAAATGATCCTTCCAGTCGACCGCCGTCACATTCTCCATGCGCGTGAGCGCGAGCGATTTCTCGTCGCGCAGGAAGAGCAGCAGCGGAATGATTTCATTTGCTTCAATAAAGAGTGCGGGGCGCGCCGCCTCCGCGTCGTATTTGACGGCGGGAAAGACGTGCTGGATGCGCGCGATTGCCTCGCTCGAAAGATACGCGCTCCTCATGCGTTCACCGCCTTTTGCGCCTTCGCCTCCCATGCGGCGCGCTCTGCCGCCACGCGCTCCGGATGGAGGATCTTCTCGCGCAGCTTCAGCATCCCGTCGATCAGCGCCTCGGGACGCGGCGGGCAGCCGGGGATGTAGACGTCGACGGGCAGGATGCCGTCGATGCCCGGCACGACCGAATACGAATCGGCAAACGGGCCGCCCGCAATCGTGCAGCTGCCCATCGCGATCACGTACTTCGGCTCCGGCATCTCCTCGTAGAGGCGCACGACGGGAGCGGCCATCTTCCACGTCAGCGTGCCCGCGACAATCAGCAGATCGGCCTGGCGCGGACAGGGACGGAACACCTCGTAGCCAAAGCGCGCGAGATCGAAGCGCGCCGTCGCCGTGCTCATCATCTCGATCGCGCAGCAGGCAAGCCCGGACGAGAGCGGCCAGATCGAGCTCGCGTGCGCCCAGCGGAGCAGCTGGTCGAGCTTTACGACGAGCACATTGTCACGCAGTCCCTCGGGAACGCGTTCCTTTATCTCCACGACAAATCCCCCTTTCGCCATGCGTAGGCAAGCCCCAGCGCCAAGAGCCCGACAAAGACGAACATCTCGATGAGCGCGAAGAGCCCCAACACGCGGAACTCGGCTGCCCACGGATAGAGGAAGACCGTCTCGATGTCGAAGAGGACGAAGAGAAGCGCATAAAGAAAATACCCCGCACGAAACCGGACGTACGGCGAGCCGATCGGATCGACGCCGCACTCATACGGCACGTACTTCTGCGGCGACGGCTGGCGCGGCTGCAATAAAAACGCAGGGCCAAGCGCCATGGCCGGGAATGCGAGCGCCACCAGGAAGTAGATGCCAAGGCTTCCAAACTCTCCCATATACAATGCCTCCTATCTGTGAAACCAGATATATGCAAAGATCCATGTCCCGTGCACTCTTGCACGCACATGGAAACCAATCATAAAGCGAATACGCAATAAGGAAGAACGAGGTATAAATTAAATATATTTAATTATTAGAAGTGTTATTGATAACTTACATATATAATCATACTCGAAAACCATCGTGTTGACAAGGATAAAGCGCACTATTTTCTCGCTATATATTCGATTTTCTTTTCTTTTTCATTTTATGCTCATAATCGGCATAACGCGTCTTATTTTCCGCTATAACCCTCTCCACGATTTATGCTATAATTGCAATAAGAACGATTGTGGAAAGCTGGTGTTCTCATTGGAAATGGAATCGAGCCTATTTGCGGCGAGCATGCCTGCGCCGATTGCCGAACGGCTGCGCCCGCAGACGCTCGCGGAGTACGTCGGGCAGCAGCACCTCCTCGGCAAGGGGAAGATCCTGCGCCGCCTCATTGAGAGCGACCAGGTCTCCTCGATGATTTTCTGGGGGCCGCCCGGCACGGGCAAGACGACGCTCGCCCGCATCATCGCAGGGCGCACGAAGGCGAGCTTCCTGACCTTCTCCGCCGTCACGAGCGGCGTCAAGGAAATCCGCTCCGTCATGCAGCAGGCGGAAAAGAACCGCGCCTACGGCGAGCGCACCATCGTATTCGTCGATGAGATACACCGTTTCAACAAGGCACAGCAAGATGCGTTTCTCCCCTTCGTCGAGCACGGCAGCATTATCCTCATCGGCGCGACGACGGAAAATCCTTCCTTTGAGCTAAACAGCGCCCTGCTCTCGCGCTGCAAGGTATTCGTCCTGCACGCGCTCGAGGAGCGCGACCTCACCGAGCTGCTCAAAAACGCACTAAACAATCCGCGCGGCTTCGGCGGTCAGGACGTCTCTATCACGGACGATCTCCTCTCGCATATCGCGCGCTTTGCCAACGGCGACGCGCGCATGGCGCTCGGCGTGCTCGAAATGGCAATCCTGAACGGCGATACGGACGCGAGCGGAAAGACGATCGTCACCGCAGAGACGATTGAACAATGCACGTCAAAAAAGTCCCTGCTCTACGACAAGAAGGGCGAGGAGCACTACAACCTCATCTCCGCCCTGCATAAGTCCATGCGAAACTCCGACCCCGACGCCGCCGTCTACTGGCTCGCGCGCATGCTCGAGGCAGGCGAAGATCCCGTGTATATCGCACGGCGCGTCACGCGCTTTGCGAGCGAGGACGTCGGGCTTGCCGACCCGCGCGCGCTCGAGATCGCCGTCGCCGCCTATCAGGCGTGCCACCTCATCGGGATGCCCGAATGCAGCGTCCACCTCACCGAGGCCGTCGTCTACCTCTCGCTCGCGCCGAAATCCAACGCGATGGAAGTCGCCTACAACGAAGCAAAAGCCGACGCGCTGACCCAGCTCGCCGAGCCCGTCCCCATGAATATCCGCAACGCGCCGACGCGCCTCATGAAGGAAGTCGGCTACGGCAAAGGCTACGTCTATGCACACCACACAAAAGAAAAAATGGCGCGTATGCAATGCCTCCCCGACTCCCTCGTCAACCGCAGCTACTACCACCCGACGGAAGAGGGCGTAGAAGGGCGCTTCAAGGAGCGCCTTGCGGCGATAAAGGCATGGAAGGCAGACGCACCTGAAAAATAAGGCAAAATCATAAGGAAGCGCTGATCAAATGAAGTTGCCCAGATTTGCATAGATGCGCTGTATCTATCTAGGAGACAAACCACAGGCGTAGTGGTGCTACGCCGCGGATTGAAGGGCGACGAGAGGGCAGTGCAGATGTGCAAAGATAAGCAGACGCTTAGCACTTTCGTGCTTAGCGGTCGCTTATGCAAGGCTGGGCGGCTGAATGAATCAGTGCTTCCAATAAGTACGCAAAAGGAGGAGGAACGACCATGTTCGTAACCGTAACCGACTTTCAAGCCGATGTAGACAAGTATTTGGCAATGGTCAACCAAGAAGATATTTGGATTACGAAAAATGGGGCTCCAGTCGCGCAAATCATTCCCCCAAAGAAAAGCGCCGTCGATTCCCTGCGCGGTATTTTGAAAGGGCTGCCAACCAATATAAGCAAGCACTCCATTCGACAGGAAAGGCTGGCGCGTTATGAAAATACTTTGTGACACGAATATCATCTTGGATGTATTGCTTGACCGAGCACCGTTTTCCGAATCATCTTCCCGCGTGCTTTCTCTATGCGAGCAAGGCAAAATACAAGGCTTTACCACAGCATCCTGCATAACGGATATCTTTTACATCATGCACAAACATTTGCACGATACAAGACAATGCTACCATGCCCTTGAATCCCTGCTCAAAATTTTAGGTATATGTGACGTCAGCGGAGAAACCGTGCGTATAGCATTAAAGCAACGGGCGACCGACTTCGAGGATTGTCTCGTTGCCACCTGCGCAAAATCCATTTCCTGCGACTACATCGTTACGCGCGACAGGAAAGGCTTTGCAGGACTTGACATCGCAACACTTGCGCCGGATGAGCTACTGTATAAACACGACCTTTAATCACCAAGTTGTCTTTTAACAATATAAAAACCACCCATTTCCAGCCGTCGTTCTATTGCATAGAACAACAACCAGAAATGGACGGTCTTTTTACTGCCGTCAGCCTTATTTCCCGAGCGCACCTAACAGAGATGCCGCCGTTTCGCTTGCCTCGACTTGCGTGCTGACGAGCATCGGGTTTTCCTCGGCATGTGCGGCACGCGTCTTGGTCTGCGATACGATCTTATCGCCCTCATATGTCGTGACGAGCACCGATCCATCCGACATGACCTGCATCACCGTCGTCGTCTCGTCGCTCGAATCGTCCGAAGAGCCGCTGCCAGCGGGCGCGCCGCCCTTCTTCATCTTGTCCAGTACCGCGGAAAACGATTCGGACGCGCTCCCCTGCTGACGCTTTGAGGAAGGCGCTTCCACCGCACCGGCTGAAATGAAGCTTGCTCCTGCGATTTCACGCATGCTGCACCTCCTTGCCATTCATACCTCTACCGAATGTATCGGATAAAGACAAGAAAGATTAAGCGTGAGCGTCAGATCGTGTAGAAATTGACAAGTTTCGCGTCGAAGATGCCATCGACTGCCTTGACCTTTTGGAGCGTATCTTCCGGGATGTCGTTGTCGATCGTGAGCACCATGAGATTCGTGCCCGCGATCTCCGTATGGCCGACCTGCATGCCGGAGATGTTGATGCCCTCGCCGCCGAGCAGCGTGCCGACTGTGCCGATGACGCCGGGGCGGTTGATGTGCGGGCAGATGAGGAGGCGCGCGTGCGGGTCGACGTCGACGCGGAATTTATTGATGCGGACGATGCGCCCCTCCGTGCCGAAGAGCGTGCCCGCGACGGTCAGCTCCTTGCCGCCTGCGACGACGCGGACGGAGATCAGGCTCTCGTAGTGCTTCGACTCCTTGAGCTTGCGCTCCGACACCTCGATGCCGCGCTCTTTCGCGAGGCTCGGCGCGTTGACGTAGTTGACCTCGCTCTCCATGATGGGATTGAGCATTCCCTTGATGACGGCCGTCGTCAGAAGCCCCGTATTGACCTCCGTGATCTCGCCCTTATAAGTGACCTCGACCTGCTCGATCGCGCCTTCCGCGAGGGCGACGACCGTGCCGCCAAGGCGCTCGGCGAGCGTCAGATACGGCGCGATCACGCGCATGACTTCGCGCGAGACGGGCGCGAGGTTGACCGCCGTCGCGACGGGCTCGCCGTTCAGCGCCGCGTGGACGCCCTCCGCGACATCGACGGAGACGCCGATCTGCGCCTCGACGGTCGATGCGCCGAGGTGCGGCGTCAGGATGATGCCCGGCACGCCGACGAGCGGATGATCCGCGCCGACTGGCTCGCTCGTGAAGACGTCGATTGCCGCGCCCGCGACGATGCCGCCTTTCACCGCTTCAGCAAGGTCTTCTTCGACGATAATGCCGCCGCGCGCGCAGTTGATGAGGCGGACGCCCTTTTTCATGCGCTTCATTTCCGCGAGCGAAATCATGCCCTTCGTGTCCTTCGTCAGCGGCATGTGCACCGTGATGAAGTCCGATTTCCCGATGACGTCGTCCAGCGTGCCGATCGTCACGCCGAGCGCTTTCGCGCGCTCCTCATTGATATACGGATCGTATGCGATGACGTCCATGTCAAATGCCATTGCGCGCTTTGCGACGCCTGCGCCGATGCGCCCCATGCCGATGATGCCGAGCGTCTTGCCGCGCAGCTCCACGCCGACGTACTTCTTGCGATTCCACTCGCCCTTCTGCATCGTCTCGTTCGCAATGGGGATGTTGCGCGAGAGCGCGAGCATCATGGCCATCGTGTGCTCCGTCGCCGCAATCGTGTTGCCGCCCGGCGAGTTGATGACGATGATGCCCTTCGCCGTCGCGGCAGGAATGTCGATGTTGTCGACGCCGACGCCTGCGCGCCCGATGATCTTGAGCTTCTCCGCACGCGCAATGACCTCCGCCGTGACCTTCGACGCTGAGCGGACGAGCAGGGCATCATACGCGGGGATGGCCGCCAGAAGCTCCTCTGCCGAAATCTTGTCCCTCACATCGACCTCGAACTCCTTCTGCAAAAGCTCAATGCCATTCGGGGAAATGCCGTCTGCTGCCAGTACCTTCATCATTGTCTCTCCTTTTCATGTCGCGCACCGAACGGAACCCATATCAAAAAAGCGCCACGTCCCAATTTGGGACGAAGCGCTTGCTCCGCGGTGCCACCCAAGTGGCGCACGTATCGTGCACCTCTCCAGACGCTGTACCGGGCGCTCCCGTCCGGCTCGTCGCCGGCCGCTCCAAGGCGGAACATCGGGCTTTCCTGCCGGCTCTCACCTGCCGCCGGCTCTCTGCATAAGAAAAGATTCCTCCGCTTCCTCTTCCTCGCGTTTTACAAGGCGTATTATAGACCATCCACATTCAGCCGTCAAGTGTATTCCGTGAAAAAACATATTTTTCTTTTCCCCTTGCCTTTCTATTTTTTTCACGTTAGAATGTTATCTACGGGTTTTATATTTTGCAGGAAAACAGGAGGCCTTTTCATGGAAGCAGATCGCGTCTATAACTTCAATCCCGGTCCGGGCACGCTCCCTCTGGACGTGCTCAAGGAGGCACAGGCGGAGTTTTTGAACTTCAACCATAGCGGTATGTCGATTCTCGAGATCAGCCACCGCGCGCCACAGTATGACGCCGTGCATCAGCAGGCGAAGAAGGACATCAAGGAGCTCATGGGGCTCGGCGACGACTACGAGGTGCTCTTCTGCCAGGGCGGCGCGAGCCAGCAGTTCGCGATGCTCCCGATGAACTTTGCGACGGCAGAGAAGAAGGGCGCTTACGTCCTCTCGGGCAGCTTCTCGGAAAAGGCCTATCAGGAGGCGGAGCTTTTAGGCGTCGGCACGATCGCCGCATCGAGCAAGGAGGGCGGCTACAAGCACGTCCCACAGCAGGCGGAGCTTTCCATTCCTACGGATGCCGCCTACCTCCACGTCTGCTACAACAACACGATATACGGCACGGAATACCACTACGTCCCCGAGACGAACGGCGTGCCGCTCTTCGCGGATATGTCGTCCGATATGCTCTCGCGCCCCGTCGACTTCGAGAAGTTCGATCTCATCTACGCAGGCGTGCAGAAAAACCTCGGCCCTGCGGGCGTCGTCATCGTCGTCGCGAAGAAGTCGCTGCTCGAGACGAGCCCGAAGTCGCTGCCGACGATGCTCCGCTATTCGACCTTCCTCAAGAAGGACTCCCTCTACAACACCCCGCCCGCCTTCTGCATCTACATGGTCGGCAAGGTCGCCGCGTGGATCAAGGCGCAGGGCGGTCTCGCGGAAATGGCGAAGCGCAACGAGAAGAAGGCGAAGCTCCTCTACGAGGCAATCGACGCTTCGGCGGGCTTCTACCGTGGTCATGCGGAAAAGGAAAGCCGCTCGCTGATGAACGTGACGTTCCGCCTGCCGAGCGAGGAGCTCGAGAAAAAATTCGTAGCAGAGGCACTGACACACCAGCTCAGCGGCGTCAAGGGACACCGCAGCGTCGGCGGAATGCGCGCCTCCATCTACAACGCGATGCCCTACGAGGGCGTCGCCGCGCTCGTCGACTTCATGGACGACTTCCGCAAGAAAAACGCATAAGGCAAACCAACTCACGCGAAAGCGGCACGATGGGGATTTCCCTCCATCGTGCCGCTTTTTCGTGGCGTATTTCCTTGTCTACTTATCGTAATGCGTGACGTTGAACTTCGGCTCGGCAGCCTTTCCGTGGACGGGGAGCTCCTCCTCTTCCTGTGCCTCTTCTGCCACGCTCTCCTCCGCTTTCTGCGCCGTCGCAAGCGGCGTGACAGCGCCGTCGCCGTCCTTCGGACCATCGTCCGTGCCGCCGTCATGCGGCGCGTCTGCATCCTTTTCGGCGATCTTGCCCGTCGTCATAAGCTCTTCGAGCTCTGCCGCCGTCAGCGTCTCGCGCTCGATGAGCTCTTGCGCGATGAGGTCGAGCTTATCGCGGTTCTCCGTGATGATCGTGCGGCACGCCTCGTATGCCTCTTCGAGGTAGCGGCGCACTTCCTTGTCGATCTCGCTCGCGACTTCCTCGGAATAGTTGCGCTGGTGGTTGAGGTCGCGCCCCAGGAATACTTGATGGTCGGCGCTCTCGCCGTAGGAAACGGGACCCAGCACGTCGCTCATGCCGTACTGCATAATCATGCTGCGCACGATGCGCGACGCCTGCTGGATGTCCTGCGACGCGCCCGTCGAGATCTCCTTCAGCACGATTTCCTCGGCGACGCGGCCGCCCATCGCGACTTTCAGTCGGTCAAGCAGCTCGGAGCGCGTCGCGTAGTTGCGGTCTTCCTTCGGCAGCATGAGCGTATAGCCGCCCGCGCGCCCGCGCGGGATGATCGTGACCTTGTGGACGGGGTCGGCGTGCTCCAGCATCATGCCGACGAGCGTATGGCCGCCCTCGTGGTATGCGGTCAGGCGCTTCTCCTCGTCGCTCATGACGTGGCTGCGCCGCTCCGGTCCTGCCATGACGCGCTCGATTGCCTCCTCCATCTCGCCCATGAAAATCTGCTTCTTGTCACGGCGCGCGGCGAGCAGCGCCGCCTCGTTGACGAGGTTGCTGAGATCCGCGCCCGTGAATCCCGGCGTGCGCCGCGAGAGGATGTCGAGATCGACGTCCTCTGCGACGGGCTTGCCCTTCGTATGCACCTTCAGGATCGCGAGACGCCCGCGCACGTCCGGCTTGTCGACGACGATCTGCCGGTCGAAGCGGCCGGGGCGCAGAAGCGCGGGGTCGAGGATGTCGGGGCGGTTCGTCGCCGCGATGATGATGATGCCCTCATTGGCGGCAAACCCGTCCATCTCGACGAGCAGCTGATTGAGCGTCTGCTCGCGCTCGTCGTGCCCGCCGCCAAGGCCTGCGCCGCGCTGGCGGCCGACGGCGTCGATCTCGTCGATGAAGACGATGCACGGCGCGCTCTTTTTCGCCTGCTCGAAGAGGTCGCGCACGCGCGACGCGCCGACGCCGACGAACATCTCGACGAAGTCCGAGCCGGAGATCGAGAAGAACGGCACGCCCGCCTCGCCCGCGACGGCGCGCGCGAGGAGCGTCTTGCCCGTGCCCGGAGGGCCGAAGAGCAGCACGCCCTTCGGGATGCGCGCGCCGAGGTCGTTGAACTTCTTCGGCTGCTTTAGGAACTCGACGACTTCCTCGAGCTCCTGCTTCGCCTCGTCCGCGCCCGCGACGTCCTGGAACGTGACCTTGATCTTGTCCGCGCCGCTCATGCGCGCGCGGCTCTTGCCGAACGTCATCACGCGCCCGCCGCCGCCCTGCGTCTGCTGCATCATGAAGAACCAGAGCCCGACGAGCAGCAGGATGGGCAGGATGGACGAGAGTATCTGCGACCACCAAGGCGGCTCGGGCGGGTTCGCCGCCGCAATGTCGACGCCCTTTGCCGTGAGCTTCTTGTAGAGGTCGGGGTCGCTGTACGGCTCGTCCGGGGTGATCGTCGTGAACTCCGTGCCGTCTGAGAGCGTGCCGTGGATCGTGTTCTGGATGAGCACGACCTTCTGAACCTCGCCGCCGTCGACCTTTGCGAGGAACTGGGTGTACTCCACTTCCTGCCTTTGGACGCTCTTCGTCGAGAAATAGTCGATAATGGAAATCGCGACGAGGATGATCAGCAGATAGAATCCCACGTTGCGCAAAAATTTATTCAAGCCGTTTCCTCCTTCAGGGATTTAGGAAGCACTGATTCATTCAGCCGCCCATCTTCGCACATCTGCACTGTCCTTTCGTTGTCGACAAATCCGCGGCGTAGCACCACTACGCCTGTGGTTTGTCTCCTAGATAGGAACAGCGCATCTATGCAAATCTGGGCAACTTCATTGAATCAGCGCTTCCTTTATTGATAGATTTCGGGCTTCAGCACGCCGATGTACGGCAGGTTGCGGTACTTCCCTGCATAGTCCAGCCCATAGCCGACGAGGAACTCGTCTGGCACCTCGTAGCCGCAGTAGTCGATTGCGACCTCCGCCGTGCGGCGCGAGGGCTTTGATAGAAGCGCGCAGAGTTTGGCACTCTTCGGCTTCCGCTCGCGGAAGATGCGCATGAGGTAGTGCATGGTCGTACCCGAATCTATAATATCTTCGATAACGATGAGGTGTTTTCCTTCTATGTCAAAGTCGAGATCCTTGAGAATCTTGACCGATCCGCTCGTGCTCGTCGCATTTCCATAGCTCGACGCGATCATAAAGTCGAAATGGACGGGGAGCGTGATGCTGCGGACGAGATCGGTATAGAATACGACTGCGCCCTTCAAGATCCCGACGCAGTAGACCGTTTCCTCTGCGTCCTTGTAGTCCGCCGAAATGCGCGCGCCGAGCTCCGCTATCTTCGCGCGAAGATCGTCCGCTGTAAACAAGACGCGCTCGATATCCGCATCCATCATAATGTGTGCTCCCCTTCCATGATCCGAACGTACAGAATGGCGCCGCCATCTGGCGCGTGCGCCGCGCTCCTGCGCCTGCCGACAATCCATAAGATCTCGCTCCCTGCCGCAAGGAGCGGCAGAATGTCGCGCGCCTCGCGTGGGATTTTGTCATCAATCAAAATATCCTTGAGCTTTTTCCGCCCCGTCGCAAGGCGCATATAGTCGCCCGCCTGACGCGTGCGCAGGACGAGTGCCTGCCCTGCGGGCGGACAGGAAAAGTAAAACGCGCCCTCGCTCGCATCTCCCGTATCCATCGGAGGTACGGACAGAACCTCTGTCCTAACGGAAAGCGCGCCCCAATGCGTCACGCCTGGAATCTGGACGAAAGCGGTCTCTGCCGCCCGCCCCTGCCGCTTCGGCGCGGCGAGGAAAAGCCGTCCGTAAGAAACCTGCGCGCGCCTGCCGTGCGGGAGCGCGAGGCTGCTCCCCGTCCGCCCAATTAGGGCGATATGGCAAAGCGCCTCGACGTGCCGAAATCCCAAATCCTGCTCCTCGCCCGCCTCGCGCCAAAGGCGGCGCAGGGCGCGGCGGCGAAGCGCAAGCGGGAGCGCGCAGAGCGGGGCGCAGCGAAGCGCCGTGCCGCCCTCACACGACAGCTCTTGCCAGCGCGCGGAAAGCACTTCCTCCAAGCAGTCGTCCTCTGCCGCCGCGACCTCCGCGAGTTGGCAAAGCGCGCGCGTGGCGTGCGGATTCCCATGTGCGCGCAGGTACGGGAGGACATTCAAGCGCAGATCGTTGCGCGTATAGTCCGCGCAGTCGTTCATCGCATCGTGGCGATACGCGAGCCCCTGCGCCGCGCAGTAACGCTCGATCTCTGCCCGCGTCACCGAAAGGAGCGGACGAATCTGCCGTCCCCCCTTGCCGCCACGCGCGCGCATCGCCGCAAGCCCCGCCGTGCCCGTCCCGCGCAGGACACGCATGAGCACGGTTTCCGCCTGATCGTCGGCATGATGCGCCGTCGCGAGCACGTCCGCGCCAACCGCGTCAACCGTTTTCCAAAGGAAGGCGTAGCGCAGCTCACGCGCGGCAAGCTCCAGCGACAGCCCCTGCTCACGCGCACGGGCGGGAACGTCCGCCGCGCCAAGGACGCATGGCACGCCGTGCGCGCGCGCAAACGATTCGACGAAAGCGGCGTCCGCGCGGCTCGCCGCCCCGCGTATGCCGTGCTCGAAATGCGCGACCGTGACGGTAATCTGCCACGCCTGCCGCAGGGCGAGCAGGATATCGAGGAGCGCGAGCGAATCCGCGCCGCCCGAGCACGCCACGACGACGTGCTGCCTCTTTTGGAGCAATTCCTGCGACCGCATGAACTGCACGACGCGCTCGACCATAGCTTTGCCTTTCCTGTTCTTCCTGTCCGCTCATGAAAAACAAGGGCTGCCAAACAGGCAGCCCTTTTCTTTGCCTTACGCTCTGCGCGAGCCGCGTCCGCCGCGCTTCGAATCCGTCTTGCGGCGAAGGTCAGCCATGCGCTCGTCGCTGTCCTTCATGAACTTTGAGAGCTTGTCCTCAAACGAACCGCGATCGCCAAAGCGCCCGCCTCTCTTGAAATCCCGCGGGCCGCGATCCATGCGCGGGCCGCGAGCGGAACGTGGGGAAGAACCGGCGGCCTCTCCGCTCTCCTCCGGCTTCTTTTCCTGAAGCTGTTTGATGGAGAGCCCAATCTTGCCGCGCGCATCAATGCTCAGTACCTTGACCTTGATCTTGTCCTCTTCCGAGAGAAAATCGTGGACATCCTTGACGTACTCATCCGCCACCTCGGAGATGTGGACGAGCCCCGTCTTGCCCTCCGGCAGCTCGATGAAAGCGCCGAAGTTCGTAATGCCCGTGACGACGCCCTCTACGACGCTGCCAACTTCAATCGACAAATTCGTTCTTCCTCCTCTAATCCGTACTTGGATTCATCGTTATAAATACCCATTTATTATACCCTTGAAAACAGAGAAGTGTCAACATGAAAAAGGGACGCGAGCCGCCCTTTTCAAGGCTGCTTGCGTCCCATGCTGTACGGCATCTCGCCGCTTCGCGTCATGCCGAGATCCTCGCGCGCGATCTTCTCGATGTAGTTGAGCTTCTGCAGGTTTTCCTTCTCCTCGACGAGGCGGGCGTGTTCTTCCTGCGCCGCCGCGAGGCGCGCTTCTGCCGCCGCACGGTCGTCGCGCACCCGCCCCAGATACGCCTGCTGGTAGATGAGGAGAATGGAAAAGTACCCGATGACGACGCAGAGGATCAGCGTAAACCAGCCGAAGCTGCGCCGCTTGCGCTTTGTCTTTTCCAAATACACCCCTCCTTAGCTAACGTCCTATCTATATAATAATAGGCAAAGGGCGGGGTTGCAAGGGGAAACGCATTATTTTTCCGACCACTGGAAATAATTTGTGCTCGCGATGCGCCGAAAAACCGAATGGCAATGCGCGCAGCGGAAGTGATCCTTGACGTTTTCCATATCGGGCTTGCCGTCAACGATGCGGACGGGCTGCCCCTCGACGAAGTCCATGCGCTCGCCGCAGCGCGGGCAATCGCATTTGCCGTCCTTGTCGCGCTTCAGCTCCATCGGCGGGATGTCACCCGTCCGCAGGAGCTTTTTGTTCTTTGCCTTTTTCTTGATTGGAAAGGACTCAAAAAAATGGGAGCGCGAGCCGGGCATCTCACGATAGCCGACACCGCATACCGCGCACTCGTAGTGCGGCCTCGTGCGCTCCATATCGACCTTCCCGTCGACGATTTCCACCGCCTTGCCCGCGACGTACTGGAGCGCCCCGCCGCACGTCGGGCACCGATACTCTAATTGAACCAGTGCCATGTTCCAGCCTCCATACAAGAGAAGCAGATTTACCTAAGGAAGCACGGATTCATTCAGCCGCCCATCTTCATTTAATCAGCACTTCCCTAAAACTTACAAAAATATATTTCGTATTTAAGAATTATTCCATCTAAGAGGGGGAAAATCCTCCTAGGCAAAAAACTTTTCATTGCTGCTGTTCGGGATGGAGGAGAATCCCTACGATGTCCGCTGCGGCATTCGCTCGCTTGCAGCGAAGCGCGGCATCCCGCATGGCGGGGAGGCGATTGCCTGCGAGCAGATCGCGCACGGCGCGCGCGAGGCTCTCGCCGGGGTGCAGCCAGACGGCCGCCCCGTGGCTTGTCGCGTAGATGGCGTTTTCCGTCTCAGGGCCGGGTATCGGGTCATGGAGCAGCATCGGAAGCCCCAGCACGAACGCCTCGCTCATCGTGAGCGCCCCCGGCTTCGTGATGAGCAGATCGGCGGCGCGCATGAGCACGTGCACCTGATCCGTATAGCCCCAGACGAGCACCTGATGATGCGAGCGGTCGGCAAAGTCCTGCACGCGCTCCTTCAGCCCTGCGTTGCGCCCTGCGACGACGAAGAGCGTAAGGCGTTCCTCGATGCACGATAGCGCTTCAAGCGTTTCCTCAATGCCGCCTAGCCCGAGCCCGCCGCCCATCAGAAGAATCGTATGCTGCCCATCGGGGATCGCCATCGCGTGGCGCACCGAGTCGCGCTCCGGCAGGAGGACAAGGCTGCGCGCGACGGGAATCCCCGTCACGTGAAGCGTCTCCTCCAGAAAGCCGCGCGCTATCATGCCCGCGCGCATTTCCTCCGTCGCCATGAAGTAATGGTCGACGAGCGGATAGAGCCAAATCGAATGGAGCGAGTAGTCCGTCATGACCGTCGCGAGCGTAAACGCGCCGCCAGAGACTCGCTTGACGAGCGCCGCCGCCCCCTCCGGGAACGGGTGCGTGCAGAGCACGAGATCGGGATCATAGCGGCGCAGCAGGCGGCGCATCGCGCGTACCATGACGACGGCGAACGCGCCCTGCGCCGCCTTGCCGCCCGCCTTGCCGCCCGACACCTTGTAAAAGACGTCGTAGAGATTCGGGACGAAGTCGAGCATGACGAGGTAGATCTTCTTCATCAAGGCGTTCAGGCACGAAATGCGCCGCGCCATGAAGTCGACCGTCGTGATCTCCGCGTCGGGCAGCGCGCGGCGCAATTCCGTCGCAAGCGCCTCCGCCGCCTTCGTATGGCCAGATCCAATCGAGGCCGTCAGAATCAGTATTTTCTTTGGAACGCTTCTCTCCTCGCCCACACTGCCCTCCTTGTTCACGCCGTCAGCCCGCCGTCGATGCCGTAGATCGCCCCCGTCTGGAAGGCGGCGCGCGCAGACGCGAGGTAGACGATAAGCGATGCCGCCTCTTCTGCTGTCCCGATCCGGCCGAGCGGGTAGACGGACGCCATCTCGCGCAGCGCCTGCACGGGGTCGGCCGCGCAATCGAGCTGTGCCTGCGTCATCGGCGTCAGGATGTCGCCGGGCGCAATCGCGTTGACGCGCACGCCAAAGGATGCCGTCTCGAGCGCGAGCGCACGCGTGAAGAGCACGACCGCCCCCTTGCTCGCGCAGTAAGCGGCGGCGAAGTAATTGCCATGCACGCCCGCATCCGAGGCGACGTTCACGATATTCCCCTTCGTCTCCTTGAGCGCAGGAAGCGCCGCCTGTGCGAGGAGGATCGTCCCCTTGACATTCGTCGCGAGAACGGCGTCAAGCCGCTCTTCGGAAAGATCCTCTAGCGCGCCTTCCTCGTAGATGCCCGCTGCATTCACGAGCACGTCGATATGACCGAAATAGGCGCGCGCCTCCCGGACGGCGCGCGCGCAGTCCGCCGCAGAGGTGACGTCGCCCGAGATGAAAATCACGTCTTCCGCCGCATCATGCGCGCGCCGAAGCTGGCGCAGCACATCTTCACCGCGTGCCGCATCACGCGCCATGATCGCGGCGCAAGCGCCTTCCTGCAAGAAGAGCTGCGCCGCCGCAAGCCCGATCCCCGACGTGCCGCCCGAAATCAGTACGACCTTTCCCGTCAGCCCCAAATCCATACCCATATCCCCCGCACGAAAATTTTATTTCTTCGCCCGTGCCGGCACAAAGACGCTCGTCAGATAGTCGACGTCCGGCTGCCTATCGAGCGCATAGAGCGGAATGCGCCGTATGCTCTCGTCTGGCAGGGCGAGATTGTGAATGTAGACGATCTCGTAAGCATCATCAAAGTGCTCCATCAGTGCGAGCTTCACATCGGATGCAATCCGCGCATCGTAGACCTGCGTGATGACGAGCGCGTGCGAAGGCGGTGCGACAAGCGCCGCCTCGTCCTCGGCATCGAGAATCGTAAGCCCTGCAATCGGGTCGATCCCAAGGCGCACGTAGAGCGCTTCCAAGAAGCTCATGCCGGGCAAGATTGTGAGCGGCACGCCTGCCGCCGCTGCCCGCTCGCGCAGGAGGACGACGGTGCGCTCCGCGACGAGCGGGCTGCCGGGCACGGCGTAGACGATCGCCTCGCCTTCTGCAAGGCGCACGAGCTCGTCTGCAATCCCCGCGTAAAGCATCTCAAAGCCCTCTGCCGCCTCGTAGCGATCGTCGAAGGTCACATAGCGGATACCCGCCGCGTCGAGCGCGGCGACAGTCGGGTGGATGCGCGTGCGCAGGATGAGGCGGTGCGCCTTCTCCATCACTTGCCAAGCCTCGCGGGTAATCAGCCCCGCGCGCCCCGGCCCAAGTCCGACGACGGTGATTCCCCTCATACGGCATTCTCCTTTTTCTGTGCCTCGTCCTGATTGCCCGTATCGCTCTTATCTCCCGTCGCAAGGCGCAGGACGCGCAGCGCGAATCCCACGATGTCCGCCTTGCCGCGCGTGTCGAGCGCAAGGCGGAAGCCGCTTTGGTCGCCGAGCTTCTTCATGCGCCTGCCAAAGGCGCGGTCGAGCGCGATGACGGCGCGCGCGGGCAGACGCTTCCCCTCTAAGAGGCAGAGATCGAGCGCGAGCGGCTGCTGCTTGACCATGCGGATGGAGAGATCGCGCGCCATATTCTTGATGCGCGCGATGTCGAGGAGGCACAGGACGGGCTTTGTCGGCTCGCCAAAGCGGTCGATAAGCTCGTCTAGCAGTGCGGAAATCTCCTCCTCCGTGCGAATCGCGGCAATGCGCTGATAGATCTCGATCTTGTGCATGGCGTCCGCGATAAAGCCGCCGTCGATATACGCCTCCGCCGTGAGGTCGATGATCGGCTCCGGCGCAACATCCACCGTCTTCGCCCCGCCCTGCAGATGCGTGACGGCCTCCTCGAGGAGCTTGCAGTACATCTCGAAGCCGACGCTCGCGATATGGCCGTGCTGCTGCGCGCCAAGGAGGTTGCCCGCGCCGCGTATCTGAAGGTCGCGCATGGCGATCTTGAAGCCCGCGCCGAGCTCGGCGAACTCCTTCATCGCCT
>ERZ772960.517-NODE-517-length-34587-cov-5.663703_pt1 | contig 34587 bp, 24 predicted proteins | sample MGYA00580678_ERZ772960 | MGnify/ENA primary metagenome ERZ772960 (study PRJEB29015, sample SAMEA2737930) | human oral metagenome | biome: human oral; feature: human-associated habitat; material: dental | place: China | collected 2059 ... | reverse complement strand
CCGACCCTCTGCTTGTAAGGCAGATGCTCTAAACCAGCTGAGCTAAACGCCCTTGTGCTCAAAAGCGATTGCAAAAGTAGGCATTTTATTTGAAAGTAGCAAATAAAAAAGACAAAAAAAACAATCGAAATCAAAGATTTTGCAGGAAAAAGTGGGAGGGGAAGCCCAGCTATATCCCCTCTAAAGCCCACCCCTAACCCCTCCCAAGGGAGGGGAATGCGGCTTCCAAGCGGGATGATATGGATAGTTATGGCATTCTTCTTGGGCGGAATTCGTGCGATAGGCCGAGGCATTATAGACGAACGTGTATTGTTATGGCATTCTTCTTGGGCGGAATTAGGAGTCGATTTTTCTCTATTCTAATAGCTATTCCATCTGAAACACCTGACAACAAAATGATTATTGCAACAGCTTCTGCCCTATTCCAAAAGATGTTCTATCTCGCTTTGTTTCAAGATACAAAGGATATTCTTGCCATCGGGCGTGTAATTGGGGTTGGAAGAGCTGAAAAGCGAGTTGAAAATGTTCTCCATTTCGTCGTTACTCAGCACCTGTCCCATGGGAATGGCAGCCTTTCGGGCCATGGTGAGGGCCAAAGTGCTGTTGATTTCGTCGTGAATGGCGGTGGTTTTCTCTTGTGCCGAGGCGATCATATCACGCAAAAGGTCGGGAATATTCAGTCCTTCGAGGCCTGCAGGAACCGCCTGAACGGCATAACTCGAGCCACCCATGGCACTGATTTCAAAGCCAAGGTCTTGCAATTCGGCCGAGATTTTCGAAAAGGTGACCTCCTCCGAGGCCGAAAGATGAATGTTTTCGGGGAACAAAATCTTCTGTGCCACCACCTCACGCCGCCGCAATTGCTCCACATAACGGTCGAAAAGAATGCGGACATGCGCCCGATGTTGGTCGATAATCATCAGTCCCGACTTCACAGCCGTCATCATGTAGCGGCCTTTATACTGATAATGGGCCGGCGATTTCTCGGCAATGACGCTCGCAATCGACAAAGGTTCGTCTGCCGGCTCAGGCATTGTCATCTTCGAGGAGAAGAGTTCCGACTCCTGACTCGGCTGACTTTGGGCTGCTTCATAGAGCGTTTCCCAACGATTGGCAGATGAAGGTTTAGCAGAACCGCCGCTTGTGCGGAAGGGATTGTAGTCGGGATTGTACTTCAAAGTGGGGGCCGCGACCTGCTCATTTGGGCTGTAGACCGGGATATCGGGGCGTCCTTCTGTGTCGAAATCTATTGCGGGAATGTCGTTGAACATGCCGACTGCCTCCTTTACCGCAGCAGAAAGGACTTGCCAAATAGGCACTTCGTTCTCGAATTTTATCTCGGTTTTGGTGGGATGAATATTGACATCGATGTCTTCGGGAGCCACTTCGAAGTACAAGAAATAAGGTATTTGCTCGCCAGAAGGCACAAGTCGCTCGAAAGCATTCATCACTGCCTTGTGGAAATAAGGGTGTTTCATGTAGCGACCATTGACAAAGAAGTATTGATGTGCACCTTTCTTGCGGGCCGATTGCGGCTTTCCTACGTATCCATTGATGCGACACATCGTCGTATCCACCTTGACTTGAAGCAGATCTTGATTGAGTCGCTTGCCGAAAATGTCGATGATACGCTGTCGAAGTACGCCGGCTTTGAGGTTAAAAAGCTCCGTTCCGTTGCTGTGAAGACTGAAAGCGATGTCGGGATAGACCAAGGCTATGCGCTCGAAAGCCGCGATAATGTTGTTCAATTCAGTGGCGTTCGACTTCAGAAACTTGCGGCGTGCCGGCACGTTATAGAAGAGATTGTTGATCGAGAAATTGCTTCCTACGGGGCAGGAACACGGCTCTTGGCCCGTGAAACGGCTGCCCGCGATAAACAGTTGCGTCCCGACTTCGTCCTTTTCCTGCCGGGTTCGCAGTTCCACCTGCGCCACAGCGGCAATCGAAGCCAAGGCTTCTCCGCGGAAACCCATCGTGTGTAAGGCAAACAAATCATCGGCTTTGCGGATCTTTGACGTGGCATGTCGCTCGAAAGAAAGGCGTGCATCGGTCTCCGACATACCCTTTCCGTCGTCGATGACCTGTATGGATGTCTTGCCAGCGTCAATGACTTGCACCCTGATGTTCTTGGCTCCGGCGTCAACGGCATTCTCAACCAATTCCTTGATGACCGATGCGGGCCGCTGAATGACCTCACCTGCGGCGATCTGATTGGCCACAGAATCGGGCAAGAGTTGTATGATATCACTCATAAAGCTATAGTAAAAACATCAATAATAAACTGAACAGCACGAGCAGAAAAGCCAAGAAACCCATTTCTAACAACTGCCTTGCCGGACTATGACGGCGTTTTCGGCATGCCATGTGGGGCATGGCGGCCTTGAAAGCCTCGTGCAATTGCTCGCGATCCAAGGGCCGGTGCGTCGCAAGGCCAAGCGTTTCCTTGGCCCGTTGCTCAATTCTTTGCAGGCGTTCCTTGCGCTCATCGACATAGATATACTCGTGATGGAAGCGTCGGGGACGTGGTTGTCGGAAGAAACTCATGGCGTTGTGTCGGCTAAGTTCTGCAATGGCGCCTGATGACGCTTGATGATTTTCAACGCATTGTCTTCTCCTTTGCCTCGCCAAACGAACACATCTTGCGGGTCGGTTGGGCGTAGTTCCTCGAACCAAGCAAACTCCGGGAGCTTCAATTTCGATGCAGGTATTTGCGTCATGGGCAACATTACGCCCGTATTCTTAGGCGTCCATATCTTTTCCAGCCTCCTTTCGGGCGAGATATACATCTTGATGGTGTCGGTTTCAATGTAAATGTGGCCTTGTAAGGTTGAGTCTTTGTCGTCAACAGGGTAAAATATGGCCTTTGCATTGCCCGAAGCGACGGTGCGCCTTATCTTTCCGTCCGTGAAATAGGCGGAAATCTCCTTCGACGACAGCTGGTTGAAGTACTTTTGTTGCGGAATACGCTCCACACTCAAGGCCTGATTGATGACGTGGGCCTCTCGAACTGTGCTGTCGTTCATGTAGATTTTGATCACTTCGCCAAGGATTTGGCGATCGCCACTCCATGCAATTGGGTCGTGATACATTGTTATGCAGGAGTCTTTGCTGCTGAACACCAACGAATCGCAAATGGCTTGGACGTCTTTCCGATAGATTTTTACGTGATTGAAGCCATGCACCTTGCGGTACATGGAGTCGGTATTGAGGTGGAAAGTAAAGAGTTTCATGGAGTCGGCATGCAGATATAGCGTGTCACGCTGCGAATAATCCTTCACCAAAGCCTGTCCGGTGGCAAAGCCATAGCCTGTCTTTTCATTGTAAAACAGCCGTTGTCCGGTCAATTGGTTCTTGTTCAGCTTGTCCACATAGACCACATTGCCCAACCCGCGCGCCAATCCTGTCCGCTTATTGTAGTACAAACTGTCGCCGGTTATCTCTTTATCCTTTTCGGTTACAGTGGAACGGCCGTACATTTCGGCCTTGTCGGTCTTGCTGTTGAAGTAAGCATCCGACGTATGAATAATGCTTCCGTTCTGCACAATCGTGCTCGGACCGACGACATGTGCCTTAGATTGCCGCGTATCGTAGTGCAATTCGTCGGTTGTTATCGTCCGATTGGCACTCTTCATCCTTACATTATACCAGAAAGTTGCCTCACGTGTCTTCAGATTATAGTCGCCCCAATCAGACACTAACCTGTCTTTTCCGTCGATTAATCGGCCACCTTCGAAGAAATAAGCATAGTCGTTGAAGCGGTCATAATCAAGACTATCGGTGTAAAGTGTCTTACCTGAATGATGAAGAACAACGTTTTTGCGAGCTTCCAACAGCTGTCTCATACCATCATAAGCAGCGCGATCGGCCTTCAACGACAGCTCTTTTCCCTTCACATATCGCACGTTCCCGAAGGCTTTCACAGAGTTTGAAGTTTGATAAAAGTAGGCACTGTCGCACCAAAGACTTGAACCTTGGTGCGTAAAATGCACACGTCCTTTCACGATTTGGGCATCGCCTGTGGGGCCAAATTGGTCATATCGCAATTCATCGGCATGGACCAAATAAATCATTTCGTCGGCTTTGAGGCGCTTGTTCTTCCTATTTTCCGCCTCAATCCACTGAAACATACTTAACCCAAACAGGCATAGAGCCACCCTGATGACGACACTATGCCCGCAAAGATGTATGATATTGCTATGCTTCATTCACTATTTTATCCACCCTTGATACTCAAAGTCGCAGTTTTTATAGCGGTCGTTCATGCGGACATACGTGTTCTTTATCTTGTTGACCACCCAATCATGCAGTTTTCGTTCACTCTCTTTCTGCGTCACAACCTCCTGCATGGTTTGGAAATCCTCGGTGATTTTGGCGCGATGGCCATCGACTCGGTTCACCAACTTAATGATGGCAGCAACGGTCTTCCCTTTATTGTCGGTCATTTTGAACGGTGCTGAGATTTCATTCACCTTCATTGTGTCGACAACGGCAGCTATCTCGGTGGGCAGATTACGCATTTGGAACCGCGAAGTAATCTTTCCTGTCTGGTTATCGCTATAAGCCATGAGTCCATGATTATTGCGTGTGTCTTTATCTTCAGACAAATAAGAGCACGCTTCCTCAAAGGTAAACTTACCGGCCTTGATATCTTTGCCGATAGAATCCAATCTTTCCAATGCCTGTGTCAATGCTTCACCCGACACTTTCGGCTTCAACAAGATATGACGCACCTTGACTTTGTCGCCCCGTTTGTCTACCAATTGAATGATATGATAGCCGAATTCCGACTCAACAATCTTTGAAATCTTCTTGGGGTCGGTCAGATTAAAGGCCACACTCGCGAAGGCTGGGTCGAGGGTTCCACGCCCTGAATAGTCCAACTCGCCACCTTGACGAGCCGAACCGGGGTCTTCAGAATACAATCGGGCCAATGTGCTGAACGAAGTTTCGCCTTTATTCACCCTATCCGTAAAGGTTCTCAGTTGGTCTTTGACCCGATTTATCTCGCTTTGTGGGATACGTGGCTTCCTAACCAACACTTCTACTTCAACTTCTGTCGGTACAAATGGGATGCTATCTTTAGGCAAATCCTTGAAATAACGGCGCACATCGGCCGGAGTCACGCTGACATCAGCCATGATTTTCTTCTTCATTTGCTGAATCATCTTGCTGTTTTTCACGTCATCATGCAGGTCAGCGCGGATTTGGTTCAGGCTTTTGCCTTGGTATTCCTCTAATTTCTCGCGCGAACCGGCCGAGTTGATCCAGAAGTTTATCTGTTGTTCCACCGTTTGGGCAATGTCTGACTCCGTCACTTCAATGGAGTCAAGGGCGGCTTGATGCAGAAACAGCTTCTGAACGGCTATCTGTTCGGGTATCCGACAGTCGGGATTGCCACCCCATTTCATGCCTTCCATCTCGCCTTGCAGGCGCATCTGTTCGACATCGGACTTCAAAATGGGTTCGTCACCCACTATCCATACCACCTCATCTACGACACAATGCTCCGGAACCTTCACTTCCGTTTTTACGGAATCCTTGACTTCGGCCGCATTGCCACCTACCTTATTGGCCTGCGCCGTGACACCTGCCAACAACAGCAGGCCGATGAAGCCACCAAAAAGTTTATATTCGTTGCTCATATTTATATGATTTCTTTATTTTATTCCTGTCATTGCTGTTCTTTCACTGTAGCCAAGACCGCTTGATCGATGCTGACGGGATACTTGGTCCGCAAGGTTGCCACCCATTGTGCCTCCTGTTCCTCCTGATAGTCGGCAATTACCACCTGACGCACATCATCCAACGTCTTGGGAGCCTTGAGCTTCTTGCCGTAAACGGCCGTGAAAGGATAGTCATTCTCGGGCTTTGGACTGCCTTGCTTAAACACTTTGTGGTCTACAATGGCGTTGTCGCCCTGCTTGAAGAGCCCTTTCTTGGCCTTCACACGGGCCATCCCGTTCCCGTTGAACTGTGTTTCAATCACCTCATCCCACTGTTCGAAGGGCACTCGTTTCAGGGCCTTGGCCACATTCTTCACGTCTTCGGGCGCTTTCACGCTGTAAGCGACACCCTTATAACGGGGCGATTCCCATTTATATTTCTTCTTATTGCGGTTGAAATAAGCTGTCAATCCGGCCTCATCACGTGCGGCTTTGTCCCAAACGACACGATTGATGATTTCAAATAGCAGCAAACCGTCGTGATATTCCTGTATCAAATACTTCAATGACGGGTCTTTCAACTCCATTTCCTTTTGATGTTGTTCCAGCACGGCAGCCGGTGTGGCATGCGTTTCACGGGCTTTCTCGTTCAGACGGGCCTCAATCAGCTGCTCCCTTAGATGGCGTTGGTCGATATAACGCAGGATATCGGTTCGCAAGGAGTCATAAGGAAAGAAGTTCCGGCGGTCCTCTAATATAATAATGTGGTAGCCGGCGGGAGACAAGAAAGGCTCACTCATCTGACCTTTTTGCAGACTATAGGCCCGAAGTTCGAATTCTGGCAACGTTTGCCCGGGTTGTATCCAAGGCAAACTGCCTCCGGTTTCGGCCGAAACCCTGTCGTCTGAATATTTCCTTGCCAATGTTGCGAAGTCAGCGCCATGCCGCAGGGCCTCATAAATAGAGTCTATGCGCAGTTTGGCCTGTACTTCTGCACTTTGCGGAGCGCGTTGTCCCAGTCTCAACAGGATATGTCGCAACTTAACCAAGCCGCCTAACGAGTCTACCCGCTGCCGGGTTTGCTCGTAAAGCCGGTGGGCTTCGTTCTCCATATCGGCCTCGTCGACCAACGAAGACCGCACCTGTCGGTCACGATATTCCGCAAACTCCTGTTTGAACGAGGTCAAAGTGTCGAGCCGTGCCTCGAGTGCTGCCTCCACTTTCAGCTTATAATTCACGAACAAGTCGGCGTATTCGGCCACCGTTTTCCGGTCGATGACACCGTTCGCATTGCTCTTTTGATAAGCATATTCGAATTCTGAGCGCAGAACGGGCTTGCCGTTGACCATCATCACCACGGGATCGCCGGCCTGACCAAAAGCCATGCTCCCGCAAAGAAGCATGGCCAATGACACGATGACAGTCTTTTCTCTCTGCATAAGCCTTACTCCGGACGCGAATAGTTGGGTGCTTCACTCGTGATAGCGATGTCATGTGGGTGGCTTTCCATCACACCTGCGTTCGTAATCCGGGTGAATTTGGCACCATGAAGCCGCTCGATGGAATTCGAACCACAGTAACCCATGCCCGAACGCAGGCCGCCCGTGAGTTGATAAATCACCTCTTGAACGGTGCCTTTGTAGGGAACCCGGCCGGCAATACCCTCGGGAACGAGTTTCTTGGCATCGCTGATATCGTTCTGAAAATAGCGATCTCGCGATCCGTTCTTCTGTTCCATGGCCTCAAGGGAGCCCATTCCGCGATAGCTTTTGAACTTACGTCCATTGAAAATAATCGTTTCTCCGGGGCTTTCTTCAGTGCCTGCGACAAGCGATCCAATCATAACACTGCTGCCACCGGCTGCCAATGCCTTCACAATGTCGCCCGAATAGCGAAGCCCACCGTCAGCAATCAGAGGCACACCTGTGCCTTTCAGCGCGGTATAAACATCATAAACGGCACTCAATTGGGGCACACCCACACCAGCAACCACGCGGGTTGTGCAGATAGAACCCGGGCCTATGCCCACCTTGACGGCGTCGGCTCCGTTGTCAACCAAGTACTTTGCCGCGGCTCCCGTGGCCACATTGCCAACGACAACGTCTACTTTCGGGAAAGAAGCCTTTACTTGTTTCAACTTCTCGACCACCCCTTTAGAGTGTCCATGAGCCGTATCAATGACGATAGCATCGACACCTGCCTCGACAAGAGCAGCGACCCGCTCCATCGTATCGGCTGTAACACCGACGCCAGCTGCCACACGTAGGCGGCCTTTCTCGTCCTTACAAGCCATCGGTTTGTCCTTGGCTTTGGTGATATCCTTATAAGTTATCAAGCCCACGAGGCGGTTGTTCTTGTCTATAACGGGCAGTTTCTCGATCTTGTTTTCCTGAAGTATCTGTGCCGCGGCCACCAAATCGGTCTGCAAATGCGTCGTCACAAGATGGTCTTTTGTCATCACTTCGTCAATCAGTTTATCCATGTGACGCTCGAAACGCAGGTCGCGGTTGGTCACAATACCCACCAATCGGTTGTCATCATCAACAACTGGAATGCCACCGATGTGATAATCGTGCATCATGGCCAGTGCTTCCTTGACCGAACTGCCTCGTCTAATCGTCACCGGGTCGTAGATCATGCCGTTTTCTGCCCGCTTTACGATGGCAACATGGCGGGCTTGGTCTTCTATGGTCATGTTTTTATGAATGACACCGATGCCACCTTCGCGTGCAATAGCTATGGCCATGGCCGCCTCAGTGACTGTATCCATGGCCGCAGTCACGAAAGGTACGTTCAAAATGATGTTACGTGTGAATTGGGTTCTTAACTCTACCTCCTTAGGAAGCACTTCTGAATAAGCAGGTATCAGGAGGACGTCATCGAAAGTCAGCCCGTCCATTACAATTTTATCTGCAACAAATGACGACATATTGTGATTTTGAATTTATTGCATGCAAATATAGCAATATTTCTTCGGTTATCGAATGGTTTTACGACATTTATAAAACCTGTTAAAGCTATTTAACGAGGGAGGCAATCAGGTATAAACCGTCTGCCTCAATGCTGATTAAATGCCGCTTATAAAGGTCGCCTATGGCCTTTTTGAACACCTTTTTGCTCACCTGAAACAGCCGTTTAACGACCTCGGGGTCGCTTTTATCGCCCAAAGGACAATAGCCGTTGTGTTCTTTGATATACTGCAACAGCACCAAAGAGAAGTCCTCGGCGGCAGCCATTCCCGTGGGTTGGAGCGTCAAATCGAGCTTTCCGTCGGGGCGAATACTGCTGATATAGGCCTTCATTCGGTCGCCCGTGTGCACGTATTTGAATATCTGATCACGGTAAATGAGGCCCGGATAGCGGTTGTTCACAATGACTTTGAAACCCAATTCCGTCTTCTGCCAAACGAGAATGTTCACTTCCTGATGGCGTTTCAGGCCGGTTTGCGTGTCGTTTTTCAGGAAACGCTCCACCTTGGCACTTGCCACAATGCGATAACTCTCCTCGTCTATGTGCACATGCACAATGTAACTGTTGCCGATTTCCATGCGTTTCTTCTGCTCACGGAACGGACAAAAGAGGTCTTTTGTCAGGCCCCAGTTCAGGAAAGCACCGTATTCATTGACCCAAGCACACTCCAAATAGGCGAAATCCCCTACTGTTGCCAACGGCTTTTCAGTGGTGGCAATGGGCCGTTCGTCTTGATCCAAGTAGACGAAACACTCGATTTCGTCGCCCGGTTTGGCTCCTTCGGGCACGTATTTCTGTGGCATGAGAATCTCACCCTCGCGTCCTCCGTCCAAATAGAGGCCGAACACCTCGCCAAAACCCTCGCGACGGGCCGGCTCTTTCACGCGCAAGAGATTATAGGTCCCCAATTTCAATTCGTTTGCCATATCGTTTTGATTTTCAGTTTTCATACATAGGCCTTGCCGAAAGGGGCACATCGACGACGAACCCGAGTCACCCTGTGTAGCAATATGCCCCACAAAGTTAATCATTTCTTTTGGAATGCCGGACCTTTTAGGGCCGAATATTCTTCGGTCCTCGGCCGCATTCGACGGTAGGTTGACGCATTTCATGTTGCAAGAAGTTTCTGATGAAAGAGGGTTCTACGTTGTATTTGCTTGTCAATCGGCTTGTTCTCGCCCGTATTTTGGGCGAAATCAACGTATCGTCATCTCATATTGAACTCCCATTGTCTCCGTTCCGCCTTTTTGTTATAGTCATATCGTAACGCAATACCAGCCATATTACGCGGCAAAATGGCTGAGATTAGACGGTAAAATGGGTGAGATTGCGCAGTGAAATGGCTGAGATTGGAACGCAAGGCATAAGTAATTGATTATCAAAATGAATGATATAACAAATCACTTTGATTGCATGTAGGGACGCACGGCTCGTGCGTCCGCCCACAAAACCACGTATATATGCATACATTTTGAATGGAACGGACGCACGAACCGTGCGTCCCTACATACCCGTCTCAACCCTATTGATGTCTTTCTTGACCTATCACGGCTGCCAACGATAAAAGGCTTGTCTCACGACAAGCCTTTTTCATTATACAAAAACATTATGAAATCTATGTAGCGAACAAGATTATTCGAATTGATAATGGTAATCTAATATATCAAACAGAGGCGAGCAGACTTTCACAAGCAGGCTCTCTCTGCATCTGTTATGGCTAAACAAGTTTGCAAGGACTATGCCTTGCGTTTGCAATAACGCTCGCACTGGCCGCAGATGTCATACCCCAGCAGTGTGCCGAGAATGAAATCCTCTTCAGGCGTAAGGTTACTGAGTGGTTGTTGCACGAAGTTTCGTATGGCATCCATGCACTCCTTGCGTCCAAAGAACAGGTTGATGCGTTTGTTTCCTACAGGCTGAATGAGATAATCAATGCCTTGCCGTTCCAATTTGCCCACAGCTAACTGCTGATAACGCTCAGGAAAGGTGTAAAGCACCATATTTCGCACCCCTTTCTTATACTGATAGATCTGCTCGGCGAGCACTCTCATGTCGGTAGGCATCACTTCAGTCTGTAGCATGATGGATATTGGCCTTTAAAGTTCTGGTTTTATGGCGGCAACCCACGCGTCGATGCGTTCATCGGTCTTGTCGTCTTCGTTCACTTCATCAAGAGCGAGTCCCACGAACTGCCCATCAACGACGGCTTCTGAGTCATCATAGGTGTAACCATCAGTTGAAACCTGACCGATAACCTTGGCTCCGGCCTCCTTAGCAGCGTTGTAAAGCTCGCCCATACCGCCACAGAACGTGTCACTGTAGCCTTCTGAGTCGCCACAACCAAAGATTGCGACCGTCTTTCCATTGAGATTGGCGGCCTTAACGGCTTTCACTCCGTCGTACCAGTCGTCTTGCATTTCGCCGGCGCCCCATGTTGACGTGCCAAGAACAAGGTTTTGATAACCTTCAAGCTGCTCGGCAGAGATGCTACCTGCGTCGAATACGTCGGCATTGTCTACGCCGAGTTTTACTGCAATACGTGAAGCGAGGTCCTGACATGTGCCAGTTGACGAGCCATAGATGATACAAGTCTTATTCATCTTTAATTTCCTTTCTTGTTTTTATTGTTGTTATTGAATTGATATCTGGTTTAATCACGGTTGCAAAATTAACGGCTTTCCGATAAAGTTGCAATACCTAAAAAGAATGAAAAACGCGGACTTGGCATTTCATTACTTTTAGGTATTGATGGAAATCACTATTTCAACTACCTTTGCAAGCGAATAAGTGCAGTGGTGATTGTCCTCCTTGAATTTCTTCGAAGGTCGCTTTGCTATCCAATAGGGGTGCCTCTTTCGTGAGACATGGTTCACAATCAGATAGTCTGCACTTTTCTTTATTAAATAAATGTACCTTAATTTAAAGGGAATAAATGAGAAGTTGTAAGTTCAGATTAGTGACAAGCGTTCTTTTAGTGGGGATAGCAGTGCAGTCACATGCGCAAGTAAACGCTTCGGACTCGGTGATGAGTCATGCGAAAGGTAACCGGTTTAGCGTGGGAGGTTATGGAGAAGCCACCTTTTCACGCATGTACTACAGTGACAACGGCAATCGTTATACGACGCCAAGTTCGTACAAGAAAGACCCAAGTCATGGGCGTTTCGACATTCCGCACGCTGTTATCTATCTCGGATACGACTTCGGCAAAGGCTGGTCCATGGGTTCTGAGATCGAATTTGAGCATGGTGGTACCGGAGCTTCCATAGAATATGAAGCCGATGAGGCCATAGAATTCGAGCACGAAACAGAGAAAGGCGGCGAAGTTGAGCTGGAACAGTTCTGGATTCAGAAGACTTTCGGACGTGCTTTGAACATTAAGGCCGGCCATATCGTTGTTCCTTTAGGACTAACCAATGCACATCACGAACCATTGAACTTCTTTACGGTGTATCGGCCTGAAGGTGAGAACACCATTCTGCCCTGTACGTGGCATCAGACGGGTGTTTCTGTCTGGGGACGCACGGGAGATTTCCGTTATGAAGCGCAGATGGTGGCCGGTTTGGACGCCTATCATTTCAGCCGAAGCAATTGGATTCAAGGTGGAAGTTCCACGCCGTTCGAGTTTGAAGTGGCCAACAAATACGGCTTCCTGCTGCGTGTTGACAACTATACCGTTCCCGGATTGCGCATCGGAGTCAGCGGTTATGCGGGCCAATCCATGCATAACAACATACCACATGACAGTGAACGAGGCGAGAAAAAGAAGATCAAGGGCAACGTTTACGTGGGAAGTGTGGACTTTACCTACAACCGTTACAACTGGATTGTTAGAGGAAACGCCGATTATGGCTATGTCAGCGATGCAAACAAGATATCCCAACTGACTTATCCGAATGTCCAATACGTCAAACCTTACCAATCCGGCAATGGAAAAAACTTCGGAAGCCATGCCATGGCCATGATGCTTGAGGCCGGTTATGACGTCTTTTCGCAAATCAAAAAGCTTCGTTCAGACAACCAAAAGCTTTATATCTTCGGACATATTGAGCACTATGACTCCTATGTTCACGGGACAACGAAGCAATGGACCAATAAAACTATCTTCGCAGGTGGCGTTAATTATCACCCAGTTCCACAGATAGCGATTAAAGCAGAGTATCATTATCGCAAGCTGAAAAGCGGATATAATGATGAACCTTCAGTCAATATAGGAATCGCTTACGAGGGTTTCTTCTTATAAGAACACATTTATAACCAACATTTATACTACCAATAAAAGACAGATTACAATGAAAAAAGTAACAAGATTTGCCATGTTCCTCCTTGCAGGAGCACTGACAACGGGCTTATTCTCATGCAGCAGTAGCGACGATGAGGAAGTGTTGCAGAACGATTTGCTCACAGAAGAGCAGCAGAACAACCTGAAAAAGGTTGAAAGTGACGCCAATTCGAATGCCGAAAAGACGGCAATGGGCAAGGTGGTTGCCAACTATTTGGAGGCAGTCATCAAGCCAACCTATCAGGATTTGGCCAACAAGGCCGACAAACTCTACGAGGCTTGCCAGAACCTTTACGCCAAACATAAGGCTAAAACACTGACACAGGCCGACATTGACGCAGCTTGTGAGGCGTTCAAAGATGCAAGAAGGGATTGGGAACAAAGCGAAGCATTCCTTTACGGAGCTGCTTCCGACAACGAAATCGACCCGCATATCGACTCATGGCCGCTGGATCATGACCAATTGGTAAAGGCCTTGAACAACAAAGATGTGATAGCTGGCATCAACGGCAACAATCCTGTCGAGTATGTTTACAATGCACACAAGGATTTCGACAGTGTTATAGGCTTCCATGGACTGGAGTTCGTGCTGTTCCGCAATGGGGCAAACCGCAAGCTCAGCGATTTCATGTCAGAAAATGAGAAGGAAAATGGTCTGACCAGCGTGAAGACGGTGAACGAAGCTGCTTTTGCTGCAGCCGTTTCCGGCGACCTTCGCAACATGACTTACCTGCTGGAATATGGCTGGTTGGGCTCAGGTGCAGCCGTATCTCACCAGAATCAGCTTGCTAAATCCATGTGGGTCATCAAAGCACTGCGTAATAAAGGACTCTCTCCAAAGGGTATTCCCTATCGTGATTACGTGAAGAGCGCGGGAACAGACAAGGGAATGTATCCAACATGGCACGAAACATTGCAGAATATCTTTGTCGGTGGCTGCTCAAACATCTGTGAAGAGGTTGCAACACAGAAGCTGGGACAGGCTTATCGCACTGCAACGGGAACCGGAACAAAGGATGATGCAGCCAATTATATCGAGTCTCCTTACAGTAAACGGTCTTTCCAAGATTATCAAGACAATATTTATTCCATCAAGAATTCGCTCTATGGCGTCCGTGGCACTGAGAACATCTCTACTCCGGCAGCCAATTCAATCATGACTTACTTGAAGAACAAGGGCTATACCAAGTATAACGACTTGAACAATGCCCTCAACGAGGCCATCAATGCATTGGAAAAGGCAAAGAAGAGCGGCGTGGCTTTCATCGACAAACCCGGTGCTCCTCAGGTGAAGACCTGTATCGACAAGGTTGATGCACTCAATGAGGCACTGAACGAAGCAGGAAAGTGGATCAACATGCAGGCAGATGAATAAGAAAAAACGCATGCCTTGATAGACAACACTTGAAACATTAAGAACGAACGTGGCTTTGCCTGAAAAGGCAAGGCTGCGTTTCATACGTTTAATCAACAAATGATGACATTATGAAAATCAACAGCTATCGCGTACCATTGGCCTCTTTGGCTTTGTTATGCCTGTTCTCTGCTTGCTCGGATGACGACAGTGACCCCGTTATACCCGAGAAACAAGAACCCGAAGCCAAGTACATCGGGCAGGCCGTGGGCAATTTTACCGCAGAGGAGTGGTATCCCGGCGGCGCACTCGGCACGACACAGAACACCTCTTCCAACTGTTATGAAGACAATACGCCTGCAGTTGACGACCAAGGGTTGAGCGATTTGTTCAACCAAGGCGACCTTATGGCAAGCGCAAAATACACACTGAACACCGAACCTTACAAAGGTTGGGGGCCAATTGCCTCGCGTCGGTCATGCGAATACTGCCATTCGGGCGGTTATGCCCATGGACACAGCCGCAGCGACATGGACCCCGTGAAGGGAAACGGCTATATCGTTTCGGTTTATTACCCAGATGCCCCCGGAAGCAACAACGGAACGCCCGTCGATCAGCTGACAACGTTCACCATGCTTCAGGCCGTAGAGCCGTTCCTTCCGCCACTCGACCCCACAAAAATCAAGATTACGTGGCATGATGTGACTGCAATGCCGAGCGGACTTCCCATGAAATTCCCCGATGGTGAGGCTTTCCGGTTGCGTTATCCATCGGTAGAGATACCCCAATCGGCCTTTAATACCAATCCAAAGCCCAGCAACTATGCCGTAAGACTCATCGCTTCGTGCAATTTCCAAGGGCTTGGGCTGATCGATGCCATCTCAAATGAGGACTTAGAAGCGCAATATAAGGCCGAAGGAAAGTTCGTTCAGCTGAACCCGGAGCTGTGGGATAACGCGGCAAAGAGGCTGAAAGCCGACGCATACGCCAGCGATTACTTCGGAAAGAAGTTCATCAAGCGCTTCAATTACGACCTGCTCGACGGCTGTCTTGAGAACGATGTCGCACTGTGGGACGAACTTAACGTGCTTCGTTCAGACATCAAGCACATCTGTTCCACTGAAGCATGGGCCAAAGCCATGTCAGAAAACAGCGCAGTCATCGACTATATACAACGCAACGGCAAGAGTCCTTTCTCCGATGTTCACCCTTATTACAACGACGGAACACGCGAAGGCATCAAGAAAGCAGTGGCTTATCTGCTCTCGCCGGGCGACCATGTGAACCTATACAACAACCCTTACTTCAATTTCAAGCCCGAAATGACCGATGATGCCTATCATGCTTTCATGGTATGGCATAGAGGTATCGCCGTTCCGCGCGCCAGAAACCTGAACGACAAGGCTGTGCAACGTGGCAAAGAGCTCTTTACCGGCGCCCTCGGTTGCGTGAATTGTCACCGTGCCTCATGGACCACGGGGGCCGACAATCATGGCTCTTCTCGCATTCTGGGCAGCAAACAACTGCCTAAGTACGCCAAACAGAAGATTTATCCCTACTCGGATTTCATTCAACACAAGCTTGATATGAAGAACGACATACACGGTTCGTGGTGTCGCACCACGCCGTTGTGGGGCAGAGGCCTGTCGCTCATCAACTCAGGAGCCGAAGACCGACTGCACGATGCGCGTGCCCGCAACGAAGTCGAGGCCATCATGTGGCATGCCTACAGCAAGAACAGTCAGGCTTACCGGGCCGCAGAGAAGTTCTACAAGCTGCCGAAGAAAGACAGGGACGCTGTCGTGAAGTTCATTCGCTCGATTTAAGGCGAACCATCAAGCACGGGTACGGGGTCGATACTTGTCAAGTAGAGGTCCTATACCCGTGAGGCACAAGTCCTATACTTGTCGACTACAAGTCCTATACTTGTCAAATTCGAGTCCAGATGCAGGTTCCGTCTACTCCTACTTTAGATAAGATGTAGTCCTACTTTAGACATGATGTAGTCCTACTTCACACAAGATGTAGTCCTACTTTAGACGGAACCCCTTCCTTTTTCATTTGAAACATGCAACTAAAAAAGACATTACAAGCCCTCTATGTCCTCATTATCGCCGTGATGGCCATGGGAACAGTCGTAGGAAAGTATGCCGGGCAAGCCGATGCGGCCGACCATGTGTTCGGTTCGTGGTGGTTTTGCCTGCTTTGGGCAGTGGGATTGGCCGTCGCCGTGGCCTACTTCGTCCGCCAAAAAGTGCGCCGTCCCGTCCTTGTCGTCCTGCACCTGTCGTTCGCCGTCATTCTTTTGGGGGCCTTTCTCACCCATGTCACGGCCCGACGCGGCATGATTCACCTCCGTCAGGGGCAATGGGTCGCCAGCTACACCACCAAGGACGGAGCCGAAAAGCCGTTGCCTTTCACCATCAGGTTAGACAAATTCAGCATCAGCTACCATGCCGGCAACGCCGCCGCCATGGACTATACGTCGGAGGTGACGCTGAACGACGACGGAAACGAGACACATTGCCGCATTTCCATGAACAAAATCTACGACAACTACGGCATACGTCTCTACCAAAGCAGCTTCGATGACGACCTGAAAGGCTCTTACTTGTCGGTCAATGCCGACCCTTTCGGCATTCCGGTCACCTATTTAGGCTACGCGTTGCTCTTTATGGGCTTGATAGGTATGCTGATTGACCGGCAAGGAACGTTCCGCCGGCTGCTGAAGAGCGACTTGATGGCGCGCCCAACCGTGGCATTATTGCTGCTGATGTCTGCCTTTTCGTCGCTGAAAGCACAGCCCGCGTTGCCCAAGGCCACGGCCGAGGCGTTCGGAAAAGCCTTTATCGTCTACAACGGACGCATCTGTCCCGTGGAAACCTTTGCTATTGACTTCACGAAAAAGCTCTATGGAAAGGCCCATTACAAGGATTTCACGCCGTGCCAAGTGCTCACAGGCTTCATGTTTTGGCGTAATGAGTGGCTGCAGGAACCCGTTCTCCGACTGAAAGGCAGCGAACTTCGCACCCACTTTCAGCTCGACGAATATGTGGCGCCCATGCGATTGTTCGGCCAACAAGGCTATATCCTCGGCCCATATCTCCAAGATGCGCAGGAAAACCAAGACGCTTTTGCACGCCAAGTGCTTGACATCGACGACAAGATGGCGTTGCTGATGGACCTTGCACAGGGCAGAACGCTCAAGATGTTCCCTTATGCGCAGCGAAACGGCCGTGTCGATTGGTTCGCCCCGGCCGACCGGCTGCCCCGTTCCATGCCGAAAGCGCAGCAACAATACGTCCGTTCCATCATTGGCTTGGCCGGAGAACTGGCCGTTCAGGGCAAGATTGACATGCTGAACGACCTCTTTCAGCGGCTACGGAAGTATCAATACCGGTTCGGAGGCAGCACCGTTCCGTCGCAAACCAAGGTATGGGCGGAGAAGGTCTACAACCATGTGCCCTTTGCCACGCTGCTTTTCATCTTCAATCTCACGCTTGGTTTTGTTTCCATCGGCTTCCTCACGCGCCGGAAAGGCTACGCCTGCTTTGCTTGGCTCATGGCATTGTCGTGGAGTGTCCTTACGTTCACCTTGGCACTTCGCTGGATTATCAGCGGAACGGTCCCCATTGGCAACGGATATGAGACGATGCTCTTCCTTGCATGGCTCGTCATGCTGCTGTCGATGCCCATCATGCAACGCATACGCCTGATGACTACCTTCGGATTGCTGATGAGTGGCTTCATGCTTTTGGTGAGTCACATCGGCCAAATGGACCCCGCTATCACACCACGTATGCCGGTTTTGAACAGTCCGTTGCTGAGTTTGCACGTCAGCATCATTATGATTGCCTACGCACTCTTCTCACTTACGTTCGTCAGTGCCGTTGCCTATTTCCTAACGGCACGCAGTCAGCGGCCGCAGGTGGCCAAGGTCAACGCCCAACTCACCGGTCTTTCGCAACTGTTCCTCTATCCTGCCGTCACAACCTTAGGGCTTGGCATCTTCATCGGCGCCGTTTGGGCCAACATCAGTTGGGGAACCTACTGGTCGTGGGACCCGAAAGAGACATGGGCCCTCATCACTTTCATGGTCTATGCCGTGCCGCTTCACGCGCAAAGTCTGCCTGCTTTGCGTCGCCCGATGGGCTATCATCTCTACACACTCTTGGCATTTCTCTCCATCATCATGACCTATTTCGGCGTGAACTACGTGCTCGGCGGCATGCACAGTTATGCATAAAAGCGGCCCGAAGGCCTTGTTCAACCATGCAGAAAAAGGGAAAGCGCACACCGTGATTGCGCTTTCCCTTTTCAATGACAGCCTTTCTTTACCGGAATATACCTTATATTATATAGGCGTATAGGCCAGACCGTAGACATCGGCCACGGCTTTGTAGGTAACTTTACCGTTGACGATGTTCAATCCCTTGCGCAAAGCCTCGTCTTCTTGGCAAGCTTGCTGCCAACCTTTATCAGCCAAGGCCACCGCATAACGTAATGTTGCGTTCGTAAGTGCCGTAGTCGAGGTGTTAGGAACGGCTCCCGGAATGTTCGCCACACAGTAGTGAAGCACGCCATCCAGCTCATATACGGGTTCGGAATGGGTGGTCGGACGCGACGTTTCGAAGCATCCTCCTTGGTCAATAGCCACATCTACGAGCACCGAACCACGTTGCATGAGGCGCAACATGTCGCGGGTGACGAGCTTGGGAGCCTTGTCTCCGGGCACAAGAACAGAGCCGATGACGATGTCGGCCATGGGAATTTGCCGGCGAATGTTGTAGTCCGACGAGTAGAGCGTGTGCACATTGGCCGGCAATTCAAGGTCCAATTGGCGCAAACGCGGCAGACTTACGTCGGTAATCGTGACCTCGGCGCCCATTCCGGCGGCCACTCTTGCGGCGGCTTCTCCCACGGTTCCGCCACCAAGCACAAGCACATTGGCCGGCTTCACGCCCGGAACTCCGCTGAAAAGCTTGCCATTTCCGCCTTTCGTTGTCTGCAAATAGTAGGCCCCGTTGAGTGTAGCCATGCGGCCGGCAACCTCACTCATGGGGATTAAAAGGGGCAAAGAGCCGTCCGGTTTCTGCACGGTTTCATAGGCAATGCACACAGCTCCGCTCTCAATCATAGCCTCGGTGAGGGCCCGTTCGCAGGCGAAATGGAAGTAAGTGAACACAACTTGGTCTTTTCGGACAAGCGAATACTCCGGCTCTATGGGCTCTTTCACCTTCACGATCAGGTCGGCCTGCCGGTAAACCTCGGCAATGTCGGACAGTATTTTGGCCCCCACGGCCTCGTAGTCGCCGTCTTGAAAGCCGCTGTTCTCGCCCGCCTTGTGCTGCACGAAGACCTCATGTCCGTGCCTTAACAGCTCACTTACGCCCGCAGGAGTCATGCCCACGCGGTTCTCATTGTCCTTGATTTCTTTTGGAATACCGATTTTCATAGTTGTTTCCCTTTCGTTATTAAAGTTCGTGTCATGTTTTCTCGTAACAAATATAGCGATTTATTCGATTGGTTGTCACGCAAAAAGGAAATTTAACAAAAGAGAATGGCAGTGCAATGTCCTTTCCGTTGCACCGCAAAAAAGCGGCCTTTCAAGTCGGGTTTCGCACGCCTTACGACATGTGTTGTTTCCTATTGAACCATCATCACGCTCATTTCGTTTTTCAATTTCAGCCATATTGCGCGGTAAAGTCAGCCATATTGCCGCGCAATAGGGCTGAGATTGCACGGTAAAATGGCTGAGATTGGAACGCAAGGTGTAAGCCGTTGATTATCAATGTGGCCGATGCCTCGATTCGTTTGATTGTATGTAGGGACACACGGCTCGTGCATCCACTCCAATAATCATGTATTTGCGTTTCCATTCACCTTGAACGGACGCACGAACCGTGCGTCCCTACATGCCTCCCCTGCCCTATTGCGTGGCAATAGGACTGAGATGAATACTTAAATACAATGTCATTATTATTAGGTATGAAAAAGACTAATTTTTAGGTATTGCATATTGCGAGGAAGGAACGTATCTTTGCATTCGGAAAAACAATTTAACAACCAAACAATAACATGAAAAAAATGGTGATGATGCTGTTTGCCTGCTTGTTCACCACAAGCATTTGGGCAGACAATGTGAGATTTGAAATAAGCAACATGCACTGTCAGAACTGTGCAAATCGCGTGGAAAAGGCCCTGAAAGCCAACAAGGCTGTCGGCGAAGTGAAGGTGGATCTCGCCTGCAAGGCTGTCAATGTGAGCTATGATGCGGCAAAAACCAACGTCGAGGCACTGCAAAAGGCACTGACCGAGGCCAAGTTCGAGGCCAAAGTGGCTGCACCTTGCGACCAAAAGGGCGATTGCAAGCACAAAGGAAAGGCGCCGGAGCATCGCTGCGACACGAAAACGAAGCAACAAAAAGCCGGCGAACACAAGTATGGCGGCGAAGGTTGCGGACATGATAAGGAAACCAAGTAAACAATCTATAATTTATTACTGTATGAATCGATTAATAAAAATTGCATGGGTAGTGCTTCTCTGCCCGTTGTTCCTCGTTTCTTGCTCTTCAGACGACGAGGGTGAGAAGAAAATTGACCTGACATTCAACGCCGTTCCGAGGGTTTCGGGGGCATTGGATATCGCAAGTTTGGCGGGAACACCCGTCAAGTTCACCGAGGTGCGCAGCCAAAATACGAGCCAGTTCCCGCTCGATGCCACCGGAAAGGCACTTGTTTCGCTGCCGATGGGCGTCTATGACATTGCCATAGACAAAGAGATTACCAACGCACAAGGCGAAAAAGTGATGATTTCCTTGCGCATGGAGAATGTCAATGTGAACGCCGCAGGGCAGAAAATCGAGGGCTATGTGAACTCACTTCCAGCCAGTGCGCTTGGCAAGGACTTTATTTTCAGCGAGGTTTTCTTCAATGGTGAGACCAATTCAAGGCGTATGATGCACCCCGATCAGTACATTGTGCTGTTCAATCCGACTGAGAATGTGCTCTATGCCGACGGTGTGAGCATCGGTGTTACCATGCATGCGGCTTTTCAAGACCCGCAATTGTGGTACAATAAATACTATCCTACCCGCGTACCCATAGGAGGTTTCATCACAATTCCAGGCAATGGGAAGGACCATCCCGTGCAACCCGGCGAGAAACTCGTGATAGCTTTCACCGCAATCAACCATCATGAGATTGTAAACGGAGGCATTGCCTATGAGAATTCCGTTGATTTAAGCGGTGCAGACTTTGAGATTTACTACGGTCCTAAGAGCAAAGACGTGGACAATCCAGCTGTTCCAAACGTGCTACTCACAGAGAATGGCGACACTTATGGGTTCTTCTTGCACCCCAGAGGCTATTGGTCTCCGGTGATGTTCCGCTTGGAAAACGGGCAACAGTCAACCGTTGATGCCTTCGTCAAGAGCCATACTACGATGTCGAAGACCCATGTAAAGGCAACAAAGGACACGCCCGAAGGCGACATCGACATTCATATCCTCGCCATTGAGACTGATAAAATCATCGATGGCATTCAAACCAGCGACGAAAATCAGAAGGTAAAGACCCGCGTAGTGCCTGAAGTTGTGGACCGTGGCCAGTTCCTTGTCAGCGGATGTCACCAGCAAGAGCTTTGTATCCGCAAGGAAATAAAAGTGGGTAGCAAGATATTCTACAAAGATACCAATAATAGTGTTGAGGATATGCAGGACGCGAAAGCAAGAAAAGCAGCCGGACACTTCCAAAACGCTTTCCCTATTGGCTGGCGAAACAAGTAAAACCGCCAGTCGATCTGTGGGAAACAACGACAGAACACTTTGAAAAATAGAACACTACTTTTTACACTTTCCCTGCTTTGCATGGTGATTTCGGCCGTAGGACAGACGTGCACGGTGAAGGGAAAGATTGTAACTGACCACGATGGCGAGGCAGCAAGCTTCGCCATCGTCAGTATCCGGAACCAAGAACTGCGCACCTTGTCTGACGTCAACGGCTACTTTGAACTCCGTAATGTACCGATTGGCAAGCATACCATCGAGGTGGAGTGTCTGGGCTACGTCAAATTGCAGCATCAGTTCATGGCCATGAAAGACGTCAGCCTGTCGCTTCGGTTGCAAAGCAACAGTTTCACCCTGCCGGAGTTTGAGATAATGGCAAGGAAAAGCCGCAAGGGAAAAGTCGTTGTCGACGAGGCTGCATTGGAATATATCCAACCTACCTCGCTGGCCGACGTGATGTTGCTGCTTCCGGGCAGTGTTTATAAAGAAAACAACCTGACACAATTCGCACAAATCAGTAGCCGTCAGGTAGGAACCGACGCCAACACGTCGCTCGGTGTGGGTATCGTTACCGACGGAGCACCAGTGACAAACGACGGTATTCGCTCTCAATTGGTGGGCATTACAGAAGGAAGCGACCACTATGATGGCGAAGTTCGCAGTCGAACGGGCATCAACCAAGGGGCCGATATGCGCATGATTTCTACCGATCATATCCAAAGTGTGGAGTTCACGCGTGGCATCTCGTCTTCACGTTACGGCAATCTGTCGAGCGGAATGATAAGTATTTCGTCGAAACATGGCGTGACTCCGCTGCGTGTACGCCTGAAAAGCGATCTAAAGAACACGCTCTTGTATGCAGGGAAAGGCTGGCGACTCGGCGAAAAGGCTGGTTCGCTCCACGCAGGCATTGACTATCTGCACTCAATTGATGACATTCGCGAGGAAATGGACAAGTTCTCGCGTCTGACGGGACAGCTTTATTATAATAATAAGGTGAAGCTTGGAAGCTATACCCTCGACCTTGACGGACGATTAAGCCAGACCCTCACTGCCAATAAGATGAAGAAAGACGAGCTGACCTATGAATATAACGAGTCTTACAAGGCCGATTACAGTCGCACGGCCCTGATGATGAAAGGCTTGTTGACGCTCGGTAAGCCGTGGTTGAGCCAATTGGAGTTGATTATGTCAGCCGATTACACTCGCGATAGGATAACCCGTCATCGCATGGTCCTATCAGGTTCGGGCCCATTGAACATGCCTTTGGCCCACGAAGAGGGCGAACATGAGGGCATATATCTGCCCCGTAAGTACTATAGTGACTTCTATATCGACAATCAACCGCTGAACTTCTATGCCCAACTCAATGCCGTTTCGCGCATTCAGCTGCTGAAGAACACGATGCTCAACCTGCAATACGGCACAGAATACAGCAATGTGAAGAACCACGGAGCTGGAGCTGTCATCGAAGATGAGTCACGTCCGCCCTTTCCTTACGACAATTCGTACATGAGACCAAGGCCTAATTGGGCCATACCTGCCTTAGGTAACGGTGCGATCTACGCACAGGCAGACTTCATTTACGATGATAACAACAGCAATGTCCTGCAACTCTCCGTCGGGGGCCGTGCTTCTATGTTGCTAAATCTGCCCCGTGACTATTATTTGCATGGCTATTTGCTGAAAGACCCACGCTTGAACCTCTCTTATATCATGGGAAAAGCGTTCAAAAACACGTTCCGCGTGGGCTATGGTGAGGAGAGTAAGACGCCGACGCTTGACTATCTCTATCCCGAAAAGCTGTATAAAGACTTCTATATGCTCAATGCTTACACGATAGATCCGCGCTATCGCCACCTCATCACATACACCAACATCTACGATGTGGCTAACCGCGACCTGCATGTCAACAAGAATCGCAAGATGGAAGCAGGCTGGGACATCGACTATCGCGGCTTCAGTCTATCGCTTACTGCCTTTTATGAGCAGTCGGATGCAGGCTTTGAGTACTTCACGACCTACCATCCTTTGACCTATGACCTCTACTCTCAGTTGAAACCCGGGGCGAACATCGAGGGCCGAACGCCCCAAAAGAGCGACTACATACAAGAGAAATACAGCATCTTCACCACGTCGCAACAGGTCAAGAACTCCCAAAAAGTCACCAAACGAGGGATAGAATACCGCCTGATATTGCCGAAACTAAAACCATTGCTCACGACAATAGAAATCAACGGCGCCTATTATCAGACTGATTACGCCTCTTCTCTGCCGCTCTACTACTATCCTGACGTGAAAATCGGCGGAAAAGAGTATCCATATGTGTGTATTTACGACAATGGAGCACGAAACCAATACCGCCGTTTCAACTCCAACGTGTGGCTCAACACGCATATTCCGAAGTTCAAACTGTTCCTGACGAACTTCTTTCAGGTCGTTTGGCTCAATACTTCGCAGTATAAGGATAACCACGACTATATCCCAACGGCGTATATCGACATGCAAGGGAACCGACGGCCTGTAGATGAGCGGATACGTTCACTGATCGAGGCCGACGACGGCACGTTCCGCTACTTCCGTCGCACGATTCTTCCCGTGAAATATGCCTGCAACAAGATGCCGATATCCCTGCTTTGGAACATCAAGGCCACCAAAGAGTTCGCAAAAGGCACCAAGTTGTCGTTCTTTGTCAATGGTTTGCTCGACGTCAGTCCTAAATATCTCTCGGGAAGCAAGATAACCAAGCGCGAATGGCACGACCCTTATTTCGGACTTGAACTGTATTTTAACTTCAATCTATGACACGTAACCTACGAATATACCTGCTCTCGTCTGTCTTGATGGCCTGCAATCAGCTCTATTCTCAAGCACTTCTCGACCGTGTGAACCGCAGTTTGTCGCCAACCGAGACGCGTTTCCATGCCAACAACGCCGACTTCGCGCTGGCCGGAGCCAAGACTGCCTATGCAAACCCCGCATTCACGCGATGGAACAACCTGAATGACACCGCCACGCACAGGCGTTCGGCCATCGTTTACGCAGGATTGGCCGGTGCCGACAGCAAAGGAGACTTCATTCCCTATGAAGGCAGTGGCTCAACAGACTATCGTGCCGGGGCTTATGGCGAATATGATACGCCTAAAAGCGGCACTTTGTCGGGTTGTATCCAGTATGCACAAGGCAAACATCGCCACATCGGGTGGAGTGCCATGCGGCTTCCGGAGCTTTATTTGCCTTATATCTCGACCGATTCCTGCGGTGGAGACTTCAAATTCGACACTTATTTCGCCGAAGGAAACTATGCGTTCACACTCAACCAATGGACTTTGGGCGTGAAAGCCTCCTTTTACGGCGAGCAAGCTTACCGTCTGACCGACCCACGTGCGCTGAACAACACCACATGGTTGCGCTTCAATGCCGGCGTGGCCCGCCATTTGGGACACCATCTGCTGTTGCTTGATGCCGGATATGGCCGCAACAAGCAGCACGTGCGGCTGCGTTACTGGCGTCCGGGCCAGCAAGACAGGTTCTTCGTTTGCTATGGTTTCGGGCTATATGACACGCGGCAGAGTACGGTTTCATTCGGAAAGTCACGTATGTACTACGTCGATGAGTTCAATGCACGGCTACAATACCTGTCAACACAGGCCGGACCGTTGCACATACATGCGGCGCTGGGCTACGCTTTCGCCCATATGAAGACCGAAGAGAGCGACATCTATAACCTATATGAGTCGCGTAGCCACCGATTGTCGCCACTCTTGCGCCTGACATACGCCTTTCGGGGCGACTGGCAATTGGAATTGGCCGCCACGGGCGACATCATGCTGCGCAAAGGCTATGAAAACATCATCGAGGAATACCTGATTGACAGGGAAAATAACATTTATGACTTCCGAACCATCGACACTCGGCAGCACTATAGCTGCAATACGGGCCGGTTTTCGGGCGCATTGAAGGCGTCAAAACGGCTTGCCCGGTTTGAAATCAGCCTGCAGGGAGGAGCCACGACGGAGCTTTTTGAGGAGAAATACAAGGCAAACAACCACAAAATCAGGGTGCGCACGCTGACGCCCCACGTTAAATTGGGCATTGACCGACAGGGCATTCGGGACGACATTGGGCTAAGTCTGTTGTTTGCCCGGCAGCATGTGGCCGACCATGTCTATGATGTGGTTCTTCAGCACGGGGGGATTGAGCGCCTCGACTTCCAACATGCCTTTGCTCCTTACGCTTTTCGGTGTGCTGAACTCCATGAGATTGCGGTGGACATCACGTGGCTACACCGCCTGAAGAAAATGGATGTAGGCTTGAATGCCAAGCTTTATCTGGCCGACGGTGACCGAAAAAGCGATGTTTCCTACAGTGGAACCATCGGCTTTCCCGCTACGGCTCCGATGCTAAAGCCCATGCCCGACAAGCATCAAGAGCGTTGGGCGGCCCTGACGGCATTCGTTTCGTTTTGATTGCACCTTGCGCAAGGCCCCGCTTCTCCATAGTATGGCGACGTATGATGGCCCTACTTGCATGGCCCTTTCCATGCGGTGGTTTGTGGCCTCGCCCATTTCGTTTTTCAATTTCAGCCATATTGCGCGGTAAAGTCAGCCATATTGCGTGGTAAAATGGGTGAGATTGCACGGTAAAATGGGTGAGATTGAAACGCAAGGTGTAAGCCGTTGATTATCAATTCGATTGCATGTAGGGACGCACGGTTCGTGCGTCCGCTCCATCAACCATACTATTTGCTTTCAATTCTCACTGAGCGGACGCACGAACCGTGCGTCCCTACATCGCTTCTCCTACCATATTACCCGCTAAAATGATTGATTTTCGGATAGACCGCTGGCGGACAGGAGACTCTCCTTGCGGTTTCATCACACAATCATGGGTGAATTACGCGACAACCTGTCGCATGACAGGCGGTTTTATACTTGCCCAAAGCCGGCCTATCGTATGCCGTTGCGCTTCTTCCAATCGTCTTTCGTGTAGCTGTCCGGGTAGGTTGTCGGGCAAAGTACGCGGCCGCCACGCTCTCGGATATACGTATCCAGCTTGCGTTGGTCCTCATAAAGCACGATAATGCGGGCGCCATTGCGCAGGTGATTGTACTCGGTATTGCCGCCAGAAAAGCGACCATAGGCCAGAAGCACCTGATAATACATCGTCGAATAGTCGTTGTCATGGTCGTGACCGCAGAAGACTCCCATCACATCTCCACCCTCTTTGAGGGCCGTAAACATGCCGCTATTGAGACAAGGTGAGCAGTTTTTCTCCAGTCTTATGCCGTAAAGGGGCACTTGATTGCTGGTTACAGCCTGGTCATATTCGGGCAATGGGTAGTGCATAAACATCAAAGCAGGCAGCGGTTTGCCCCCGTTCTGCTTGGTAAATGCGGCAGACCAATCGCGATAACGGCCGATTTGGTCGAACGAAAGCCATTGATAAAGCCCCACATCTTCCATCTTACAGTAGGCATGCGTGTCCATACAATAAAGCACGGCGGCCGTCTTTGCACCGTCGCCCGACTTGATCGGCACCACATAGTCAAGGACATTGCCATCGCGTTTCGGCTGCACACAGAAGCTATTTTGGGCTGCTTGGTCATACAATTTGCCCACAGCTATGCCCTGTTCCGGGTCATGATTGCCCAGAAGATAGCAGAAAGGACGTTTCAAATCCGTTAAAACATTGAGGATTTGTTGCAGGCAGGCGTCGCCCGGTTTGGCGTAAATGACGTCGCCAGTGAGCACAATCAAGTCGGGATTTTCAGCCTTTACGACCTCATACATGCAGTCGGTTGCCTGCTTAGATGCGGGATTTCCCAACTTATAATGTAGGTCGGTGAACTGCACAATCTTGAATTTCCCGTCTTTGAAACGCAAATCCTGTGCCCGCATTCCCAGTACGACGCACAGCAAAATCAAACTGATTAAACTTTTTTTCATATGCAAATACTACTCATTTGTCGGTAAAGTTACTGCTTTTTTGCTTACGATGTACCTTTTATCACCTTTTTATTGCTAATTTTGCACATATACATTAAAAAGCAACCTACAGGATGATAAACGACCAAGTGATGCAGGCACTGCAGAAGTGTCCCCTATTTGCCGGTATGAACGAGCTCAGCATAGAATTGGCTTTGGGCAATGTTGCCTATCAAATCGTTGGCTATGACAAGCGAGATGTCTATGCTTTGGCGGGTATGCCCTGCCGGTTTGCCGACATTATCATCAGCGGAAGCCTCATCTGCCGCATGGTTTCGCTCAGCGGAAAGCAAGTAGAAGTGAGCCGGTTGCGCCCGGGTAACCTCGTTGCCCCGGCCTTTATCTTTGCCAAAGACACTACGCTCCCCGTCAGTGTGGAGACAGATTCGAAGGTAAATATCCTGCGCATGACCCCCGAAACGCTGAAGACTCTGATCGATAAAGACGAAGATATCCGTATGAACTTTATCCATACGCTGTCGAACATTGATGTTTTCCTGACGCAAAAGATGAAGGTTTTGAGCCTGTTCACGGTCAGGGAGAAGGTTGCCTACCTGCTTTTAGAACGCGCAGGTGAGCAGAATTCCAACACCATTCACCTTGAAAGAAGTCGCCAAGAGATAGCCGACTCGTTCGGAATTCAGAAGTTTTCGCTCCTTAGAGTGCTCAGCGACTTTGAGAAAGAGGGCATTATAAGGGTCGATGGCAAGACGATTGAAATCCTCGACCGCAACAAATTGAAATGATATTCCACCCACTTCGCCTGCCCGTCACAGCCCTTCCGGCCCACATGAACAATCCGTTCTGCTACGAGCCCGATGTGTTTTGCCGCGCAGCCGTGGACGAAGTGAAACGCTGGATTACAGAGGCTCCGCCCGAATTCAAGGCCGAAGCCGACCAAGGCAAGATGTTCGGTGTGCTCATTGTCAGGCGGAAGCACGATATCGGCTTTGTGGCCGGCTACAGCGGACAGCTGAACGGGCGCAGCAATTGGTCGGGATTCGTGCCTGCCGTCTTTGATTATCTGCAGCCCGACGGCTATTTCAAACGGCATGAGACAGCCATAACGGCACTCAACAAGCGTATCGAAGCATTGGAACAAAGCAAGGATTTAGCAACTGCACGCCGCGAATGGGAGAGCGCGAAGCATGAGGCTGAAAGGCAACTTGCGGCATTCAAGATTGAAATCAAGCGCGAAAAGGAAGGTCGCCCCAAGGAGTTGACGCCCGAAATGATACGCCGTTCGCAGTTTCTGAAGGCCGAATTGCATCGCATGAAGCAGCGTCTGGCCCTTCAAATTGCCGATAGAAAAACAGTAGTTGACAAAATGGAAGCCGAGATAATCACCCTGAAAGCGCAGCGACGGCAGCAGAGTGACGCCCTGCAACGCTGGTTGTTCGGTCACTTTGTCATGCTTGACAGCCACGGAAATCGAAAGGATTTACTCCGCATTTTTGCCCCTTTTACTCCGCCGGCAGGCAGCGGTGAGTGTTGTGAACCCAAGCTGTTGCAATACGCTTTCAGCCAAGGTTGGCAGCCATTGCGCATGGCTATGTTCTGGTGGGGGGCGAGTCCGCGCGACGAAATACGCCATCATCTTCACTTCTATCCGGCCTGTAACGGCAAATGCAAACCTATATTGAAATGGATGTTGAGCGATATTGCCATCGAAGAGCACCCATTGGAGGCCGAAACAAAGCAGGAATTGGAGTGGATTTACGAGGATAATGACATCGCCGTTGTGTGCAAACCGGCCGGAATGTTGAGCGTTCCGGGAAAGAACGGACGTGAAAGTGTGCTTTCACTTGTCCGCAAACGTCACCCCGAAGCCACGGGACCGGTTATCGTTCACCGCCTCGATATGGCGACAAGCGGGTTACTTGTTGTGGCACTCCGCATGGAATCGTACCTCAACCTGCAACGCCAATTCAAGGAACACAGCGTGGAAAAACGCTACATCGCACAACTTGAGCGACCCATTGAAGCAAACGAAGGACGAATAAGCTTGGCCTTGCGCCCCGACCCCTGCGACCGTCCACGCCAAGTTGTCGATACTTTGCATGGCAAAACGGCCGTGACTGTTTATCAACATGAAGGAAATGGGCGTATGATTCTCAGGCCGCTGACAGGCAGGACCCATCAACTGCGCGTGCATTGTGCCCACCCCGATGGGCTGAACGACCCCATCAAGGGCGACGAACTTTATGGCACCAAGGCCAACCGCCTGTATCTTCACGCCGAAGGACTGTCGTTCACGCACCCAACGACGGGCAAACGAATGACTTTCGAGCGTGAGGCTGCGTTCTAAAGTGGCCGCGGCAGGCTTCGGCCACATATGTTACCGATGGGCAATGCGGCATCATTCTTGCTGCAATATCGATGAAAAAGAAAGAGAAAGACCATGCTGATGGTCGCTATCATATCTTCCATAACCAATTAAAAACAATAAGTATGACTAAGTTTGAAAAAGGAAAAGTATTCAAGGCAACTGAAGTAATCGACTATACCGACGGTGGTGTGGTCAGTAAAGAGTTCATTCACAGCAATGCGGGCAGCGTTACTGTGTTCAGTTTTGACGCAGGTCAGGGGCTTTCGGAGCACACTGCGCCGTACGATGCACTGTTGCAAGTGATCGATGGCGTGATGGAATTGACCGTTGAAGACAAGGTTTTCGACATCAAGGCAGGTGAGTCTTTCGTCATTCCAAGCGGCGCCCGTCACTCCGTAAAGGCCAACGAGCGTTTCAAAATGGTGATTACGATGATCCGAGGATAACGGAACAAGGAGCGGGGGAATGACTTTCAGGTTGTTTTCCCGCTACCTTTAAATGCAACAACAGCTATTTTTTAATCATAAATTTTACTGAATGATGAGAACAGAATGGAGAGGTTTCAAAGGAAACAAGTGGCAGACAGAAGTGAACCTGCGGGATTTCATTCAAAATAACTATACAGGCTACACCGGCGATGAGCATTTCTTGGCTCAACCTACGCGTGCCACGGAGATATTGTGGCAGAAATTGCGCGCACTTCAAAAGGAAGAGCGGGCCAAGGGCGGCGTGCTCGACATGGAGACTGAGGTGGTTTCGGGACTGACGGCATACGGACCGGGCTACATCGACCATGAGACGAAAGACTTGGAACGCGTAGTCGGCCTGCAAACCGACAAGCCATTGAAACGCGCTTTCATGCCTTATGGCGGTATTAAAATGGCCGAACAGGCTTGCACAACCTATGGTTATCAGCCGTCGGAGCAGCTGCATGACATCTTCACACGCTATGTCAAGACGCACAACGACGGCGTGTTTGATGCCTATACCAGCGAGATGAAGCGCGTGCGCCACAATCATATCCTGACCGGTTTGCCTGATACTTACGGCCGAGGACGCATCGTTGGCGACTACAGACGCGTGGCCTTGTACGGCGTCGACTATCTGATTGCCGAGAAAAAGCGCGACCTTGAGAACCTTGGCGACCGCGAAATGATTGACGAAGTCATTCGTTTGCGTGAGGAAGTGTCCATGCAAATCCGCGCACTCCAAGGCTTGAAGGAGATGGCTTCCATCTATGGTTTCGACATATCACAGCCGGCTAACGACGCGCGCGAGGCCGTTCAGTGGCTCTATTTCGGCTATCTTGGCGCGGTGAAGACGCAGAATGGCGCGGCAATGTCGGTGGGACGCATCTCAACCTTCCTCGACATCTACTTCGAACGCGACTTCAAGGAAGGCAAACTGACCGAGGAGGAAGCGCAAGAGCTTATCGATCATCTCGTGATGAAGTTCAGAATGGTGAAGTTCGCACGCATTCCGTCCTACAACCAGCTGTTCTCCGGCGACCCGGTTTGGGCTACGCTCGAAGTTGCCGGCATGGGACAAGACGGCCGTTCGATGGTGACGAAGAACGACTTCCGCTTCCTTCACACGCTTGAAAACATGGGACCGTCGCCCGAACCCAACCTCACGGTGCTCTATTGCAGCCGACTTCCCGAGGCATTTCGCCATTACGCGGCCAAGATTTCGGTTACGACAAGCTCCATACAGTATGAAAATGACGATGTGATGCGACCGATTTGGGGAGACGACTATTCGATATGTTGTTGCGTGAGTGCGACGCAAACAGGAAAGGAAATGCAGTTCTTCGGCGCGCGGGCGAACCTCGCAAAGGCCCTTCTTTATGCCATTAACGGTGGTGTTGACGGCCGCACACGCGAGCAGGTCGGTCCGGCTTACCGCCCGATCACGGCCGACGTGCTCACCTACGACGAATTCATGCCGCGTTTCGACGCCATGCTCGAGTGGCTGGCCGGCATCTACGTAAAGACGCTCAACCTCATCCATTACATGCACGACAAATACTTCTACGAGGCAGCAGAGATGGCACTTATCGACACCCACGTGCGCCGGACGTTCGCAACGGGCATCGCAGGCTTCAGTCACGTCGTGGATTCCATCAGCGCCATCAAGTATGCGAAGGTACACATCGTGCGAGACGAGACAGGATTCGCCAAGGACTATAAAACCGAAGGCGATTTCCCCCGCTACGGCAACGACGACGAGCGCGCCGACGCGATTGCCGTCTGGCTGCTCAAGGCCTTCATGAGCAAGATACGAAAATACCACACTTACCGCAATTCGGAGCCCACGACCAGTATCCTGACCATCACGTCAAACGTTGTCTACGGAAAGTACACCGGAAACATGCCCGACGGGCGCAGGGCCGAAACACCGCTCGCGCCCGGAGCCAATCCATCGTATGGCGCCGAGCAGAACGGACTGCTGGCCTCCCTCAACTCCGTGGCCAAGCTTCCCTACGAGTATGCGCTCGACGGCATCTCTAACACGCAAACCATCTCGCCCGGAGCCTTAGGAAACGACGACGAGCAACGTTCGCGCACGCTTGTCGGCGTCATGGACGGCTATTTCGACCAAGGCGCACACCACCTGAACGTAAACGTCTTCGGCGTCGAAAAATTGAAAGATGCGATGGAGCACCCAGAGAAAGAGGCCTACCAGAACTTCACCATACGCGTCAGCGGCTACGCCGTTAAGTTCATCGACCTGACCCGCGAACAGCAACTCGACGTGATTGCCCGTCAGGCACACGGAAGATTATAAGACACCCCGGACGGCTGAACGAAAACACCGCCCGAACCCCACCCTCGCCCCCTGTCCTTCCCCCTCGGGAGAGCGACAGGGGGCGAAACATAAACCGCCGACAAAACATTCAGAAATTTATGAACAACAACAACACACAGCGCCCCGCCGCCACGCACGACGCGCAGCACAACACAGCCCGCGTCCATTCCATCGAAACATTCGGCTCCGTAGACGGACCGGGCATCCGCTTCGTCATCTTCCTGCAAGGCTGCCCCATGCGCTGCCAATTCTGCCACAATCCCGACACGTGGGCCATCGAAAGCACCAACGAAACCACAGCCGACGAGCTGCTCGACAAAGCCGAACGCTTTCGCGCCTATTGGGCCGGCACCGGAGGCATCACCGTCAGCGGCGGCGAAGCATTATTGCAGCTCGACTTCCTCATCGAACTCTTCGAGCATGCCCACGACCGCAACATCAACACGTGCCTCGATACATCGGCCCAGCCCTTCACACGCAACGGCAGTTGGTTCAGAAAATTCGAACGACTGATGCGCGCAACCGACACCGTGCTGCTCGACATCAAACACATTCGCGACGACGAGCACCGCCGACTAACCAAGTGGACCAACCGCAACATTCTCGACTGCGCCCGCTATCTTTCCGAAATCGACAAGCCCGTGTGGATACGCCACGTGCTTATCCCCGGGCTGACCGACAACGACACCTATCTGCGCGAACTTTCAGCCTTTCTGAAAACCCTCCACAACATCGAGCGCATCGAAATCCTGCCCTACCACACGCTCGGCACCTATAAATACGAACAACTCCGGATAAAATATCCGCTCGCTGGCGTCATGCCCCCGTCGCAAGCACGCATCGACAACGCCAACCGCATCATGCGCTCCGTGCCGCTAAGAAAAAAGTAGAAATACACGCCACGCGCATTTCCACTCCGCGCGAAACGCGCACAACGTCAATTTCCATCAAAAAACTCGAGTTTCTGAGCAGCCAACAACAATTTATGACGAAAAACTCGAGTTTCTGGGCAGCCAACAGCAATTTTCGATGAAAAACTCGAGTTTTTTGGCAGAAAACGGAAAAATCTGATGAAAAACTCCAGTTTTTTGATAGAAAACAAAAAAAATTGATGAAAAACTGCAGTTTTTTGATAAAATACGGCGATTTCTGATGAAAAACATGCGTTTCTGAACAAAAATACGGCGATTTCTGATGAAAATTTGTGAATTATTTGTAGAAAACGGTGCATTTTGTAAATAAATCGCACTTTATTTGCAGAACTGCGCTAATTTTGTAAATAAAACGCACTTTATTTGCAAAATACGGCTATTTCTGCTAATCCGTCGGACTTTTTTTGTAGAACGCAGCGAATTTCGTCAATAATTCGCGAGAAATTTGCAGAACACAGCGATTTTCGTCAATAATTCGT
>ERZ772960.516-NODE-516-length-34659-cov-9.419720_pt1 | contig 34659 bp, 27 predicted proteins | sample MGYA00580678_ERZ772960 | MGnify/ENA primary metagenome ERZ772960 (study PRJEB29015, sample SAMEA2737930) | human oral metagenome | biome: human oral; feature: human-associated habitat; material: dental | place: China | collected 2059 ... | reverse complement strand
CAAGCGTTCCGTTTACGGAAACGCGCCCCTCCGCGATAATCTTTTCGCAGGCACGTCGCGAAGCAACCCCCGCATGGGCAAGGTACACTTGCAGCCGCATCTCCTGCTTGTCGCTATTTTCGTTATCTTCGGGAGCTGTACCGTTGTTGAAATATTCGGTTCGCTTGCCGTTGTTTTTGTCGTCTTTGTTACGAGTGCCGTTATCGAAAGGTTGCGAGCTGTGAAAAAAATGATTGTTACCGCGCAAGTTCGAACCGCTCCTGCTCCGTCTCATCCATCTTGGGTAAGTCCGCGATGCTGTTGAGGCCGAATACTTTTAAAAATTCCTTAGTCGTGCCGAATTGCACCGGCTTTCCGGGAATGTCTTTTTTTCCTACTTCTTTAATCAGCTCTTTTTCTACCAAAAGCCTAATCATCGTGTCGGCGGAAACCCCGCGGATTGCTTCGATTTCGGCACGGGTTATCGGCTGAGAATAGGCGATAATCGACAACGTTTCCATTGCAGCGCGCGAAAGCCGGTTCTCGTTCTTTTTACCGTAGCGGTCTTTCAGCGCATCCCAAAACTCTTTTTTGGGCGTAATAATCCAGCCGCCCATCATCTGTGTAATTTCGATACCGCTTGAACCTTCCGAATATGAATCTTTTAGATTTTTAATACATTCTTTTACGACATCGACCGATAAGCCGGCAATTTTACTGATTGCAGCGTCGTCAAGCGGCTCTCCTTCCAAATAGAGGATTGCCTCTACGAGAGCTGTTTCTTTTTCCATTTTATACTCCATCATCATTGCGGGCAGCTTCCCACGGACGTATTTTTATATCGCCGAACATTCTATTTTGCCAGATACTTGCCATTCTGAATTTGACCGCCTCAAGCAGCGCCATAAAAGCGCAAATGACATCCAGCAGATTTCCCTTCCGTACAATCAAATCGGTAAAGAGGCATTCGCCCTTTTCTTCCAAAAATTCGTTCATCAGCGTCAGCTTTTCATTTACGGACACCTCTTCGTACAGGTCAAGAATTTGTTCCGAGTTATAATTGGACATCAGTTTTGAGAACGTCCGTAAAAGCTCCCACGTATCAACCCGCTCCCACAGGTTCTCTTCGGTAAAGGGAAGCGCGTGCTGTATTTTCTTGCGCTCAAAAAACCATTCGGCCTCGCTTTCTTTTTCTTCCATTAAAACCGACAGTTTTTTAAATTTTTGATATTCAATCAGCTTGTTGACCAACTCCATACGCGGATCTTCGATATCCTCATCGTCCGGATCAACCTCGACGGGAAGGAGCATCTTGCTTTTAATGTAGACAAGGTGCGCCGCAAGTTCATAAAACTCGGTTAAGCTGTCCAGATTGAGACTTACCGCATAATCGAGGTATTCAAGATACTGTTCGGTTATATCACTGATGGGAATATCGTAGATATTGATCTCATTTTTCTTAATTAAAAAGAGCAGAAGGTCGAGCGGCCCTTCAAAATCGTTGACTTTAAACGCAGTCAGCGCCTCATCGTTCTGTTCTTCGTGCTTTTCATCTTCGGCAGTTATCATGGGCGCTATTATATCGAAGATTGGTACTTTTGAAAATATGCATATTTATTCGTGCGGTTTAATACCTGCCGTTTTCCGGTTCATGTCCAGACAAGAAAGAATTAAAACTTGCCAATAAACTCAAAGGGGTATATAATAGAATCATGATAGCAAGAGTTTCTGCTTCGCAAGAAGATTATTTGGAAGTTATTTATGATTTGTCGCACGGTTCTGAAGCGGTTCGTTCGATTGATATAGCTAATTTACTGGGAGTGTCGAGGGCAAGCGTAAATAAACGTCTCAGCTTGTTAAAGGATGCCGGTTTTGTTGAACACGAACCTTACGGGCTGGTTCGGCTTACCGAAAGAGGCTGTGTCGTCGCAAAGAATGTTCGTGAACGGCATAACACATTGTATAAGTTTCTAACCGACATATTGGGAGTTCAGGAGGAGACAGCCGACCACGAGGCCTGCGAAATGGAACATGCGATCAGTCAAGACACTTCGGATAAGCTATATGCGTATCTCTGTAAACTCAATAAAGCTCCCGGGCCCGAGGATAAGATCTCTAAAACCCAAAGAGTACAAAACTCTTACGATCGTCTTATTAAGTAGCGATTAACTAATTGATTTTCCATTTTCCGTGCTGCTGGAAAAAACGTTGCACAGGTATGGAAATAAGTCTGCCATCGTCCCCCGACAGCGCAATAATGCCGGTAATCAGATTTATTTCGCTGATACGGAACAGCGTATTATCATAGTAGAGACTGGTACCGATTGACGGCAGCTTTTTTCGGGTTTCTACATACCAATCGTACTCATACGAAAGACAACAGAGCAGTCGTCCGCATTGTCCCGATATTTTGAGCGAATTTAACGAAAGGTTTTGTTCTTTTGCCATCTTGATGGATACCGGTCTCAGCTTGTCGGTTACGGCATGGCAGCAAAACGGCCTACCGCAACAGCCGATACCACCGGCCATCCTCGATTCATCACGTACACCGATTTGCCGCAGCTCGATACGGAGGCGAAGAATAGCGACCAAGTCTTTAACCAGCTTACGAAAGTCAATACGGGTGTCTGCCGTAAAAAAGAAAATTACTTTGGGATCTATCAGCAGGTAGTGGCAATCAACCAGCTTCATGTCAAGTTTATGGACAAGAACTTTTTCCTTAAAAAGAGCGCTCGCTTCTTTTTCTTTTTCCAAATTTTCTTTTATCCGTTGAAGATCTTCTTCCGTCGCTTTCCTTGTAACCGTAACGATATCTTTAACCGTTGCTCTGATAGGATGTTTAATTAACCCCATTACGCGAGCAAGGTCATCTCCGTAGCGTGTAGGAGTAATAACATAATCTCCGCTTTGCAGATTAATTTCCGCCGTTGTTGCATAAAAAGTTTCTTGTGAATATTCGAGTTTTAACTGATAAAGAGGTTGAGGAAAAGTGCCTTCTTGAATAGGTTCTTCAACTTGAGGTATATCATCGGCATCTTCCAGAGCGGTTAAATCATCTATTTCTTCGTATTCGCTATATGTTTCTTCAAATTCTATATCCATTTTTACTCCCGTTATGTAATTAAATCTATAATTAACCCGTATATCTCTTCAAGCCGTTCAAGAATAAAAAGCTGGCTTTTTTGGTCGCAGAGCAACTCACCGGCAAACTTATCGAGTTTTTCATTGACAATAACAATTTGAGTAAAAGAACGCGGCTTTAAATGATTGGTCTTATCACGTCGTAAATGAGTCCGAGTCGTAACGGTATATGCTTCGTGCGCGACATAGCCTATAAAGTTCTTGACCGCCTGCTTGTATCGTAAAATCGTTTCCGGATTTTGGCGTGTCCGCAGCGTATCACCGGCAGACCGCACATCGTCTTGCAGCAGTGCAATCGCTTCCTCTTGCGGTAATTTACTCAGCTGTTCGATTATATCCGCTTCGTTTCCCGGCTGTGTTTGGGGTAAGACACTTCGCAGAATCTCTTTAAATTTATTAAGCTTTTTTTTGTCTTTTTCGGATTGTGCGACTTTAGTTTGCAGAGACGGTTGAACGGTTACCCCTGCTGCATAGTTCGAACTTTCTATCTGATTTCCCATCTTTCTCCTTTATTTTGAATAAGAAAAAGTGGATGAATGCAGCGCTTGCCGGTTTAAATATTTCTTTTCCGCTTCCTCAAAGCCGGTTTGATCGCCGGTCGCAGAACAGAAACCGTGCAGAATAACATCATCATCGACTCGCAGCTTTTTTGTCAGCACCGACCCGATAACCATCCCCGATGAAAGAATGACAACATAATCCGGCGCAATAATATCGCCCTGTACAATTCCTCCGACGCTGACAGAGGCTGCGCGGATATTACCGCGTATTCTCGCCTCCTCTCCGATAATAACGCGTCCTTTGGTTTGCACATTACCGTCGATATCGCCGTCTATCCGTAAAAAGCCCGAAACCGTTACATTTCCGCTTATCAGCGCTCCCGGGCCGACAATGGTATTAACCGAAATATCATCGATAAAGTTTTTTTTTGCCATATTATTGCTTTGTGTTGGAAGCTTTTATATTGAGATATTTAATCGGGTCTACGACATCGGAACCGATATGCACTTCATAATGTAAGTGCGGGCCTGTCGAAATACCTGTTGTCCCGATATACCCGATGGTTTGCCCTTGCTGCACATATTCACCTCTGGTTACACGGTATGATTGGAGATGTGCATAACGGGTATAGAAGCCGTGTTTATGCTTAATGATGATGTAATTTCCCCAACCGGGATCAAACTCTACGGTAACAACCTGACCGTCGGCCGTCGCTACGATGGGGTCTCCCGAACGATAGGTAGAAAGGTCTATCCCTTTATGAATATACCATTGTCCTGTAAAAGGATGCCGGTTTTGCCCGAACGCCATCGAAATATGTCCGATGCCGCCCTTAATCGGCCAGAGACTTGGAATATCGGAAAAGAGGGTTGTCTGCATATTAAGAAGCTTTTCCATTTCTTGTACCGGTAAAATGGCATCGCTAAGATACGAAGTTAATTGTTGCAGCTCTGCAGCCTCTTTTAACGAGCCTTCCGCTACTTCATGCATATTGAACAGAAAGGACAAGTCGCCGTTTGCCGTCTGACCGGCCGGAGCGGAAGTCTTTAAACCGAGTGAAGAAAAGGTGGAAGTAAGCGCCGCTTGAAAATTTCGCGCCGTTTTTAACAGTTCGTTTGTTTCATCCCGTAATACATCCAAACTTGCCTGCGCTTTACGGGCTTCTTCTTTTGTAGCGGAAAGATCTTGTACCGATACGGCTGTTTTGTGGGCGAACCAGAAGAATGATGAAAAAAAACCGATGACGGCAATCAGCGTAAAAAGCAAGCTGAAAATGCTGGTCTGAAAATTCAATACCTTCTTTTGCGAATGCGGAACAATCATAATAGTCAGTTTTTTTCGGCCGCCTGCGATGATGCTTTTAAAAAAATACAGAATCGATTCTGCTGTTTTCTTTATCTGTTTTGAGATATATCGTACGATGTTGTTTTCGGTTTTCTTATACCCTCGTGTTCGAGACACTTTCTTAACCCTCTTTCCTCTTTATATAATACTAATAGTTGAGTATATCAATTAACGCCCCACCTGTCCAGCAAAATAATTCATAATTCATAATTATGAATTATGAATTCTTAATTCTTAATTCTTAATTTTAGTAGCTTTCCTCCATTTGCATAAATTCGGCGCGGACTTTGGCAAGCCGTTCCAATTCCCGTGTTATCGTGCGTTCATAGTTGAGCTTTTTTTGCGCGATCCGCTCCCGTTCATCCTCCCAATACTGTAGGTCGGTTAAAAAAAGGAACTGAAACTTCCGCACATTCGCTTTTTCCGCCCAAAGCGTTGCTTCTTTCCAATAAAATAAGGCGGTATTATAACAATCTTCTGCCATTTTTAGGCTTTCGATGTTTTGTTCCTTCCACGGCGCATTATAAAAATACGCGACCTGCTTATCGTATTTCATACCGAGCCTCAGGTGCTGTTCCACCATTTTGAGGTTTAAGTGCATCATAAACAGGTAGCGGTATTTTTCCCAATCCGTTCTGTCGTTTATCTTACCCAACGCATACAGGGGATTACAGAAATCCGCATTGATTGCCTTTTCAAGCCAATAGATATTCTCAAGCGTATCATCGGGATACTGCTGATAATGAATATGGTACAGCTTATAATACTGCTCTTTATACGTTACAAAGTATGCAGGCAGTATCGCCGTTTGGGCGAAAGAGAAAAAAAGTAACACTGCGGATAAGCAAAAATGCCTTTTCATCCTTTATATTATCGGCAGATTACAGACATTACTCCATATTTTTTCGTGAATTTCCGCTATGGTCTGAGCGGCGTCGATACGGATAATCCGCATATCCGGTTCCGTTTCCGTATAATATTGAAAAATCGACTGATATTCTGCTGCAACTTTTTGTTGAAATGCCTCTTTTTCGTATATTTCCCGCGGGATATTCCGCTTTTCAATCCGTTCCATCGCGGTCTTTGCAGGCAGATCAAAGAAAAAGAGGTATTCGGGAAGCGGAAACGGCGCATTGATTGCCTGTGCCAGCTCTTTTCCGGCGGCGAGCCCTTGATACGCGAGGCTGGAAAACAAATACCGGTCGGAAAATACCGCCTTTCCCGTTCGCAGCTGTTCCAGAATGCCTTCTTTACCATATATATGTTCGCAGCGGTCAGCGCCGAAAAGATATGCAATTGTTTGAGCATCCAAGCCTACAGCGCCGGAGAGCGCTTCGCGGATTAACTTTCCGATAGAACCGTCGGTAGGTTCACAAGTAAAATACACGGCATCCTGCCGTCCGCGGGCTGCAAACGCTTCCCGTAACAGCCGTATCTGACTCGTCGTCCCCGTCCCGTCCAGCCCCTCAAACACCACAAAATTTTTCAAAATCATCTAAAGTTTTTCCTTTCTGTGCGAAATTTTAGATAAAATTTCGCACATTTTTCCTGCAGACAGGTAAACGCATCAGATGAGTAAATATAAATCGCAAAATCAGGATGTTGGGCAAGCATTTGAACCGCGAAGAGGTTCAACTCTGCTTGAACGACATCCTGATTTTGCGGGGAAATTTAAAGAAGTCTGATGCGTTTACCCAACGCCCTTATCTATCATAACAATTTCTTTTTTGCTATAATAGCCCCCTGATGAAACCTGCCGTGCGAACTAAAGTAGAGTTTTTGCTATTTTTATGTATACTTATCCTCTCTTTAGTGATGCTTCGCCCTTTGATGCAAACGCTTGAAAAAAAGCTGTCGGCGGTGCGCTATCGAATCTTAACGGAGCTGGAGCAAACGTATAATGTACGCCTGTCCTACGAATCGCTTTCTCCTTCAATATTACGTTCGATTGCATTGCGGGATGTAAAAGTCTATGACGCCAAAGAGAATAGGGAAATCGCTTCTTTTGAAAATTTTTCCGTTCAATATCGTTTTTGGGCGCTCGTCTTCGGTAATACTACCGAGATTCTTGATTCCGTGAATATTGCAAACGGGTTTATCGATATAGACTTAGTTGAAAATAAAACCCTTGCCGAAAAATTCGGCACAATACTGCAAGGTTCAAGCCCTACAGTGCCATCTATCAGTACCGAACAAAAGCTTTCATTTTTTTCTTCTCAACTGATGGACGTACATATTAAAAATGTCCGGCTAAGGTTTAAGAATGCCGTACATGATATCAATGCAAGAATCATGGACGGATATCTCGGTATCGATTCGGAAACGGTAACGGTAAGTTTGAGCAGTACCGCGGCCTACCGCAATGCCGATTATACGGATATCGGTCATGCAGAAACAGCCTTTACTATGGAAGGAAAATTCAATAAGGATTTAACCGTCGGTTCGGCAGTTGCCGATTTTTCTCATATTTCTACCGATCGATTTGGCATATCTCGACTCAAGTTATTTGCGGATTATCGTGATAAAATTTTTACATTTAATACCATGCAGGATTTTCAGCCCATCGATGTTACTGCAAGTTGGAATATTGTAACAAACGATATAAACGGAAGATTCAGCTGCGAAAACTTTGCACCGCTGCAGTCTGTAACGCTATATGACGCCCCCAAAAGCATCGCGCAATTTACTTCATTAACGATGTCCGGCAACTTTCAGTTTATACTCTCAAAACAGCATATCCGGTGGGATACCGATTTGAGTTTTGCCATGCCACCGCTTTCTTTTCCTTCGTACCGGCTTGCAGCCTCTCAGCTGAGGCTTGTGGCGGAAGGGGTCGACAAAAGCATTGACGTTTCACGGCTTTCATTATCGGGAAAGGATGTAGATATCTTTTCAAAATTTGCTTTTAATTTCGACACAAGACTTCCTACCGGTAAGATTGCGGTAAAACGGTTCAGACTTCCATCGGGGGCTTCGGCGGCAGCGGATTTTCAATTTTTTAAAAAAGGGAATTCTTTCTTCTGCAATATACCATCGTTTACCGCCGGTGAGGGGGTGCTTCGTAATATCAACATAACTCTGAGCCCTTCCGATCAAAAGATAGATTATGCGCTTTCTGCAGAAGATGAGTACGGGCAGTACGGTTTTGACGGATCTTATATTTATAATGCAGGGAGCGCTGCTTCTTCGCCTCATTTTTTGGAGCTGCACGGAGCATTCGACGCCGTCGGTATCGGTACGCTCTGCAGCTTTATTCAAGCGGTTGTTCCCGAAGCGAATATACCGTCGGCAGCAGTTGAATCGCTTCAATACACGACCGAGTTTTATATTTCAAGTGACTTACGCAGTTTCTCTTATAACTGTATCAGATTTGTTTTAGTTTCAAATACACTTGATGATTTTTATGCACTGTTATCGTTGAAAGGCAATCAATCTTCTTTTGCATTGACCGATATTGAACTATCCTATAAAAACATGTCTGTCCGTGGGAATATTAATGCCGACTTTGAGCGTTTGAACGATATTATTTTTACCAGTTCTTTAGTTATTAACTCGATCGGCTACCAGATACAGGGAGTCCTTTCTCAGAATGTTCTTAATATTTACGGCGATTACGGTCTCGCAATTAGCGCACTTTACGAAAAAGGTGAGGGTTTAAAAGGAACGATTACAACCGATGAGATGCCGCTGCCTTTTCTGCCGTTCTTTCTAACCCTCGATTCGGAGTTTCAATACCGTAACCGAACGGATTGGCTCTATACAATTGAAACCGGATATGTCAGCTATGCAACACCCGCATCGTTAGGCCGGACAACAGTCGGGCTTGATTTTCACGGAAAAGCGGATCCGTCGGGATTGTTTTTGCCTGAAGTAAAGTTCGGTGATGTGGAAACGCTCACCGGTATGCTGACAATAACGGCGCCTACAACCGATAACAACGGCAAAACGGATTACAGTGTTGAGATGAAACTTGTTTCTCCCGATAATACGGAACAGCTTGATCTTGCGGCAGCTTTTAACTTTTTCGACCAAGGTATTTATGCCGGCGGCTCGCTTAAGCTCGATAATATTTCATTGTCGCGCTTTTTGTACACGCAAGGAAAGACGCATAGAGTGTCGTCCGATGCCGCCTTTTCAGTCTCTCCCGATTCTTTTTCATTTCGATTCGATTTGCCGCAATTTTTGATGTTCGTACAGGGACAAGATTTAAATGCATCCGGTTCTCTTACAATAGAAAACGAAAAAGCGGAATTGAACATCGCACAACTGGAGTGGGGAACGCACAAAGTGTCCGACGTAACAGGGGCATTTTCATTGGATGAGATGACCGGTCTGCTTGATGCCGATTATGCAGGGAAAGCTGCAAAGAAGCAGATGAAAGCACATATTCATACCATGTATACCGGCGTGCAGCCTGATGAAAAAACTAAGCGTACGTTGTTTTCCCGGCTTAAAAGCGTAACGGAACGTTTTACGATTACGACCTCCTTGAGTAATTGGCGGTTTGGGGATTCGAACGGAAAAGGCGCCGTACCGTTTTCCGTTATCAGGGATCCGGGCGTTACGGCATTTTATGCCGGGAAGAATGATGATATCACCGGATTTGTCTTAGATGACGGTGTCGTTTCGCTCCAATTGGCGGAATCCTTGCCGCTCAAGTTGAATTTGGATGGTACGATAAAAAAAGATGCTTTAAATCTGCACGTTTCCGATATTCGTGCTGATGTAAAAAAGATATGGGATATAACAGGTTTGGATTATGTGCTCTTTTACGGCGGAACCTTGACCGGAGATTTGGCTATCGGCGGTAAACCGCTGGAACCCGAATTTAACGGAAAGCTGGTCGGCCGGAAGATAACCGTTAATTCTCCCAATTATGCTCCGGAAATGTATGGTCCCGTTGCACTCGATATTATTGCGGATGGGACGGAGTTGGAGGTACCGTATACCGTATTGAAGGGGCCGTCTACCGATATTTGGGCGCGGTGCACTGCAGAGTTTTCGGGCTGGATACCGAATGATGTTTCCGTTCAGTGCGGAACGCTCGGTACTAAAAAAGGAGTATTTAAAACCGATAATCTCTTATTCCAAGCGGACGGTTTTGTCGGCTGTACTGCTGAAATAAAGGTAACACCCACGCGTGTCGGTGTGTACGGTTCCGCACTATTTGATTCGGGATACTTCGTGGTTAAGTTTAACGATCTGGATAAGTTCAATGCAAAATATTCTAAAATCGCCAATATAGCATTTGATATGAAGCTCGATTTACAGTTGGGACATAAGGCGGAATTCCGCTGGCCGACTGCGGATTTTCCTATCTTACGGACGCTCGTACCTACCGAAACACCGCTGTCGCTCATCGCCGATGCCGGTACCCGCAAGTTTACGATAGCCGGTGATGTAAAGATGCGGGGAGGCGAGGTATTCTATATTAAACGTAGCTTCTATATCCGTGAAGGAACTATCACTTTTGCCGACATTACAAAGGAAATTGAACCGCTGGTAACCGTAAGAGCGGAAATCCGCGACCGCGATCCCGGTTCAGGTGAACCGTTGCGGCTTATTTTGACGGCAAAGGATCAGCCGTTATTCAGTTTTAATCCTACACTCAATTCGGATCCGCCTCGTTCTACCAATGAGATTATGCAATTATTGGGACAGGTTGCCATCGGTGATACGAGAAGAGATAATGTATGGCAGAATCTGCTGGTTACCAGCTCCGATATTCTGGCACAGGTAGGTTTTCTAAAAAAAACGGAAAATAGAGTGAGAGATTTTTTACGATTGGATGCTTTTTCCTTCCGTACGCTGTTGTTGCAAAATGCTATTTTCGGCAACCTCTTCACTATAAACCAGAATACTGCTTTAACAATGAGTAACTATCTTGACAATACGAGTGTTTATATAGGGAAATATTTCGGTTCAGCTATTTATGCGGATGCGCTGCTGCATTTAAGTCACTATGATTCAAAATTGATTAAAAACGGCGGCTCACAGCGTCCTGTTTATAATGATCTTTTATTTCAGCCTGAAATCGGTTTGGAGATGGCAACTCCCTTCTTTTTGCTTCGTTGGTCGGTCGCCCCTACAAAACCGGATACTTTATTTGTAGGAGATGCGGGATTGACTTTTTCATGGAGATATTCATATTAAACTCAATACCTTAAAAAATGGTATTATCCTGCGGGTTAGAAGAAATACCGGATGGCAGTGCTATTCCGATCATATAATTAATGTAAATGCGATAGAGGAGTTTTTAATGTTAAAAAAAGTGATAGCCGTAACGGTGTTCATGTTATCCGTCTGCTTTTTATGGGCACAAGCTCCCGATAATTGGTATGAAAACAAACCGATAGCAAGTATCGTTTTTCAGGGATTGAACAGCGTATCAAAAACCGAAATGAACGGTGTTTTTGATTCGTTTAAAGGCAAGCCTTTTTCCGATGAAACGTATTCGGAAATCCTGCAAAAATTATATGCACTCGATTATTTTTCCAATATTGTGCCGAAGGCCGTTCCTGCAGACAGCGATTATCAATATGTAAGGCTTGAATTTGAAGTGACGGAAAAACCCGTCATTACGTTGATAAAAATAACCGGGAATAACCGCATTTCACGCGGCGATTTATTATCAAAAATCGTATTGAAGAAAGGCGACATCTACAATGAAATAAAAAAGAATGCCGACGAACAAACCGTCAAAAACTACTATATAGAAAAAGGTTATGCATCTGCTGTTGTAAATTCGAACGTTTCCGATAACCCTCAAGGGGGCGTTATCCTTGAATTTACCATTACGGAAGGAAAGCAAACGATTGTTTCGGAAGTTTCTTTTCAGGGTAATACCGCTGTCGGGCAAAAGGCTTTAAAAGGCGTTCTTGCTACCAAACCGGCAAAATTCCTCGTAAAAGGGATTTTTAAAGAAAGTGCACTTGAAGAAGATAAGACCGCCATTCAGCAATTCTACGGGGAGCGTGGTTATATCGATGCTCATGTTGAAAATATTGTTCGGGATATAGATTCGGAGTCCGATCCGCAAAAAAATATGGTAAAGCTGACGTATGTTATTATGGAAGGAGAACAATATTTCTATGATGGAACTTCTTTTGAAGGGAATAAGATTTTTTCTACCGAGGATTTGAGCTCTAAAATACGACTGACGCAGGGCGCTATTTTGAATATGAAAAAGTTTGAGCAGGGCTTCCAAGCAATTGCCGATATGTATTTTGAAAACGGTTACACTTCAAATTATATTGCGAAAGCGATACAGCGCGATTCGGCAACGAAAAAGGTGTCATTCGTTATCACTATTGTTGAACGGAGCAGGAGTCATATCGAAAATATCATTATCCGCGGTAATAAGCGGACAAAAGACTACGTTATACGCCGTGAGCTTTTATTCGAACAGGGCGATGTGTTCTCAAAATCCAAGTTTACCAACAGTTTGCGCAATTTATTTAATCTCCGTTATTTTTCGACTGTCGTGCCTGATGTGCAGCCCGGCTCCGAACAAGATCTGATCGATGTCATACTCAATGTCGAAGAACAGTCGACGGCCAGTATTCAATTCGGTGTTACGTTTTCGGGTATTTCCGATGCGGATAGCTTTCCGCTTTCGTTGTTTGTACAGTGGCAGGAACGTAACCTTGCAGGACGTGGAAACGAGTTGTCGGTTAATGCTACAGCCGCAACCGATAAGCAAACAGTCCAGCTCGGGTATGCCGAAAACTGGTTCCTCGGTTATCCGGTTACGCTTGGATTTGATCTGTCGCTTACGCATAAATCGTTGTTTGATTATCAGGATATGGTATTCCCTTACGGCCCGTTCAAAAGCAGGGAAGAATTTGAAAAAAATCAAGATTTAGCAAACGCATACCGGATGCATTACCATCGATTTGAAACGACATTCGGCGTACACACAGGCTATCGATGGTACCCCCGGTACTGCACAATTACGCTGCGCGGCGGGATTAATTTTTCGTTGGTAAAGAATTTCTATGATACTTCGCTATACCGTGCATCGGACCCGACGGTGCGGCAACAGCAGGCTAACTGGCGGCTTAGTAACTCATTATGGACGCGCATCTCATTTGATGGACGCGATATTACTTACGACCCGTCAAAAGGTTGGTTCTTGAGTCAACAGCTCTCTTTTTTCGGTATTATTCCTAAAGTGGAAGACGAATATTTTGTCCGTTTTGAAACAAAATCGGAGGCGTATTTTACCCTGGTGGACTATCCCGTTTCTGAAATTTGGAATTTAAAATTCGTATTGGCCTTCTATACCGGCTTCTCGTTCCAACAGCCGATGCCGAACCGCCTTATCGGAGATACCAGCAAGCTTGCAATCGATGGGATGTTTACCGGCCGCGGCTGGATGACGCTCGGTTCTGCAGGGAAAGGAAATGTGCTGCTTAATCACTGGATGGAGTTCCGATGGCCGTTAGCGCACGGTATCCTTTCTTTTGACTTTTTCGCCGATGCGGCTGCCGTCAAAAAAGATATGGCTGACTTAAAGACCTTTAAGATCGACGATTACTATTTCAGCTTCGGCCCGGGATTGCGTTTTGTTATTCCTCAATTCCCGTTACGCTTGATGTTTGCCAATACCTTTAAAGCAGAGAATGGAAAATTGGTGTGGGGAAACGGTAAAAACGCCGACTGGCGATTTGTATTGTCGTTTAATGTACCTAACTTATAGACAGGAGGGGAATGGATGAAAAAATATACTTTTATATTGATTTGTCTTTTAGCGGGCGCCGTTGCTGCATCGGCACAGCAGATAACTCGCTTTGCAGTTGTCGATACTTCTCGTATTTATGCTACCTTTTTGAGGGATTCCCGTTCCGTTCGCGACTATCAGGCAAAACAGGCAAAATATCAGGCTGAAACGCAGCGGATGTCCGATGAGATTATCGCGCTCCGTCAACGAAAGGTGGATGCGGAAGCAATCGGAAAAACCGACGCCGTGCAAAAATATCAAGCGGAAATTGACGCAAAGACAAGCTTTTTACTTGAGTATTCCAAGGCATGTAACGATGAATTGGCAATGCTGCGAAAAAGTCTTGTGAGCGACGATGTATTTTATGCTCGTCTCTATGCTGCAATTAAAAAAATCGCGGAAAGTCAAGGGTATACAATGGTACTGAATTTACAGCAAGGTGAAGCTATCATTTGGTACAGCCCGACCGTCGATATTACGGAAACCGTTATCCGAGAACTCAGCTCCAACTAATATGGCAAAACCGGCGTCTATCACCCCGATGATGCAGCAATATCTCTCGATAAAGGCGCAGTATAAGGATGCTGTACTCTTTTTTCGTCTCGGCGATTTTTATGAGATGTTCAATGACGACGCAATCGAGGTGAGTAAGCTGCTAAATCTGACGCTGACACAACGGACGGGAAGCCCGATGTGCGGTATTCCCTATCACGCTTCGCGTATTTATATTGCACGACTGCTGCGTGCCGGAAAAAAGGTTGCGATTTGTGAGCAGGTTTCGGATGTCGTTCCCGGTGAACTTACCGAACGAAAAATTGTAGAGGTGATTACCCCCGGTACCGCTACCGGCGAAGATTTCCTTGAACAGGGGCAAAACAATTACCTTACAGCAGTCTACTGCACACCGAAAGAGATTACCTGCGGCGCCGTTACGGATGTGTTTATCGGTTTTGCCTACCTTGACGTCAGTACGGGAGAGTTTTTTGCAACTTCTTTTCCTCGATCGGATTTTGCCGAGCAATTTAAAAAAGAACTTGGCCGTATACAGCCGCGGGAAATTCTTATTCAAATATCGCTTGCCGATTCGGTTCCGATCTTAAAATCCTTGTGCGGAGAATATCCGCAGATGCTGCAAAACCTCTATCCCGACTGGCATTTTTCCGCCGTTTCTGCCGAAAAGCGACTCTGTGCATGCTTCGGTACCGAAAATTTGAAGTCTTTTGGATTAACTGCCGCTTCTCCCGAATTACCGCCGGCAGGTCTGTTGCTGCAGTATTTGGAGCAAACTACGGGAGCCGCATTGCCTCATATTACGGGCATAAAAGTGTATCGCGACTCCGATTTTGTGATGATGGATGATGCCACCCGTAAAAACCTTGAACTGCTGCAAAACCTGCATGACAGTACCGAGGCGTTTACGCTGTTTGAAACCGTCAACTATACGAAAACGGCGATGGGGACGCGCCTTTTACGGCAATGGCTCTATCATCCGCTGCGGACTGCCGAAGAAATAGGTGCACGGCTGGATAAAACCGCACTGCTTTTCCGTAATGAAAAGGCGTTGGCTGCCGTTCGAAATACGCTTTCTTCCGTGTTGGATATTCACCGGCTTACCGGCAGGGTGGCAATGCAGCGGGCGCACGGAAAAGATCTGTTAGGAATTAAGCAGAGCCTGAACGCCTGCATTGAACTCGCGCAGCTGAGCAAACGCAATGCTCTCTTTTTTTTGCGGCTGCCGCAGGAACTAAGCGGCGAGATAGAACGGCTCGATATGCTCTTGGATAACAGCATCGCCGAGGATTGCCCGATTGCGCTTACCGAAGGCGGACTGATTAAGCCGGGGTGGTCGGAAAAACTGGACGAGCTGCGCGATACGCGGGATAACGCCAATAAGCTTTTGGAAAATTATTTGGAAAAAGAGCGCAAAAAATCGGGCATTAAAAATTTAAAAATTAAGTACAACCGGTTAAACGGTTATTTCCTTGAAGTTACCCACGGCAGCCTTAAAACAGCGGAAATCCCCGAGCATTTTATCAGACGGCGTTCGCTTGCCTCATCCGACCGCTTTACGACGGAAGCATTAAGCAAACTCGAAACAAAGTTGAATGACGTTGGCGAAAATATTATTGCGTGCGAAAAAGAACTGTTTCTTGCAGTGCATACGGAAGTATACAATAGGATTGAGTTGTTGCATCTCCTTGCAAAAGAAATCGCGGAATTGGACGTGCTGCAATCATTTGCGTATTCGGCGGCGCTTCACGCATGGGTCAAGCCTGAGTTTTCCGCCGACGGTCTTTTGGATATCCGTGAAGGCCGGCACCCCGTAGTAGAACACCATTTACCGGCCGGCGAATTCGTACCGAACAGCATAAAGCTCTCTTCTGACTCTGTCTCGGATGTTCCGTCTTTTGCACTCATTACCGGCCCCAATATGGCAGGAAAAAGCACCTTTTTGCGGCAAACCGCCCTCATTACGCTGCTTGCACAGGTAGGTTCTTTTGTACCGGCGGAAAAAGCGCTGCTTACCCCCGTCGACTGCATTTTCTGTCGCGTCGGCGCCAGCGATAACCTTGCCCGCGGAGAGTCTACTTTCCTTGTCGAAATGACCGAAACTGCATATATTTTACGAAATGCTTCGGTCAACAGCCTTGTTATCATGGATGAGGTCGGCAGAGGGACTTCGACGGGAGACGGACTTTCAATCGCGCGGGCGGTGAGCGAATACCTCTTGCACACTATCGGTGCGAAAACCCTCTTTGCCACCCATTATCATGAGCTGGCACAGCTTATCCATCCGAGGCTGCAAAAACTGTGTTTAGATGTGCTGGAAACCGAAGGAAAAATCGTATTTTTAAAGAAAGTTATCGAAGGTATTGCAGCCCACTCGTACGGCGTACACGTCGCGGAGCTGGCAGGGCTGCCGGAAGCGGTCATACAGCGGGCAACGGAGTTGCTGAACGCACATACTCCGGGTGATGCTGCTTCCACAGATTTCACCGTTCCGGAAAAGAAAAAAACGCATCCTGAAAATAATCTTTTTAGCGATGAAGAGCTCGTTATCAATGAAATCCTTTCTACGAACACCGACGATACCACCCCGCTCCAAGCCCTGCAGATGCTCACTCGCTGGAAAAAAACACTTCTGCCCGGCGACTAAAAGCTACAACAGTCCTTATCTCGGCTGCAGGCAACCGCATCAGACCAAATAGATACAAGTCGTAGAAGCATTACGGGGGAACTAAAAAAACGGCCTGATGCGTTTGCCCTGACCATATACTTGCATTTTTTGACTGTTCCGATTATGATAGGGGCATCACACATATCAAGGAGTATGACTATGGCTTATAAGATCTCCGATGCTTGCGTTAATTGCGGTGCATGCGAGGGCGAATGCCCCGTGGGCGCTATCAGTGAAGCGAATGGAGCGCGCGTTATCGATGCTGATGCTTGTATCAGCTGCGGTGCATGCGCAGGCGTTTGTCCTACGGAAGCAATTTCCGGAGAATAACGCTTAAGGTTCTTTGCGGCAGTTTCGGGACCGGTATATGCAAGACGGTTCAGTATGCACAGACTGCCGCAAAGAAATCTAAGGAAAACCTCTAAAACGGAAGTTTTTAGAGGTTCCCTACAAAAGGTTTTAAGAGTGGAAAAATATTTTTACAAAATAGTTGCCGGTTACAAAGCATTCTTTTTTAAAGTATGTACGTTTGTCCTGCTGTTCGGCGCGTGTCTTCTATTCGCTTTCTGTATCGTATATCCGCTCTGGCTGTTGGCAACCCAATATACGCAAATTTACACAGGCATAACGCTCGTACTTTTTTTTGCGTTGGTGTCGGTTTTTATTGTTAAACGAAATATAAAAAACTATAAAACTCACCCGCGGAAATTTCTTTATTCGCTCATAAAAAAACTCATCCTTTTAGGAGGAGTTATACTTTTTTTTCTATTTATTTTTACGTATCATCGCGTGCTAGCTCTTTCATCTCTTATCCTATCGTTTGCATTATACGGTTTCGTAGCTTTCGGGTTTTCGGAAGATCGGATGTAGCGTTGTCGGCATGAAAAAACTCCCGTTTTGCTGTGCAATTCTCTTTTTTATTGCTGCTATTGCAGCAGCCGAACATGCGGAGCTGCCGCTTATACCGGAACTGTCTCCTCAAAACCATATTTTTCAACAATATAGCGATGATGTGCTTTATGCACGAAAGGCGCTTGCAGCGGGAAAAACCGCACGTGAATTACCGCTGCAATTTTATCGCTATAAAGCGCAAAAAGAAGATACCATCATTCGCATCGCTGCCCGCTGCAGTATCCCTTATGATGCGCTCATCACCTTAAACGGGATCGAATCGGTAAAAACGAATATTTCCGATAAAATGCTTTTGTTACCAACTTTACCTGCCCTCTATCTTCCCGAAAAAGCGGTTTCGGATATCGAAAAATTAATCGACGCACTGAGTAAAAAACTTAAAACGGAATCTTTTTCAATTGTACTTCCTTCCGCTGCAGATCCTAAAAAAAAGATACGGGTAGAATGCTTTCCGAATGCGATGCTTGACAGTACGATACGCAGTTTCTTTTTTGTACCGTTCTACCGATTCCCTTTGCAGCATGCAGTTGTTACTTCGAACTTCGGTATGCGGAAAAGCCCCTTTACCGGCAAATCAACCTATCATGCCGGTATCGATCTTGCGGCTCCAACCGGTAGTCCCGTGTATGCATGTACGGCAGGAACGGTTATCGAAACCGCATACAGCAATATCTACGGCAATTATGTCCTTATTCGCCACGATGACGGAAGGGAAAGTCTCTATGGCCATTTAAGTCGAATTAAAGCCCGCTTGTACGAAAAGGTAAAATCAGGTACAATAATCGGAAACGTCGGTTCTACAGGACTTTCTACAGGGCCGCACCTGCATTTTGAGGTACGCGAGCAAGGGAAGGCAAAGAATCCGGCTCTTTTCATCGATACAAAGAAAACAAAGACATGAAGCAGTTCCTGTGTATAACATCATATTTTTTCTTTTTTGCCGTTTCGTTTTTTTATCCTGACAGCTTTAGGGTAAGCAAGGTTCATATATATACCTTTGATATGGAGGTGTTTGATCCGGTTTCACTGACTATCGGTTATAACGATGCCGTCTCCTTTTCAGTCAAGGGCGATTTTTTATTTTTAGAAGGGATCGAACTTGAAATAAAACAGAATAAAACAAGTATGAATTATCCGAATTCGATTGCCTATACGGTATATACCGACATCAAACCTGAACCTGTGGAAAACAGTATCGACTATTCTGCAAAAAAAATCAGTACGGCTTTGCTGCCGAATAGATTTTCCCATATCATGAGGATACCGGTAAAAAAGGATTACACGTTTAAGCAGATAAAGAATAGTGAGCTTTTGCCGTATGTCGGCAGCATTGCTGCAGCAAGGCCTGTTATGCTGCGGTTAAATCCTGTGATGAAAGGCTTACCCGACGATTTTGAACAAGCTTCTTTTACGGTTATTATCCGTCCGTTGCTGATCGCCGAAGGCGGTCTAAAATTAAATCTTCAATTCCCCGATAAAGAACAGAAGTCCATCACCGTACAGCTGAACAATGAATATCTTACGCAGTTTGATGATTTACAACTGTTACTGCCGGGGACGTATTCCGTAAGTATCGGTTCCGATGCTTATCGTACCGAAATGCGTTCATGTATTATCGAACGGGGTAAAATTACGCAGCTTGAGGTGCATCTGAAATCGATTACACCGTTACTGCATATTCAGGCGCCGGAAAATGTAGCGGTCTTTCTTGATAATCAAGAGATAGCGCCTTCAAAAGAACCGCTACCGGTTGCCGTAGGTGTGCATACAGTCGTCTTTAAGATGGGGAGTTATGAACTAACCCGTCAAATGACCGTCGAGGAAGGAAAAACCTACGAACTGACGATGACGATGGATGTCCTCTTACAGGAAATCTCAAATTAAAGTTAAAATAACGGAGAACCTCTAAAAACTGCGGTTTTTAGAGGTTCTTATTAAGGTTTAGTGCATCGAAGCCGATATATAAGGTATCAGTCGGTTAGTTCCCCTCCCACCCATTAACCGGCTGATAGCCAGACGGCGGGCCGGTTCTTTAACCGGCCTTTTTTTTAAACGCAGAGGATCATTCCCAACACTGTTGCCGTTAAAAGACAATTTTAATACCGGCTTTGATATTTAATGAATTGGCAATCTTTCCGGATGTGTTTGAATCTTCTATTGTCTCGGTTTTATCGTTGCTGTATCTTGTGCTCCTTTTTGTGTATACGGGAGCATAGATCGTATCGGATATGCCGCCGTAAATCCCTATCATTTTGGTAAACATATAGGAAATATTCAAATTTATCCCGCCGCCGATATTAGTTTGCGATTTTGCTATTTTTTCATTTCCTCTTGTATAGTTACGTCCGCTACCGCCGATGCCGATTCCGGCACCGAGCGTAAGATCCATCTTTTTTATGGGGTGAAATACATAAAAAAATCCGAATTGGCTGTCGATTACATACGTCAAGTTCCCGTTCCATCTGGTTATGGTAGATGTGCTCGTAGATGCGTCCTTTATATGCGTTCCCTCGATAATTCTTTTCCCAAAAGCAAAGTTTACAGTTCCGTATACTCCGAAATTTTTGACAAATTCGGCGCCGAACAGCACATTCAGGCCTCCGGTATGGGTTGACCACGTATCGGTTCTTCCGTTATTGACAGTAGAGCGACTGGCAAAATAGGTGTATACAGGTCCTATATCAAGACTCAGTTTTACTTTAGCGGAAAGAAACCCTACCGAAAGTACCGTTAGTAAAAAAAAGATACAAATGCTTCTTTTCATTATGTTGTATCCTCCAAAAAGGTATAAAGTTATCGCAAGTATGGCATGTTTACCGGTTTCAGTCAAGAAAACCGATGCGATCAAGGTAAACGCATCAGGTTGTTTTTGTTTATATTCCCGCAAAACAAAAGGGCCGTTCAACCGGAGTTGAATCGCTTCGCGTTTCAAATGGCCTCACAGCCTCTTTGTTTTGCGCTTTTTATCTGCTCTGCATGATGTGTTTACCTTGCGCCTTTGAAAAAATTTCGTCGCCGTTGACAAGGTTTTTATTGCGGTCATAATAAACGAGTATGAAAAAATTCTTTTTTGTCGCAGCGTTCACGTGCTGTATGTTTTCCGCTTGTAAAAATGCCGAAGATTCGATTGCCGTTATTTGGACGGATCGTACCGAATTCATTGCCTATTGCGAAGCTTTTAATAGTGCTCAAAGCCGTTATAAAATTACCGTCAGTTATAGGGAGAATCCCTCGGATGCGTTGATGGATGATTCCGAACAGCCCGATATTGTCATCGGGTCGTGGCTAAGAGGTGATGCTGCAAGGGTAAAATTCAGCAAATTGGACGGGTTGCTTTCCAGTCAAAAAATAGACCCGGCTATCTTTTACCCATTATTATTTGAATTGGGTAATATCAACGGTGCACAGTACCTTTTGCCCGTAAGCTTTAATTTACCGACCGTTATCTTTTCCGCATCGCAAAAAAATTTAGTAAAGACAAATTTTACGCTTTCGCTTGAAGAAATGCGGGAACTTTCAATCACTTATAATACAAAGAGCGGATCTGAATATACTAAGATGGGATTTTCTCCCCGATGGGATACCGATTTTCTCTATATTAGTGCCCAAGGGCTTGATGTGTCTTTTGAAGAAACAAAGAATTTTTTTTCATGGAACGATAAGCCCCTGCAAGAATTAATCACCTATACACGCCGCTGGTCGGAGGAGGTTAATACGACTGCTGCGACCGAGGATGAATTTAAATTCAAATACCTTTATGACCCACCGTATACTCTTATCACAAACGGGCGCTGTCTGTTTTGGTATTTACCGAGCGATAAACTGTTTTCGTTAAATAACGAAAAGCTAAAATCACTTGATTATCGATGGATGAACTATAACGGCAAAACCCCTCTGCAGGACGACATTATCTATGCAGGAATTTATAAGAAAGCAAAAAATAAAGCCGCTGCACAAGCCTTTTTGCTTTGGTTTTTTAATGAAGAAAATCAAAAAAGCCTGCTTGCGCGCTCACAGACAGATAATATGATTGCTCCCTCTTTCGGATTGGCAGGAGGTTTTTCTTCCGTAAAGAATGTAACGGAAAATATCTTTCCCGTTTACTATCCCCTTTTGCTCAAGCATTTGCCGCAAACCGACGATTTTTCCGCCCCGCATATCTTACCCCATAACTGGGAACTGCTGAAAAAAGAGATTATCTTTCCTTATTTTAGGGATCAGACACGAACGCTTTCCGGCGATGAAAAGCCATTATCGCTCAATAGACGCATATCGGATTGGTATAAGAAGACCCGGTGATTCGGGCGGGACGTTTATCCTTGCGGAGGTTTTAATACCTCGATATTTTGCATCGGGGTGTGCCGACTTTTATCGGGAGCTTAGTAATGCACGCCGATTCCGATAAAGATCTCCGTAATCGATTCTCCATCGCGTTTTGCGTATCCTTTGAGTCCGGAAAGATTTTTCAACTCCGTTAAATCGAAACCGAGGCTGGCTCTGACATAAATGCTCCGCATTTTTTCAGGATAGACGATAACTTCCATCCCCCCTGCATACCATCCGTCTGCAGGATGATAGTATCGCCCCGTTTTGCTATCATGTGCCAACGCAATATCGAGGAAGGGGACTAAGTGAACATCGCAATTGAAAAATCGCGTCCATGCAACACCGGTAATGGTTTGAAAGTCCAACGTAGCAACCCGAATGGGAATATCGAAGTTAAAGGTAAAGGCGGTATCCGTGTCAATCCGTTTGTTTAAGATGCCTCGGAGAGCTGCCCCTGCTTGCGTGCTTGTAGTTCCGAACAGATGGTAAAAAAACTGCGTCCGACCATGTATGCCCACACGATTTATAAACGAATAGTATCCGGTTAAAGAAGTTTTAAAACCGGTGCTCATCTTATGTTTACTGTAAAATTGATAGGCATATGTATTGCCGACCGCGAAGGCAAGACCTTTCCTAAAATTAGCCTTCCAATTTACTCGCGAAAGAGAAAGCTCATGTCCCCAGTTGAATGACCATGTTTTAAGATCGTCTGCCTGTATACCGTCAAACGCCCAGTTTCCCGTAAGGCTCATGGACGGTGTCCATACGAGCGGGCCGAATTTTTTTACTTCGGTAATCATAATGGGAGAACGAAGATAAAAAGCCGTTTTAAAATAATATCGGTCGTCAGGATAGACATATCCCAGCCCGCTCGGTTGTGCCGTTTTGGTTTGAGCTTCAGGAGATCCGGAGCGCCGACCTTCTTCTTGAGAGGGTTCCGTCGTACCTGTGGTGGACAGTTGGCTTGATGCACGGTCGTTAATTGCCAATTCGGAGGAAAGCCCGAACGCTAACGACACATGCTTATTAAATTTGTGTGATGCCTCCAGTCCGGTACCGATATTTATTTTAGGGAATTTATCAAATGCATAGACGATCTGAAAGCTGTTGTCCCATAGCAGATTGAATATTCCCGCCTTAAACGGTAATGAAAAATCAATCGAAGATGATACAATCTGATTATCCGTTTCGGTTGAACGATATACCAGATCAGCCTTTAAAGGCTGCAATGTTCCCGCAAAATTGAAATCCTGTATTTTCATCTTTAATCGGAAGCCGCTGTTTGAATCAAAGGAAGGATAAGGCACTGCGATAAAATTCCATGTGTCGGTTATTGCAATCGTAAGTATAACAGGAATCACTGATTGATTGTCCGTGTCGCCGTATTCCCTATCGATTTTAACCGTCTGAATAATCCTGATATTTTTAAATTGTTGTTCAAGGTCGTCAAGGTAGTGCTGCAACGCTTCTTCCGAAGCAAAAATACGATTGGTATCGATGGGAACAGCTTGTGAAAGCGGATATTTCCGTGTCAATCCTTTAATGTTGTAGTGGACGATTGTAATTCGATAGTTTTGTAAAGCAGGTACTTCGACAGCCGTATCGACTGGCGGTATCTCTGCAGGAGCATCAATAACAGCGGATTGAGGGGTTTCCGCTTCCTGTGCATAAAGAACCGCGGTAAGAAAGACGCATACACAAACTATGGCAGATCGTATCAAATATGTATATTTTTTTGATGTTTTATAACTGAACATATATGGCTACTATTTAACATATAAAGGCTTGTTTAAGCAAGATATATTTTTTGGCTCTGGATAAAAAACGAAAAACGGACTATACTTGCGCCGTTATGAGAAAGCCGTTGTTTTGTATCCTCTGCCTATGTGCCGGTATAGTCTTTTTTGCTTGCAATCGAGCACCCGGAAAAAAGTATATTGCCTTTTATGCACTCCCCCCCGATACCGTACAGGCGTTACAAACCGTGTTAAAAGACCGATTTAGCACTATAGAACAGCACTTTGAATGGAAAATTATAGACACTGCGTTATCCGTTACGGAGTTTATGGAAAAAAATCCGCAAACGGAATTTGTGTTTTCGACGGATAACCGCAGTCTCTTTGAAGCTCGCCGTTTTTTTGCGTTACATTCCATCGAGCCGTTCCAAAATCTGCCGTCGACATTTTTAAACAATACTTTTGTTCGTGAGAATGCGGATAAATATTATGCATTTCCGTTACTAATCGACCCCGTTAAACTTGCCTGCAATAACGTTGTCGCTGAAAAACTCGGGCTTCACTCGTACATTATGCAGGAAGATTTTGAGCGTCTGCATACACAGGCCGTGCAGTCATCGATATCGTTTCCCTTCGTATGCGCCGGCGGAGAAGATGAGCAGCTTTTTGCAATGGTTTCGGCAGTCGCATCGATGAACGGTTTGTCATTAAAGCCCACTGATTTTTCTGAGTTGGGAAGTCAAGCGGATTTGCAGGCATCGTGCCCGCCGGCGTTAAAAACCGTTCTTGACACATTGGTTGAGTGGCGAAAACAAGGCTTTTTACACCCTGAATGGTTCCGGCTGATTGAAAGCGATATTGCCGTGTTTATGGAGTTTAACAGTACGGCGCTTGCTGCAATGCCGCTGTCAGCAAGCAGGCGGATAAAAAATGAGGTTCTACAGCGTTTTATCACGATGCAGATACCGCTGCCGCAGCTTTTAAGCAAAAAAAATATGCCGACCGATACGGTCGTATGGGCGCAAGCTGTTCAAGATGAAAGTAAGCCGTTCCCCCAAGCGGATGAAATACGGGCGTTCCTCTATTTAAAGGAAACCGATGAAGCGTTGGCACGGGCAACAGGGCTTGCGCCCGCTTTTTCGGCAGCGCAAACGCAGGATGCCGAAGCGTCCTCCGGCCGATATTGGGTTGCATCTTCAAATACGGCGCTTCCGTCTTTCGGAAATATTGCTTGTACCACCGAAGCGGAAAAAACGGCACTCGCTGCTGCCATCCGCCGGTATCTGGAAGTAAACGGCGTAGGGTACTAAACCTGTTAACCGGTGTACGTCGAGCGGCGGCACGGATGCCGCTCGTATTAAGCAAAAGCAAGTTTGACGCCGGTCAAACTTGTGTTCAGCGAAGTACATGGACGTACTTCGCTGAACGAGCGACAACGCAGATACGCAGTCTATTTCAAAAGGTTTGGTAGGGAATAACCTCACGTATATATAGATACACAGTTAACTCGGCTGTGAATTTCCCGCCCGACACATAAAGGCGCGGATTATCTTTAATCAGCATTTCTCCGCTGACGGTCTTTGGCTTGTTTTTAATGTTTTTTCGCAGATATCCTCGAACGGCAGCGAGCGCCGCATCTCGGTAAGCCTGTCGTACACCGTCTATTTCCATCTTACGCTCCGCAGTACCGGAACCTTTGGCGGTAACATAATTGATACGGAGCCATTCCGTTCTGTGTAACGCGACTGCATCGGTAACGCGGTATTCCGCCCAACAATACAGATACGGATACTGTGCACGGAGCTCCGTAACGGATAAGCGGCTGTCGCTTGGAAGGATGGATTGGAGCGGTTTCAGCTCAAACTCTTCTGCAACCGTTCGCCGTTTATCAAAGGGAGTATAAGAAAACTTCCAGCCGTAGACCATTCCTTCCATTATCGTTTTTGATAATTCGATAAGCGTTTTTCGAGGCGGCATGCGGGTACCTTGTGTGTCGTTATCCATGACACCCGGCTGAGGTTCAAGAAAAACCCACACCGGTGCACGAATAATAAGCGATTCGCTTACATCCGATCCTGAATAACTATCTGCATACAGCAGAGGAGCAGTGCAGATCAAACAGGCGAAAAAACATATCTTACGGGATATCACGGCTTTGAATATCATGGTTTTATCGAATACGCCCCTGTGTAAAGCACACTACTTTTGCACCGGTGGTGCCGCAGGGTCAGTATTTGGTGCGGCTGTATTTGGTGCGGCTGTAGGAATTGGTGCCCCGGATTTTCCTTTTTCGAGAGAACCGAACACAGCATAGTTTTTCATTATTTCGAGAAACATGGCAAAGATATGCTTATCCTGTTCCAAATGGGCAAAGGATTCTTTATTCTTAGAGCTGACGGAAAGAGCTTTGATGTTTGTAATCAGTTCGGGAGCAGGAGCCTTTATATCTTCCAGTAAGTGTTCGGTAAAAGCATAGAGATCGGCATAAGCTTTGCTGCCGGTTTGCACGACTGCCTTTGCCTGTATATTGGCAATTTCAACTATCTTTTGCAGCTGCTTTTTCATATCCTTACCTTTTTCAATCTCGGCAATGTAGCCCTGAATTTCGATGAGATTGCACTGTCCTTTAGGTTTAAAGAGCTGTTCAAAATTTTTTATTTTACCTAATAGCATTTCGCAGGAACGGTAAATTGCTGCATATTGACCTTCGACCTGTTTGTTTGCGAAAAAACCTTCGATTAGCAAAGATCTTAAGAAAGTTTTGTAGTGGGTTTCAAAATACATTTCGGTAAAAGCCTTTAACAACTGCATCGGTTTTACCCAGTCGAATGAAATAGTCGAAAGGTTTTGAATTGCATCGTTGATCGCATCATTATATCCGTCCAAGGGTTTCAGCTGTCCGCTCCCGAAGCATTTTTCTATTAAACCGGCAATATTAGTCTCTTTAGTAATCTTTAAAAGCCGTTTTGTATCAGCTTGAAAATTCTCGCTCATGCGGTCAATATATTCCTGCAGCGGTTTTGATTCGGAAACGGTTATTTTTTCTTCAAATTGGGGATCTTCTTTAATCAATTTCAGTATTATCGGTATCGTTGTCCGTTTTAATTGATTTGCAAGGATATTTTCTACGGTAAGCAGCGTTTTTTCCATCTTGCTTCCTATTTCATCAGTAAAATTATCTGTATTCCGTGCAAGGAAAATAACATTATTGATAACCGTCTGAGTGATGGCGACATGCCGTACAATAAATTGGAAATCCAGTAAATTTTTTATAACATCGTCGGCAAATACTTCTTCAAAACTATCTTGCGAAATTGAAGGCGCTGTTTTTGCGGTGAGCTGCAAGTTGTTGTTAAACCGGCTGAGGAAGGATGCATAGTCAAAATCGCATAGATCGGAGAGAAAAAAGAGTTTGATCAATTCCTGATCGCGGGCTTTAAAAGCAGGAGTCTGGAAAAGCTTCAGAAAATTCTTAAAATCGTGTGTTTGTTCTTGCAGTTTATGTTCCGTTTCCTGATAGTTTTTGCAGTTTGATAAAAGAAGATTCCGCGCTTGAAAGGTAAAACTCCGACGTTGCTTTACCTGTTCTTCGGAGAGAATAGCTTCAAAAAAGATATCTTGATATTTTTCGGCTGCGCGTATATCCGAGGAGTTGACTGTCTTATCCAGTATGGCTTTTACCGGCTGTAAAAAATGATAGAGTTGATACAGCAGCGAACCGAAGGCCGGCAGCAGTATTTTTCCTGTATGATAGAGCGGGGGATTCAGTTTTTTTAGTTCTGCTGCATAGGTTTTAAGCTGCCGTTTCTTTTGATACTCCGGTGAGGAGGAAAAAAAGATACTTTCAAACAAATCCTTGATAGCTGTAATAATGGCATTGATAAAATCAAACATAATGCTCCTCACCTTTTATCATCAGTATGCGGCTGCGCCGCTTGCAAAATAGTCTTCTAAAATAGTTTCATAGTCTTGTATGGAACTCGCCTGTACCAGTTGTTCGCGGAGCTTCGCCCCGCCTGCTATTCCCTTGGTATAAGCTGCAAATCGCTTGCGCATTTCGCGGCAGGCTGTTCGTTCTCCTATTTCTTCACACAGCAGCGCGAGTTCTTTTTTTGCCGTCCGGATTTTATCGGCAGGTGTTATTTCCGAATACAAGCCGGTTTGCAACAATTCCCGCGTTTGCCGGAAGATAAAAGGATTGCCCATTGCTCCGCGCGCAAACATAACACCCGCGCATCCGGTTGACGCAAGCATATCCCGCGCTGCCTGCGGACTGAATAAGTCGCCGGAACCGAACACGGGAATGCGCCCCTGCATCATCCGCACAAGCTGCGCCGTAATATCCCAATCCGCGGTTCCGCTGTAGCACTGCGCACAGGTACGGGGATGAATAGTCAGCGCAACGGATCCCGCCTCAACCGCAGCGGCGGCAGCTTCTTTCCATGTCAGCTCCATTTGAGACCAACCGGAACGTATCTTTACCGTTACCGGAACAGCGGAACCTGTCTGTTCTATCGCTTCTTTAACCGCTTTAACTACCGCATAGAGCTTTTCGGGCTTCCGCATCAGTGCAGAACCCGCCCCTGTCTTTGTAATTTTCGGCATGGGGCAGCCGGCATTGATGTCTATGCATTCGGGACGGTATCGTTCGATAATGCGCACAGCCGTACCTGCCATAAAATCGGGATTTGCCCCGAATATCTGCACCGCGTACCGCCGCTCATTGTGAGCACGGGCGATAAGCTTTTCCGTTTTCGCCGAATTGCGGATATACGCCTCAGACGAAACCATTTCAGTATAGGTAAAATCCGCGCCCCAATCAACACAAATAGACCGGAAGCTCCTATCGGAATAGCCTGCGACCGGCGCTAAAAAAATATTTCCGGGAAGCGTTAAGCTCCCTATTGTTACCGGCCGGTAAAGCTCGCTATCCGTTTCCATTGTGTTCAATTCTCTCGTATCCAATTCGCTCATTCCGGCAGGTTGAACGCTTTACAGCTGTTTTTCCACAACTGTGCTGCCAAGGTTTCCGTATCCGTCTTTAAAAGCTTGGCCATAAATTGAACCGTCGCAACGGTGTTCGCCGGCATATTGCGTTCTTTCCGATACGGCGCAGGCGGCATAAACGGACTTTCGGATTCAATCAAGATGCGGTCGAGCGGCAGCATCCGTACCGTTTCGTGCAGGTTACGGGCGTTCCGGTATGTAAGGTTGCCCGCAAACGAGAAATAGAGCGGAAGCTTCAGTGCGAGCCGCGCAAACTCGGCGTCTTCGGAATAGCAATGCAAAATACCGCCTGCTTCGGGCATCCGCTCGGAAAGGATGTTCAGCACATCCTTTCCTGCCTCTCGATTATGGATAACGACCGGTTTTTTTGCTTTTGCCGCTATTTCAAGCTGAGTAATAAACAACTCTATCTGCGACCGTTGATCTCCGTACTTTTTATAGTAATCGAGCCCTGTCTCACCGACGGCAATAACACCCGGCAGCTGCAATCCTTTTTCGATTTGAGCCGCCCAATCCTTACCCGGCGCCGTTACCTCCGACGGAGAAACACCGATGGCATGATACACCGACTGATCGGCTTTGAGTGTTTCGTACACCGAATAAAAGTCATGCAAGCTATTGCAAATACTGAGAATCCTGACGACGGAAGCCTGTTTTGCTTCTTGAATAGCGCGTAACTGCGCAAGAGGATCGTCGTACAATAATCCGATGTGGGCATGAGTATCAAAAATTTGCATCGCGGTTCCTCCTTTGTGTGACAGTTTTTCGAATATTATAGTAGAAAGCGGGGCCGTCCAAAAACCGAAAGCCTATCGGCTTTTTTTGTAAGGGATGATTTATTATATCCGCTAAAACAGGTTGCGAAACAGTTTTTTGACAGTCTCCTTGATTCCATACGGCACCTGTTCAGCAGGCTAGCCGAGTCGTTTTTCTAACGTATTTAAGGCTTCGGTAAGCTCTTTAGGCAGCTTGTTGCCGAATTTGGGATAGTGATTTTCGCGGATATCCGCGATTTCTTTCTTCCAGCCTTCGGCATCTACCGAAAGGATTTCCTTCATTTGCTCCTTCGATACATTAAGCCCTTCGGTATTGATGGCTCCGTCTTTGGGCATCCAACCGATAGCGGTTTCTACAGCGTTGTCCTTGCCGTCGCATCGGTCGAATATCCACGCAAGCACGCGGCTATTTTCTCCGTAGCCGGGCCAGATAAAGTTACCGTTTGCGTCTTTGCGGAACCAGTTGACGTAGAAAATCTTGGGTAATTTGTCCGCCGTCGATTTTTTACCGATGTTGATCCAGTGTTGGAAGTAGTCCCCCATGTTATACCCGCAGAAGGGGAGCATCGCAAACGGGTCGCGACGGATGCTGCCGACTTTTAAGTCAAGCGCTGCGGCGGTAATTTCCGAGCCGACAATTGAGCCGAGGAATACGCCGTGGTTCCAATCACGGGATTGATGTACCAGCGGGATGGTGCTGGGGCGGCGGCCGCCGAACAAGAATGCGGAAATCGGCACTCCTTTGGGATCTTCCCATTCGTCTGCAATTGCCGGACACTGCTTGGCAGGCGCGGTAAAGCGGGCGTTCGGATGCGCAAATTCTTCGCCTTTCGGGCTTTTATCCGTCGGCAGCGCCTCACGGGCGTTATTCTTCCAGTCTACCAATTTGCCCTTTGCAGGATAGCCGATCTGTTCCCACCATATATCACCGTCTTCCGTCAAGGCGCAGTTGGTAAAGATGGTGTTTTCTTTTATCGATTCCATTGCGTTCTTGTTGGATTGGTCTGAAGTTCCCGGCGCTACGCCGAAGAAGCCCGCTTCGGGGTTAATGGCATACAGACGGCCGTCCTCGCCGAACTTCATCCACGCGATATCGTCTCCAACGGTTTCAACCTTCCATCCCGGAATGGTCGGAATAAGCATCGCGAGGTTTGTTTTACCGCATGCGGAGGGAAAGGCTCCGGTGATATACTTTGACTTTCCTTCGGGATTGGTAATTTTTAAGATAAGCATGTGCTCGGCAAGCCAGCCTTCGTCCCGTGCCAGAATGGAAGCGATACGTAGCGCAAAGCACTTTTTACCCAGCAAGGCATTCCCGCCGTAACCGGAGCCGTATGACCATACCAACCGTTCTTCCGGAAAGTGAGAAATATATTTATGCTCCAGCGGAGCGCACGGCCATACGCCGTCGTCGGTTTTGCCCGTTTCAAGCGGCTTTCCAACCGAGTGCAGGCAAGGAACAAATGCGCCGTCGGAGCCGAGCGCCTCGAGTACCTTTGTACCGACCCGTGTCATAATGTGCATATTGCAGACAACGTACTCGGAGTCGGTAATTTCGATACCGATTTTTGCGATATCCGAACCTACGGGGCCCATCGAAAACGGGATAACATAGAGAGTGCGCCCTTTCATGCAGGCCTTATACAGGGCGCTCATTGTCTGTTTAAGCTCAACAGGATCCGTCCAGTGGTTTGTGGGGCCGGCATCCTCTTCTTTTTTTGATGCGATAAACGTTCTGCTTTCCACACGGGCGACGTCTGAGGGATCCGATCGGAATAAAAAGCTGTTCTTCCGTTTTTTTAAAGGAGTTGCCAACTTTACATCGACCAATTTTTTCATTAACCGGTCATATTCCGCCGCCGAACCGTCGCACACATAGACATTATCCGGCGTACACAGCGCCGCTACCTCATCAACCCATTGACGAGCCTTTGTATGCTTGAGCGCATCTATTGTCATAGTTTTTCCTCCAAACGCTTAACAAATCGTTTTATTTTATATTTTATATTATAGATGATAATCGAAATATCGGGTTTCTGCAAGATTTTTCTTCATATCCCATTTCTTTTTATCATCACCACGAATTACAGACTTTTAACACTTTTTACGTTATCTCGAACAATGAAAAAATTACCTAACAGCCCGATATTGTAGAGCGGTAATTAAATGTGCTAAAATCCTCAGTAACAATTTTTTATAGGAGATGTTATGAAAAAATTGCTTTGTGTTGTATGCGTATCGGCTGCAATGCTGGTGCCGGTTTTTGCCTCTGCGGGTGCAAAAGAGTATGAATATACCGAACAAGATATATTTATCACCGCAGGAGATCACGAAATCCCCGCTACGCTGACACTTCCTAAAGGAAAAGCCGATGAAAAATTTCCTGCAGTGGTGATGCTGCATGGAAACGGTTCAAACCGCCATGAGGCAGGTATGGCCTACGATTACACTGCGCCTGAAATGGCACGTGCCGGTATTGCGACGATTCGGTTCGATTACATCGGAAACGGCGACAGCAAGGGCGATTATATCGACTTTACTTATGATAAAGGTATCGAAGACGCTCTGAGCTGTTATCAATATCTTTGTGCACTGAAGAATATCGATGCAAAAAGAATCGGGATTATGGGATGGAGTCAAGGCGGGAGACTCGCTCTTTTAGCGGCTGCACGGAATGATGTCTTTAAAAGCGTGCTTACATGGGCAGGCGCCTACGATCAGAAAAGCGGAGAAGAAGAGCAATACGAAATAGCAAAGAAAAACGGCTATTATGAAGTAACCTATTCATGGCGGACGCCGCTTAAACAAAGTCCTGCTTATTATGAAAATGCAATGGCAATTAATTATCCGGCGGAACTTGCTGCGATTAAAGCGCCGATTTTAGCCATCGCAGGCTCCAAAGATGATGTAGTGCTGCCTTCCGTAGCGCAGACGATAGCAGCCGGCGCCAAGAACAAAAAAAGCCGCGCCCTTATTCTGGAAGGCGCTGATCATACGTTCCTTGTATTCTCCGGCGATTTAAGTATGCTGCATACCCTTACCGGCGAAACGATTGCATGGTTTAAAAAGACTTTATAGGCGATAATCTAAAATAAAAAGTTCAATAGGGCAACCGCATTGGAAAATAGTGCAAGCGTTTGCCCTTTTTGTTAAATGACGGTGTTGTCGTGGATAATTGCGTTCTTGGTAATAACGTAAATGCGGTCGACAACATGGTAATAGCCGTAGTCGCCGTCGGGCGGTATTTCACCCATACCGATGGACACGTTATGTCCGATACGTGCATTCTTGTCGATAATCGCTTTTTTAATATGGCAATTTTTCCCGATACCGACACACGGAATATCAGCCTTTTCGTCTCCCGCCTTGCTGCTATCGGATTCGTAGTAGTCCGCTCCCATACAGACAACTCCTTCCAATACGCTGCCGATCTCAATTATCGTTCTGATACCGATTACCGAATGGGTAATCGTCGCATAGGTGATAACGCACCCCTCGCTGCAGGTAACGCGATCCAACTGCGCCCCGTTGATTTTTGACGCAGGCAAATTTCGGTAGTGAGTATATATCGGCGCTTCCGCATCGTAAAAGTTGAATTGAGGGGTAATTTCCGTTAAATCGAGGTTCGCCTCATAGAAGCTGCGAATGGTACCGATGTCTTCCCAGTAACCGTTATGCACAAAGGCTGAAACCTTATGATCTTTAATCGAAGCGGGGATAATTTCTTTTCCAAAGTCCGTCATACTGTTGTTTAAGCACTCTTCCATCGCTTTTGCATTAAAGATGTAAATACCCATTGAAGCAAGATATTCTTTATCAGGGCTTGCCACAGAAATACCTGATTGTGCCGGAATCTTCCATTCGTCGATGTTTCTATCGGGACCGGGTTTTTCCATAAAGGCGGTAATATTTGATTTTTTGTCGATTTGCATAATACCGAATCCCGAAGCATCGCGACGGTTGACCGCTGTACAGGCGATGGTAATATCGGCCCCTGAAGATTCATGCTGCGCTAGGAAGTCTTGTAAATTCATACGGTACAATTGATCGCCTGAAAGAATGATATAGTATTTAGGGTTTTGAGTTTTAAAATGAGTAAAATTCTTCCTGACTGCATCCGCTGTCCCTTCATACCAGCCTGAATGCTCAAACGTTTGTTCCGCAGCAAGAATTTCAACAAAACCGTCTGAAAAACTGTCAAAGCGATATGCGCGTGCAATATGCAGATGCAGCGATGCGGAGTTAAATTGGGTCAATACGTAAATTTGCCTAAAACCGGAATTAATACAGTTGGAAATAGGTATATCGACAATACGGTGTTTTCCTCCGAACGGTACGGCCGGTTTTGAACGGGATTGGGTGAGCGGGTATAAACGGGTTCCCTTTCCGCCTCCCAAGATAATCGATAATACTTTCGGCATATATCCTCCTTTTTGTGATATTTGCAGGCGCATTCCGCAAAAACCGAGAAAAATATCTATGAACACGTTGTTCTATTACTATAAGTATAAACGAGGTTTCTATTTTTTGCCATAAAATAAATAAGAATTATTCTCGATCTTTTTTCCAGCAAAGGGGGAAACGCATCAGGCAAAATAGATAAAAATCGCGGAAAAATTGAGACTGTGAGACCATTTGAACCATCTTCAACTGTTGTACATCCATGTACCTCTCAACCGATGTACGTCCATGTACTGTCCAAGAATTGACGTCCTTGTCAATTCTTGGACGCGAGTTTTTGCTGCGCAAAAACGTCGCTTCTGATTACCGGCTCGCCCATCCGTGGGCGTTCTGAGGACAAGTTTTGTTCCAAAACTTGTTTCTGACCTATCCCACGCCCATCCTTGGGCGCATTGAAGGCGAGTTTTGGCTCAATACCGCCATGGACGGCGGGCGGATAGATCAGAAACGACGTTTCACAAAAATTTTATTTTTGTGAAACTCGCAAGGTAATTTGCAACAGGGACGTTGCAAATTACCGTAACATCGCTGTACTGACAGGAAGTCAGTGGTTCCAAACAGTATCGAGTTTTTCAT
>ERZ772960.513-NODE-513-length-34762-cov-9.275305_pt1 | contig 34762 bp, 31 predicted proteins | sample MGYA00580678_ERZ772960 | MGnify/ENA primary metagenome ERZ772960 (study PRJEB29015, sample SAMEA2737930) | human oral metagenome | biome: human oral; feature: human-associated habitat; material: dental | place: China | collected 2059 ... | reverse complement strand
TACAAACCCCACCACAAAACCACAAACCACCACGTCACAACAACAAAAACCGGGAAAAACTATACAAAGTTTGCTAGCTTGCACTCTTGATGTAACTAACACAGGTACTTGAGCTCATACTTCTATAGATATAATTATGGTGGCCGCAAAGTTGTACGCTGGGGCTTTGAATGTCGTGTCGACTTGCAGCTTGCTTTAAGGCATGCTTGATATTAACGACTTAATTTAGCTATTTAGACACGAAAGAAACATCAGGAGCCATGCTTGAACGCACACAAATCTTTGTGGATACGTCGTACCTTTTGGCGAGCTTTTATAACTCGTGGGAAATTGGTGCCCGAGCACAATTAGAAATAGATCTACCTGCCGTGGTTCGAACATTAGGAACCATGGTGACTGAACAATTTGAACAGCCCGTTCACCGGCAGTTTTGGTATGACGGGATTCCCGACACCGGACCACATCGCTACCAGCGCGCACTGCGTACCTGCGATGGGGTGCAGTTGCGGGCTGGACAGCTCATCGAATGGGGTGAGCGTCGTACGCAAAAAGCCGTCGATACCCGGCTGGTTGCCGACATGGTACTCACCAGTGTTCGTCAGGAGGTCACCGATATTGTATTAGTATCGGGCGATGCTGATATGATTCCGGGCGTGCAAGAAGCGGTGAATCATGGGATTCGCGTGCATCTTTATGGGTTTGGTTGGGATTCCATGTCTTCCGCCCTGCGGCACGCCTGCGATTCCCTGGTTATACTCGACCCGCGCGAGGATTTCGGCGATTGCATGCAGCTGCATGTGTTGGAAGGCCCCCTGCCACCAATTGTGCGCACTGTGGATGATCCGCTTGACGACGAAGAAACCAAGGTGGTTGCCATCGAAGTGGAAACCACCGAACCCGAGCCTGATACACCCGCTGAACAAGTGGACCCCGAGTTTTCGGAACCAGAACTCGACGACATTAATACCATTACGGTCAGCCACACCACCATGGAGACGCTTACCGACAATAGCCACTCCATTCGACAAACTGGGCAGATTTCGCTCACCATGAGTTCAGAGGGAAAAACCGCCGAAACCCCATCGGCAGCTTCCGACGGCAAGGCAAAACCCTCGCCAGCCGATGCGCCTACCAGGCGCCCCAACCCTTCCATGATGGCCCCCCGGCGCAAGCTCCGCTCGCATTATGTGCCCTTGCATAATGAGGTGTGGACTTCCGCCGGGTTTCTTACCCCGTTTGATGTGGGCCAACAATATGCCATCTGGTGGTATGAAAACGCCGCCACCAGCGAACAGCGGGATTCCGCCCATCTACTTTCTGGCGGGGGTTTGCCTCCAGAAATCGACCGGCCACTGCTGCAGTTTGCGTGCGATGCGCTGCACGAATATACCTTGACTGAAACCCAGCGGGTGCAATTGCGAGATGGGTTTCACACGGGTATTCGGGGGATTTTGGTGAATAATCGGTTTGACTAATCGTGGCGGGGAGTGCGGCGCACTGCCCCGAATACGAAAAAGAACACGATGATGAGCACTATGATGCCGATGGCTGCCAGCCGGGGCATGCCCAAGAATGCCATCACGGTGCCCAGGGGTGCGACGGCCACGCTGATGCCGCCAGCCCATCCCTGCAAGATGACGCGGTGGTGGCGCGGTACGGCGTCGACAAGCAAAGCACCGGTGGCAACCATCACCGCAACCTTACCGACGCCCAATATCACAATGGCCGCGAGCACCCACATGGTCTCGCTGGCCGCAACCACTAAAATCAGGCAACCTATCACCGCCAGGCCGTAGCCTGTCGCCACCACCCGGGTGCGCCCCAGCCGATCCGCTACCACGCCGAACAGGGGAGACATGCCATATCCGATCAGGCTCGACAATATTTGGGCCGCCCCCACCAGCATCAACGACTGCGTGCCGTACAGTTCATTTTCGGAGGACACCACATAGACCGTGGTTGTGGTCCAGAGGAGGTCGATCACTAAGATCATGGCGGTGAGCGTCACTATTGCGGCGCTTGCACCTGGCGCTTCTATAAACCGAAACCGGGCATCATTATCTTCGCTCAAATGTTCGGATTGCTGCATGGTGTCTGCTATGGGATGGAGGCCAAACCAGAGAATAATGACCGATACCATGCAACACAGCATGCATAGCGTGAACCCAATGACCCCAAGGGGAATTTCCGCCTGTTGCTCCAAATAATATGTGTAGTTCACCACTGGCGACCCCAGGGCCATCCCTATGGCGGTCATACTCAGGACATAGGAGAAATCGCTGGCACGCGATGCTTTTGAGGAGAAATCCGTGGCGGCAAATGGGGCGTACCAGTTCGCGGCCAACCCCGCCCCCAACAGGAAAGCAACAAGGTAGAGTAGTAAATCCACGTCGAGCAGGGCGGAGACTAATCCCAACACGCTGGCCGCCAACATGAGCCCCATGCCCAATACCAGCGCTAATCGACGTCCCTGCCGCAGGGTAATCCTCGTAAGTCCAACGATTGCCGCCACGCACCCCACCTGGGACACAATGCTCAACCAAGACACTCCCGACGCCTGATGATGGTGCGCATACTGCAATTGGATGAGCGCGGTCACCATGCCCAGGGGAAACGCAGCAAAAAACTGGGAGAGCATAAGCACTCCCAATACCCGACCTCGATATGAATGCCCCTGATACGAACGCGACGCATCACGTGTGACGTGAGCACCCGGCGCGTTCGTCACGCGCGCCGAATGCGCTGAATGCGCCGAGTGCGATGAACGCTTCGGGCGGTTTGAGCTGCTATAAGCAGGGCTTCTCCTAGCCGAGGATCCATGGGCCATGAAAAAACAGTAGCATTACCCACACGCCTGAGGAGCTTGTGGTAGGTGCGCTACCCCCAGAGGAAACCAACGAAAATTGGGGTGTTTTTCGCTGGTTATTCCTGTGGTTTTAGAGCTCTTTGTGTTGTGGCCCGGGGAGTTGGAAGCCGTTACCAGTAGTATTGCTGTTTCCGGCGCTGCCGGTGCTCCCGGTATTTGGGGTGGTTTTTGGCTTGGTACCGGCTGGCTCGTCGGTGGAGTCTTCCACCACATCGGCGTCGTCAACGTCGAGGGTGTTGGTGACGCTGGTTGTTCCAGAAGAGCCTGCGGGTTTAAAAGGGTTTTGGTCTGGACCCACCTCTTCGAACACAGGTTCTGCGTCCATGGGGGTCGTGGAGGCCGCCGACGTCCCTGTCGCCGGGATTCCTGTTGCCGGAGTCGTCGGCGCCGAGCTGCCCGTCACCGGAACGCTCGGGGCCGAGGTGCCTGCTGCCGGGGTATTCGGAACGCTCGGCGTCCCTGACATCGGGGTCCCTGCTACCGGCCCACCTGCTGCCGGCCCGCCCGAGGCCGGCCCGCCCGAGGCCGGGAAGGCCCCCGTCCCCCCAACCCCAGCACTCCCAGTTCCGGTATTCCCGGCCCCGAAACCGGATTGCGGCGTCGTTCCGGCGTCGACACCAGTATTAGTGCCCACACCAGTATTCATGCCGGTACCTGCGGGTAGTTGGGGGCTGGTGGAATCGGACCCAGCGGTGAGCTGGCCACCGGTGGCGCTGTCGCCGCCGTGCATTTGGGCGCGGATTTCGGCGAGCTTTGCGGAGGCTTTCATGTCGTTGCTTGCCGCCTCGATTTCAGCGAGCCGGTCGCCAACGGAGTTTTCCAGCAGCTCCTGGGCGCCCATGGCGGTGGCGTAGCGGGATTCGATTTTGGCTCGCACATGGTCGAGAGTGGGAACGCTGTCATCAGGCTTGAGCTGGTTCATGGTGTCCATGGCCTTGGTGGCGGATTCCTGCATCTTCGCCTGGCGAGCCTGATTGAGCAACTGATCGGCTTCAGCCAATTGTTGCTTGAGCCGTGCCTCGGATTGTTGCACTTGGCGTTTGGCTTGTTCGGCGTTTTGGGTGGCTTGGGCGTGGAGGGTTTTTGTTTCCTCTAACTGGGTTTCGACGCTCACAAGTTGGGTGGCGTAAATTTCGGCGGTGGAGCTGAACTCTTGGGATTTTATGGCATCTCCCTGGGCGTTTGCCTGGTCAGCAAGGGTGAGGGCTTGGCGGGTTTTATCGGCAAGTTTTTGTTGCTCTTCGATCAACCGGTTGAGTTTCATTTCCAGTTGGTTTTTGTTCCCTATCACCGCTGCGGCTTGTTGGGAGATTTGCTGGTGCTGTTTTTTGGCCCCTTCGACGGCCTGCCGAATTTGAATCTGAGGATCGGCGTTTTCATCAATGCTTTGATCTAGTGACGCCTGTAAATATTTCCACCCTTTAGAAAATGGGTTCGCCATGATATGTGCTTCCTCCGCTAGTTGTTACTAAATTCGATACAGGGTTTCGAAGGGGTGGAACACATATTTTTTATGCCGTAGGCCCCTCGCAACCATGCTGAAAAGCATCTACTAGTGTAGTGCGAAAGCCCATAGCTGTGTGATGAAGGTACTCGGACTCACACTGGGGTCCCATGAAAAACCATGATGATGGTGGGGAATCCCGAAGATATCTCATAATTATGGGTCCGCGGTTTCCCACAGACCCATAATATTAGTTGTTCGTAGCGTTATGTTCTGCGATTTGGCGTCGCACATCATCCATGTCCAATGCGCGCACTTGTTCGATCACGTCTTCCAATGCTGCGGGCGGCAGGGCGGCGGACTGCCGGAAAACCATGATCCCATCGCGGAAGGCCATGATGGTGGGGATGGCTTGGATTTCCAGGGCGGCGGCCAGGCCTTGGTTTTCTTCGGTGTTGAGCTTGGCGAAGGTGATGTCTTCGTGCTTTTCAGATGCCTTCTTGTAGACGGGCATGAATTGCCGGCAGGGTCCGCACCATTCGGCCCAGGCGTCGACAAGCACAATGCCTTCTTGAGTGACCGTGTCGTTAAATGTGTCTTTGCTTACTTCTACGAGTGCCATGGTTGCATTCTCTCCTTCAAAGTAGTTATCTAAGTTCTAGTCTTCCTAACATTCAGTAGTGTCCACATTATTCCCGTTAGCGAAGATTTCGTCGCATTTTATTTGGGTTATACCTATAACCAGCGTAAAGAGAGGAATTCCCATGACGAAAACTTACCAAGTTGAAGGCATGACATGCGAGCATTGCGCAGCTTCCGTCCGCGAAGAGGTGGGCGAGATCGCCGGTGTTACCAAGGTTGATGTTGATGTGGCTTCCGGCCAGGTTGCCGTGTCGGGCTCGGATTTCACCGACGCCCAGGTGAGCGCCGCCGTTTCCGAGGCAGGCTATTCTGTCAAGGCTTAGCGGTCAGCCCTGCGCCACGGTCTCGTTGCCGTGGCGTTTTTCTTTGCTTGACGACGCCCAAAGGCTCCCAACCCAGTCCAGCCCCCAGCCCCATCCCTAAACCCAAGCTCAGCGCTTCCGCTAAGCTTGGTTTCCATTTTTCGGCCAACACTTGTCTTGCGCAAACGGGAGGCCGCCAATCGAAAACCAAGCTTAGAACTTTTGCGGCACAGGCCATGGGCACATTCACACCGGCTGCACGTGTGCTGAGCTGGAGTTCCGGCCAACTCGGGCCCCTCAAAACCCCGGATAATCCCGAACCCAAGCTCAGCATTCATGCAGTAAGCCTGGCTGCAAACATGCTGAGCTATACTTTCTCGATTCAGTGACCCAATGTAGGCATGTCCAGGAACGGAACTCCAGCTCAGAACACTTGATACCCACCATCAACTGTGGCAGCGCATTCGCTAAGCTTGGTTTCCCATTTCTATGGCCACCAGCTCCTGGGGGTTTGCCGCCTTTGCACAAAACACCATGCTTAGCAAACCTGCGGCCCTCTTTGAAAACGGTAACGCCACAGCCCACCTAGGGCTTCATACCTTCTAAGCATGGTTTTCAAAATCTGCTGCCCCAACCCCCCAGGAACCGACATGCCCGCCAAGGAAAGACCATGCTTAGAACATATGCAGCGCTGCCCTGGGTTGTTGGTAGCGTTTTCTCTAAGCTTGGTTTCGTTCAAAATAGGGGGCCACAAACCAGAAACCATGCTTAGAACTTCTGCGGCACAGGCCATGGGCACATTCACACCGGCTGCACAAGTGCTGAGCTGGAGTTTCGGCCAACTCAGGACCCCCGAAAACCCCGGATAACCCTAAACCCAAGCTCAGCACTTCCGCTAAGCTTGGTTTCCATTTTTCGGCCAATATTCCCCCTGCGCAAACGGGAGGCTGTCAACAGAAAACCAAGCTTAGAACAAGTGAAGCAGTCCCCGGCACCCACCCCAGCGCCCGCACAGGCCAACCCGGAGGCTCAATATCCACGGGAATTTTTGCCCAGCAGGCGTGGTTATACCTGATGGTTTATTTACATGGAGGTTCTATAAGTGATAACAGAAAATACTCCAGGACTCATTAGTGTGGACCTGGGTGTCACCGGCATGACCTGCACATCTTGTTCCGGTCGGGTGGAGCGGAAACTGAATAAGGTTCCGGGCGCCCAAGCCACGGTGAACTTCGCCACGGAAACCGCCAACGTGCGTTACGATCCGGCATCCGTGAAGATACCGCAGCTGATTGATGTGGTGCGGGGCGCCGGCTACGATGCGTTTGAAATCACACCAGACAATGACGCTGGCCCAGACTCGGAGCCTTCGGAAGCCTCCGGCACGGATGCCACGAGTGCGGCTCGGGATGCGCATGCCGCGGATTTGCGAAAGCGTTTGATCATTTCCGCCGTGTTGTCGGTGCCGGTGTTGGCGTTGTCGATGATTCCGCAGCTGCAGTTTAATAATTGGCAATGGTTGAGTTTTGCCCTAGTTGGACCAGTGTTTTTCTATGGGGGCAAGCCCTTCCACGTGGCGGCGCTTCAGAATCTGCGGCATGGGGCGTTCACCATGGACACGCTGATTAGTTTGGGCACGTCAGCCGCATTTTTCTGGAGCGTGTGGGCCCTGTTCTTCGGCAATGCAGGCATGAATGATATGCGCATGTCGATGAGTTTGTCGGCGCATTCACATGAGGGCATGGACCAAATCTATTTGGAATCCGTGGGCATGGTGATTGTGTTTCTGCTGCTGGGCCGGTGGTTTGAGACCCGCGCAAAGGGCCGCAGTTCCGAGGCATTGCGGGCGTTGTTGGACATGGGCGCGAAGGATGTTTCCGTGCTTGTCGACGGCGCCACGCACCGTATTCCGATCAGCAAGCTCGCGGTGGGGGATGTGTTTGTCGTCAAGCCTGGCGAGAAGATCGCCACCGATGGCGTGGTGGTCGAGGGCCATTCGGCGGTGGACGAGTCCATGCTCACGGGCGAATCGGTGCCAGTGGAGGTGACGAAGGATAGCATGGTCACTGGGGCGACCATGAATTCTTCGGGCCGGCTGGTGGTGCGGGCCACCAGGGTGGGGGCGGACACCACGCTGGCGCAGATGGCGAAGTTGGTGAGCGACGCGCAGGCGAAGAAAGCTCCGGTGCAGAAGCTTGCCGACCGGATTTCGCAGGTGTTTGTGCCGGTGGTGATTCTGGTGTCGGTGGCCACATTGCTGGTTCACGCTTTTGTGTTGGGCCATGGGTTGGCCGAGGCATTCACGGCGGCGGTGGCCGTGCTGATTATCGCCTGCCCCTGCGCTTTGGGGCTGGCCACCCCCACTGCCCTGCTGGTGGGGACCGGCCGGGGCGCCCAAATAGGATTGTTGATTAAGGGCCCTGAGGTGCTGGAACACACCCAGAAAATCATCACCATTGTGATGGATAAGACGGGCACGATCACGACGGGCATCATGTCCGTGAGCAGCATACAGCCGGAGGTTGGCTTCGAGAAGGACGAGGTGCTGCGGTTAGCGGCGGCCGTGGAGAATGCTTCGGAGCATCCCATCGCCCGGGCCATTGTGGCGGAGGCCACCGATATCCCGGAGGTGACGGAGTTTCAGAGCACGACCGGGGTGGGCGTGAGCGGCATGGTTGATGGCCGTTGGGTTGAGGTGGGCCGGGCCGAATCGGGCGGTGAGACCGGGGCTACGGTGGTGGCGGTGCACGTCGATAAGCAGTTGGCGGGGCATATTTCGGTGATGGATCAGCCCAAGGAGACCAGCGCGGCGGCCGTCGACAAGCTCAAGGCGATGGGGTTGACGCCGATCCTGCTCACGGGCGATAACGAGGGGGCGGCGCGGCAGGCGGCGACCAAGGTGGGGATCGACACGGTGATTGCCGGCGTGCTGCCCGCGGATAAGGTGACGAAGGTCGCTGAGCTGCAACAATCGGGCCAGGTTGTGGCCATGGTTGGCGACGGCATTAACGACGCCGCAGCGTTGGCGCAGGCGGACCTGGGGCTGGCCATGGGCGCGGGTACCGATGTTGCTATCGAGGCGAGCGATATTACGCTCATGAACGATGACCCCCGCGGCATTGTCGACGCCATCCGGCTCTCACGCCGCACCTTGGCGACGATCAAAGGTAACCTGTTTTGGGCGTTTGCCTATAACATTGTGCTTATCCCGGTGGCTGCCATGGGCTTGTTGAACCCCATGTTTGCCGGGGCCGCCATGGCGTTTTCTTCGGTGTTTGTGGTGAGTAATTCGCTGCGGCTTCGGGGATTCACCTCGGCGTTTTAGCTGTGCTGAAACAAGTTTGGGAAAACACATGATAACCAGCGAAGAATTCCTCGCATATGTGGCGGAAACTGTCCGTGATGAGCTGTGGATCGACCACGACGCCTATTACTATGGTGACGATATCTATATCCCGGCCTGCGTATCCATGTGGTATGGCTCCTACTACGAGTTTTATATTCGTAACGCCAAGGTGGAACTCCGCCACTCCAATCAAAACGCCCTTTTAGAAGGCTGGACCGTTGATCCTAGGGAAACAGAGCCGTTTTATCTGTCCCATAATCAGGTTCGGTTTGTCACGGAGGAATCAGATTTCGGTGCAACCCGAAACGCCGAACTGGTGTTTTCCGGGGAAGAGTTTTTCGTCTCCACATGCCAGTACCCGAATGCTGCTGGGCGGTGGCAATACCCGCTGCCGGGGATGAGCACCGAAACCGTTGAGCAGGTGACCCGGTTTAAAAAGCTTGTTTTCCCCGAGGATCCGCCCGCGCCAGCACCGGTAGCGAAACGGCCCGCGGAATTGGTTCTCCACTACCACGCGGTGCCCGCACGGGTGCTCGATAATCTTTGTTATTCGCCCACCTACACCCATGACGCCCACCAACTCATGCATCAAACCCGCTATCCTTCGATGGCTATCACCCACCATTATTGGGTGCCACTCATGCTCCTGGGGTGGGGTGCCGACCCATTGAATAGCATGATCACGGGCTGGCGCTCTTGGGATACCTGGGTGACCGTCAATTATCCCGAGATCATCATCACTATCATGGCGGATTTGCCAAATATGAACCTCAAACTACTACAGGGGCCCAGCACCCATTTGGGGGTTCCCGATGGGTGGGCGATGGACACGTTTACCAGGCTCCAATGGTTTTATGGGGCCGCGGCCCACCGGGGCGATGGGGTCATCATCATTGCCGAATTGCGGGAATAAGGCCGCGAAACTCCCATAAGGCGCAAGAAAAATCCCCACCCGAAAGTGGGGATTTTTGGCGTCGCAAAGCTTAATTGGTAGCGGTGATCCATTCGCTCACTTTGCCGTCGGCGCGCTTCAAATAGGCGCGATCACCAGCGGCATTGAAGTAAATGTCGGATTGCTTCATGAACGTCTGGAATTCTTCGCTCTGCTTCTCCACATCGGTTTGGCAGCCGCGCAGAGTTTGCATGCTCCAGGCGGTGGTTCGCATCGTATTGCCTTCAAACCACACCGCGGTCTGAACCGCGTTGCAGGTCGGATCGTACGTAAGCATCCGCAGGCCTTCCGGCACGTTGCCGTTGAATTCCTTCTTGATCTCCTCGGTGCCGTTAAAGGGCTGGGACTTGCCCATATAGATCACGGCATATTTGTTCGCGGTGGAGGTCCAGTTGTGCGACAGGAATTTACTCATGTCGGCCTTGGTGGCGGGATGCGTGCCGGCCGGCATATCCATCGCCACCGGCCGCAATGGTTCCGGCACTGCGGTCACCGACGTGCTCGGGGCCGGAACTCCGGTGGAATCCGACGATGCGGTCGAGGTTGGCGTCGAGGTCGGCATTGAGGGAGTCGGCAGCGGCTTCGGAACCGGCTGGTGCAACCCGAGCAGGCCTAGTAGTCCGGTAACTGCCGCGACTATCAGGGCAAAGAGTTTGAAAATCATGGTGTTTCTCCTCCAAAAAGATGGTGAAAATTACTTACTGGCTTTGGGAGTTGGGTGCTCGTTATACTTCCACTCGCTGATGGTGCCGCCGCCCTGCACATACACATAGGTGGCATCAGCATTGAAGTACAGGCTGGGCCTTGAGCTGAAGTGCTTCATGATGTCCTCATCCAACAAGGTCTCATCGCCGCAGGCCTTTTCGGTCATTGGGCCCCAGTACACCTGCATCACGTTCTTTTCGAACGCTGCCCAGGACACAGCCGTGTTGCATACCGGAATGCCGGTGAAGCTGCGGGCATCATCGGGCATGAAACCAACGTCGTTGGGTGTCGCGTTATTGTCATTTGCCCGGCGCGAATCCAGTTCATTGCCCTTGGGCATGAAGCGTGTCGATTCGTAGAAGTTCAGTGAAGCCTTCTTGTAGGCGGTGGAAATCCACTCGTTGTGCATGAACTTCTGAAGGTCGGCATCGGTGGCGGGGTGCGCGTCGGCAGGCAGCGTTGCCCCGCCGATCGTCTTCGGCACCGACGCTGTTGGCGTGGGGGTGACCGGGGTGCTGGTGACCTTCGTGCCCGTGGGCTGCGGCTGTACCGTGGTGGCATTGCTTTGCGACGCCGTCGGCCGCATCGTCGGTCCGGGCACGTTCACGCCCAACAGCGCTATTATGGCTGCGACAATCATGTCAAACAGTTTGAAAATCATGTTTTCTACCTCACATGTTGGTTATCGGTTAGTTTCCATTCATTGACGGCACCATCTGAACTTCGTTTCAGATACATGCTGCTGCCGTCAGAGTTGAAGTACACAGTGGAGTGGTCCAAGAATTCCCGGAATTCTGTGTCTTCCACCGCCAAGACCTGCGGGTCACAGGCAGTTTTTCTTGAGTCTCCCCAGGCGGCGATGCTGATGGTGTTTCGTGCCACCAGGACGGTTCCTTGTACCGTGCAGCACTTGGTGCCACCGGAGAATACTCGGCGGGGACTACTTGTGTCGTGGTTGGTGGTGAAGTCTATTTCGGCGTAATTATTGACCCGGAAAATCAGCGGGCTGGTGGAAACCCACCGGTGAGTGGTGAGTTTCTGCATTTCCGCATCGGTTGCCTGGTGTAAACCACTCGGCAGATCCGACAGCGCCATCAGCGGTGGTCGAGGCGGAATCGGGGTCGATGTCGCCGGTGCGCTGGTGGCGCTGGTAGAGGTGGGCTGGGCCGGTTTCCCGGAAGCCTCCGGTTGCGCTGTCCGCGTAACCTGCGTGGTCGGCGTGGTGGTTGGTTGCGGCAGTTGCTGGTGCAGCCCTAAGAAACCCATGATGAATGCGACGATTGTGGCAAAGATCTTGAAAATCATGAGTTTATCCTCGCTGGCATCTTCCGTAGGTTAACTATGGAGTTTCCATTCGCTGATGGCACCGTCGGTGTGGCGTTCGACATAGACACGGTCACCTGCGGCATTGAAATACAGGGTGGCGTTCTTGAGGAAGTTTTGGAATTCCGTATCCTCAATTTGCGGAACAAGTCCACAGCCTTTGGCCGGGTATGTTTTCCACCAGCTCATGGTGTGGATGCGGTTGCCCTCAAACCACGCCAATCCCCGCAGTTTGGGGCACATGGTGCCACCCACATAGCTGCGGGTGTTGTCCGGCACGGTTGTGTCTTTCAGTTGTTTAGCAGTCCGGGGCCCGAAGTCGCGCAGGAAATCTATTGGGGGATAATCCTTGTACAGCTTCGATTGGGAGAAGTCGATTTTCGCATCGGTGCTATTGGGGGACACCCACAGGCTGGTGACGAATTTCTGCATGTCGGCCTCGGTGCCGGGGTGCGCGTCGGCGGGCAACGCGGGAATGACCGTCATCCCGAATTCCGGCACCGCTACGACCGGCGCTGTGGTAGGCACCGATGTGCTTACCTGCGTCGATGTGCTGGTGGGTTCCGAGGTTGCCACCGCACTGGTGGTGCTGGCGGCCGTGGGAGGCGTCGACGATGTCGAGGGTTGTTGCAGTCCCAAGAACCCTAAGACGGCCGCGAGGAGGGTGGCGAAGATTTTAAAGATCATGATCGATTCACCGTTTCCGCGTCGGCGAGTTTCCAGTGGCTGACGGCCCCGTCCGAGGCCCGCTTCAAGTACATGTGGTCGCCGACCTCATTGAAGTAGATAGTGGATTGTTTCAGGTAGGTTTGCAGCTCACGGTCTTGCTCCTCTACCTCTGTTTGGCAAGCAACGGCAATGGTGGGGCCCGCATCAATGAACCGCATCACGTTGTCGTTTTCGAACCACACCAGCACCAGGCTGCCCCGGCAGGTGGAGCCGCCGCCAAACGTGCGGGCGGTGTCCGGCACATTGCCATTGAATTTCTGCTCCGCTTTGCGGAATGTGGTCCGAAATTCGGCTTCGTTCCCCTTGTACAGTTTCGACTGGGTGAAGTCGAGTTTCGCAGTGCTGACGGCGGACACCCAATTCTTGGTTACGAATTTCTGCATGTCGGCGGCGGTGGCGGGGTGGGTTCCAGTCGGCATTGTGCCGCTGAGCGGCGGAACCGGGTGCGGTTTGTGCCAGTCGTCGATGATGTCCCGGGGTGTTGTGGTCATGCTTGTCGATACGCTGTCGCTGGACTTGTCGACGCCCATTGCTGGGATCGGCGCCAGCATCCCCATGGTCACGGCAGCGATGCCGGCGGCGAAAATCTTCATCTTCATAGGTTTTTCCTTACGATCCTTCGTTTTGCCTATAGGCCGGATTCCCAACTGCCGGACCATAGGTTTTAATAATTAGAATACGTACTAATATACCTGCATCATGTGCTATTGCCCCAGATCGAGGGGAATTATCCATAGGAAAAACGTATGACGTATGACCTCTTAGTCCCCCAGGTTGAGGCATGTTAGCCGCGCACCTCCCGCCACTGGCTGACCTTGCCGTCTGCTAGCCGCTTCAGGTACATGGTGCCGTTTCCATCGAGGTATACGGTTGGGCGGCCCACAATATAGTTCAGGGCTTCCGCATGCTGTTCATCGCTGGCGTTGTCGCATTCCCGATGCCATTGGGCGCCCCGGTCGGTCAGGTAGTAGTGTAGTTCGGCGCCCTTGAACCAGGCGATTCCGGCACCGCGACCGTTGCAGCTGCTGCCCGCGAAGGCATTGATGGCATCGGCCTCGGGGATTTTCTCCTTTGGCGGCTTGGCCGCATAGTACTGATGCAACCAGTCCCAGTCGCTGCTGGTGGGGGCGCCTTGGAATTTCAGTACGGTGTTGGCCCGAACGGTGGACTGCCAGTTTTTGGTGCGAACCTGGGCGATTTCCGCCGGGGTGGCCACATGGGCAGTGGCCGGCAGGGTAGTGTCGAGTGCGCTTCCCGGGATGGGTCCCTCGCCGTCGCCGGGTTCCCGACCGTTGAGGAGATCCTGACCGTCCTTTTTGGCGGTGCGTACCAGCTTGATGGCGGAGTCGGTGGGTTCCGTGGCCTTGATGGTCTTAAGGTTGGGGTCTTCGGGAATAGTTACGCCACCGGATTGAGGGGTGACCGTGACAACGGTGGTTGAGTCCGTTGGCTCTGCGGCTGCCGGCTGGGTCAGGGGTCCTACGGTCGGCCTGGTATGTCCTTCAGTTATTGTCGTGGTGGGGGTCGGCGTCGATAGGCCAAAAAATGCCAGGATCGCCGTAAACAGCGTCATGAGAAACTTAAGAATCACAGCAAAAGCTTCCTATCAGTACTATCAGGAAAAATAATGTTCTAATTCCCAACGTACAAGATCAGCTTTTCGACGTTTCACCCACGGCAACGACAAAGCCGGCAATATGTACGACGTCCTGCATCGTTGCATATTGCCGGCGATAGCAACCATGACCTATTTGCTACCTCTTCCGGGGGGATCAGCGTTATTTCACCAACCAGGGACGCTGCCATTCAGAGGCCACCCCGTCGGGGCGCTTGAGGTAAAGGTGACCCTGCCCATCCAGGTAGAATTCGGGGTTGGCACTCAGGAAGGCCTGAACATCCTTGTCGCGGGTATTTGCCACTTCTGGGCAGGGATTATTGGTGACAAGGATCTGGCGGGTCTTGTGCATCACATTGCCGTCAAACCATACCCCGCTGGCGGTCCCATTACATGATGCGCCACCCGAAAAATGCTGTAAATCGGCTGGTGCATTGCCACCGAATTCTTCCCCAATATTCGGCAGTTTTTTCGGTGCGTCGCGGTAATAATCCCCGAAAAACATTGTGGTGGTTTGGGGGCGAACTACAGACATCCAATTGCCGGAACGCACGTCTTTCAACTCGGCTGCCGACACCGGATGGGCGTCGGCAGGCAACACGGTGTCGAGTGTTTTACCGACGGTAATATCGGAAAACCAGTGTTTTACGTCATCATTAAGCGGCACGATCGCGCCGAAAAACGCCACGATCGAGGCGAGAATAGATGTAAATAATTGGAATACCATGTGAACCCCGCTTGGATGATAACAGATTATTCAAACAAATAATATCCTGATTTAATATTCTTTTTAAATATTTCCGCAAAACGCCACCCCAAATAGGGGTGAATTATAATTGCCGGGCCATATCTTTAAACCGCGAGAAATGCAGCTGATGTGCCACCTGCACAGTATCAATGGGGCCACCACGGTGCTTCGCCACAATGATATCTGCTTCGCCCGCCCGCGTGTCGTCTTTGTCCTGACTATCTGGACGATACAGCAACATCACTATGTCCGCATCCTGTTCCAGGGAACCCGACTCCCGAAGATCCGCAATTTGAGGGCGTTTATCCGTACGCGACTCCGGCCCCCGGTTCAATTGGGAAATCGCCACCAATGGTACATCGAGTTCCTTCGCCAAGAGTTTCAGCTGGCGGGAGAATTCCGCCACCTCCTGCTGCCGCGACTCGGTTCGTTTGCCGCTGCTCATCAGTTGAAGATAATCAACCACAATCATTTGCAGGTCTGCTACCTGCTTGAGTTTACGTGACTTCGACCGGATTTCCATCATGGTGAGGCTGGCGGAATCATCAATATAAATGGGGGAATGCTCGATCGTATCGAGCCGATTCACGAGCTTCGCCCAATCCTGGTCGGTCATCCGCCCCGACCGCATGTCCGACAGTTTCACGTCGGCCTCGGCGGATAATATGCGCATGACGATTTCGCTTTTCGCCATTTCCAGGGAGAAAATGACCGCGGCCTTGCCGTTCTTGATCGCACAGGAGCGCACAAAGTCCAGCGCCAGGGTGGATTTGCCCACACCAGGCCGGGCCGCGACGATAATCATTTGGCCCCCATGGAGCCCATTGGTGAGATTGTCGAGGTCTTCAAATCCGGTGGGGATGCCCCGGGCCAACCCGCCCTGCACGGAAATCAGGTCGAGTTCGTCCATGGTGGGTTGGATCAGGTCGGCAAGTACGGAATAGTCTTCCACATGGTGCCGCTGGGCGATATCGAACACCTGTTGTTGCGCCATGTCGATCACGGTTTCTAACTCGGCGCCTTCGGTGCCTTCGTAGCCGAGCTGCACCACCCTGGTGCCTGCAGCCACCAGCCGCCGGAGTACCGCTTTTTCCGCCACGATTTCCGCATAGTAGCGGGCGTTGGCGGCGGTGGGCACGGCCGACACCAGCGTGTGCAAATAGGTGGATCCGCCAATACGTTCGAGATTATTGTCGCGGTCCAGCCGGCCAGCAACGATCAGCGGGTCGATCTCCTTGTTATTACTGAATAGGTCGATGATGGCGTTATAAATGAGCTGGTGGGCGGGCCGATAAAAATCATCAGGCACGAGGGTTTCTATGATGTCGACCACAAGGGTGGGGCTCAGGAGCATGGCCCCGAGGACGCCTTGCTCCGCATCAATATCGTGAGGCGGTTGGCGAAAATCATCATAGTTTTGGTCGTCGCCTCGACCGTTGGTGCGCCCGCCTCGGCCACTCCAGCTGCCTCGGCCGTCTCGGCTGCGGCGAGACCCCTCGGACATGGATGGCATGGGTACCAAGGATGCCGGGGGTTCTGCTGGTTCGTCGCTAAAATCTGGTTCGCTGGGAAAGTCGCTGCTCATTGCCGATTCACCCCCTCATTATTAGCTGTGGTTGGTCTGGTTGGGGAAAAATTTTCTCTCTATCATTAGTACCATCACTGGGCCCGCGCAATTGCATCGACCGCACGTATCACTCCGATATGTGAGAATGCCTGCGGAAAATTCCCCGCCAACCGTTCCCGCACCGGATCGTATTCCTCCGCCAGCAACCCCAGATCGTTTGCATAGCCAACTAGCTGCTCTAAGAGCCTGGTAGCGGCATCCAGGTGGCCGGCCCGCGCATAATGCTCGGCAAGCCAAAAATTGCAGATGAGGAAGGGGTATTCCGCCCGGGGGCCATCACTGTTATAGCGGTATATGAGCCCATGGTCGTCGCCAAGCTCCCGCACAATGGCCGCCACCGTGTCGTGCATGCGCTGGTCGGTCACCGCAATAATGCCCGTGTGTGGCAGCTGCAGCAGCGACGCATCGACGCCGGGGTTGTCGTAAATCTGCCTAAACGTGTTCCGCTCGGCGTCGAAGCCGCGGCTGAAAATCTCGTCATAGAGTTGGTCGCGGTATTTCCGCCAGGTTTCGGTGTCCCCGGTCAGCGTTTCATGCTTTGCGACGGCATCCAGGGCGCAATCGAATGCCGCCCACATCATGGCCCGCCCATGGGTGAAATAGTGCAGCTCCCCCCGCATTTCCCAAATACCATGGTCCCGGCGCTCATAGTTTTTGATGCAATAATCCAACAGCCTTGTCTGCAGCCGCCACGACTCCTCAGTCTCCGGGATTCCGGCCTCCCGCATGTGCCGACAGACCAAGAGAATCTCCCCCACCACATCGGCCTGAAACTGGGATGCGGCGGCATTCCCCACCCGAACCGGCAGGGAGTCGAGATAGCCGGGCAGATGGGCTAGGATGCGTTCCTCCAAATGGGTTTCGCCCCGCACCCCATACACAATCTGGAGGTTCTCGGGGTCGATGGTGCGCACCAACCAATCCCGCCACGCCACGGCCCGCTCCCGCACCGGGGCCCGGGTGTAGCCGTTCTGCTCCGCCATGAGGAGGGCGTCTATGGCGAACGCGGAATCCCGGAGCCAACAAAACCGGTAATCCCAATTATGGTCGCCCCCGATGATTTCCGGGAGGGAGGCGGTGGGGGCCGCAAGAATCGCCCCATTGGTGAGCGCCAGGGCGTTCAGCACCATGGCGGAGCGTTCGGCGAGCCGCACCCACTGGCCGTTATATGGGGGCAGGGGCGCTTCCCGAAATTCCTTATGTGGCGCCGCGGTTTCGCCCAGGGTCCAGGTCAGTGTGGTTCCGGCCGCCAGGTCAAAGGAGCCGACAAAATCAGCATTCCTGCCGGTGTGGTGCAATTCGGGCCCGTGGAGGGCCGTGACCGCCTCACCCTGCCGGTCAACGAAGCGGAAGTGATCGTGCCAGGCTGGGGAGCGCGAGCCATAGTCGGTGCGAATTTTCAGATCATGGCGTACGGTGATATCCCCGGTGGTGCAGGTCACGGCGCGCACCAGAGTGGTTCCCTCCAGGTAATCCACCACCTCGGCGGTGCCGGTGGCGGAAAGCCATGTGGTGTGGAGAATCAGGTGATCGGGGTGATCCAGATAGGTGCGGGCGGTCATATTCGCATCATCAACAGTGATGCTCCAGCTGCCGTGTTTTGGTTCCCCCAAGAGGGCCGCGAAGGTAGCAGTGTGGTCAACCTGTGGACAAAACCAGTCAACCCGACCGGCGCGGGAAATCAGCGCCACAGTGTGGTGGTTGGCGATAAGTGCGTATTCTTCTAACGGCACGCTATTGGTTGGTGTGAACATTCTCCCTACCCGATTGTAGCAAACCCGCAGGTCATGACTTTATGAATCCTAGTCGAATATCGAGACGAATGCTTCTCCGCCACACGACTACCCCCATGCCTGAGTTTTTCCTTAACATGCCATGGGTTTCATGTTGCATATGGGGGGATTTTTCTACTCGGAATCAGGGGATTTTCTACACTTTGCTACCAGCATTATGCACAGCCTGGGGATAAAGTTATCCACAGGGGCTGTGGAAAACGAGTGATCCTTGTGGATAAACTTGCTGCAAACTTATTATCTACGCAGTTCAGAACATATTTTCATCTTGTGGATAAATCGGTTACCAGCGGGTTTGACATTGGGTAAAACTATGATTTTGCTACTACCTGCGGGGAGTTATCCACAGGGTTATCCACAGGCCCCCCAAGTGTGGGAACCTTACTCATCAAGGAAACCTATATCACCAGCTGATTTTTCTTAAACTTTCCGCAACATATATGCAAAAATAAAACGAGCCGGCGCTGAGGCTGGCTCGTTTTGTGCTGTTGTCGTTGGGTCACAAATGTGACCGTTGTAGCTGGTTGTTAGGCAGCTACAACCTGGAAGTTCACAGTTGCTGCAATATCGGAGTGCAGCTTGACGTTCACGGAATAGGAGCCGACAGTTTTCACGGCACCCTTCTGCAACTCAATGCTGCGTTTGTCCAACTTGGGACCACCAGCAGCCTTAATGGCAGCGGCAATATTGTCGGCAGACACCGAACCGAAGATCTTACCCTTTTCCGAAGTCCGCACAGAGATGGACACGTCAGTAAGTGCTTCGAGTTGTTCTTTGACCTCACGAGCGTGATCGAGGTCGCGGATGGCGCGTTCTTCTTGAGCACGCTTCATGGTGGCGATCTGCTTCTCTGCGCCACGGGTCGCAACAATTGCGAGGTTGCGCGGAAGCAGGTAGTTACGTCCGTAGCCGTTCTTCACCTCGACGATATCGCCAGGGACACCGAGGTTCTCAACGGCAGCGGTGAGGATCAGTTTCATGACCCCTGCCTTTCATGGAAATTATAAGGTTTTCACTGGGTTTTAGAACGGAGGCTCATCATCAGCGCCCCCGAAACCACCATTGGCTGGTGGTGCGGATGACCAAGGATCATTGGCGGGTGGTTGCTGCTGTTGTTGCGACGACCGTTGTTGTGGTTGCTGCTGCGATTGCTGTTGCTGTGGCTGCGAATATTGCGGCTGCATCTGTTGTTGTTGTTGTTGTTGCGGTGCAGACTGCTGCTGGGCTGGGGCTTGCTGCTGTTGCCGCATGCCGCCACCCTGATTGCCGCCAAAACCACCACCGTAATTGCCACCGCCTTCACCACGGGGATTACGGGTAACTTGTGCCGTCGCATAGCGCAGTGACGGACCAACTTCATCAACTTCCAGCTCCATGACCGTACGCCGATCCCCATTCTGGGTATCGTACGAGCGGGACCGGAGGCGACCGGTAACAATAACCCGCATGCCCTTAGTCAGGGTTTCCGCAATGTTCTCGGCAACCTGCCGCCACACATTACAGGTGAGGAATAGTGCTTCCCCATCAACCCACTGACCGGACTGGGAGTCATACCGACGCGGAGTCGAGGCAACTCGGAAGGTAGCAACCGCCGCCCCAGTTGAGGTGAAGCGGAGCTCCGGGTCAGCAACTACGTTGCCGACAACAGTGATATTCACGTCTCCTGATGCCATGTTCGTTAGCCTTTCTGCGTATTTTTCAGTTACTACAAGCAACCTTAGTCATAACCTTGGACACGCAAGGTTTTACGCAAGGATTTTACTTATCGTTGCGCAGAACTTTGGTGCGCAGAACGCTGTCATTCAGGGTCAGAACACGGTCAAATTCCTGAACGGTAGCAGACTCGCAATGAAGGTTCACGACGACGTAAATGCCCTCTTCCTTCTTAGCGATGGGGTACGCCAACCGGCGCTTCCCCCAAATATCAACCTTTTCCACGGTGCCGTTTTCCTTGCGGACAATTTCAAGGAACTTGTCCAGGGACGGGGCAACGGTGCGTTCATCCTGGATCGGATCCAAAATGATCATAACTTCGTAGTGACGCACGGACCTCATCACCTCCTATGGTCTTTCAATATCGTAGTTTCGGCCGCAACCCGTATTGGTTGTGGCAGGAGGGTCGTTGCGTCAGCAACCCGTCAAACATACCTTATTTACTGCTCAAAGTCGAAACATGTTCCCCGCAACCCGGCAAACTCCCACCAGCATCAACCCAACCTAGGCAGCATATGTTCTAAGCGGGGTTTCTGACTGGAACTGGTACTTGTGGGTGGCCCTGAAACCGGAAACCATGCTTAGCGGAAGTGCTGAGCTGGACTTTAGATTTCTGTCCGCCGACTTTCTTGCTGGTATGCACACCTGCTACCCCAAACTCAAGCTCAGCACTAGCGCAGCCAACTATGTAGCTTTTCCTCTAAGCTGCAAAACCCTCTTGGGGCAAGCTTGAAACCCTGAGTTTCGGTGGAAACGCAGCTTAGAACACTCGCTATCCGCGCAGCTCCACGACAGCCTAGAGCAGCAACAGTTCTAAGCTTGGTTTCCGTCTGAAACCAGTACTTGTGGGTGGCCCTGAAACCAGAAACCATGCTTAGAACATGTGCTGAACTTGACTTTGTTCTCCGGTCCTATCCGAATTCAGGTGTTCCACAAACCTGTTACACCCCGTAGCACAATACCTAAGCTGCAAAACCCTCCCAGAGACGCTTCAAAAGCACCACGGTTTGCCGGAAACGCAGCTTAGAACACCTGCTATCCGCGTCGCCCCGCCACAGCTTGGAACTGCAAGAGTTCTAAGCGGGGTTTCTCCCAATGGGCTGGCGCGCTCCAGGCGAAACACAGGACCTAAACCAGAAACCCCGTTTAGAAGAAGTGCTGAGCTTGACTTCGGGTTTCTGCCTGTTGCTACTCCTGCTGGTATGCACACCTGCTACCCGGAACTACAGCTCAGCACTCATGCAGCTGGCCTTATAGCATATCATCTAAGCTGCGAAACCCTTCCTGAGTTGCTTCAGAAACCCCGGGTTTCGGCGGAAACGCAGCTTAGAACACCTACTACCAAAACCCACCAGAGCTGCACTAATTCTAAGCGGGGTTTCTGCGCAAACCGGCGCTTTCCCAACACTTTTCATCCGATCCCCCAACCAGAAACCCAACTTAGCAATGGTGAAGCAGAAAGACCGCAAAACCCCAAGCGGGGTTTCCAACAAGCCCACACCACCCACCCCAACTCCCACACCCCAGCTCACCCCAAACAATCGCAGGCCATAATCCGAAGCTAAAAAGTAGCAATAACGATCGCTTAGCAAATACGGGCATTATACAATCACTATCATGACGGAATCAGAGATTGCGCAGCTCGCGCAACCCGCCCCCAGAAGGCGGGACTATTCCGATCAAACAATCACACAAAAACCACCTGCGCTCACCGAATTAACCCTGCTCCGGTACATCACCCTCATTGGACTGGCCACATATATTACGAATATCCTCTTCAAGTTCGGCCCATTTCTGGAATTTCTCAGAAACAACCACCGGTTTATCACATGGACCAATAGCGCCTTTGTCATTTTCTCCTTGAGCCTGGCGAGTTTATTGTTCGCCATCATTATCAACAAGCATCCGATCTACACCATTGTCATTTCCATTGCCATGGTGGCCTATCTGCAATTGGCCATCATTCAGATCACCGAGCTCATCATTTTTCACGACTCCCCTTGGGACCAACTCCACCTGGGAGATTTTGCCGGCATCCCCACCTGCCTCACGGTGTCCATTCTGCACCGAAAACTCGGCAAAATAGGCATGATTATGGCAATCATTATCATTCCGGTAGTTGCCACCAGCCAAAACGTCAACTCCATCATGCTGCGCCCCTACGTGTTTGATGTACTCTATTCCACTTTTATCGGCACCCCATGGATGTACATGGTGCACCATGTGGTGGCCACCAGCCGCCGAGCAGACAAGGCAGCGTTTGACGAGTACCAGGCACTCACCAGTATTCAACGGTCAAACCAGTTGAAAGAGCTAGAGACCACATCACTAAGTAATATTCACGACCGAATATTGTCCACACTCAATAACATCAACAAGGGGGTTGCCGATCCCGAAGACATCCATACCATTGATATTTTTGACCTGATGCCAACAGGTTCCATGCCGCTCACCACATTTATCCAAAACCTCAAAACCCAGATAGGAGACGACACCCGGGTCGTCATGCCGGAATCCACCAGTAACACGGTGGCGATTCCCATGGAAATCGCGGCCACAATGCTAGCGGCCATCGAACAGGCCTACACCAATTCCATTGCGCACGCCCCACAGGCCCAACGGGAACTGGTGGCAACATGGGACGAATCCCAGTTGAGCATTGTGTTTGCGGACACCGGCCCTGGGTTTAACGTCGCAAAGATCCCGCATCACCATGCGGGCGTGACCATCACCATGCTTGAGCGACCCCGAAACCACCCGGGCGTGTCAGCGCAGCTCACGACCGCGCCGGGGCAGGGTACCCGATACCGGTTGACGTGGCAGTTGGTTCCGCAACAAGAGTTAGCGGCCACCGCTGAGCCGTTGTCGGTGTCAAAACTGATTGGTGTTGCAGATATTTTTCGGCCGCGCTGGGCGGTTTATGCGTTTCTGGTGTTTTTCGCCGACTCGTACCGTTACGACCATGAGGGCAGGTGGCCGGCGTTTATTATTGGGTCGGTGTTTTTTGCGGGCGGGCTGTGGGCGTTGACGAGTACAACAGAGTTGAAGTTACCACGGCGGAACACCGTTATTTTGTCGGGTTGCGTTGTGGGGTTGGTGTCGGCCGGGCAGTTGGCGCATTATAGCCCGCTTATGCCGTATCATTCGCACTGGTTTTTATCGTATGGGCTTATTTTGGTGGCTAATATGGCATTGCGGTTGCGCCCTATTACGGCGTGGGTAGTGTGGCTGAGTCTTACCGCCGCCACGTTTATCGTTGACGACATCATGAATATTCAATTATCCGCCTGGCCAATCAGTTTGTTTGTGGCGATTACGCTTTTTGTGCCGGCAACGTTGGTTCCGTCCCAGGTAGCGTTGGCGGTTCGGTCGCTTCCGGCGTTGGAGCGGGTGCAGCGGAATGAGCATTTGGAGCTTGCCCGCGCGCTCACGCAGAAGCAGTATGTGCAGGCCATGACCGGTTGGTTGCGTTCGCTTTTGTCGCTTGTCGACGACCCGACCACCGCGGGGCTCATGCAGAAGCGGCTGCGTGACGCCATCCGGTCCCCACTGTTAGATGTTCCCGAGCTGACGGCAGCGGTGTGGCAGGCTCGGGAAGCCGGCACCGAGGTGGTGCTTATCGACGCCCGAAGCGAGCAAGACCCCAATCCCGATCCAGTAGAGCATCCCGCCATCATTGCGAACGCTATCGCCGCCCTGGAGTCTCGACCCAGCAAGCTGACGCTGCGGCTTTTGCCGCCTGGCCGGAGCCGCTACGCCACCTTAGTGTATTACTGATCCGCTGGAGGGGGAGGCATCCGGGTCGGGGATGACAACCGTGGTTTCGGCCCGGCCAGTCTCTGGGGCGACAAGGGTGGCTTCCACGTCTTGGTCTTCGGAGTCACCGCCACACATGAAGACGATCGTCAGCGGATATCCGGGTGGCATGGTGAAGGCAAGCACCCCCTTGGGGCTGGTGTATCTTGCCACATCGGTTTGGATCGCGTCTTTTTCTTGGTACAGGCATCGTCGGCCATGACCGTATTGGTCGACCACCGTGAACACGATGTTTGCGTTGGGGTCGATGGGGTCACTGCCGCCGCCGAAGATGCTACTAATGATTGCTATGATCGCCGAGAGCAATAGGGATACGATCCCTAAACCGGATAGGGCATAGTGGCGGAAGCTCCGCAGGGTAGGGGCGATGGGAGGCATGGCATCTCCTGGAGCATATGTACTGGACTGGCTATAATTTTAAGTGTAATCACAGTAGCTATATAGCTTCCCCACAGTGCCCTGGTTTTCACGGTCACCTAAATGACCCCCGCCATGACAATCATCCTTGGTGGACCATGACTGTGTTATGAATCGGGTTACATATCCAATAACTTGGGGATATTACCCACCTATCATCGCATTTTAAAGGTATACAATCGTAGATCATGGAAAGTTCGGTTCTCGCTCGTGTGGCCCAGCCCGCGCCCAAGATCCGTCAGTATTCGGATTTGGCGGCCCGTACCCCACCCCGACTTGCCGAACTCACGCTCATCCGGTGCATTACGCTCGTGTGTTTTGTTGCCTATCTTGGGTATTTGACGCTGAAGTGGGAAATACTGCGAGAGTATCTTGCAAAAGATTTTATTTTTCCGGTGTGGACCACGGTCTCCATATGGTTATTCGTCATCACGCTTGCGGGTTTGGTGGTTGCCGCAATCATTAACACTCGGATAGGTTATGTTGTTGCCCTGACCAGCTCGGCCGTGGCCTACAGTCAGTTTCCACTGATTCAAATGATGGAGCTGTTCGACCGGGGAAATTCCCCGGTGGGGAATCTGCACTTGGCGGACTTCGGCGGCATCCCAACCTGCCTATTGGTGACGGTTTTTCCCAATGTGTATTGCTATATTTTCTGCCTGCTCAGCACCTGCATGATGGTGGCCTTGTCGGACGGCTATTTACCATTTTGGCATTACGACGATTTCAATGGCGCCTTCTATTCCACCTTGATCTGCGGCCCAGCCCTATTCATTGCGTACAATGGGATTCGGGTCTGTCGTGCGGCGGACCAAGCGGTGTTTCAGGAGTATCAGGCCACTACCACGGTATTGCGGTCGCGCTACCTGGCCGAATTGGAGGCCTATTTCATCCATCACATTAACGACAAGGTGCTCTCGACCCTGAATGCGGCTGCCGCCGGGCTCATCCCCATCAGCGATGTTGCCAAGGCGGATATCACGAATGACACGAATGTCGGCACCATACCGGTGGAGAGTTTTATTGCCTCATTGCAGGATTCCGTCGACGAGTCCACCCGGGTCATCATCAATAGAATCACCGACGCATCCACGCCGTTGCCGCTGAAAACCGCCATTTCCCTGGTTGATGCCATTGGCGAGGCGCACCACAATTCGGTGCGCTATGCCCCGAATGCGCATCGTGAGCTGATGATCAATTGGGATGGCACCATCATGTCTGTGGTATTTTGGGATACCGGGCCAGGGTTTCGCGTCGATAAGGCGTCGCGGAAGCACACGGGTGTGAACATCATTATGACGGACCGCCCGCAAATCTATGATGGGGTGACGGTCAATCTCACGTCCAGCCCACGGCAGGGAACTCGCTATGAGGTAACGTGGGTGACGGACCATTCTGCCAGGTCACCGAGTATTACCAACAAGCAGGACACGTATGTCCCGTCCGATGCGGAGTTATTGGGGATCAATAAGCTGTTTCGGATGCGGTGGGTGATAGTCATGCTTGCCGCGTTTGCGTTTGACACCATACAGTACGATCACACTGGTCAGTGGCATATTTTGCTTGCCGGCACCGGGTTTTTGGCAGGGGGGTTGTGGGCGCTCACGGATAGCTCGCAGGTGCAGTTGCCGCGGCGTAATACCATCATTTTAGTTGCGTGCGTTAGTGCCCTTATATTTGTGGGCCAGTTGTCGCATTATCCCCGCCCCATACGAGACCAGCATTACAGTTGGTTTTTATCGTATGCCCTGTTGGTAACCATGTATTTGGCGTTGCGGCTGCGGCCGGGGGTGGCGTGGTCGATGTGGCTGGGGTTTGCGGCGATAACCTATGTGGTGGATTCGTTGTTGGGGTTCTATTTGGTGGCACCGGCAAGCATGTTTTTGCGGTGTATTCCGCTGCTTATTCCGGCGACGCTGGTGCCACTGCAGGCAAAGTGGGTGGTGCGGTTGCTGCCTGCGCTCCGGCGGGTGAATCGCAATGAGCATTTGCAGTGGGAAACGGCGTTGGCACAGCAGCAGTATACGGCGGAGATGACCGGGTGGCTGCGCTCCTTGCTTCAGCTTGTCGACGATCCTGCAACAGCGAAGCTCATGGAGGTGCGGATTCGTGACGCCATCCGATCCCCACTGTTGGATGTCCCGGAGCTCACGATGGCGGTGTGGCGGGCCCGGGCGTCGGGCACCCAGGTCACGCTTATCGACAGTCGGAGCCCCGCCGATCCCGACCCCGAGGAGCACCAGCGCATCATTGCCGACGCGGTGGAGAAATTAGCGGAAGACCCAGGCAGGGTGACGATCCGGCTGCTGCCGGCGGGGCGAGACCGGTACGCCACGCTTGTGGCGCGGTGACGGCACCTAGCTGCTGAATGAGGCCGATGGGGAGTTCGGATCCGGGATCACTACTTCTTGCAGGATTTTTCCGTCACCTTGCGGGGCGATGGCACTCGCCTCAACAACCTGGGTGCCTGGCTCCGACGGTTTGCAATCAAAAATCCGGGTCACTGTGGAACCTGGTTCTGCTTTTACCGGCAAAGTTCCGTCTGCTTTATTAAAGTATATCCTATCCAATTGCAGATCCCCTGTCTGAATAACCTGGCAAACACGTGGCATCCCATGTTGGTCCACGACTTTGAATACGACGTTGGCATCCTTGTCACTGTCATCGAGTAATGATGATTGTGTGTTTGCCGATGGTGCGTTGGGGTTGGGAATCACGACTTTTTGCTCTAGCACACCGGTCTCTGGGGCGACGGCGGATACTTCCACGGTGTCTAAGACACCGTCTTTGGCCTGATTACAGCTGAATATAGCTGTCACCGTTTGGCCAGGTTTTGCTTTGATGGGATAGGTTCCATCGATATTGTTATACCTGGCTTTATCATCATGTGGACTTGTTGTGGGAATCAGCAAACAAACACGTGGCATCCCATGCTGGTCCACAACCTTGAAAATGACATTGGCATCCGTGTTGTCGTTCTCTGAGGAGGAGCCGCCCAGACCCAACCCACCGGCAACCGCAATGATCGCTGACACCAGCAGAGATACAATCCCCAACGCCGGCAGAGCGTATTGTTGCAAGCTCCGCCAATCAAAATGAACAGGCATGATTTCGTTATCCTTTCCAAAAATAATGCCGACAACCGCCTGAGTGAAAACAGTGCTATTGGCCACATAAAAACCTTAATAAAATTAAGATTTTCCTTGCGTAATCCATAGACTATTGCGCAAAAACGCAACCAGGTTACAAGCATAGCTCTAATCTTCTCCAGTTAAAAGCCCATATTTTTATGGGCCCCTACCTTAAGATATCCTTGTTGGATATTATGGACTTAGGGTTGCCGTACAACCGAAACGGCACGTCGTCTCAGTTCCCCGCTGCTGCCCCAGAAGATTGGGGCCCTGATTAGGGGTCCTAGCTTGGAGAAAACCAATAGAATCTCAAGAATGAAGGATTCGGATTTGGTTCAGCTCGCACGCCCGGCACCGCGAAGTCACCATTACTCCGATTTCTTTATTCCTCAACAACCACGAATCACCGAGTTAAAGCTGATCCGCTACATCACTATTATCTGTTTGGTTTCTTACTGCGGATATTTGGTGATGAAGTCGAGCTTAATTTATTCATGCCTTTCCACCAATGACAGTTACGGCGGGTGGATCATGGTTGCCATGGTCATGTTTGCCGGGTCGCTGGTGCTCTTGGCAATTGCCGTCATGATGAATAAGCGGGTGCTGTACCTTCTGGCCCTGCCGGGTTCTGCCCTGGCGTATGCCCAGTTCCCGATGATTCAGATAGCGCAATTGGCTCATTATGGGCATTCGGCGATCGGGGACATGCTGTTGGGGGATTTCGTGGGGATCCCAGCGTGTTTACTCATGATGCTATTTCCGCACTGGTGGTGGTTTGTCACTATGCTGATGACCACCTCGATGGTTGTGACATTGCACGATAATCAGCTGCCGTTTTGGCACATGAGTGATTTTGACGCAGCCCTGTATTCCACCCTGATTTCCGGGCCGGTGTTGTTCATGGTGTATAGCGGAATCCACACGAGTCGGCAGACTGATGCGGCGATTTTTCAGAGTGCTCAGGCCAATATGACATTCTTGCGGTCACAATCGTTTTCCGAGCTGGAGAGCTATTTTACTAGCCGTATCCACGACAAGGTTTTGCCCACTTTGAATTCCGCCGCGGCGGGACTGACGCCTGTTACCGATGTGCCGCGCATCAATATCATAGATGTGACGCAGGCGGACACCATGTCGGTGGGGAATTTTATTACTATGCTGCGGGATTCCGTGACCGAATCTACCAAGATCACCATTCAGGCTGTTGCCGATCTCACCATGCCGTTGCCGTTTAAGACCGCCATGGCCCTTATTGATGCGGTGGCTGAGGCATCCCATAATTCGGTGCAGCACGCTCCACAGGCCACGCGGGAGCTCACCATTAGTTGGAATAGCACCGTGATGAATATTGTGTTTCGGGATTCGGGCCCGGGTTTTCGCATCGATAAGGTCTCACATAATCATGCGGGTGTGAAGATTACCATGCTCAAGCGCCCACAAATCTACAATGGGGTATCCGTGAGTCTCACATCCGCCCCGGAACAGGGCACCCGATATGAGATTACTTGGAATGTGACGGATACCATGGCGGCGCCCGAAGGGGCGATGGAGCAGCAAGACATGCTTCTATACCAGGTGCAGAAGCTGGGGTTTGATCGGCTGTTTCGGCCCTGGGTGGCGGCGTATGCGCTTGCCATCTTCACTTTCGATGTGATGCCCTACGACCATACGGGGCAGTGGCATGTGCTGATTATCAGCATGGGGCTGGTGGCGGGCGCATTATGGTCGCTCACGGACCGGTCCCAGTTGCGGTTACCGTGGCGGAACACCATTATTTTGATTGCGTGCGTGAGTGCCCTCATGACGATTGGACAGTTTTCGCATTATCCGCAGCCGCCGCAGCTCCAACGCTATGGCTGGTTTGTCTCCTATTCGGTGGTGCTAGCAATGTATTTGGCGTTACGGCTGCGACCGGGGGTGGCGTGGGCGATGTGGGTGGGGTTTGCGGTAATAACGTATGTCGCCGAGTCGTGGCTGAGGCTGGACCTTTTGGCGTCGGCAAGCTCGATTATTGCGTGCATACCGCTACTTATTCCTGCGACGATTGTGCCGCTCCAGCTCAATTGGGTGGTCAAGTCGCTGCCTACGCTCCAGCGGGTGGACAGCAACGAATATTTGGAGCTGGACCTGCAACGATACACCTCAGAAATGACGAAATGGCTGCACTCGCTACTCCAGCTTGTCGACGACCCCATGGTGGCAAAGCTCATGGAACTGCGGCTACGCGACGCCATCCGATCCCCGCTCCTGGACGTCCCGGAGCTCACAGCGGCGGTGTGGCGGGCCAGGGCGGCCGGCAGCCGAGTCACGCTTATCGACGACCGAAGCCCCACCTGCGCCGACCCCGAAGAGCACAGCAAAATCATCGCCAATACCACCGACGCCTTGGCAAAGAACCCCCACACGTTAACATTGCGGCTGCTGCCCGCGGGGCGGGACCGATATGCCTCGCTGCGCTGGAATTAGGGATCCGTAGGACACCGAAGGATGCCGCTTTTAATCCCCTCCCGAACCAGGAGGACTCTCCCCTCGGGAGTGCTGCCCGCCTTGGCGAAGCTGTCGCGGATTCGATTAATATAATCCCGAACCGTGTTGGGGGAAATGCCCATTTTTTTGGCGATCATTTTGTCGGTTTCTCCGGCGGCCATGAGTTCCAGTACGGTTTTTTGCTGATCCGATAATTTTACGTTCAGTAGCTTATAGTTGCTGTCGATGATGGATGCCCATTCGGCGTCGGAGAAGGTATTCCCAGCGGCCACGAGTCGAATGGCGGATAATAATTCTTCCATGGATCGGCTTTTTTCAAAGAGCCCGTGCGCCCCGGCACCGAGGACGCTTCGGAATCGGAAGGGGGATTCCAGGGAGGAGTAGATGAGAACCTTGAAGCCGAGCTTTATAAGAGCAATGGTGTTGTCGTAAGGGTTTGAGGAGTCCGCGAGTCGTAAATCCAGGAGTACCACGTCCACCGGGTAGATCACTGCCTTCCGGGAGGGTCCGTACACGTTTTCATAAAATTCTGGGAGGGTGGCGTACCCATTATAGAATTCCATGTCGCTAGCCTGGTTGACCGCGGTTTTTACCCCCAAAATAGTTGATGGGTGGTCATCAATCATTGCTACTTTTATAGTTCTCATGAACTCACCATATCGAAATCAGTACTGGATAAATAGGGGTCTTCACCAGAAGACCCCAGAATAAAGGGCACCATTTTTGTACCCATGAGCAGGTGTTTAGTTCCGAGGATCGGATGGCCCAGGCAAAATACCGCTGTACATACCCTGCTTAATCAGTTCCCCCCTCCCCTCGGTCTCGCAACCCGCCTGCGCGAATTTGGTGCGGATACGGTTGACATAGTCGTTGACCGTGCTTTGCCGAATGTTGAGCATTTCGGCGATAGCTCGGTCGGTTTCCCCAGAGGCAATGAGTTCTAGGACCTCTTGTTGCCGTGGGGATAGGTCCACTCCTAGCGCCTGGTAATTACTATCAATGATAGATGCCCATTCAGTCGTTGCGTGAGTGTTTCCGGCGCTCACAATTCTGATGGCATCCAATAGTTCTTCGGCGCTTCTATTCTTTTCGAAGACCCCATGGACGCCGGCGCGTAATACGTCCCGAATAAGATAGGGAGATTCTAATGATGAATAAACTAATACCTTTAATTTTTGGTCAATGAGGGCTTTGGCATTGTCGTAGGGCATGGAGAGGTCCGCCAGGCGCAAATCTAAGAGGACCACATCGACTGGGTGGAGGGCGATACCGGTTCGAACAAACCGAACATAGTCAAAAAAGGCCGTTACGGTGGGGAATCCTTTGACGAATTCTATGTCTTTCGCGTTCTCAAGCATGCTCTTCACCCCCAAAATGGTTGTCGGATGATCTTCAATGAGCGCCACTCGAATAGTCATAGGCTAAGAGTATCGAATCTTAGGAAAGAAAAACATGGCTTTAAGCTTAAACCCCTCAGAAATTGGGGCACCAAACCCGCATCAATGCCTCCGGTAAAATGACGAGTTTTCCAGTGTTTTTATGCGATCTTTTTTCATAATGTCACAGGTTATCAAATTAATTATCGAAAACATGAACGGTATAATTGAAAATAATAAATCAGCTATTTACCGACATATTCCTTATTAATCTTCCGGTTTTCCGGTAATAACCAGAAAAACCGGCACCGTCTTCTCAGCTATATCGAGAAAGTAAACCATACCATATAGATCATTGCATAATACACAGCTAGAATAAGCTGGGAAAATAATGGAATACTCCCAAGTTCTGGGGCATGCGATAATATTTAGCATACATCTGAATGACAGGGCACTGTCACTCGGGATCGTGATAGAAAATATTTTCGATTAGCTCTATTTTTCATCACACTTCATTACATCGCCAACGTAGCGAAAACTCCACCTGTCAACCACGTGGGTACTGCCCTGGTTTTTATTCAGTCAGTTCTCGCCGGCTTCCGGCACCTCCCCGGTCTCTAGCCAATGACTATCAACGCCGGTGATCGCCGCGATGGCCAGTAATTCCCCACGCCGCGGTTCACGAACCCCTTGCTCCGTCTTGGCATACGTGGCGCGGCCAATGCCGATCTTTTTGGCCATTTCTTCCTGGTTGAGGCCGGCGTTTTCCCGGGATATCCGCATGCGTTGCTGTAGTGACATCACTGGTATAGATCCCCTTGATTCCATATGGCCAGGTTAGCTAATCGACTGGAAAAGCACAATGACCAAATAGCAAACATACCCTTTTTTAGCATATTAGCTCATTTTTACTTGACAGGCCATGTCCATATGGCTAACATTGAGCATTATAGCTAATCTGATTAACGTCCCGGAAACAGCTCTAAGGCTAGGAATGACTAGAAATATGCTCATTTAGCAGGTTAGATCAACGTTTCTGTGTCATGGAATGGTTTTACTTGAGTCAGGTGATTTTGTTTTTGAGATGCTTCTGAATAGCGAGAAGTTATCCACTTCTGCTGGGAGTTTCGTAATCCGTCGCCTCCAGCTGGCGGTGGATGTCGTGACTCTCTGCAAAAGTATCTGCAAGAGCCACTAGTTAGTAGTCAACCTCCGTCTTGCTTTCTCATCCTAGTACAGGACACGATAGAAAATATCAACAACTAGGACCGCTAAAGTGCTTCTAGCAGCAATCCTACATCGAGAGCGGCGATGTGGGGCCACCGGTAACCTGGCCTTTTACCTGGTGGTGCGAACCTACAGAAGCCGTCGCATATGGAGGTGCGACGGCTATTAGGCGTGGGGTGGCAACGGAAGCGGTAAAACTGGGAAAATTCCACTGGGGAGGCCATTTTAGCCGGGGATCCCCTAGGGGGATCTCTATAAAAGCCATCTGGCACCTGTTATGTCAAGGGAAATCAACTACGCTTCTATGGCTTCCCCTAATCACTGTTCCCAATACTCTCTATAGGATCTGTTATCTCACCATCCTCATCAACCACTCACTTGTACTACTTAGAAATAGATTCGACAATTCTGGCAACCAGGAACCAGCCCCGCTCAATGATTTTCATTGCACACCATGCAATAACTGCGAATGGCGGCCACCCGGACGAGGAGCCGCCATAGCGCAAGATTTACCGCACAATTATGAGTGCTTGGTGTGGGCCTTAAACTTGGTCACCAGCTCATCTAACTGGGATTTGAGCTGGTCATGTCCGGCCTCAACGTCGTGCTTCACATGCTCCTCAAACTTGTCGAGCACATTCTTGAGTTTCGTTTCAATAGCAACGTGATCCGCATGTGACTGGTCGTCATCACCAGCGTGATGATGCTTCACGTGCTCGTCGAACGCCGCATTGACATCCTGTAATTGTTGTTTTAAAACCTCATGGTCATGGGGGCCAGCCTGCTGCACGTGAGAGTCCAATGTGGTTTTTACCTTGTCGATGAGCTGCTCTAGGTGTTCGTGTTCTTGATGTTCATTATGCTCAGTCATGCCGCCCATTATGGCACGACGCCGAAGAAAGCTACAGGGCACATGAATAAAACGCTTTAGACAACGTCGTAAAGCTATGGGGTGCTGGCGGAGAACACCGCCAACGTCACCGGGATCACCGTAATCAGCACCACGGCTATGGCGAAGAGTCCCCAGGTGAGCTTCGCCGGCTTGTGGTACATGTAGCTGGCGAACGATCCGCCGAAGCAGAGAAATCCCATAAAGACGCTTCCCATTGTGGCGATTGTGGTGCTGTCCATGTGTGCTTCCTATAGGCTCGGCGGCGAGTTTTGGGGATGTGGGGAATATTGTCACGCAGCATCACCCACACCAGCATTAATAATAAACCGCCGCGGATAATCAACATGAAATCCAGCATGCCGCCCGGCAGCCCCAGGTGGTCTTTCCCCAACATATGCAGCGCCTGCACATACCATAGCACTGCTTCTACCGCTCCCCAGGCAAAGACCAGCCGCCATTTCGGCACCGCTAGCACGATGATTGGCACCAGCCATAGGGAAAACTGGGAGCTCCACTCTTTCGTGCTCAACAGCCACGCAACAAGTAGCAGGAGCGTAACCTCGGGGACACCGGGTGTGCTGGGGGATTGGGCGATCACCGCGATAATCATGACCAGCAGGACTGAGAACATGCCAACCGTCACCAGGTTGAGTGTGGTGGCGCGGTCGAACCCTAACCAATTCGTCTCCCGGATCAGTAGCGCAAAACCGGACTGCCAGTCCCACATTTGTAGGTACACGTCAACGAAGTACCGAAACCATGTGTGCGGAAACAGTACCGCCACCGGGATGTTGATGGCCGCCCAGCTTAGAATGGTGAATTCTGTGCATCGCAGGGTCTCCCACCACTGGTCGTTGCGGCCGGCAATGATATACAGCGCAAGTAGTAAAAACACCGGCCATATTTGGGCGCTGATGCCCAGGCCAATGAACACACCCGCGTACCCGAAGTGTTGGCGGGACAGGCACCATAATGCGCCCACCACGGTGGTGATAGACAGGATTTCCCAGTGAGTGAATGCGTGCACAATCACCACCGGTGAACAGGTGAGCAGCAGCGTGTCCCACACCCGGCTGCCCGTCAGGTCTACCATGATCCGCACGGTAATCATCCACAGTATCGATAGCGTCACCGCGGTCACCGCGAAGTACACCACTGGCGGCGCTATCTGCAAACCCACCAGCCGCACCACCACACCGACCATGCCCGAAATCCAGTACATGATCCACCCGAAGAGTGTCGACAGGACTGGGCTTTTGGGGGCGTCCGCTACAGGCACATTGTAGGGGAAGCTGTAGGAAAACTGGGTGTAGCCGGCAATGGTATCGCTATAGCAGGCGGCGGTATATTGGCGATTCCCGGACCAGTTCAATAGCGCATCCCCAGCCCGGGCGGTATCACCTGCCCCACCGCTACTACCAGCGCTTCCTACGCCGCCGAGGCCGGCACCTGGCAGCACCGATTCCAGGCAGTAGGCTTTACTGAGGTATGCCAGCCCTAAAAATATGACCGCGAACATGAGAAGCACCCGCAGGGGCGTCCAGTATCGTTGCGTCCCCACCTGGGCATAGCGGCCGAGTTTGCCACCAATGAATTCGATAAAACCCGCAG
>ERZ772960.512-NODE-512-length-34852-cov-5.185591_pt1 | contig 34852 bp, 31 predicted proteins | sample MGYA00580678_ERZ772960 | MGnify/ENA primary metagenome ERZ772960 (study PRJEB29015, sample SAMEA2737930) | human oral metagenome | biome: human oral; feature: human-associated habitat; material: dental | place: China | collected 2059 ... | reverse complement strand
GAATATGGCCGGAACTCAAATGCATTGGAGCACTTCATACGCGATTTGAGACGAGCAAAGGCGTGACGGAAGAATGGCATTATTATATTTCAAGTAAAGCGTTACGAGCACAAGAGTTATTGCATCATGCAAGAGAGGAATGGTCGGTAGAATCGATGCATTGGCTGTTGGATGTACATTTTGATGAGGACAGATGCAGGGTTCAGAGTAAGAACGTACAACAAAATCTCAATATGCTGCACAAATTCGCGCTTCGCGCTCGTTGCAAATTGAGCAAGGCACTACGCGTTCCGTGCCGTTTGCAAGCGGCAGGGCCGAAAAGCGCTCCGCAATTCCGCGTAAATTTGCTTTTTAAACCGATTTATTATTGTGGATTAATGCCGAGTTTTGAAAGTATTGGCTGATAGGACGAGAACTTCGTTCGGCTCCGCCTCACTGCCGAGTTCGGCATTAAGCCGGTACAAAAAATAAAAGGAAAAACTATGCAAATCGAAAAAGAAATCTGCAGCGACGGCGAAGCGGGTGCGGATGACGACGCGCTCGGTGCGGCAAAACGCGCTTTCGGCATAAGCTACCTCTATCCGTGGCAGCGCCTCGTCATCGCGAATATCATCGACGCGTATCGCAGCAGGAAGGCGGAAACGGATGACGCCGGCGCTGCCGAAGCGGACGGCATTGCGATCGATGCGAACGATGACGGCGCTCAGAAATCGAACGACGGCAGCACAACCGACGCGGCCGAAACGAACGACATTACAAACGATGCGGACATCGAAGATGCGGCCGAATACGGCAAGCAGATAGTTCTCCTTCCGACGGGAGCCGGGAAGTCCTTGTGCTTTCTCGTTCCCGCCCTGCTTTTGGACGGACCGACGCTCATCATCTATCCCCTCCTCGCGCTCATGGCCGATCAAAAGCGGCGTATGGAAGAAGGAAATATCGACAATGTTACGTTTCGGGGCAGTCAAAGCGCCGAAGAGCGGGCGGAAAATTTCAATAAAATAAAAGCGGGTGCGAAGATCATTTTGGCGAATCCCGAAGTGCTGCAAAACGAAGCACTGGTCGCCCGCCTTTCCGAATGCGCAATCGCGCACGTCGCCATCGACGAAGCGCACTGCGTTTCCGAATGGGGCGACAGTTTCCGTCCTTCGTATTTGACGCTCGGAAACATCATCAAAAAACTCGGCTCGCCCCTCGTCACCGCTTTTACCGCGACGGCTTCTCCCCAAGTGCTTTCCCGCATAGCGGAAGTGCTTTTCGACGGAAGCGCGCGCATCGTGCGATCGGAAAGCGATCGGCCGAATATCCGCTATCGCGTCGAATACAGCTGCTGCAAAAAACACACGGCGCTCATGCTCGCGTATACCGAACAAAGGCCGATGATAATTTTTTGCCCCACGAGAGTCTGCGCCGAAGACGTCGCGCGCGATCTTATGCTCTGTTACGGAAAAGAAGCGGCGCGTTTTTATCACGCGGGTTTGGAAAAATCGGAAAAGGATGAAATCGAAAAATGGTTTTACGATAAAACCGATGCCGTCCTCTGCGCGACCTGCGCCTACGGTATGGGTGTCGATAAAAAAGACATTCGCACGATCGTTCACATCGACGCGCCGAACACGGCCGAACAATATATTCAGGAAGCGGGACGGAGCGGACGCGACGGAAAAGATGCGAACGCGATTTTGCTGTGGAGTCCCTCGGACACTGCCCGCTTTTCACGCTTTCCGAAAGGGAGCCGTGAATACGCGATGAAAGAATTCGCCGAAACGAAAAACTGCCGCAGACAAGTGCTTCTCGACGCACTCGGCGCGGAGGAGGCGGTGTGCAGCGGCTGCGACATCTGCGATGCCCAAAAGAAAGCCGAAGCGAAAGAGAGGTTTTTCCGAACGATGCCGCCGTATAAAAAAATATACCGCCTTGTACGAAATCGTTTTTTCCCTGCGGAGCGCGACGAAGACTTCGCTTTGCGTTTTATCGCAAATCACCGGAACGCATACACGAAAATCGAACTCGAAGGAATGCTGCTCGCGCTCTTAAACGAACGCTCTCAGAAAATCTGCGGCCTCAATACGTGGGAACACGATACCGTTTCCGAACTCGTCTTTCAGCTTGAAAAAAGCGGCCGCATTTGCATAAAAGCCTTTCCGTGGAAAGGCAAAGTCGGCATCCCGCGCGGCAATACGCACGTATGTACAAGTACCGTATAGCGCTTGTATGAACTCGCACACAAATAGGTAACGATGGAATATTTGTCGTGAACACGGACATTTTTCTTGACAAAGCCGAAAAACGGGTTTATCCTTTTTATACATAGGTGTTACGTAACACCTGCAAAAGTTTAAAACAGGAGGTTGTGATGAAAAAGCTACGCACCGTACTTTTCATTTTTGTTTTTGCCGCTGCTTTTCTTTTAGCGGCATGCACGAAAAAAGCTGCCGGCAAGCAGGACGCCAAAAAAGGAGCATCGGTCAAAATGTTTCAGCTGAAAGTTGAAATAAAAGATGCGATCGACTCCTATGCGGCGGACTATACCGCTGCGACGGGAATTCCGGTAAGCGTCGAAACGCTCGGAGGCGGCGGCGATTACGCCGGAACGCTGAAGGCAAAGGCTCAGTCCGGAAACATGCCCGATATTTTTCAAATTGAAGGACAGGGCGGCTACGATCTTTGGAAAGACTATATTGCCGATTTAAGCGATCAAAGCTGGGTAAAGGATACCGACCTTGCGTTTAAACAAAACGGAAAGGTATACGGTTTTCCGGTTGCAATCGAAGGATACGGCTTGGCTTACAATGCCGATATTTTGCAAAAAGCCGGCGTCGATCCCGCAAAGCTGACGACCCGCAAAGCGTATGAAGATGCGTTCAAGCTTATCGATTCGAAAAAAGCGGAACTCGGTCTTGATTCGGTCGTATCGATGGCGGCCTCCGTTGCCGGCGGTATGTGGTGGGTCGCGGCTCAGCACAATTTGGCCTGCTATTGGGGCGGCGGTCTTGCTTTTGACGATACGTCGATTATCGAGATGGCGCTGAAAGGCAAGCTGGATGAAAAACGCTTCGACCAATACGCGAAATACCTGCAGCTTTTGTTTAAATACGCCGACAAAAACATTTTGCAAAACGGCAGCTACGACAATCAGGTATCGGCCTTCGCACGCGGCAAGGCGGCATTTTTGCATCAGGGCAACTGGGTGGATCCCAACCTGAAACAGCTTGGCGTTACGTTTAAAATCGGCTATGCGCCGCACGCCTTCCTCGATACCGAAGAAAAAGGTTTGTACCTGTTCGCTCCGAGCTGGTGGTGCGTTAACGCGAAGAGCCCCAACGCCGAAGCCGCAAAAGCCTTTTTGGCGTCCATGGCCGAAACTCCTCAGGGACACGAATTTTTGGTAAAAAAAGCGGGCATGATTCCCGCCTTTAAATCCGTAAAACTGCAGCCGGAAGGCCAGTTGAGCCGCGCGCTTATGGAAGCGAACGCCAGAGGCGGCAACTACGGCGTATTTTTCGGTATGCTGCCCGACGGTGCGGGACGGAACGTATTCGGCCCCGTCTTCGATCTGTTTGCCCAAAACCCCGACGCCATCGATCAATTTAAAGCCGATATGAAAAAGGCCGTCGCGGGTTTGCCGAATATGTAAAAAAAACGGAGAGGTCGAAAATTCGTTTTTTCGGCCCCGTGTATATTACATATTAAATTAAGGAAGCTGTCCGAAAATTGCAATTTTCGGACGGCCGCCGATTTCAGTTTAAGTTTAAGGAAATACCGATGAAACAGAGCCGCACGGTAAATATTTTATTTATTGCTCCCTGCCTGTTTGCGTTTATAATGATAATCGTCATTCCCTTCGGATTCGGTTTGTATTATTCGCTGACCGATTGGAACGGGGTTCGCAGCAGCGTACAGTTTGTCGGTTTGGCAAACTTTAAATATCTTTTTACCGCTCCCGACTTTTTATATTCGTTTTTAATCACGATAGGCTTTACGCTTATAAACATCGTTTCGGTTAATGTTGTCGGTTTTATTTTATCGCTTCTTGTAACTTCGAAAGTCAGATTCCGCAACTTTTATCGGGCGGGCTTTTTCGTTCCCTATCTTATAGGCGGAATCGTTTTAGGTTATATTTGGCAGTTTATTTTAAATAATGCGCTGGTAATGCTCGGCAACAAGCTTTCTATAGGTTTTTTGCAGTCGTCGCTTTTGAGCCGCCCGAACACGGTGATTTGGGTTATGTCCTTTGTAAATACCTGGCAGTACGCCGGATACATTATGCTCATTTTCGTTGCGGCGATTCAGGGAATTCCTTCTTCGCTTTTGGAAGCGGCGAATGTCGACGGCGCAAGTTATTTTACGCGGATTTTCCGCATACTCATTCCGATGATGGCGCATGCGTTTACGATTTCGTTTTTTTTAACGCTCACTTCGTCATTTAAACAATTCGATATGAACTTTACGCTTACAAACGGAGGACCCGCTACCCGCTTTCTCGGTTCGCCGATTAAAGCCAGTCAGCTTTTGGCTATGAATATTTTCGATACGGCGACGGCAAACCGCATGGCCGAAGCGCAGGCGAAAGCGGTGATTTTATTTTTGGCTTTGGTAATCGTATCGTTGCTGCAGGTAAATGTGAATAAGCGCAGAGAGGTGGAACTGTGATACGCGGCGGAGAAAAATATACGCGCCGGATTTTGGCTGAACTCTTTGCATTCCTGCTTTTTGTGCTTTTTATGGTGCCGTTTGCAATGGTTGTGCTCAATTCGGCAAAAACGTCAAAAGAAATTATAAGCAATGCGTTAAGCCGGCCGGAACACTGGAAACAGCTGTTTACGAATATCGGCCGTATTTTCGGCAATGCCACCGTCGATTATCCGGGCGCCTTTGTAGACAGCGTCGTTATTACGGCCGTATCGCTTACGGTTATAGTGATTTTTTCGTCGATGTGCGCGTGGGTGCTTGTGCGCAACAGAACCAAGTGGTCGACCGTTATTTTTATGCTTTTCGTTGCGGCGATGGTTATTCCCTTTCAAGTGCTTATGTATCCTTTGGTACGCTGGCTGCGGGTTATAGGCGATTTTTTGCACATACGGCTTTTGGGAACCGTTCACGGCATCGCTTTCGCCTATTTGGGCTTCGGCTGTCCGCTTTCGATTTTTATCTTTCACGGATTTATAAAAAATATCCCGTACGAGCTTGAAGAATCGGCAACGATAGACGGCTGTTCGCGCGGTATGATTTTTTTCAAAATCGTTTTTCCGCTTTTGCAGCCGATCATCGTTACGGTGCTCATTTTGAACGGCATTTGGATATGGAACGATTACCTGCTCCCGATTTTGGTTTTGGGTTCCAACGGAAAAGTGCAGACGATTCCGATTGCGGTAACGACTTTTGCCGGCGCTTACTTAAAACAGTGGGATTTGATTTTAACGTCGACCCTGCTTGCGATGATTCCGATCATCATATTGTATCTTTTTGCGCAGCGCTATATTATCAAGGGAATGGTTGAAGGTTCAATAAAATAAATAAAACAGGTATCTCTATGGAGGTTTTTATATGAAGATTGTGTTGGTCGGTGCCGGCAGCGCCCAATTCGGGTACGGTACGCTCGGCGACATTTTTTGCAGCAAAGTATTAAAGGGAGCCGAAGTCGTACTGCACGATATAAATGCACACACGCTGAAAACGGTATACGAAACGGCGCATGCTTTTATACAAAAAAAGAAACTTGATTTTAAAGTAAAAGCCGAACTCGACAGAAGAACCGCTTTTAAAGGCGCGGATTTTATTATTTCGTCGATCGAAGTCGGCAACCGTTTTGAACTGTGGGATCAGGACTGGAAAGTGCCGCAGCAGTTCGGTATTCACCAAGTATACGGCGAAAACGGCGGCCCCGGCGGCGTGTTCCATTCGCTGCGCATTATTCCGCCGATTTTGGAAATCGTAAAAGACGCGGTTGAAATCTGCCCCGACGCATGGATTTTCAACTATTCAAATCCGATGACCGCGATTTGTACGGCGGTAAACAGAGCGTTCCCAAAAGCGCATTTTGTCGGCATGTGCCACGAAATCGGCTGGCTCAGCAGATGGCTTCCGCCGATGCTCGATATGAAGCTCGACGATATTTATTTTAAAGCGGCCGGCTTGAATCACTTCAGCTGCATGCTCGAAATTAAAAACAAAAAAACGGGCAAAAACCTGTATCCGGAAGTGCTTAGAAAAGCCGATAAGTTTTTCCATTACGAATCCGGTTACAGCGATGTGTGGGACATGTATCGCAAAACGGGAAAATTCGAAGAAACCGAACGCTTTTACCGCCAACAGTCAAAAGGAAAAAGCGCGTACGAATGGGCCGACCGGCGCCTGCATAAATTCATTTTGGAAACCTACCGCCTGCTTCCGATAACCGTGGACAGCCACTTCGGCGAATACATCGGCTGGGCGTGGGATCTTGTCGATCATCGCGGAATTCTCGACTTTTACGATTTTTATAAAGTCGAACTGCGCGAAAAACCCGCACAAATAAAGCTTGAAACGCACGAGCGCGTTATTCCGATAATCGACGGTATGCTCACGAATTCCGGCTACGAAGAATCGGCGGTGAATATTCAAAACAACGGGCTTATCGAAGAGCTTCCTTCGTGGATTACGGTTGAAGTTCCCGCCGTTATCGATAAAAACGGTGTTAACGGAATTCCGATTAAAAAGCTGCCCAAAGGCTATGCGGCTTTGCTTCGGAATTACTGCGGCGTGTACGATTTGACGGCCGAAGCCGTTTTGAAAAAGGATAAAAACCTTGTCGTTCAGGCTTTGCTTGCAAACCCGGTCGTCAACATGGCGTCCGTCGTTAAGCCTATGGTTGACCATATGATTAACGCGCAGCGAAAGTGGCTCGGCTATTTAAAATAAAAACGTGGCGACAATAAAAGAAATCGCGGCGAAAACCGGAGTCAGTGCGACTACCGTTTCCAATGTCTTACACGGAAGGACGGCAAAGGTTTCCGCCGCAACGCTTAAAAAAATTCAATCCGCAATCGAAGCCGAAAAATATACGCCGAATATGGGCGCCGCACTGCTTGCCCACAGTGTTTCGCGCATAATCGGTGTAATCGTTTATATGGATCCGCGAAGCAACGAAACCGTTTTCGAAGATCCGTTTACCGGAGCGATGATCGGCGCGCTGGAAAAGAAAATTCGGGAAAGCGGTTATTATATGATGCTCTATGCGGCGCGGGAGCCGCAGGAAATTTTTAAGCTCATCCAAAATTGGAAGCTCGACGGCTTGCTGCTTTTTTGGGTTCCGACCGAAATCTGTTCCGTTGTCCGGAAAAAAACCGATGTGCCCCTTGTTTTTATCGATTGTTATTTTGCCGACGACGGATTGGTTTATCATAATATCGGCTTGGATGACCGGCAGGGAACCTATCAGATGACTTGGTATTTGCGCAAGATGGGGCACTCGGCGATAGCGTTTTTAGCCGACCGCAAAGATCCCGTCGGCGGCGATCGCGACCGTTTGGAAGGGTTTATGCAGGCTTTGACGGACAGCGGCATAAAAAATCCCGAAAAGCATTTCGTTCCGCTGTCGAAAGACTGCGCCGAGCGGACGGACGTTTATAATTTTTTATGCGCGGATAAAAGGCCTTTTACGGCGTTATTTTTTTCCGCCGACTATTATGCCGCCGAAGCTTTGGCGTACTTTCAAAAGCAGGGTTTGCGCATTCCCGAAGACCTTTCCATAGCGGGATTCGACGACAATATTTATGCGCAAGTCGTAAATCCTTCTCTTACAACGGTTTATCAGGATGTATTCCGGCGCGGATGCGCCGCCGTCGATATGCTCGTAAAGCTGATGAAAAAGCAGCCCGTAGAAGAAAACAATATTCGTTTTCCCGTGCGTTTGATTTTGCGCGATTCGGTTGCGCGCATAGGCGGTATAGAACGGAGCTGAGCGTATCCGATAGTATAGCAGCTTGTAAATGTATAATCGTATGCTATTGTAAGTATATGCATCCGCGCACGAAAAAAATGATTGCGCCGACAGTAATCGTTTTTTTGTACTATGCGGACGAAGATTCCGTTTTCCCCGATTCCGAAGCCGCTTCCGCGTTTTGCGTTACCGCATTCGATTCGACCCGCCGCCGTTTTTTCCGCTTTGGTTTTTTCGTATAATTTGCGACAAAGACGGCGAAGTCCATCACCAAAAATACGGCGATCGCCGTGCCGATGACGCGCGCGTCCGTGAGCACGGCTTTTGCGAGTGAAAGCGTCGAAAACATATCTTTCATACTGTAATTATCGGCGCGTTCCGTGCACAGGATAAGGATCCTTAGGCGCCCCGCGTTCCGGCCGCTCCTTTCGAATCCTGATTGTACATACGCTTTATCTGCTCGTCGGTCAAATCGATATCGTACATATCTTTAAAATACGACTTCACTTCTTTTTCGACGTCGATATCGCCGAAGAGTTCGGGGTAGACTTTTTTTGCGATCCAGTACAGCGTTACCGGCGTGTCCGCACTCGGCGTATAGCTGCGGTACGTTCCGAGCGGCATTTTGTACACCGTACGGTTTTGCACCGCTTTGATCGGCGACCAATCGTAATTTGCCGTCCTGTTATTGTACAGATCGTCGGCCGTCTGAGAAGTAAAATTGGTTATTAAAATGATATCGGGATTCCACTTGTAGATCTGTTCCATATTGATGACGGCGTTGCTGTTTTCAGCTCCGACTTCTTCCGCAACGTTTTTCGCACCGACGGCGTCGCACCAAAATTGTCCGAAAAAGTGTTTGCCGCTCGTCACGATAGTTTTTTCATTACACATAAACAAAAACAGCACTTTTTTGCGGTCGTTTTCGGGGATGGACGAAACGCGGGACTGAATCGTTTCGTAGACTTTTCGGCTGTATGCGCTCACCGCGTCTTTTTTATCGTTTTCCGGAAAAACCTGACCGAGCAGGTCTATCCAGCCGTCATACGTGTCGAGAATATTGTAATCCCATTTGTTGACACTGACGGCAAGGGCGGCGAGTCCCGCCTTTTTGATTTCCTCTTTTTGCTGCGAACGATGCGCCGTTGTAAAGACGACGTCGGGTTTGAGCGCGAGCACTTCTTCGACGTTCAGCGTATCGTTTGCAAGAAAGTGCGAATCGATATGCAAATACGACGGGAAAAGTTCTCCGAGCAGTCCCGCTTTTGCAGCTCCGATCGATGCGGGCGGAATGCCGACGAGGCGGTCGGGGCTTCCCAAAAATACCGTGATGACGGACGGAAGCGGCCACACGCCGACAACGACGGCGCGATTGACCTTTGCGGGGATGACGACGCTTTCGTCGTCGTGATCGATAACGGTGCGCGTTGCCGCCTCTTTCGAAGCCCCCGACTTCGAGCAGGAAATGGCGAAGGTCGAAAGCGCCAAACACGCAAAAACCGTTCCGATACGGACAATATTCTTTTTCATAATTCCTCCAAAAAAACTTTTGCGAAAAGTTACAACTTTCGAAAAAGTTTTTAGCCGTGCGCGAAAGCGCACGCGTTTTTCCATAATTCACACTAAATACAGCGGGACGACGTCCTTGTATTTTGTGTTTTGATATTCGAACTCGTTGATGTGTACTTGCACGCTGAACGTCTTTTTCATCGAATCTTCGGTGATGACTTTTTCGACCGCGCCGCTCGTGCTTTCGCCGTCCCTGTTCAGGATGAGCGCTTTGTCGGCGATCTTCATCGCATGAGCGGGATAGTGCGTGTTCACGACAGCCGAAATATGCCGCTCTTTTGCAAGCCGGTAAATCGTATTTAAAATTATCAATTGATTTTTAAAATCCAAATTCGATTCAGGCTCGTCGAATACGAGCATTTCGGGTTCTACCGCAAGAGCGCGCGCGATGAGCACCATTTGCAGTTCCCCGCCGCTCATTTCGGTGCAGAGCTTATCGCGGAGAGATGCAATACCCGTGTCTTCCATCGCGCGAAGGGCGATGCGTTTGTCTTTTTCATCCGGCTGTTCGAAAGTACCCAAGTGAGCGCTTCTGCCGAGCAGTACCATGTCGAAGGCGGTAAAACCGAACGCGACACCTTTCGCCTGCGGAACGTATGCGACGCGCCGCCACAGATCTTTTTGTCTCCAGCTTTCAAGCGCTCTCCCGTCGATAAGGGTTTCGCCCTTATCCCATTTTAATAATCCCATCATGCATTTGAGCAGCGTCGTTTTGCCGACACCGTTCGGACCGAGTATGCACAACACTTCTCCGCTTTCGACGGAAAACGAAATGCGATCGAGCACGCGCTCGGTACCGTAGGCGAACGAACCGCCTCGTACGGAAAAAGTCATGTCCACGAACCTCCCGTTTTTCGTAATAGCGCGATAAAAAACGGCGCGCCGATAACCGCCGTCAAAATCGAAATCGGGATTTCGGCCGCACTTATGCTTCTTGCAAATGTATCGATAACGATAACGAAGACCGAGCCCAAACTGATGCTTATGGGAATGACGGTGCGATTGTTGCTGCCCATGAGCATACGCGCCATGTGCGGAACGAGCAAGCCCACCCAGCCGATCGAACCGCACATCGACACGGCGGACGCGGTGATAAGAGATGAGGCGACGATGACGAGCAGGCGCATCACGCGGATATTCATACCCATCGAACGAGCTTCGTCTTCGTTCAGCGATAAAATATTGAGCCGCCAGCGGAGCGCAAAGATGATGAGCGTTCCCGTGACGATAAACGGAAGACCGAGCAAAAGCGTTTTATAGCTTGCACCCGACATACTGCCCATAAGCCAATACGTGATCGACGGCAAAATATCCTGCGGATCGGCGGCGTATTTGACGAGCGACACAAAGGCTTGGAAGAGTGCCGAGACGACCATGCCCGAAAGCACGATCATGACGACCGAACTGCGTCCGCGAAATCGTCCCACCGAATACGTGACGGCGCAGGCGACGAGTCCGAATACAAGAGCTGAAAGCTGCACGACGATCAAATTGCTTCGAAAAAGAAGCGCCGATACCGCACCGAAGGATGCGCCGCTTGCCACTCCGAGTGTGTCGGGCGTCGCGAGCGGATTCGTAAATAAACCCTGAAACGCGGCACCCGCGCAGCTTAAACCCGCTCCGACAAAAGCCGCTAAAATGATGCGCGGTAAGCGAACGCTGAAGATGACGGAGCGTTCAACCGCAGTTATCTCCGCCTTCGTCACGCCGGAAAAGAGGATGCGCACCGTATCGAAAACGCCGAGCGCATAGCGTCCGAATCCGAGACAGATGAGCGCGGTAAAAAGCGGCAGCACGGCGAGAGCTGCAAAGATGATTTTGCGCTGCCCTGCAGTATAATTCATAATTGCGTTTTCCTTTTCGTTTACAAACCTGCGGCGGATCTCGACGGATGGTAAATCGTACGGAGGTCGCCGGAAGTGAGCGTTATTCCGTAGAAATTCTTATAATAATCGACGATGATTTTATCGAGGTCGTAGTCTTCAAATAATTTCGGCTGAATCGTCTTGGCAAGGAATACGAGCGAAAGCGGCGAATCGGACGACGGCGGGCACCAGCGGTACATACCGAGCGGAAATTTATACACTTGTTTTTTTTGTACAGCGCTCACGCTCGACCAGTCGTTGCCGTCGACAATGCCGTCGTCGAAATCTTCGGGAAGTTTGGTATTGAAATTTGTTAAAATCACGATATCGGGATTCCATGCGTAAATCTGTTCCATATTGAGTTCCACGACTCCGCCTTCCGACTTCGCAGCATTGATCCCGCCTGCCGTCGTGATCCAATATTCGGGGAACATCTTTTTTCCGTAGGTCGTGATCTTTCCGTTATCGTACGAATAGATGATCATCGCACTCGGCTTTTTCCCTTCGGGGATCGATGCAACGCGCGCTTTTACGTCTTGCTCGATTTTTCTTCCGTACTCGATAAGCTTTTTCGAACGATCCGTTTCACCGAGCACTTTTGCCAAAAGATCGATCCACGCCGCATAGGTTTCGATCGTATTGAACTTCGCAATCGACGTTGAAAAGCCGACGGCGGGGATCCCCGTTTTATCGAATATCGCTTTTGACGCTTTCGCTCCGGCGTTGTAAAAGATGACATCGGGTTTGAGCGCCATCAATTCTTCCGCGTTGATGACGCCGCCCTTTTCGAATCCCGTCTTCGCGTTTGCAATTTCGGGATAGGCTTTTACAAGAAACGATGCTTTTGCAGCCGCCATGGAACTCGAAGGAATTCCGACGAGTTTTTTTGCGGAATCCGCATACAGACAATAGACCGAAGGCAGCGGATAGAGACTTGCGATAACGATCCTGTCGATTTTATTCGGCACTTCAACGGTATTGCCCGCGTGGTCGACAACGGTATGCGTTTTCGGCGCGGCAAAAGCACGCGATGCCGTAAAGAGACAGAGTACGGCACAGACTTTTATGATCATCTTTTTCATATATCCTCCTATTGATTTTATGTATCAATTCTCAGTTTACTCAAAAATAAAAACCGATAATGCTCTCTACTGTAAAATTATCAATTACCTATTAACAATTAATAATTATTCTTCCGCGATTCCAAAAAGAAAGCGCGTCATGTCATCGCCTATGACGCACTTCGTGTCGTCCCAGCACACTTTGCTCGAAACGGCTACGTGCGGCAAACCGTGAAACCTGACGGAAGAATTTTTTATCAATTCTCCGACAAGCGGATCGGCTACGATATCGGTATATGAACCGCCGTTTACAAGATCCATGAGTTCCCGTTCGCACACGGCTTTATGATCGCATGTTTCGGCGTATTCCGGAAACGAATTGAAAAGGTATGCCGCTTCTATGTCCGCCGTTCGAGAGATGCGCCTGAGTTCGTTTCGAATCGAACATGCCGTAACCTGCTCTCCCGCAATCAAAATCCGTTTGTGCGAGGTTTGCGCCGCATTCGCTTTCGAAGCGATTTCCCATACGCTCCCCGAATCGCTTTTTTCGCCGGAAAGAAAGCGCCGTACGGCCGTAAGCATCGCCTTTCCGTCTCCGAGGGGAACGCCTGCAATATAGGGAATGTGATACACCCTTTCCATATATTTTGCGATTTCGATCCCCGCATACGAAAGCGCGACGTTCAAGGCCGCAGAGGGACTGCGTTTCAAATCGTCGAGCGAAAGACCCATCGAAAGGCTTGCAATGATTTCAATACCGCTTTTTTCAAACAGGGCGCGTACAGCTTCTGCGTTTCCGTTGCTGCCGAAATCGAGCGGCGTCAAGCCGAGGAGATTGATCGCATTGTTTTGCTTTTCACAGCGTTTTGAAGCCGGAGCGAAACGCTTTAAAAGCGCAATCGTCCCCATGGAGACGCCTTTATCGTAAAACACCGTACCCTTCGTGTCGAAGCCGAACGACGGAATCCCCGTCGCTTCTTCCACTTCCGAAGCGATGCCGTCGTAATCCGTACCGATGACCATGGGAACGGGACTTCCGAGCAGCGCGATAAAAGCGGGTTGTAAACTTTCGGCGGCTTCAATCATCCGTTTGATAAGTTTTTTATCGTTTCCGAGCACCGCGTCCATGTGGCGCAGCCCCGAGCAAAACACGATCGATTTCGAATTCATCCAGCGAGGTTCATCGTATCCCAAATAATTTCCCGTGCAGCCGGACGCATCGTGGATAACGATCATACCTCCGAGCTCAAAGAGCGAAGAAGCGACTCCCGAATAATCGGGCGCGAAGGGCGGCAAGACCAAATACAAATTATTCATATAATAAGCTTTGCCTCCCTTATCATTTCGGCGACGTCGGCTCGGCGGGCATTTGCGCTCCGCATCATTTCCATAAGACGGACGACGCCTGAAAAACCGAAATTGCCCTCGTCGTCCATGATGTTGACGACCTTTTCGGATGCGGTCATATAACCGCAGTCGAAACCGATGCACAAACAGTCGGAGTACGATCGGTACGCGAATTTCGGAGAGTCGTGATGCAGCGGACTTGCAATTTCCAAATGAGGAGCGTTCGTTTTAAGCCACTCGAAACTTTCTTTTTCAAACGGAAGAATTTTATCGACGGCGAGCAGCTTTACCGTAAAACCGTAAGAGATGAGCGTCTTCGCGAGCGCACACGGCTGCTTTACCGCTTGAAAATCGATCGCGACGGGCGTACCGTCTAAAAAAGCCGCGGTTTCACGGAGAGATGCTTTTGCATTTTCATAATCGCGTTCGATGTCAAACGATACGTTCATACCCGCATCGGAAAGTTTTTTCGCGAGCTCTCCGTACATATCTTTTATGCCGTCGGGATCGTAGGTGACGTACGATAAAAAATACGGAATGCCCGGATTTTTTTCCATATCGCGGGCGGCAAAAGCAGCGGCGGGAGAGAGTACGATATTCATACCGCTCGTCCGCATCGCATAGTATTCGTCGAATGTTTTGCATTCGCTTATATGGCGTACGCGGATACCGTTGTCGCCCATGATGCGGTAGAGTTCGGAACCGGCTACCGGAAGCACATTGTTTCCGATGAGATTTACATAATTTTTAAAGTGTTCGGCTTCTTTTCCGTCGGGAGAAGAGAGCAGACTGTACATATTTCGATTCAGCGACACGAGCGGCGGAAGCGGCGTATCCGATTGAATCGGATTCATGTGGCAGGAATGGAAAAGGACGTCCGGATATGTTTGCTCAAGTTTTTCATCGAGCGCCGCATGATCGGTGCCGAGCATATCGTCAAGGCAGGACACGAATAAAAACAACACGCGCGGCTTTTTTTTCAAAAACGCAAAGAGTTCTTCGATTGCACGGAAAACCTGCGCTTCGTAATCGCCGGAGACGATCTCTTTTTCGCCGATAAAAAGATAGGATACTTTATCCTTTACACCGTTGATGATTCCTCCGAGCGCGCCGTGTCTGCCGCAGGCGAAGGGAGAAACGAAAAGCATATACACTTCCGGTACGAGGGCGGCAACGCGGATGACGCCCCAGCCGCCGTGAGCGGGGGATTCGTAGTGCAGCGTCGTCGTAAAACAGGCTGAACGGCACTCCATCACGCAACTCCGTTTTCAAGAGCGACGTCTTCGCTTCTCGCAAGGATTGCTTCGGCGAGCTTACGATAACAATCGGCCTGATGTGATTCCGGAAAGGCTTCGATCACCGTCTTGCCCTGATCTTCGGCTTGCTGTACGACGCCGTCGCGCGGAATGACGGAAACGACACTGCCGCCGATTTCTTTCAGCGCCTCATTTACGGTTTCGAGTTCGTTTTCAACGTTGCGCGAATTGAGGATGACGCCGGAATACCGCGCATAACCGCGAGAGCCGAAATTCGAAATAGCGTGTGCGATGTTCGAAGCCGCATACAGCGACATCATCTCGCCCGAGGTAACGATAAACACGTCGCGCGCATAGCCGTTTCGGATCGGCATCGCAAAGCCGCCGCATACGACATCTCCGAGAACGTCGTAAAATACGATATCCGGCCGGTATGTCGTATACGCGCCGAGTTCTTCCAATTTATCGAATGCGGTGATGATGCCGCGTCCCGCACAGCCGATGCCCGGAGTGGGTCCTCCCGCTTCCACACACAAAATATCGTTAAAGCCCTTAAATACGATATCGTCGAGGTGCAGTTCGGCTTCTTCATCTTCGCGCAGCCGATCGAGTACCGTCACGATCTTTTTCCCGCCCATAAGGTTTTTTACGGAATCGGATTTCGGATCGCAGCCGATCTGCATCACTTTATATCCCATCGTACTCAGCGCGGCAGACAGATTCGACGTTGTCGTCGATTTTCCGATACCGCCTTTTCCGTAAATTGCAATCCTTCTCACGAACATACCTCGCAGAAAAAAAATAATTAGCAGTTGCTAACGATATGCTTTTCCGCCGATCCTGTCAAGATGATGATTGACCCTTGTATCTTTTACCTGTATAGTTTTTTAAATTAAGGCGGAAAATTATGATGCGACATACGCTGTTTTTGATTATCGCGGCGGTGAGCCTTTGCGCTTATCCGACTGCCGCAGAGGAGCTGCAAAAAAAATCCGCGCCGCTGTACGGTATAACGCTCGATGCGCTTTCGTCCTCTTCAATCGATGCCGTTACGGATGCCGTACGGGCGCTTCCCGTAAAGCCCGCCGCGCGCGTCGTTATCGATGCCGATACAAAGCCGGCTGATTTTATTCCGCTGCTTTCCCGCCTGCACGAAGCCGCGTACATCATGTTGTGTCCCTGCGATTCCGAAGATATGAAACGCTATAAAACCGTCAAAGCGTATACCGCGCGTTTTGCCGACTGCGCTTTACACCTCGCTCCGTATGTCGATATTTGGGAAGTCGGCAACGAAATCAACGGGGAAGGATGGCTCGGCGGTACAAACGCATTGAATGCGCAAAAAGTCTACGCGGCGTGGGCATATTTGCATTCGCGCGGATATAAGACGGCGCTTACGGCATATATGTTTAAGCCGGGCGATCAGAGTATGACGATGGAAGCGTGGCTTGCAAAATACATCCCTGCGGATATGAAAGCCGCGCTCGATTACGTGCTTGTCAGCTATTACGACGAAGACAACGACGGCAAACACGAAGACTGGAACACCGTATTCGAAAACCTGTACCGGCTTTTTCCCGATTCGCTGCTCGCCTTCGGCGAATGCGGCTTTGCGTCTCCGCACAAGGCGGGAAACGATTTTAACAAACAAGCCGATGCGTATTACCTCATGCCTCCGTATAACGACCGCTATGTCGGCGGATACTTTTGGTGGTACTGGCAGGAAGACTGCGTTCCGCATCAAAACAATCCGCGCTGGCAAAAGATGTACGACATTTTTTATCGGATGAAAGAACTGTATTAAACATCGCCTGAATGCAAAACCGAACATATCGTTTTCGAAATCGATATATTTGCCGTATAACGACGTATCGCTTTTCCGCGCGTATAACGGTACCGTATTTCAACGATGCTCCCGGACGCTGTATGCACGCTTGCTTTTTTGATATAATATCGTTATATTGAACGAGAGCATAATTACCTACTTGTTTTGTAGATAATTAAGTTTTTATATTCCGCATCAATCAGGAGTTCCGGTATTTATGAGTGATCTGCTGCTCGACGTCCGACATGTTTCGGTCGATATAAATGAAAAGCCCGTATTGTACGGTATCGATTTGAAAATCAATAAAGGCGAAACGCACGTATTTATGGGGCCGAACGGTGCGGGCAAATCGACGCTCGGCAATACGCTTATGGGAAATCCCGTCTACACGCTGACCGAAGGGAAGATCATATTCGACGGCAAAGACGTAACCGAAGAAAAGGCGGACGTGCGCGCAAAAGAAGGCATGTTTTTATCTTTTCAAAATCCGCTCGAAGTGCCGGGTATTTCCCTCGAAACTTTTATCAGAAGCGCGCTCCAGCAGCGTACGGGCGAGCGGGTCAAACTGTTCCAATTTCAAAAAGACTTGCAGGCTGCGATGAAATTGTTAAACATGGACGCGTCCTACGCTTCGCGCGATTTGAATGTCGGCTTTTCCGGCGGCGAGCGCAAAAAAAGCGAAATCCTGCAGCTGCTCATGCTGAAACCCAAATTTGCCATACTCGACGAAACCGATTCGGGACTCGACGTGGACGCCGTGCGCACGGTATCGAAAGGTATCGAAGAATACAAGCAAAACGGCGGCACACTGCTCATCATCACGCATTCGACGAAGATTCTCGAAAGCCTTGCCGTCGATTTTACACACGTGCTCGTCAAAGGCAAGATCGTCAAAACCGGAGACGCGTCCCTCGTCGATGAAATCAACAAAAACGGATTCGAACGATTTGAAAAGGACGGCGGACAATGAGCGAAGTCATAGACAGAAATTCCGCCGCAAAAATCGATATCGATACGTCGATGTACGATTTCCGTTACGATGAAAAAGATTTTTACCGAAACGATCCGGGCTTGACCGAAGAAACCGTTTTAAAACTTTCAAAAGACAAAAACGATCCCGAGTGGATGAGAGATTTCCGTCTCGCCTCTCTTAAAATCTATAACGAAATGCCCGTGCCGAACTGGGGACCGGACATAAGCGGTTTGCACATCGAACACATCGCGACCTACGTGCGCCCGAATACGAAGATGAAAAACAATTGGGAAGAAGTCCCCGAAGACATAAAAGAAACCTTCGAAAAGCTCGGCATCCCCGAAGCGGAGCGCACTTCGCTTGCGGGCGTCGGCGCGCAGTACGACAGCGAACTCGTTTACCACAATATACGCGACGAAGTTGCAAAGCAGGGCGTCGTCTATTCCGATTTCGAAAGCGCGCTCCGGGGCGAATACGCGGACATCGTTAAAGAGCACTTTATGCGCCTGATTCCTCCGCGCGCACACAAATTCGCAGCCCTCCACGGAGCGGTGTGGTCGGGCGGTTCGTTCGTGTACGTGCCCAAAGGCGTTCACCTCTCCTTTCCGCTGCAGTCGTATTTCCGCTTAAATGCGAAGGGCGCGGGCCAATTCGAACACACGCTCATCATCGTCGATGAAGGAGCCGATCTGCACTTTATCGAAGGGTGTTCGGCGCCGAAATACAACGTCGCAAACCTGCACGCGGGAGCCGTCGAACTCTACGTCGCAAAAAACGCGCACCTGCGCTATTCGACGATCGAAAACTGGTCGAAAAACATGTACAACCTAAACACGAAACGCGCACGGGTCGAAGAAGGAGGAGCGGTCGAATGGATATCCGGTTCGTTCGGCTCACACATTTCGTATCTCTACCCCGAAAGCGATTTGGTCGGCGAACGAGCGAGAGCCGAATTCACGGGCGTCACCTTTGCGGGAAGCGGCCAAAACCTCGACACGGGAGCGAAGATGGTGCACAGCGCGCCGCATACGTCGAGCGTCATTACGACAAAATCGATTTCAAAAGGCGGCGGCGTAAGCACATACCGCTCGGCCATCTATATCGATAAAAAAGCGCACGGCAGCAAAGCTTCCGTTTCATGCGAATCGCTCATGCTCGATCCGAACTCGCGAAGCGATACCGTACCCGCTATGGAAATTCACACCGACGATGTAGACGTCGGCCACGAAGCGAAGATCGGACGCATTTCGGGCGACGCGATTTTTTACCTCATGTCGCGCGGTATTCCCGAAGACGAAGCGAGAAGCATGATCGTCAGCGGGTTTGCAAATCCCGTCAGCAAAGAATTGCCGCTCGAATACGCCGTAGAAATGAACAATCTCATCCGCCTCGAAATGAAAGGCACTCTGTAAGGACCGCGTATGACCGATACATTGACAATCAACAATCTGCCGACGCTCACGTGGAATTGGCTTAAAATAAATTCGACACCCTTTTCAACCGATGCTCTTTTTTCGGGCGACGGAAATCCCCGCATAAGCGCCCTGCCCCGCGGCGTTGAATACGAGCGAAACGCAAATGCGGATGCCTATCGCGATCTCGAAACGGGCTGCGGAAAAGCGCTCGGAGAGCATTTTTTTAAAGATGCGAAAGCTTCACGCATCACCGTAAAAAAAGGCGTGCACGCTGCAGAGCCCGTCCGTATCGATTTCGATTTGGTCGATAAAAGCGCGACAGAAGCATTCCACATCATCAAAGCTGAAGAAGGAGCCGCCGTAACGGTTATCATGAGATACGAATCGGCGAGAGCTTCATCGGGCACGCAAATTCTGCGCACGATCTGCGACGCGCAAAAAGACGCGTGCATTCACTTGATAAAAGTACAGCTTTTAGGCGACGGTTTTGTACAGGTCGATGACATCGGCACAACATGCGCAGAAGGCGGCCGCGTCGAAGTGACGCAGGTAATTCTCGGCGGAAAAGAAACGTACACGGGAGCTGCGGGAACGCTTCCGGCTTTCGGCGGCTCGTTCAAAGCCGACACGGCGTACTTTTGCCGAGGCGGGCAAAAACTCGATTTGAATTACATTGTGCGCCAAATCGGCAAAAAAACCGACTGTCGGATGACCGCGCAGGGAACGCTGCAGGACAAAGCGGTAAAAACCTACCGCGGTTCGATCGATTTTATAAAGGGCTCGGAGGGTTCTACGGGAAACGAATACGAAGAAGTGCTTTTGCTCTCTCCCTACGTCGTCAATAAATCGATCCCGCTCATCCTCTGCGGCGAAGAAGACATCGCAGGCGAACACGGTTCGACGATCGGAAAGCTCGGAGACGATACGCTCTTTTATATGCAGTCGCGCGGCATCGCAAAACGGGAAGCGGAAATGCTTATGGCACGCGCAAAAATCGCACGCGTCGCCTCAGACATCCCCGACGAAGCGACGGTCGAAAAAATCAACGCGTATTTGGACGAGGTACTTTCACATGAATGATTTTCGAAACGATTTTCCGTTTTTTTCTAATGAAAAAAATAAAGACATCATCTATTTCGACAACGCGGCGACCTCTCAGCGGCCGCGTCGAGTCATCGATGCGATAAGGCATTTTTACGAAGAAAACAATGCGAATCCGCTTCGCGGCCTCTACGATTTAAGCGTGCGCGCGACCGAAGCCTACGAAAATGCCCGGCATACCGTCGCCCGTTTTATCAACGCCGCCGAAGACTGTGAAGTGATCTTTACGCGGAACGCGAGCGAATCGTTGAACCTCGTCGCCTATACCTACGGTATGGCGAATATACGAAAAGGCGACGAAATCGCCGTTTCGATCATGGAACACCATTCGAATATCCTTCCGTGGCAAATGGTCGCAAAAGCGAAGGGTGCAAAGCTCGTGTATTTGGAGTGCGATAAGGGAAGCGGCGTCATCTCCGACGAAGAAATCGCGGCAAAGATCGGAAGCCGCACAAAGCTCGTCGCCGTCGCACACGTGAGCAACGTGCTCGGCATCACAAACGATATCGAAAAGATTGCAAAGGCGGCTCACAAAGCGGGTGCCGTCATCGTCGCGGACGGCGCGCAAGCCGTACCGCACATCAAAACCGACGTACGCGCTCTCGATGCGGACTTTTACGCATTCAGCGCACATAAACTCACCGGCCCCACAGGCTGCGGCGTTTTGTACGGAAAAAAATCGATCCTCGAAAATATGCCGCCCTTTTTGCGCGGCGGAGAGATGATCGAATACGTTACGAGAGAAGACGCGACGTGGGCGCCTCTCCCGGCAAAATTCGAAGCGGGTACGGTAAATGCGGGCGGAGCGGTAGGTCTTGAAGCCGCCGTCAAATACATCGAATCGGTCGGCTACGATTACATAACGAAGCACGACAACGCGCTCGCCTCGTGCCTCATCGAAGGCCTAAAAGAGATTCCGCACGTGCACCTTATCGGAAACCCCGACGGAAACCGGCACTGCGGCATCGTAACCTTTACGATAGACGGCGTGCACCCGCACGACATCGCAACCGTGCTCGACACGGAACGCATCGCGATCAGGGCGGGACACCACTGCGCCCAGCCGCTCGGTGCCTACCTCGGCGTTCCCGCAACGGCGCGCGCAAGCGTCTACTTTTACAACACCGAAGACGAAGCCGCCGTTTTTTTGAGCAAAGTAAAAAACATCCGTTCGTGGATGGGATTTAAAGACTGACAGCAAAGGCTTTCGGATACGATTTCGGATACGAAGCGAAAAAAGACGCGGCGCACACACGCGAATACACAAGGACGGCATTGCCATGGAAACGAAAGAACTCTATCGTGAAATTCTCAACGAACACAATTTAAATCCCGCGCACAAAAAGCCGATGGCTCGTCCGTCTCTCGTTTTAAACGGCATCAATCCGAGCTGCGGGGACAATATCACGCTCAGTTTGCAAATCGATGATGACGGAACGATCATCGACGGCTCTTTTACGGGAAGCGGCTGCGCCATCTCCCAAGCGTCGGTCGATATGATGCTCGATCTCGTCATCGGAAAAAATAAAACCGAAGCGCTCCGCCTCGCAAACATCTTTATGAATATGATAAAAGGCGATGCGAGCACATCCGAAATAGAACAACTCGACGAAGCGGCCGCCCTCGAAGACGTTTCGAAAATGCCCGCGCGCGTCAAATGCGCCGTGCTCGGCTGGCGGACGATGATGGAAATGTTCGACAAAAACAAATCCGTCGGAAGCGGCAGCGCGACGCATTGCGACAACTGTACGCAAAAAACCGCATGTACGAAAGGATAAGCCGGCCTTACAATACGCTCCCCCGTCGAAGCAAAAACGTAAACGGAACATATCGATTTTCAAAGCAAGGCACCGGAAATATCTGCATATAAACGGTATACGGGTAACCGTACCCCTTCCCCGCATCATTTCCGCCGCTTGCAAATTACAAAACGGCACTTTCGAAAACTCGACATTTAAACGAATATAAAGTACACTGGCAAAGTTATGTTCAAAGACGGAACATTCGGCAATTCTTTTGATAAACTCGTTTCAGGTATAAGCGCCGAAGAACGTCGGTTTTTACTTGAAAAGCTGAAAAAAGAAAACCTTGCCGCACCGCCCGAAACGCTTGAACCTGTCGAAGTCGAAATATCGGATACGAGAACGCTGGAAGCGCGCATACAAACCGAACCGCTTTTTTATCGCTTTATGTTGTGGCTGCGATCTTTATTTACAACGCAAAGCCGGGAAACGCTCTACAACAAAGATTTTATCGCGGACACGGCACATAAAACGGCACGGGCACATCCGGGTCTCATCGATTTTTCTCACAGCGTTTTGGAATCGGTCTTTTATGAAAAACTTAAAGACCTTCACGACTGCGCGTCCTTTTTTAAACCCCATCTCGCCGTAGTCTACGATGCACTCGGCGAATTTTATGTGTTTTTAAGCACTTTTATCGCACCCGAAATTGCCGAACACATCGACAATGAAGCCGATCCGTATACGATTTCGTTCGACCGTCCGCTGACAAATGAACTTCGCGTTTCGCTCATGCGAAAACTCGACGCCGTCGTACGCGATATTTCAAGAGAATCGAAAGCTGCAATATATGAAGCGGTACGCAGTACCGAATGGCTCAGGCAGTTTACCGCCCTGCCCTATCTCCACTTTATCGCACAATTTACCGCAATTGCATCGAGCTCTCATACCTGCCCCTTTGCGAACGCCCTCGTCGATTACGCCGCTCTTGCCCGTGTACTTTCGAACGGTGTTCCGATTTCAAACGAACTCCTGCAATGTATCTTTTTCTTTGTACGAAAAAAAACGATGAGAGCGATTTCACTCGATATCGATGCGGAAAATGCACTGCGGGAATTTTTAACGAAATCTGCGTCAATGCTTTCGGGAATACGAATGTTTATGGGAACCGTTCCCATCGTTGCGCTCGGGCGCATCATATACGGAAACTGCACGTGGTTTCCCGATGCATTCGGAGGAGCGGAAGACTGGATGATAAAATTCCGCGGACAGTGGAAAGCGGCCTTTGACGAGAGATGGAATGCGTGGCTTGCGGACAGAAAAAAACATCAGCTTCTCGATACGCTTACGGCATACTTCGATCTCAAAGAATTTCCCGAACTGCCCTATCGTCCGTGGACTTCGTTGTGGGGCGGCATTCCCTTCCGCTGCGAAACAACGGCGGGATTTTTGGCGTGGTTCGCCGCACATAAATATCAGGATGCGATCCCGACGCTTACGACGTTGATGCTCGAAGGAATATTTTTAAAAAATGAAAACCGTATCGAGTTTTCCGAAGCGGTCAACGATTTTTCAGCGGTAAATAAAAAAATCGAAGCGTTTGCCGACTCGCTTTCACCGCGCGGTACAAGGGGAATCGTATTCGAAGATACGGCAGCGGAACATCTGCGCTCGCTGCAGGGACAGGCGCGCATCGATTCTCTCATGATCAGGATGGAAGGCGAAGTCCGCACCCTCGCAAGTACATTCTGTTCGTCCTGCCGTACTATCGAAAATATCTTTTCAGGTATCTTTAACGAAAGTAAAAGCAGTGAATACGATGCCTTGCAAAATCTTATGACGATCCAAGGACGGGAAAATCAGGATTTCCGGGATAAAATGCTCGACGTGCGAAACCTGCTGCAAAACGCGTTCAAACTTCTGGCGGAAATAGAACCCTTCGATCTGCCGAGTGAAGCATCTTCCGATACGGCAGGCAGACAATGAAACACATCACCCTCGCCTGCCCAGATCGCTACGCCATACACCCTTTTTATGCGGGCGGAAAGCCCCTTATCGGTGATGCGTTTCGCTGGGGCATGACGCTCAAAAAGGCGGGAAGCATGCGATTCCGATGGGATGAAACGAATGAAGCGCGCGATGATCTTCTAAAAGAAATCGTTTCAAAGCGAAGCGATTTTCAGGAAAACGTTCGGTACGAAATCGTTCCGCTCGAACTCATCCATTCAAAAACCGTATACGCAGTCTCTTCCGCAGGCGATACTTACGGCTTGCAGGGCGACGGCATATTGACGGTAAACGCACTGCTCATGCCGGTCGTTACGGCAGCGGACTGTATGCCGATATTTTTTTATGAACGCGAATGCGGCGTATTCGGCGTCGTTCATTCGGGATGGAAGGGAACGGGCATCGTCAGCGAAGCGATAAACATGATAAAAAAGATATACAAAGGAAATCCGCGCCGCATTTCGGTCGCACTCGGACCTCATATACGAAACTGCTGTTATATCGTTGACGAAGAACGCGCTTCGTATTTTAAAAAGAACTTTTGTGAAGACTGTGTAAGCGAATACGACGGGACAAAACGCTACCGGCTTTCGCTTGAAAAAGCGAATCTTTTTCTCCTCGAAAAAGCAGGCATACTCGATGAAAACGTCGTCGTATGCGACGACTGCACGAAATGCGACGATCGCTTCGGCTCGTTCAGGCGGGAAACCGGAGGGGATATAAAAAAGACTTTTACCGTGCAGGCGGCTTTTTGCGGACGGATCGGGTAAAACGATATGCCCCCGCTTGCAAAATCGCGTCCTTTTTATTACGATATTTTTATGCAGGGAACGGTCGTCGACGGAACGAATAATTTTTTTACGGTGCGCTGCACTGACGGAAAACCGCGCTCGTGTTCGCTCAAAGGAAAAATATTAAAAAGCGAAGACCGGTTTTACAATCCGCTCGCTCCGGGCGACATTGTGGAAGTTGAAGCCGATAAGCTCGATTCTTCGAAGGGGCAGATACTCTCGCTCGTGCCGCGTAAAAACTCGTTTGTGCGCTGGAACGTCAAACGCAAATGTCCGCAGCTTCTTGCGGCGAATCTCGATTTTATCGTTTTGGTGACGACACCCGACGAACCGCCGTTTCGCCCGCGTTTTATCGACCGCGAACTCGCGCAAGCCGAATGTCAAAATCTCGAACCGATTATCGTATGCAATAAATGCGACCTCGCAGCCGGTGACGACATTGATTTTCAAGCGAGAGCGAAAATATGGGAAGACCTCGGATATGCGGTATTGTATGTTTCGGCAAAAACGGGTGCGGGTCTCGATGCATTGGCGCGCTTTCTTTCAGGACGCGTTGCAGCCTTTGTCGGGCAGTCGGGTGTCGGAAAGTCGAGTCTTATAAACGCGCTTGCGGGAAACGAAGCGCTCCGCACGGGGGATTTAAGCCGAAAATACGAACGCGGCGCTCATACGACGACGAAGGGTTCGCTCAATACGATCGTCATCGATAAGCGCTTTACCGGACGAGAGGGAGACGAGGCTTCGATCATCGATACGCCGGGTATCCGCCGCTTTGTGCTGCACGACATTGCAGCGGAAGATTTGGCGCTTTATTTTCGTGAGTTCAAACCGATCGTCGGCAGCTGTACATTCGGCATGAGCTGTACGCATACGGCGGAGCCCGGCTGCAAAATCCTCGAAGCCGTGTACGCGGGCGTCATCACCGAAGAACGCTATGAAAGCTGGATGCGCATAAAGGATGAAATAAAATCGCAAAGCTGGGAAGATTAACATGGACGCATCAGCACTTTCCGAGCTCGACTATTTCCGTATCAGAGACGAAGCGGCCGCCTACTGCGTAAGCGAAGAAGGGAAAAAGAGTTTTGGCCAGCGGCTTCCGCTTACGGACGAAGCGGAAATCGAAGCGCTTAAAAATATAAGCCGCGATTGGAGCGCATACAACTCATCTTCGCTCGGAATCGCGCTTTTTTCGTGGCCCCCGGTCGCCCCTCTTTTTTCCCGTATAAGCGTTCCGGGTGCTTCTCTTTCCGTCGAAGAGTTTCACGCGCTTTCGCTCTTTTGCGCTTCGGTTAAAAAACTTTCGTCATCCATCGAGGGAGCCGAAAAAGAACTTTCAATCGAAACGCTTTCCGAAGCCGTCCGACGCCTTCCCGATTTAGCAAAACCCGCGTCCGAGATCGCACGGGTCGTAGCTTCCGACGGAGAGCTGAAAGATCTTCCCGAACTCCGCGAGATAAAAACGAAAATCGCAAACCTCAATAAAAAAATTCAAAGCATTATGCGCTCGTATACGGGAAATCAAAAGCTATCCTCCGCCCTCGAATCGACGGTGCCCGCTCTCCGTTCGGGTCATCAAGTGCTTGCGGTCAAAGCTTCTCACAGAAACCGCATTGCGGGTATCGTGCACGAAGTGTCGCAGTCGGGGCAAACCGTGTACATAGAGCCCGAAGAATCGGTACGGACGGGAAACGAACTGCTCGAAGAAGAGGCGAATCTCCAAATCGCGGTCAAAGCGATTTTAAAAAAGCTTACTGCATCGCTTGCGCCTCATGTGCCCCTGTTCGAAGCGGCTCTTCCTTCTATGATCGCGATCGACGAAGCTTATGCGAGGGCGAAATGGGGCGGCGAACACCGTGCGACCTATGCGCTTCCCTGCGGAAAGGATGATGCGCTCACGCTGCTCGGGGCGCGCCATCCCCTGCTCGGAGAAAAAGCGGTGCCGATAGACGTGCGCTTTATGAGCGGAAAAAGAGTTTTAATAATTACGGGGCCGAATACCGGCGGCAAAACGGTTACGCTCAAAACGATAGCGCTCTTTTCGCTTTTGAACCAAAGCGGCTTTCCGATTCCCGCAGCGGAAGGCTCACGTCTTGCGATCTTCGATAAAGTGTTTGCCGACATAGGCGACGGACAATCGATCGACTCGTCGCTTTCGACGTTCGGCTCTCACATGAAAAACATCGCGCGCGCGATCGCCGAATGCGGCGAAAAAAGCCTCGTCCTCCTCGACGAACTCGGAAGCGGTACCGATCCGCAGGAAGGTGCTGCGATCGGCATGGCGGTTCTCGACGCGCTTATCGAAAAAAAAGCGTTTACGCTCGTAACGACGCATCAGGGCGTACTCAAAAATTACGGATGGACGCACGAAAGCTGCATCAACGCGTCGGCCGAGTTCGACGGGAAAACCCTCGCGCCGACTTACCGCATACTCATGGGCGTTCCGGGCGAAAGCCGCGCTCTCGACATCGCGCAAAAAAGCGGTCTCCCTCCTTCCGTCGTCGAAAAAGCGCGAGAGTATATCGCGGGAAATACCGCCGATATTTCCGCTCTTATCGCGGGACTTACGGTAAAGCACGCCGAAGCCGATGCTCTCCTGCAAGACTGCCGTCGGAAAGAAGCGGAACTTACGGAAAGGCAATACGTTCTCGACGCAAAAGAGCTCGAAAACCGGCAAAAGGAGCAAGATCTGCAAGAGGCGGCGCACGCAAAAGCCGAAGTCTTTCTTTCGGAAAGCCGGAAGCGCCTTGAAAATCTCGTTCGCGTCATCAGAGAGGGCGAAATCACGAGGGAAAAAACGCTCGCGGTAAAACGCTACATCGATGAATTGACGGAAGCGGTCGCCTCGCAAAAAAAAGAGCTTGACGAAAAAGGCGAAAAACTTTCCGATGCGCAAAACGCATTTAAAAATATCACTCCGATGCCGCACCCGAAAAGCGCAAAGCCGACAAAACACCGCGTAAAAAACGCCGAAGCGCTCCGCGCGCTCCGAAGCGCCGACAATGCAAACGAAACGAAAAGCAAAGCGCCGTCTTTTGAGCCGGGGACTGCCGTCATTGCAGGTGAAAAACGTATGAGAGGCACGATCCTTTCACGTACGGGCAAAGAAAGATTTCTCGTACAGTTCGGTTCGATAAAAATCGAAATGAAGCAAAAAGATTTGACGCCCGCCGCTTCGCTCTCGCTTTCATCCGCACCGCTTGTCACCGTCGAAACGAAGCGTGAAAGTGCGGACGAACATCCGGCCTTCGAACTGCGCCTTTTGGGACTCCGCGAAGCCGAAGCGATCGCCGCCCTCGAACGGCAGCTCGACCTCTGCACGATTCACGACTTTAAGCGCTTCAGCGTCATACACGGAAAGGGAAACGGCGTGCTGCAGCAGGCGGTGCAAAATTATCTTTCGCACTGTGCGGGCGTAAAAGCGTTTCGTTTTGCGCCTCCCGAAGACGGAGGAGCGGGAAAAACCTACGTCGAACTGCATTGAAAAAGTATTGGGCGAATGCGGGTTTTAATGCGACAGGGATTGGAGGGGCGAAAGTTCCGAAGCGAGCCGGAGGCGAGAAGAGGAATGGAGGCGAAAGCCGGAACCCCGCAAAGCCCGGTTTTTGCGATGCAATCGCAAAAAGTCGCCCTAAATTATCCGATTGTATGTTCGGCGAAAATGAGGTATACAATATACGATGGCTGTAAAAGAAAGGCGTGCGCGGCTTAGCGCGATAGAAAAACTTATTAAAAACAACAGGATCGAAAGTCAGGAATCGCTGCTCGCCCACTTGCAAAAAGCGGGGTACGATGTGACGCAGGCGACTCTTTCGCGCGATTTGAAGCTGCTCAAAGTCGGCAAAATGAGCGACGGAAAAGGCGGCTATATCTACACGCTCGAAAAAGAAGAAGAGCGCACGGAAGCGGAAAAGATTTACATTCAGGATTTTTTGCGCGGTTATATCAGCATAGACTGTTCGGGCAATATCGTCGTCATTAAAACTTTTCCGGGGCACGCGAATACGGTCAGCAACGCGCTCGACAATATGGACTTGGACGATATACTCGGCACCGTTGCAGGCGACAATTGTCTCTTTGCATGCCTTCGCGAAGGGGTAAGCGGCGCGCAGTTTTTGAAATCGCTTAGGCAGAAGATTCCGGGACTCGAAGCGTGACGGTTCTGCTCGGCATCATCGCCTCTCTCGTTTTTTCGGCCGCAGCAGCTTCGGTCGTCATCAACGTTCGGGAACTCAAATGGCGTGCGGATATTCAAACGTATGAAGGCGCAAAAAAAATCGATAAGCTCGGCTACGAAAAACTCATCCTTGAAAGATACCGCGCAAAATCGCACCACAGAACCTATCGAAGCGAAAGCGATTATATCGCCGTGCCGCTCGACGCTCCGATGCGCGAAGGGCGGAAGCTCAAAGAAAATTGGATAGCGATAAACGGTCTTTCGTCGATCGTCGACGGGAGCGTATTCGCTTCAGACCCGCCCTTCGACGAACTGCGCCTTTACGGCATAAAAGACGGAGTGCGCCGCCTCGTCCGTAAGTATGCGTACTATCCGGAAAATTACCGCGATATAAAAGCGCGCGTCGAAGCGTATAATGGAAAGCGGGGCGTGCATGGGACGGAAAATCGGATTCCGGAAGAAAATAAAAAGAGCTTACAAGGAAACGGTAATGTTTGACTTTTTGCGTAACGTATATGATCTTTTGAAGGATATTTTAGATGTGATAGATGATGCGGTACAATCATCACATCCTGTTATTATATGCATGCACGTGTATCTCATCTTGTGGGCAATACGAGGTATGTGAAAATTATATGACAAGTATATTTTACATAGGGGTTAATCTATGGATACTGTTATTGAAGTGATAGAAACAGGCGGATTTCTTGTGTGCAAGGTCTATGCAGTAATTTTAATAGTAAAGGGCATACTGTTTTATTTTACTCTGAAAGCAGAAAATGAAAAAAACAGATAAGCAAGCAAGAAAACGAATAATTCGAATACAATACTCACGATAAAACGCGCTTTACTTATAGTCGGTACTTTTGTAATAAGTTTAATCTGTGCAATTACATGGCTTAAGCTTTTTATAGGAAGTACCGAATGTACGGAATTTAACGTAGCACTTGCTATGGTCAGCAGTGCCGGAGCGGCAAGCTGTTGGTCGCAAATGATGGAAATATTATAGCTTTACAAACAAAACGTGTAAAAGCGGTAAAAATCGCCGCACGCCCGCGGTATTCAGAGCTCACCGTCCGGCTTCTTTCCGCGCCTTTTTTCGCGCTTCATCGGAAATTTTCAGCGCGTTTTCCTGCAGCTTCAAATGCGTGCCGTACATGGAAGCGGCAAGCGCATCGATTTTCCCGCCCTCGCCTTTCGTTTCGGCAAATGCGCGCTGCCTCAAGCGGACTTCCCGCACGAGCGTATTGTCTTTTTCAAGAAGGGCGATGAGATCCCAATGCCAATTCAAATCGCTCGGAGGGAAAAGCGGAGGCGGCGGATCTTTTCGGCGCGAGTTCGCTTCGGCGACGATTTGCATCAAGCCGGGCGCGCTGTCTTTGCCGAGCACTTTCGTCATATACGGTTTTCCGAAAACACAGATCGTCCCCGTTTTATCGAGCTTGTAATCGCCGAAATCGAGCGGCGTCTTTACGATATTTCTGATGCGATTGCTTCGTCCCGTCACGCAGGTAAAAACGCTCGCGCTCGAAACGATATGTTTTGCGACGGAAAAAGTTTTATCCGTGTCGTCGAAGGACGCGAGTGCGTCCGTGTACGGCATCGTCGTTTCCCAAAAGCGGAGCACGTACATGCCGTCATCGCTTACATAGTACGAGCGTATTTCAGGCACTCTCGGATAGGGTGCAAGACCTATGCTCTCCCGCTTGCACACGCCCTGCCAATAGCCCCTAAGCTCGCCGCCGGAGGGGACAGGACGGTCTTCGGAATCGAAACGGAGCACGAAATCGAGATAGAGTTCGTTTCCGATGACGGCGACGGGGATGCGCGTTTCGTATTTCTTTTTGCCGTTGTATTTGACGACGAGTTCCCACGCGCCGCTCTCGTAAGGAAAAGCGTTTCCGTTCGTATCGTAGCGCGGGGGACGATTTAAAAGGTCTTCCGCCGTCACCGTAAGGCGCTCGGCTTCTTTTGTCGTCGCCGTACACAAAAATCGTTCGGACTGAGATGCAAAGGCTTCGGGTTCTGCAGCCCTGTCGTAAAACCAGCCGTAATACGTTTTTAAGATAAGGGCGATATCGGTCGGCGTAATTTTCGCGTTTTTCGACGAGCTTTGTGCGGCTGCGGAATTTTCCGCCGAGCTTTGTGCACCACGAGCGATATCGGTCGGTTTCACCGCCGCCTTTTCCGCAGTATTCTCCGGCACAAAAAATACGTAGCGGTCACCGCCCGTCCAAATGCCTTCGAGCAATGCGGGAAAGTTTACCGTCTCCCGTTCGGGAACGCTCACGTAGTCCCAGCCGTACATAGCGGCGATCGTGCGCGCATCGAGTTCCGTCTGCGGAAAAAGAAAAGCGGAGAAAAAAACAAAAAGCGGCAAAAGGCGAAGAGCTTTACCCATATCTATCATATCGGCAGTTTCGGCTTCTCTGCACACGGCTTGCAATAAAAAAACCTCCGAAAACCGGATACGGTTTTCAGAGGTTCGTGCATACCGCTCGCGATGAAAAGGCAAGCGGCAAAAATCGAATCGATTTTACTCTGCAGGTTCAAAATCTTCGGGGTATTCGACGTTCGTATACACGTTTTGTACGTCGTCGTTTTCTTCGAGCTTGTCGATGAGCTTTTGGACTTTTTCGGCCGTCGCCGCGTCGACTTGCGCGTTCGTATCGGCGACCATGCCTACTTGCGCGGAAAGCGACTCGAGTCCCTTTTCCTGCAGCGCTTCGAGCACGCCGTCGAAAGCGGAAGGATCGGTCGTTACGGTGATGATACCGCCGTCGTTTACGATATCGTCGGCGCCTGCTTCGAGACCGACTTCCATAACCGTATCTTCCGATACTTTTTCGGCGTCGTATTCGATCGTGCCTTTGCGCGCGAACATGCGGGAAACCGAACCGGTTACGCCGAGCTTTCCGCCGTTTTTGTCGAAGATGTTGCGCACGTCGGCTGCCGCGCGGTTTTTATTGTCGGTAAGCGTTTCGACGAGAACGGCAACTCCGCCCGGTCCGTATCCTTCGTAGACGAGCTCCTCGTAGGTTTTTCCGTCCGTGTCGCCGGTGCCCTTTTTGATCGCGCGTTCGATATTGTCTTTCGGCATACTCGACGCGCGCGCTTTTAAGATGGCGGTGCGGAGTCTGGGATTCGAGTTCGGGTCTCCGCCGCCCATGCGCGCAGCGATTGAAATTTCCTTAATGAATTTTGTAAACATTTGACCGCGTTTTGCGTCGGCGATTCCCTTTGCATGTTTAATCGTTGACCATTTACTGTGTCCTGACATGGTTTATCGAACTCCTCTGAAAAAAAATTACTGAATAATGATTGTTTTGTAACTATAGCATAAAACGAACCTGTCTGTCAACGATATGAAAATCGTTTGCAGGCAAAGGGGTACCGGAAATTATATTCTCTAAAAACCGGTGCGTCATATATTTTTTCATTCTCGACAGCCGCTTCGATAATCGCTATAGTTTCGGTATGATCATCGCGGAAATAGGAACGGCACACGGAGGCTCGCTTGCAAAGGCGAAAAAGCTCATCGACGCGGCTTTTTTTGCCGGAGCCGATGCCGTAAAATTTCAATGGGTGTATGCGGATGAAATCCTGCACCCCGATACGGGAACGGTCGATTTGCCGGGCGGAAAAATAAAGCTCTACGATCGGTTTAAAGCGCTCGAAGTGCCGAGCGATTTTTTCAAATCGGCGATGGCGTATGCGCACAAAAAAAATCTCCTCTTTGTCTGCTCGCCTTTCGGTCTCAAAAGCCTCCGCGAACTGCTTGCGCTTAAACCCGACGCCGTAAAAATCGCATCTCCCGAATTGAATCACATCCCGCTTTTGAGAGCTTTGTCGGATTTCCGTACGGTGCAAAAAGCGCTCGGAAATACCGTCGTCCCTGTCATCCTTTCAAGCGGCGTTTCAAAGCTCGCCGACATCGAGCGCTCTCTCGACATCATCGGAAAAGAAAACCTCACGCTGCTCCACTGCATCACAAGTTACCCCGCTCCCGAAACCGAATACAACGTGCGCCTCGTTTCCACGCTGCACGATATTTTCGGCGTGCCCTGCGGCATCAGCGATCACTCGCTCGATCCCGTCCTCGTTCCCGTTCTCGCCGCCTCATGCGGAAGCGTTATGACCGAAAAACACATTACGCTGAGCAAAAAGACTGACGGACTCGACGACCCCGTCGCACTTGAAGGCGAACAGTTCGCCCTGATGGTACATTCTCTCCGCCAGTGTGAAGCGGCAAAACGACGCTACGGCGAAAAACGAGGAGCGGCGCGCATACTCAAAGAGATGCGCGAACAATACGGCAGAAAAAAAGTACGCGATGTACTGGGTACGGGAATCAAAACGCTTGCGCCGTCGGAAATCGAAAACTACGGAAGGACGAACCGCTCGCTCCACTTTATGCATGCGATGAAAGCCGGCAGCGTCGTCGAAGAAAACGATATCGCAGTCCTCCGTACCGAAAAAACGCTCACGCCCGGCATTTCGCCGGAATACTTTGAAACGATCGTAAACGCGCGCCTTTCACGGGACGTTTGCGCGGGAGCAGGCGTCGATTGGGAAGACATCGTGTACCGCCGGTGAGCGAGGAATTGCGCGTCCTTAGACGGTACACATGTAAAAGTGTTCCGAAAATTTAAGAAGCGATTTTTTATCGCGGAACGGATATCTTTAAATTTTCGCTATCGGCTTTTTTCGTTTCCGCCCATTCGGGATGAATTGCATACCACGGCTTGAATTCCGAGAGTTCTTCTCGTGTCAGCTTGGGACAATCGGAGAAATCCTTATTTTTAAAATCTTCCATTTCTTTTTTTCTCTTTTCCGACAAAGGAGGCAATTTTTTTATCTCATCTAAAGTCATAGTTACACTGTCACGGGCTTTGTTATCCGTTTCTTCCGTGCAAGGGAGATGCGCTGCCGCGCATCATTGACGAGAACTGTCACGGACTCTGTTATCAGTTACGCCCATGCAAAGGAGATGCGCTCGCCGCGCATCAATTGATGAAAATTGCCCCGTGCTTTTACTATCCGTTTCTTCCGTGGCAATTTTTATACTTCTTCCCGGAGCCGCAGGGACAGGGATCGTTTCGGCCGATTTTCGGCATCGTTCTCCGGACGGTTACCGATTGCCCCTGCGTGTGCTTTTGCATCGCCCCGCCTGCGGCGGCCCTCCGAGCGGCATCTCCGCTCATCTGCACGGAAGCTTCCCGCTGCGCTTCGCCCGAAGATCCTCCCGCAAAAGACGCGGCTTCGGAATGCCGTGCGCTCATATCGCGAGAGCTCATCCTCCTCCGCGCTTCTGCTGCAGCCGGCGAAAGCTGGATGCGCACTTTGAACACGCGCGACATAACGGTCGTCCGGATCGAATCCATCATTTCGTCGAAAATATTAAAACCGTCGATTTTGTATTCGGTGAGCGGATTTTTGCTGCCGTAGGAGCGTAAGTGCACCGCGTCGCGCAGGCTTTCGAGCTCTTCGAGCTGGTCGAGCCATTTTTTATCGATCGTCTGCACGTACTGATAGCGGATAAACATGTTGAGATTTTCTTTGCCCGCGAGCGTTTCTTTTTCCGTCAAATCGTTTTGCAGCATCGATTCGAGCGTTTCGCGCGAAAGCTGTTCGGGTGCCAGCTGTATGCCGAACATGTTTCTGATGCGATCGTTGAGCTCCGCCAAAGCGGCATCCTTTTGTTTTTTCGTGTGCAGTTCGTATTCGTCGAAAATATCGTTTACGACGTCTTTTGCGTTGTTCATAACGCGCACGGAAAGATTTTCGTCGGCGAGAATGCTGTCC
>ERZ772960.511-NODE-511-length-35036-cov-12.865184_pt1 | contig 35036 bp, 32 predicted proteins | sample MGYA00580678_ERZ772960 | MGnify/ENA primary metagenome ERZ772960 (study PRJEB29015, sample SAMEA2737930) | human oral metagenome | biome: human oral; feature: human-associated habitat; material: dental | place: China | collected 2059 ... | reverse complement strand
GCGGCTTCGTCCCCTGCAACTCCTGATGACCTGACCGCAACAAGCTACGTTCCTCAGCTGCTCGGTGGTCATCTGACGTATTCCGCCCGCGACATTGCGCAGGCGACGAATACACCGATCGAACGCGTTTTCCGTTTCTGGATCGCCCTCGGTTTTCAGGCACCCACCGCCGACGACAAGGTTTTCTCGCAGCGCGACCTGGATGTTTTCAGTCGCTGGCATGAGCTTGTCGAATCGGGTGGCATTGATACATCTACCTCTCGGTCCCTCCTGCGCGCGAACGCTCACCTGGCTGACCGTCTGGCTCTGTGGCAGTTCGAAGCTCTGGTTGAGGACTCGATGCGTCGTCTCATGCTGGATGACACGACTGCTCGCATGTACGTGCTCGACCATATGCGCGAGTACATCGATGTTTTCCAGGAGATGTTCACCTACGCGTGGCGGCGTCAGCTTGAGGCGGCGCTGTCTCGTTTCGACCGCGAGGTGTCGCAGCGTGGGCACGAGGAGCGCCATAATCGTTTCCCGCTCAACCGCTGCCTTGGTTTCGTGGACATGGTGTCCTACACGTCCTCCTCGACGATCCTCGGTGACGCTCTCGTGGGGCTCATTGAGCGTTTCGAAGAGGAGAGTCGTAACGCCGTCATTGAGGAGGGCGGTCGCGTCGTCAAGATGATCGGCGATGCTGTTCTCTATATTGCGGACGATCTGTCGACGGGCCTGCGGGTGGCTACGTCCCTGGTCGAACGCCTTAATGCTGACGATGAGATGCTGCCGGTGCGCGCCTCGTTTGTGCGCGGTGATGTGTTCTCGCGTTCGGGTGATGTTTTTGGCCCCACCGTTAACCTTGCATCTCGCCTCGTGGACATTGCGCCGGTGGGTAAAATCCTGACGGATCCGACCACGGCCGCTGCCATTGCCGCAGGCGAGGTCGGTGATGGTTATGAGCTTGAAGAGTTCCCGACCGCAGACTTGCGTGGTTTCGGTCCGGTCTCGCCGTACCTGCTGTCAAGCGTTGTTAACTAATGTTCATCTCGCAGTGTGAACGAGTGCCGGATTGGCTCGAATAACGGGTCAAGAAAGGTGCAAGTTTTGGTTCGGAATTGCTAAGATGAACGCGTGACTACAGTTCTCCTCGTTGAAGATGATCCGGCCATCTCTGAGCCCCTCGCCCGCGCACTGGGCAGGGAAGGCTACGACGTGCGTGCGCACGCGACGGGCGCTGAGGCCCTCGCGGATGTCCGTGGCGTTGACCTGGTTGTCCTGGACCTTGGTCTGCCGGACATGGACGGCCTGGATGTCGCTCGCGAGATCCGCTCCTCAGGCAACCGAGTCCCGATCCTGATCCTCACTGCCCGCACGGACGAAGTTGACATGGTCGTCGGCCTCGACGCCGGTGCGGACGACTACGTGACGAAGCCCTTCCGTCTGGCCGAGCTTCTTGCCCGCGTGCGCGCGCTGCTGCGCCGCCAGGCCGCGGAACCAGTCGAGGGTGAGCTGCGTGCGCAGGACATCCGCATGGATGTCGCCGCGCATCGTGCCTTCGTCGGTGACGTCGAGCTGAGCCTGACGGCGAAAGAATTCGATCTTTTGCGCGTCCTGCTGCGTGAAGCCGGTTCCGTCGTCGCTCGTGACAGCCTCATGCGTGAGGTGTGGGGCTCGGATCCGACCGGCTCCACGAAGACCCTCGACATGCACGTGTCGTGGCTGCGCCGCAAGCTCGGCGACGACGCGACTGACCCGCACTACATTACGACCGTCCGCGGGATGGGTTTCCGCTTCGAAAACGCTCGCTGAACGCCGTTGAGGGAGGCTCGTCATGCGCGCACGCGCGGTGAGGATGATCGTCTCGGTCGTCGCCGTCGTGTGCGTCCTGATGGGCCTACCGGGTGCGTTCTTTGCGTCGGCGTCCATATGGACCTCTGAGCAGCGTAGCCTCGAGGTTCAGTCGCAGCTCATCCTGCAAAATATTGAGCGCCGGCGCGTCGCGGGGGAGGGGAACGACCCTGCGACCCTGGCGTCGCTGGTGGCGGATCAAGCAAACAGCCGCGGCGGTGAACTGAGCTATCGCATCAAAGTACCCGACTCCAACATTGCGACCAACGGCAAGGTTATTTCGGGACGGACCATGACCGCTGTGGCTTCCTCACCCTCTGGAGTGTCTGTCCAGCTCACAGCATCGGCATCGAACGCGCTGGGGCGCATTGCGTGGACGTGTTCGCTGTTTGGCGGTGGCATGGCCCTGTCGATGCTGATCGGCTGGCTCATGGCGCGTGCCTTGTCGCGCGATCTGTCCGCGCCCCTCATCTACCTGGCTGCCCAGGCTGAGCAGATCGGTTCGGGTGGCGTGCGCGCCCGTGTCGAAAAGTCCGGCATCGAGGAAATCGACCTGGTCTCGGAGGAACTGGCTCGCACCGGTGAACGCATGGCGGGCCGACTCGCGGCCGAGCGACAGGCCGCCGCTGATGCCTCGCACCAGCTGCGTACCCCTCTGACGGCGCTGTCCATGCGCCTGGAGGAGATCGAATTGATCTCCACAGAGGACCAGGTACGCGCCGAAGCCCACACCTGCCTCGAACAGGTCGAACGCATGACGAACGTCGTGACGGAGCTCCTGGACGTCTCGCAGCGACAGACCAGCCAGACCGAGGCCATCCACATTCTCGAGGTCTTCAATACAGCCCGCGAGGAGTGGGAGGACCAGTTCGAGGCGGCCGGGCGCTCGCTCGTTTTCCTCGACGAAGCTGAGCGCCCGATCCTCGCTGACGCCGGGAAGCTCGGCCAGGTCCTGGCCACCCTCATCGAAAACTCGCTGCGCTACGGCGATGGGACGACGCGCGTGTGGGCGCACGCGGGCACATCCAAACGCGGAGTCATCATTGAAGTGAGCGATGAAGGCGAGGGCATCGATGAGAGCCTCGCCCCCGATATCTTTGAAAAAGGCGTCTCCGGGCATGGCTCGACCGGCATCGGCCTAGCCCTCGCCCACGACCTTGCTCAGGCGATGGGCGGGCGCCTCGAGCTGAAGACGAACAAGCCCCCCGTTTTCACGGTGTCGGTCGCGGCAATCCCCGCATCGCTGGACCCGGACCGCGTGATGCCCGAAGGGCCCCTCATGTCCATGGGACGCCGCTCGCGGCGCTTCTAGGGGCGCGGTAGATTGAAGGAGTGGAACACAAGATGCGTACACCTCCCACCGTTGCCGTCATCGGCGGCGGTCAGCTGGCACGGATGATGCAGGAGAGCGCGATCGCGCTCGGGATTAACCTGCGGGCTCTTGTCGAGGCGGAGGACGGCTCAACCGGACAGGTGACGGTTGATAAGGCCGTTGGGGCTCCCGCCGACCTGGACGTGGTTCGCGCGCTCATCGACGGCGCGGACGTCCTGACCTTCGAGCACGAGCACATTCCCGCAGCCACCATGGAGGAGGCCGCACGCCTCGTCTCCGTTCAGCCCCCGGCCAGCGCGCTCCTGTATGCGCAAGACAAGCTCGCCATGCGTGAGCGCCTGACCGAGATGGGGATCCCGTGCCCCGCGTGGGCACGCGTCGAGGATGAGGCGCAGCTGACAGAATTTGGCTCCACGATCGGCTGGCCCCTCATCGTGAAGACGCCGCGCGGCGGCTACGACGGGCACGGCGTGGCCATCGCCCACAGTCCTGCGGACGTGGCCTCGTGGTGGGGCAATGGTCCCCTCTTGGCCGAAGCCCTGGTTCCCTTCACCGGAGAGATCGCTGCTCTGCTGGCACGCACCCCGTCGGGTGACATCGCCTCGTGGCCCGTCGCTTCCACCGTGCAAGTGGACGGCGTGTGCGCCGAGGTGAGCGCCCCCGCCGTGGGAATCCGACCTGAGACGGCTGCTGAGGCCCGTCGCATCGGCGAACGTATTGCGTCCGAGCTGGGCGTCACCGGCGTCCTCGCCGTCGAAATGTTCGTCGTCGGAGAGGGCGCAGACGAGCACGTCCTCGTCAACGAACTCGCCATGCGTCCGCATAATACGGGGCACTGGACCATCGACGGAGCCGTCACCAGCCAGTTCGAGCAGCACCTGCGCGCCATCCTCGACCTGCCGCTCGGTTCTACCGACCTGCGCGCACCGGATACCTACTCCGTCATGGTAAATCTCCTCGGTTCCTCCCACGACCAGCCAGCGCGATCCCTCGCCGCAGCCTTCAGGGCAGGGGGCGGAGATGCGAAAATCCACCTGTACGGCAAGGACGTGCGCCCCGGCCGCAAGCTCGGGCACGTCACCGTCGTCGATCCGGAGCCCGCCCTCGCTCTCGAGCGCGCTCGGGCTGCCGTGAGCGTGCTACGCGGCGACGCGCCCACCGACTGACCCCACAACCGTCGGCCGGGCGGCGAGAGCGCCCCGGCCTCGTTCCCTCCCGAAAGGACCGCCCATGACCACCGACCTCGACATTCAGCTGACCGCCACCGGCGAGAGCCCACTCGTCGGCGTCGTGATGGGGTCCGACTCTGACTGGCCTACCATGGAGCCCGCCGTTGCTGCTCTCGCAGAGTTCGGCATCGCCTGCGAGGTCGGTGTCGTCTCAGCCCACCGCATGCCCGAGGACATGGTTGCATACGGGCGGGCCGCCTCGGCGCGCGGTCTGCGCGTCATCATCGCCGGAGCCGGCGGTGCCGCCCACCTGCCCGGCATGCTCGCGGCCCTCACCGAGCTGCCCGTCGTCGGCGTGCCCGTGCCCCTCAAGCACCTCGACGGCGTGGACTCCCTGCACTCCATCGTCCAGATGCCCGCCGGCGTGCCCGTCGCGACCGTCTCCATCGCGGGTGCGTGCAACGCGGGCCTGCTCGCCGCCCGGATCCTCGGCGCGGGTGAGGGTGAGCGCGCCGAGGCCCTACGCGCGAAGATGCGTTCTTTCCAGAAGGACCTGCGCGACGTGGCCAGTGCGAAGGGCGCGGCCCTGGCGCAACGCGTCAGTCAGGCACGCTGAGCGCGGCGAACACAAGGACTGCGCAGGTAGCCCTGAGGGGGCGGCGCGTCGTATCCTGGAGCCATGAGTATTCTCGTTTGTGGCGGCGCCGGCTACATCGGCGCACATGTTGTCCGTCTCCTGCGTCAGCGCGGGGATCGCGTCATTGTCGTCGACGACCTGTCGAGTGGCAAGGCATCGCGCGTCGGTGACGCCAAGCTCGTGAAGCTTGACGTGACCCTGGACGAAGCCCGTTCGGCGCTATCTACCCTCATGGTGGACGAAGACGTGACGGCCGTCATTCACTTCTCCGCGCGCAAGCAGGTCGGCGAGTCCGTCGAACGCCCCGCCTGGTACTACCAGCAGAACATCGGCGGTATGGCCAACGTTCTCCTCGCAATGGAGGACGCCGGAGTCGACCAGATAATCTTCTCGTCCTCGGCCGCAGTGTACGGAACTCCCGAGATACCGGTGGTCACCGAGGACATGGCCGGTCACCCCATCAACCCCTACGGCGAGACGAAGCTGATCGGCGAATGGCTGATGGCCGACTGTGAGCGCGCCTGGGACTTGAAGTGGATCGGCCTGCGCTACTTCAACGTTGCGGGCGCCGGGTGGCCTGACTTGGCTGACGATGCCGTCATGAATCTGATTCCGATGGTGCTGGACCGTGTTGAGCGCGGCGAGAGCGCCAAGATCTTCGGCACTGACTACGACACCCCCGACGGCACCTGTATCCGCGACTACATCCACGTCCTCGATCTGGCGGAGGCGCACATCGCGGCCCTCGACGTGCTGGCCGAGGGGCGTCAGCCCGACCATCACACCTACAACGTGGGGACCGGCCTGGGCACCTCCGTCCGAGAGATCGTCGACGGCCTGCGCCGCGTTATCGGCTGGAACTTCCCCGTTGAGGAGCTGGACCGACGCGCCGGCGACCCACCCAAGCTGATCGGTGATCCGCTGTCGATTGGTGTCGACCTCGGTTGGAAGGCCAACAACGGGGTCGAGGAGATCCTCACCTCCGCCTGGGAAGGCTGGCAGGCGGGTCCTCGCCCGATCACCGTCCCCGGCGCCTGAGCGCGTTGTTGCATGGACAAAACCCCGGCCTCGTTCCTTCACAGGGGAACAAGGCGGGGGTTTCTGTCACCTATTGGAGGACTGTGTGTCGGCTTAGAACCCGTCGACCTGGTTGAGGTCCGACGTCGTCAGTGCGCCGGCACGCAGCTTGGCGAAGAAGTCGTCGGCGGTCGTGTCGCGCAGCAAAACAGCGGATGCTCCCGCGTTCGTTGTGAAGTTCAATGACTCGATCGGCGGGACGCCCATCATCTGATTCGACGAGGCGGAGCGCAGCGCCCACACGAGCGACGCCACCGTGACGACGGAGGAGTCTTCGTCAACCGTGAAAGACTTGGAGCCCGCGCGCTCCACACGCAGGGTCTTCGCGGGATTAATGAGGGTTGAGGGCGAGGCCGCCGAGGAAATGACCTTCGAAATCACCTGGCGCTGACGTTTCGTGCGGCCGATATCGCCCTCGGGGTCCTGGTAGCGCATACGCGAGAACTGCAGGGCTGTCGTGCCGTCCACCGTGTGGCAACCCGCGGTCCACGTGAGGCCGGAATACTGGTCGTTGGCGTCGTTGTCGTAGCACAGCTCGACCCCGCCGACGGCATCCACCATGTCGGGCACCGCACCCATGCCGATCTGAACAAAGTGATCGACAGTCAGGCCCGTCAGCTTTTCGACGGTCTCGACGAGCAGCTGCGGCCCGCCATAAGCGTAGGAGGCGTTGATCTTGTCCCAGCCGACGCCCGGGATCTCCGCGTAAGTGTCGCGCGGAATCGAGAGCGCGACCGTCTGTCCGTTCGGGGCAACGTTGACGAGCATGATCGAGTCAGCACGCTCGGATTCGTCGAAACCATCCTTCACGGCGCCGTCGGCGCGCGAGTCCGAGCCAGCCAGCAGGTAGGTCGTACCCGGCGTATCGGCGGCGCCCGACAGCGCGCTCACGCGACCCATGTTCGTGTTGGCGTCCCACATGAGGAAGCCGCCCCACGCCAGGATGATGACCAGGAAGAGGCACAGGGTCTTCAGGATGGGGTGACGGCGCTTGCGTCGCCTCGGCTTCGCAGCCGGGACCGAGGGGCCCGCGGGGACAGCGGTCGGCGCGGGGGCGGCCGCGGGCAGGCCCTGGGCGCGATTGATCGTTACCTGACGAGGTCCATTCCCGGAGGGCGCGTAGGTGTTCGAACCCGAGGAACGGCCAGAACCCGGCGCGTAAGACGGGGGATTGGAGGCCGACGCCGGCTGGAACGACGGCGGCTGCTGGGTGGGGGTGCGGCGCGGGAAAATCGACTGAGAGTCGCGCTGCGGCTGGTCCAGCGTGCGCGGCATCAGGGGACGCGAGGCGTCGGCCTCGTCCTCCGAAATCCTCCACATCTGCGGCGCCAGGGCCTCGGGTGGGGGAGTGGGAGCGCTGCCGCGCACCTCTTCACCGACGACGTGGGCGTCATCGGATGCGGGACGGCGTCGTTTCGGATCCGGTGTAAACGAGGGGGGAGTGCTCATTGGTCCTTCGGCGGGCAGGTGACGGCTGTCTGCTTGGCAGCCTCCTCGTTCGCCGCATTATTCGCGACGGAGGCGGACTGCTCGGTGTTATCCGTGGTGGTCTCCTCCGAGCCGGGATCGGTCGTGGGAGCCTGCGTCGGATCGGGCGCCGACGGTGCCGTTGTCGCGGTCGGATCGGGCACCACCAGCTGCGCGCCGTTGCCATCCGTATAGGTCGTGCCCACGGGCAGAGCCTGATCATTCATCAACGCGGTCCACACGTTGCGAGCCATCGGCTCGGAGGGGATACGGCGATTCGGATCCCAGGACGGCTCCTCAACCGGCATGGTGATGAACTGGATGTTGGTGCGATCCACCTTTTGCAGCACGTTGATGAGCAGGGATGCGTCCGAGCTGGCGTTACCCAGGTTATCGGAGACGTTCACGGCGGAAATCGCGGCCTGCAGGAAGTTAATGAGCGCGCCGGGATCGGTCACGTAGTTTTTCTCCTGCAGTTCGCGCAGCATCGCGGAAATCAGCTGCTGCTGGCGGCCGATGCGCGAAATGTCGGAACCGTCGCCCTGCCCCTTGCGCGAGCGCATGTAGGCCAGCGAGTGAGTGCCCGACAGCTTCCAACAGCCCGCGTCGATGAAGAGCTGGGCGGACTCATCTTCGATGCGCTCGGGGATGTTAAACCAGACGCCGCCGAGCGCATCGATCATGTTAATAAATCCCGCGAAATCAACGACCATGAAGGCGTCGATGGACATACCGGAGAGCTTTTCAACGGTCGACTTCACGCAGGCGATGCCGGGAGCGATGTCCTCCTGATCATCCCCGCCGTTCGAACCGTAGACCATCGCGTTGTTAAACATGTCGTCGCTGGTCGGCTCGCTGGTGGTGCCGTCACGGTGCTTGCACGCGGGGATGTCAACCAGTGTGTCACGGGGGATGGACACGATCTGCACGCGGGAGCGGTCTGCGCTGACGTGAATCACCATCGTCGAGTCGTTGCGCAGGCCGGGGACGTCATCTGCGTCGCCCGCACCCAGCTCGCCGCTGGCGCCGTTGCGCGAGTCGGTTCCGACCACAAGGATGTTGACGGCACGCCCCTCGAAGGAATCGGGGGTCGCCTTGCTCTGCTCATCAACCGAGTATGCGTCGATGTCGACGACGCGGTTGGCGAACTGGCTACTCAAACTGGCGTACACGAAACCCGCCGATGACACCACGAAGAGCACGCCGGCCAGGAGCACGGCGAGCGCGCCGCGCAGGAGGCCGAAGCGTCCGTAGTTGACGGCCGAGTGCTGGATCGGTCGCAGATTCACGTTACTCATCGTTTGTAACCATATCGTTATCTGGCGGGTTTGTCGGGAAATAAGGGCCGTTAGCGGCGCGTTCCACTTCCGGGCCATCAGCGTCAGCAGGAGGGGAGACGGCGTTTTCAGGGGTTGTGTCCTCGGGCGCAAGGACGTGTGCGAGGGCGAGCGAGCGAGCCAGGGCGGCCATGCGCGCTTCGGCTCGTGCCTCGCGCCGATAGCCGGTCACCATCTGCGCAATCAATGCGATGACGAGCCCGTAGACGATCAGGTTGACGCCACGCTCCACGCCGATGGCGCGGGCGACCGTGTTGGCCAGCGACGGCACGAGGATCGCCACGATGGCCGCCGCCACAAGGATGCCGATGCCGATGCGGCGCAGAGCCAGGGACGAGGCCGAGGATACCGGGCGCACGAGCCACCACGCGGTGAGTGCGAGGGCGAGGAGTAGGAGGACACGGATAGCGATGTAGGCGCTCATCGTCCCCCCAACGCCAGGTCGACGGCGATATTGACTGAGTTGAGCAGGGGCTGGCCCTTCGCCCGTGAGTAGTCCGTGTAGGAGATCGTCACGGGGTGTTCCGCGCCGGGCAGGCCACAGGCCGCCAGCTGGGAGACGATCTGCGAGGCGTGGGCCATGCGTGAGTGGGTCAGGTGCACATGAGCGAGGGCATCGGCGCGTATCACGCGTAGCCCGTTATGTGTGTCCGTGAGAGCCATGCCGGTGCGCAGGCGGGCGATGAGGGCTCCGAGGCGCAGCATTGCGCGCTTGACGGAGCCGACCTGTGCATTCGCGCCGTCGCGGAAGCGAGATCCGAGGACGAAAGCGAGGTCCTCCTCGCGTGCCCGATCAACCATCGCCGCCGCATCCGCCGGATCGTGCTGGCCATCGGCATCGAAAGTGACGATGTAGCGGGCCCCACGCGCGAGCGCCGCCTCGAATCCGGTCTGCAGGGCAGCGCCCTGACCGAGGTTGAGAGGGTGGGTGGCCGTGTAGGCGCCGGCCGCGCGGGCCAGGGCCGCGGTGTTATCCTCTGACGCGTCATCGACGACGAGGACATACCGGAAAAGGGTGCGAACGCCCGCGACGACGCCCCCGATGACGGGCGCCTCGTTGAACGCGGGAATAACGACCCACGTGTCGGAGCGCATCTGCATTCGATTAGTGTCGCACATTGGGGTGGGCACGCGCCTATAGTGAGGGTATCTGTGAACGCACCCGCGCGTGCAGCAACAAGGAGAGGGAAGCACCGTGATCGAGCCCAGCGCCGACGTGGCGCCCAGTGCGATGGTGGCCCCCAGCGCCCGCGTGTGGCACCTCGCCCAGGTTCGAGAAGATGCATCCATCGGCGTAGAGACGATCGTCGGTCGGGGTGCATACATCGGCGAAGGTGTGCGCGTCGGGAATCGCTGCAAGATCCAGAACTACGCCCTCATCTACGAGCCCGCTTCCCTGGCTGACGGTGTGTTCGTCGGGCCCGCGGTCGTCTTCACGAACGACCACTGCCCCCGCGCGATCAACCCCGACGGGAGCCTCAAGAGCGCGAGCGACTGGGAACGCGTCGGCGTCACCGTCGAACGAGGCGCGGCCATCGGGGCTCGCGCCGTCTGCGTCGCCCCTGTGCGCATCGGCGCGTGGGCGTCGGTCGGCGCAGGCGCGGTCGTCACGTCAGACGTGGCCCCCTACGCCCTCGTCGTCGGCGTGCCCGCGCGCCGCGTCGGGTGGGTCGGCGAAGCCGGCGTGCCTCTCGTGGCCGCCGACGAGGAAGCGAAGAACGAGGCCGGGGACCGCATCTGGGTGTGCCCGGCCACGGGACGGCGCTACGTCGAGCGAAACGGCGCCCTGTTGCCCGAGGAGGCCCGCGCCTCGTCCCCGAGCGCACCCGCGACACCCGCCCAGACCCGTGAGGACCAGCCATGACGCAGCCGTTCATCCCGCCCGCTCGCCCGCTGATCGGCGAGGAGGAGATCGACGCGGTCGCGGCCGTCATGCGCACGGGCATGATCGCCCAGGGCCCGCAGGTGGCAGCCTTCGAGGACGAGTTTGTGGCCGCCCTCGTGCCCGGAACCCGAGCCGTCGCGGTCAACTCGGGGACCTCCGCCCTGCACCTGGGACTGCTCGCCGCGGGGATCGGGCCGGGCGACGAGGTCATCGTCCCCTCCTTCACCTTCGCGGCCACGGCGAACTCGGTGGCCATCACGGGCGCGACCCCCGTCTTCGCCGACATTGACCCGCTCACCTTCACGCTCTCCCCGGCCGCCGTCGAAGCCTCGATCACGCCGCGCACGCGCGCCATCATGCCCGTCCACCTCTACGGCCACCCCGCACCCATGGACGCGCTCCAGTCGATCGCCGACGCGCATGGACTCATGATCTTTGAGGACGCCGCCCAGGCCCACGGCGCGAGCCTGCACGGGCGCGCGGTCGGCTCCTTCGGCACCTTCGCGGCCTTCTCCTTCTACCCGACGAAGAACATGACCAGCGGCGAGGGCGGCATGGTCACCTCCGCCGACCCCGGCATCATCCGAGGCGTGCGCCTCGCACGCAACCAGGGCATGGAGATGCGCTACGCCAACGAAATTGTGGGCCTCAATAACCGCATGACCGACATCCACGCGGCGATCGGGCGCGTTCAGCTCACCAAGGTCGGGGCCTGGACAGTCAAGCGCCAGGAGAATGCCGCGTTCCTGGACGTGCACCTGTGTGGCGTCGTCGTCCCTCACGTCGCTCCCGGCGCCACACACGTCTACCACCAGTACACGATTCGCGTGGGCGAGGACCGCGACGGCTTCGCCGATGCCCTGCGCGACGAATACGGCATCGGCTCGGGCGTCTACTACCCGATCCCGAACCACGAGCTGCCCTCCCTGACCCGCTTCGCCCCCGACGCGGAGCTGCCCGCCACCCTCGAGGCTGCCGCCCAGGTCCTCTCCCTGCCGATTTACCCCTCGCTGACTCCCGGCGAGCTGGAACGCATCGCGAGGGCCGTCAATGCGCTCGCGGAAGCGGGGGCCTGACATGGCTATTCGGCTGGGAATCCTTGGCATCGGCTCGATGGGCCGACACCACGTGCGCAACGCCCGCGCGACCGCCGGGGTGGACCTCGTCGCGCTCGCTGATCCGGGCGGCGACCGCTTCGGCGTTGCCGGTGACCTGCCCGTCCTGGGCGGCGTCGAAGAGTTGATCGAGGCCGGTATCGACGCCGCGATCGTCGCCGCTCCCACCGCCCACCACGAGGCCGCGGCCCTGGCACTGGCCGAGGCCGGGGTGCACGCCCTCGTCGAAAAGCCCCTCGCCACGAGCGTGGAGGCGGGTCGGCGCATCCGCGACGCCTTCACGGCCGCCGGCCTCGTGGGCGCCGTGGGATACGTTGAACGCTGCAATCCCGCGCTCATCGACATGCGTCGGCGCATCGCCCAGGGCCAGCTTGGTGAGATCGAGCAGATCGCGACGCGCCGCCAGTCGCCCTTCCCCGCGCGCATTAGCGACGTCGGCGTGGTCAAAGACCTGGCCACGCACGACGTGGACCTGGCCGCGTGGGTGGCTGGCGCCCCCTACGAGAGCATCTACGCGCGCACGTCCGCGCGCTCGGGGCGAGTGCACGAGGACATGATGGTCGCCTCGGGCGTGCTTGCCGGCGGCATCCTCGTCAACCACCTCGTCAACTGGCTGACCCCCTACAAGGACCGCACGACGATCGTGACGGGGGAGCGCGGCGCGCTCGTCGCCGACACAGCGATGGGGGACCTGACCTTCTATGAGAACGGCCACGCGCCCCTGCAGTGGGACGCTATCGCCGCCTTCCGCGGGGTCAGCGAGGGGCAGGTCGTACGCTACGCGCTCACCAAGCGCGAACCCCTCGCCCTCGAACACGAGCGCTTCCGCGACGCGATTCTCGGCGTGGGCGCCGAGCACGTCACGATGGACGAGGCCCTGGAGAACCTGCGCGTCGTCGAGGCCATCCTCTCTTCTGCATCGTCCGGGCGTTCCGTCGACCTGTAGGGCGTGTTATCGCGTCACGTCCGCGTAGATCGCGCGCAGCTGATCTGCAGAACCGCGCAGCGAGCGCTCCTTGTCGACCCACGCGCGGCACGCCGCCCCGCGATCCGCGCGTTCGTCCTCCGACCACGCCAAGGCCTTGTCGATGGAACGGGCGAGAGCGTCCGGCGAGCGTTCCTGTGTGAGCAGCGAGGCCCCGGGCGCGATCATCTCCGGCGTCCCACCCGTGGAATAGGCGATGACGGGAACGCCGCACGCCTGCGCCTCGAGCAGGACGAGGCCGGCGGCCTCCTGCCGTCCCTGCGTTGGTTTCGTGGGCAGGACGAGGACGTGGGCGCGGCGCATCCAGTCGCGCACGCCCTCGCGATCTAGCCGACCCGTGAACGTCACGTGGGCGGGAGCGTGTGTGCGCAGGCCCTCCGCCAGCGGTCCCTCGCCGACGAGGACGAAGCGATGCGGGCGGCGCCCCACGAGGTCGGCGGACGCCCGGGCCAGGTCGCCTGCCCCCTTGAGGTGGCTCAGCGCGCCCACAAACAGGACGATGGGTTCCTCGCGCAAATACGTGGACTTAGGGGTGGACGGTGCCCAGAAGTCGGTGTCCACGCCCTGATAGTGCACGCTCAGGCGATCCGGATCTGCTCCCGCGCCTAACGCGACGTCTGCCAGGTACCGGGAGACAGCCAGCAGTCGGCTCGCACCGTCGAAGGCTGCCGTGCGGTTGCGTGCGTTCCACGCGGCACCCGCGCCGCGCCCGAGCCTCGGGTAGGCGTCCCCACCGTGCAGCGTCACCACGAGGGGCACGCCCGTCTCCCGAGCGGCGCCCACGGCCGGCAGAGACCATGTCGCCTGGTGCTGGTGAATAACGGCCGGATCCCACGCGCTGATTGCGCGGCGCATCCGTCCCAGGCCTCGCACCTGCGCGGCCACGCGAAGCGGGAGAGGGCCACCGAGTGCGCGCGGTGCGGCCTCGTCAATGGGAATCGTGACGGCCGGATCGGTGATGCGCGCCGCGAGCGTGAAAACCCGCCAATCGAGCTGGGGCATCGCCAGGGCGTGCGAGAGCGCGAAGTAGGTCGGGGGAACCAGCAGGGTTCCCTTCGTCAGAGCGACCCTCACGAGTTCCACCCGAGTGTGGGCGCGGAGCGGGGAGCGGGCATACCACCATCCTAGGGGCAAGCCGCACGCCCCAGGTGATTAAATGAGTCCATGACGAACGCACCTGCCCGCCCCGCCCGCTCGGGCGTCCTCGCGCAGGTGCTCACCCTCCTTGGCGGCACCCTCCTCGCCCAGGCCATCGCCTTCGTCGCCCAGATCGGCATCGCCCGCCTCTACACAGACACGGACCTGGGGTATCTGGGAATCTTTACCTCCGCCGCCACGCTCGGTGCCGCCGTCGCGGGCGCCCGCTTCGATCTCAGTATCGTCCTGCCCGCCCCCGGGGACGAGGCCTCGGCCCGGTCCCTGGCTCGCCTGGCCTCGCGCTGCGTGCTCATCGCCTCCGCACTGGCCACCCTTATCGCGGCCGCTGCCTGGCCGTGGGTGAGCGCGCGCTACGGGGCCGCGCTCGCGGGCTGGATGCTCGCCGTCGGCGTGTCCGTCATGTTCCTGGCGCAGGGGCAAGTGTGCTCCTACTGGCTGACCCGCCACCGGCGATTCCCGGCGATTGCGCGTTCCTCCGTGGTGCGTGCCCTCGGGATCGCGGCGGCGCAGCTGGTGTGCGGTTTCCTGGCTGGCGGTGGCCTGGGCGCGGCGATTGGGGCGATGATCGCGGGCCAGGGCCTCGCCGTCGCCTACCTGTCGTGGCGCGCCCGCGACGCCCGCGAGTGTCAGGACACCGATCCGACCCTGCGCGAGGTGGCCTCGCGCTACCGCAAGATGGCCCTCGTGGGAGTTCCCAACGTCGTCGTCGATGCGGCGCGCACGAGCACGATCCCCCTGCTGATTGCCACGTATTCCGTGGCCTCGCTCGGCCAATTCAACATGGCGTGGCTGGCCCTGCAGGCCCCGGTTGCCCTCATCGCGGGGGCGCTGTCGCAGGTGTACCTGCCGCGACTGTCGGACACCCCTCCCGGTGAGATGACCCGAGTCGTCGTGCGCGTGGGCGTCATCGCCCTGGCATGCTCGATCCCCGTGTTCGCCCTGCTCGCGTGGGTCAGCCCGGCACTCTTCCCCCTCGTGTTCGGGACGCGCTGGGAGGCGGCCGGATACTTTGCGCGCTCCCTGGCCCCCTGGCTGGCCCTGACGGTCGCGACCTCGCCGCTGTCGAATGTCTTCGTTGCGACCTACCACCAGCGGCGCATGCTGGCCTTTGCGTGCGTGTACTGCGCGGCACCGCTGATCTGGCTCGCGTGCAGCCCCTACGGAGTGGAGACCACGGTTGCCGTGCTGGGCGTCCTCATGGCCGCGCTGCTGGCGTGCATGCTGGCGATGGCGTTCCTGACGGTGCGCGCCTACGACCGTGGGGATGGGGAGCGTCCTCAGGTCTCGTGGCCCCCCCTGAAACGGGCGCTTGAGCGGCGTGCTCGCGCGGCGAGGGCCCGCTCGTAGGACTGCCGCAGGCGCGCCGCGCCCTCCTCCCACGTGGGAATCGTGGGAGCCGTGAAGGCCTCGATGTCCTCTCGCGTGATGGATTCCAGGGCCCCGATGAGGTCGCGCTCCGGGTCCTCCAACACCCACGTGCCGGCCTGATCGCCCAGGTAACGGCGGGCCTCGGACAGGGGAGAACACAGTGCTGGCACCTCGGCCGCGAAGGCCTCCATCATCTTGTTGGGCGTGGACAAGCGGTGCGAGAGGCACCCGGACTCGATGAGGCACAGCGCCACGTCAGCCCCGCGCGTCATGGCCAGGACCTGATCCGGCTCCACGGGCGGCAGGCGGTGGATGTTCGGGTGAGCTGCGGCGGCCCGCTCGACCTCGGGCAGCAGGGCGCCGGAGCCGACGAAGGCCACGTGCGCGCTTGTCACCTGCTCAAACGCCCGCAGAATCAAGGGGATATTGCGCCCAGGCGCCAGGTAGCCCGAATGCAGGTACAGGAGCGCGCCCTCCGGGATCCCCAGCTGCGTGCGCAGGTCGATGACCCCGTCCGCGCCCGTCGGGGCGTTCGTCACCACGACCGGATCCACGCCTGGGTAGGCGCTGCGGTACCACTGGGCGATCGACTCGTTGACCACGGACACCACGTCCGCGCGGAGTATGTAGCGGCGCTCGATCACGCGCTGGAGGCGCTGGCGCAGGCCCACCGACCCCACCGTCTCCGTCTCCAACTCGTGCGCGTTGTAGGCGAACACCGCGCCGGTGTGCCGCGCCAACGCGTGCGCGAGCGGCAGCAGGAACAGGTTCTGCGCGGAGACGGCCGCGATGCGCTGCTTCGCGAATCGCCGGTACACGCGCGCCCCCCACGCCACGACGACCCGCACCCCGCCCAGGCGCGCACCCAGGGATGCGCCCCGGATCCGGGTGAGGCGCACGGTGGGGGCCACGGCCTCGTCTGTGGGCAGGTCGCCCTGGTCGATGCCGACGACCCGCGTCTGCGAAAACAGAGGGGACAGCGAACGCGCGATCTTCACCAGCCGACCGGGCGAGGCCAGGTTCGACGGGTAGAGCAGAAGGTTGAGCGCGCGATCCACGCCCCCATTGTAGGTGGGGCGGGGCACTACACTGGAGGGGAACAACGAGGCCGGAGACGGAAAGGGGGTCCCATGCGCATCGCGGTCGTCGGCATGGGCAAGATTGGTCTGCCGCTGGCGGTGCACTACGCGCGCGGCGGGCACACCGTCGTTGGCGTGGACGTGAACCCTCGCATGGTCGCACTCATCAACGGGGGAGAAGAACCCTTCCCGGGCGAGGCACACCTCGCCGAGTACCTGCCCCCGCTTATCTCCTCCGGCGCCCTGCGGGCCACGACCGAGTACGCTGACGCGATCCCCGGGGCCGACGCCGTCGTCATGGTCGTGCCCCTCGTCGTCGACGATGAGAGCCGTCCCGACTTTACGATCATGGACGCTGCGACCCGCTCCATGGCTGAGCACCTGACAGGCGGCACCCTCGTCTCCTACGAGACGACCCTGCCCGTGGGCACGACGCGCGGACGCTACAAGCCCCTCATCGAGGAGGTCTCCGGCCTGCTCGAGGGCCGCGACTTCGACGTCGTCTTTTCGCCCGAGCGCGTCCTTACCGGACGGGTTTTCGCCGACCTGGCGCGCTACCCGAAGCTCGTGGGTGGACTGAGCGAGGCCGGCGAGGCGCGCGGCGTTCGCTTTTACGAGGCCGTCCTCTCCTTCGACGAGCGCGACGACCTGCCGCGCCCCAACGGCGTGTGGCCCATGGGCGGGGCCGAGGCCGCCGAGATGGCCAAGCTCGCCGAGACCACCTACCGGGACGTCAACATCGGCCTGGCGAACCAATTCGCGCGTTACGCGGATGCGGCCTGCATCGACGTCGCGCGCGTCATTGAGGCCTGCAACTCCCAGCCCTACTCCCACATCCACCGGCCCGGCATCGCGGTCGGCGGCCACTGCATCCCCGTCTACCCGCGCCTGTATTTGGCCGGCGATCCGGACGCGACCGTCGTGTCCGCGGCCCGCGCCGCGAACGCCGCGATGCCCGCCTACGCGGTCTCGCGTGCCGCCGCTCTGCTGGGGTCCCTGGACGGCCTGCGCGTCGTGGTCCTGGGCGCCGCCTACCGCGGCGGTGTCAAGGAAACCGCGTTCTCCGGCGTATTCGGCGTCACCTGCGCGCTGCGCGAGGCAGGGGCGCGGGCGAGCGTCCACGATCCGCTCTACTCCGACGAGGAGCTGGCGTCCTTCGGGTGGGACGCCTACCACCTCGGCGAGGAGGTGGACGCGGCCATCATCCAGGCGGACCACGAGTGTTACCGGGACCTGACTCCCTCCGACTTGCCCGGCGTTCGACTGCTCGTCGACGGGCGCGCAATCACGAGCCCCCAGGCGTGGGTCGGCACCCCGCGCGTCACCATCGGCGGGGGAGCCAATCCTGCATGCTAGTGACCCTCGCGACCCGCACTTTCACGCCCGAGCCGACGGCTGCCGCCTTGCGCCTCGGGGCACTTGTCCGCGCGCTCGCCGCAGGAGGCGACAGGGTCCAGGTCCTCACATCGCGCCTAGCTCCTTCCGTCGCCCGCGACGCCCGACAGTTCGCAGACGGCGGCGTCGAGTCGGGGGAGGGGCGCGGGCTCGTCAGCGTGCGACGCGCCCCCGTGCTGCGCGATCGGACGGGGGCCGTGCGTGGCTATGTTTCCTACCTGTCTTTCGACCTACCCCTCGTCGCGCGCCTCGTGGTCGGCCCGCGCCCGGACGTCGTCGTCTCCGAACCCCCGCCGACGACCGGTGCCGCCGTGCGCATCGCGTGCGCAGCGCGCCGCGTCCCCTACGTCTACTACTGCGCCGACATCGTCTCGGACGCTGCCGCGCTCGCGGGCGTGCCCGGGCTCGTCGTGCGCGCGGTCGCGGGGCTGGAATCCTTCGCGCTGCGTGGCGCTCGCCGCGTCATCGCCGTGTCCGACGGGGTCGCGCGCCGCGCCCATGACCTGGGGGCGCGCGATGTCGCGGTCGTCCCCAACGGCGTGCGCGTGCCGGAAGGCGTGGCCACCGGCACCCCCGAGGGATTCCCCGCCTGCGATGGTCCCGTCTTCGTCTACGCGGGCACGGTCGCCCAGTGGCTGGCCCCCGAGGTCTTCGTCGACGCCTTCGAGCGCGTACGAGCGCGGCTCGGGGATGCGCGCCTGATGTTCGTGGGGCAGGGGAGTGGATGGAATGCCCTCGCGGAGCGCTCACGAGGCGTGGCCGGCGTCGAGATGATCCCCGCCGTCAGCGCTGAGGAGGCCGACCGGTGGATGGCGCGAGCCACCGCCACGCTCGCCTCGCTGTGCCCGGGCGGGTACGACTACGCCTACCCGACGAAGATTCTCGCCTCCCTCGCGCAGGGCACTCCCGTCATTTACGCGGGGCCCGGTCAGGCTGCCCGCGACGTCGCGGAAGGTGGGCTCGGGGTGGCGTGCGGCCTCGACGCCGATGAGATCGCCGAGGCCATGGTAGCCATCGCGTCGGGCAACGCTCCCTGGGTGGGGCCGACGCGGGCGCGCGCCTGGGTGCGTGAGCATCGCTCGATCGAGACGTCCTCGAGGGCGGCTGCTGCGGCGGTGTGTTCCGCAGTCTAAGGGGGCGTTCCGGGGTGGATCGTTAGTGGTCTGAGGAGGGGCGTTCCACGTTCAGCGGCGGTCCGTTTCTGCGCTCTGAGGGGGTGCGTTGCGGCTGTGCGCGCGGCCGCCTTCCCGTTCCCGAGAGCGGATCCCGGCCCAGGCCTCGTCTCACCATTCGCAAAACAATCCCATTAGTTCATAGCGGTTGATTCGTGTAACTATTTTCATGTTTACAGTTACAACATAAGTAACTAAAATCTCGGTTGTCACGCTAACAACTTGAAGGATGACTATGCGCTCCCCGTGGAGGAAACTCGCAGCCGGCCTCACCCTGGCGCTCGGCGCCGCCGTCGCGGCACTGGTGCCGCCCGCCCAGGCGGCAACCGGAATCATCATCGCCATCGACCCCGGGCACGGGGGGTCCGACTCTGGCGCGGTCGCCAACGGCCTGCGCGAGAAGGACCTGACCCTCGAGGTGTCCCTGGCCCTCAAGGAGGAACTTGAGTCCTACGACGGCGTCACCGTCGTCATGACCCGATCAACCGACGTCAGGCCCTCCGAAAACCTCAGCGAGGACCTGTCCAGCCGCGTCCAGACGGCCGCTGCGGCCCGCGCCGACGCGCTCGTCTCCATCCACTTCAACTCGGGTTCGCCCCTCGCGCGCGGCGCGGAGGTCTGGTACGGAAACTCCTCCTCGTACAACTACGCCACTCACACGAAGGGGCGCCAGCTCTCCAGTAACATCCAGGACAAGCTCACCGATCTTGGCCTCGCGGACCGAGGCATCAAAACCCGCGACAACCCGTACTACAACTACCCGGACGGCTCCACGGGCGACTACTACGCGATCATCCGACAGGCCCGCGAGGAGAACATGCCCGGCATCATCGTTGAGCACGCCTTCCTGACCTCCTCCTCGGATGCGCAGCTGCTACGCGACCCCGCCTTCGTGCGTTCCCTCGGCGTCGCCGACGCGACCGGCATCGCCCAGACCTACGGGCTGAGCAAGGGGACGTGGGAGCGGTCGGGCGACACCTGGCGCTTCGTGCGCGACGGCCAGGCCAAGACCGGCTGGTTCAGCGCGGGCGGCCGCTGGTACTGGGCGGGTTCCGATGGGCGCACGATCCGCGGATGGTCCACCATCAACGGGCGCCGCTACTTCTTTGACGACTCCACCGCGATGGTGACGGGCTGGAAGAAGGACGGCGAGAGCTGGTACTACCTGCGCCGTGACGGCGACATGGCCACCGGCTGGGTCAAGGACGGCGGTGCCTGGTATCACATGGCGGGCTCCGGCGCGATGAACACCGGCTGGCTGTTCGATGGTGGCACCTGGTACTACCTCGATTCCGATGGTGCGATGGTCACGGGCTGGGTCAAGGTCGGCGGTGCCTGGTATCACATGGCGGGCTCCGGCGCGATGAACACCGGCTGGCTGTTCGATGGTGGCACCTGGTACTACCTCGATTCCGATGGTGCGATGGTCACGGGCTGGGTCAAGGTCGGCGGTGCCTGGTATCACATGGCGGGCTCCGGCGCGATGAACACCGGCTGGCTGCTCGATGGCGGCACCTGGTACTGGCTCGATCCCTCCTCGGGTGCGATGGTCACGGGCTGGGTCAAGGTCGGTGGCACCTGGTATCACATGGCGGGCTCCGGCGCGATGAACACGGGCTGGCTGCTCGATGGCGGCACCTGGTACTGGCTCGATCCCTCCTCGGGTGCGATGGTCACGGGCACGCATGACGTTGATGGACGCACCTCCTCCTTCGCCTCATCGGGGGCGTGGCTGGGCTATGCGGATGGCAGCGGTGCTCCTGCGGCCTCTCGTTCGGCCGATCGTAGCGCCTCCGTGACGAACGCTGCGGGTCAGCGCCTCATCATGACTGCACCCACCGCCTCGCGCTCCGAGGTCATCGACGCGATGGAAGACGCCTGGGACCAGGCGGGCTACAGCTATCCGAGTGCGCTGGCCGGCGGCGGTGCGCCGACGATCCGTGATTTCGCGTCCATCGTTTACGACGAGGCCGTGGCCGAGGGTGTGTCCCCCGAGCTGGTCTTCGTCCAGGCCATGAAGGAAACGGGCTGGCTGCGATTTGGCGGTGACGTGAGCGTGAGTCAGTACAACTTCTCCGGCATCGGCGCGGTCGGCGGCGGCGCGAAGGGTGCCACATTCCCGGATGTGCGCACCGGCATTCGCGCCCAGGTCCAGCACCTGCGAGCCTACGCGGACAACTCGGTGACCACGGCCTCGCTCGCGAACACGGTCGTCGACCCGCGCTTCACCTACGTGCGCAAGGGTGCTGCCCCGGTGGTCGAATACCTTGGCATCCAGGAGAACCCGAACCGCACCGGATGGGCCGCGGCCAAGAACTACGGCTACGACCTGGTGTCCATGATGAAGGCGTACTTCTAAGAGTTCTTCCGTGACGAGGCCGGGGCCAGCTGCGCGATTCAGCGTGGCCGGCCCCGGCCCTTTATATCGCATGCAATTCCCATCAGGTCTGTTTTGCCGTATTGAGAAAACGTTGGAATACCAACGTTGCGATTTCAAAGCTTGAAAGAGTCATCGGGGAATTGCATGCGAAATTGGTGGGGATGCGTAGCGATGTTCCGCTGATGTTGCGCTCCGGTGCTTGAGGGTCCACAGCTGCCCTCGATCGTGTGTACGCGGATAGGTTATTAACCTATCCGCATGCTTCTAACCTATCCGTATCTTCGTAACCTATCCGCGTACTTAGCTTGCGGCCGAGCTCTTAGCCCCGTCCGCGAGTCTGACTGGGAGGCAGTACGTCAGGCTCGCATGCGCGCACACTGCCCGAAGTCAAACCGGCATACGCGAGGCCCCGGGCGCTGTCCAGAAGCGCCCGGGGCCTCGTCGCTACAAGGGTCAACCGCGCAGGGAAGCGACGTAGGAGTCGATGTGCTGCGAGGAATCCTCGGGAGTGAAGCCAGCGGCCTTGATCTTCGTCAGGTCCAGGACCGAGGACAGGGGGCGCGGAGCCACCTCTCGGCCCGCGAAGTACTCTTCCGTGGTCACGGGCGTGACGTCTTCCGGATCGCGGCCGCACAGCTCGAACACGCGCTTGGCGACCTGCGCCCAGCTCATGACCGGGCCCTCACCCGACAGGTTGTAGGTGCCAAATTCGGCGCCGGTGGTCAGCAGGTGAATGATGCCGCGCGCCAGGTCGGACGTGAAGGTCAGGCGACCCACCTGGTCGGACACGACCGATGGGGAGGTGCCCTGATCTGCCAGGGATGCCATGGTCTTCAGGAAGTTCTTGCCGTCTCCCACGACCCAGGAGGTGCGCACGATGTAGTGCCTGGGGGTCGAAGCCACCGCGGCGTCGCCGCCCGCCTTCGACTGGCCGTACGCGCCCAGGGGAGAGGGGGCCTCATCCTCAACGTGCACATCCTGAGTGCCATCAAAGACATACTCAGTCGAAATGTGGACCATCGTCACGCCGTGAGCCGTCGCCTCGCGCGCCAGGACGGCCGGGCCGGTCGAGTTCGCCTGCCAGGTTGCACGGCGTCCCTCGGGCGTCTCAGCGCCGTCCACGTTCGTCCACGCGGCGGCGTTGATGACCACGTCGATGTCGTTCCACGGCAGCGCGGCCACCTGCTCGGCGTCGGAAATCGACACCTCGGGCAGGTCCACGCCCGTGACCGTGAAGCCGGCCTCGGGCAGGGCGCGCATGAGCTCGCGGCCCAGCTGACCATTCGCACCCGTCACGAGCGCACGGCGACCCGCCGGGGCGGGAGCCGGGAAGGGGGTCACGTCCGCCATGCGCGGGTGAGCCTTATCCTTGTCCGACAGGATGGCGCGCTCAAGCGGAATCGGCCAATCCACGGCGGCCGTCTCGTCAGCCAGATTCAGGAAGGTATAGCGTGCGTCCGGCGACCAGTGGTCGTTCACCAGGTACGTATACGCCGTGTTCGGCTCTAGGGTCTGGTAGGAGTTACCCACGCCTTTAGGCACGAAGACCGCGACACCCGGATCAATGATCGTCGTGTAGACGGTGCCGAACGAAGGGCCTTCGCGCAGGTCCACCCATGCGCCGAACACGCGGCCCGTCGCGACCGACACGAACTTATCCCACGGCTCCGCGTGAATGCCGCGGGTTACCCCAACCTCGTCATTGAACGAGATGTTGTTCTGCACGGGGCCGAAATCTGGCAGACCCAGCGCGACCATCTTTTCGCGCTGCCAGTTCTCCTTGAACCAGCCTCGATTATCGCCGTGAACAGTCAGATCAATGCGCAAAAAGCCGGGGATCGGCGTGGTCGTAATCCCCAGGGGCTTAGCGGTGGGCGCCATGGTTCTTCCTTACGTGCGTGGATTGTGTGCGGACGTAACATTCCACGTAAATACTATCCGATCTACACCCTCTCGGCGGTGTGCGCCGCCCCATGGGCGCGCGCAGGGGCGAAGTTGTGGAAAAATACTCGGTGATAGGGATAATTGTCAACGACGCGCGACCCACTCGAGGGCGCGCCGGGAAGCGGAGGCAACATGAAAGGCATCATCCTGGCGGGCGGCTCGGGCACCCGTCTGAACCCGATCACGCTGGGGACATCGAAGCAGCTCGTCCCCGTCTACGACAAGCCGATGATCTACTACCCGCTGTCAACCCTGATGTTGGCGGGTATTTCCGAGGTGCTCGTCATCACCACGCCGCATGACGCACCCTCCTTCCATCGCCTGCTTGGCGATGGCAGCCAGCTCGGCGTCAACATCTCCTACGCGGTCCAGCACGAGCCCAACGGCCTTGCGCAGGCTTTCGTGCTCGGTGCCGATCACGTGGGTAATGACAGCGCTGCCCTGGTCCTGGGCGACAACATCTTCTACGGGCCCGGCATGGGCGCCCAGCTGCGTCGCCACGTCGACCCCGACGGCGGTGCGGTCTTTGCCTACCACGTGTCCAATCCGCGCGCGTACGGTGTCGTGGAATTCGACGAGGAGTTCAACGCTCTGTCCATCGAGGAGAAGCCTGAGAACCCCAAGTCGAACTACGCGGTGCCTGGCCTGTACTTCTACGACAACGACGTGGTCGAGATTGCCCGCAACCTCAAGCCGAGTGCGCGCGGCGAGTACGAGATTACCGACGTGAACCGCTCCTACCTCGAGGCAGGAAAGCTCAAGGTCGAGGTCCTCCCGCGCGGCACTGCGTGGCTGGACACGGGCACGTTCGACTCGCTCGCTGACGCCACGGCTTTCGTGCGTACGGTTGAGGCCCGCCAGGGCATGAAGATCGGTGCCCCCGAGGAGGTCGCGTGGCGCATGGGCTTTATTGACGACGAGGGGCTGCGCCAGCGTGCCGAACCCCTGGTGAAGTCCGGCTATGGTGCTTACCTGCTTGAGCTGCTTGAGCGCGAGGGGTACTGAGTGAGCCGTCCCAGTGCTCAATCCCGCCTGCTCATCGTTATCCCTGCGTGGAACGAGGAGGAGGTGCTCGGTGATGTCCTCGAGATGGTGATGGCTGAGAAGCCTTCTTTCGCGGACATTCTCGTGGTCTCCGACGGGTCGATGGATGCGACCGCCGATATCGCGCGCGCCGCGGGCGTCGCCGTCCTCGACCTGCCCCTCAATCTGGGTGTCGGTGGCGCCATGCGCGCCGGCTTCCAGTATGCCCAGCGCATGGGGTACGAGTACGCGTGTCAGCTCGACGCGGATGGCCAGCATGATCCGCGCGAGATTGACACCCTGATCGAGACGGCTTCGCGCGAGCATGCGGACGTCGTGATCGGTTCGCGTTTTGCGGGTAAGGGTGACTATCGTGCGCGGGGTCCTCGTAAGTGGGCAATGAATCTCTTCTCGTTGATCCTTTCGCGCGTGTGCAAGACTCGCCTCAGTGATACGACGAGTGGCTTCAAGCTCTACGGGCCTCGGGCGCTGGCCCTGTTTGCGCACAACTATCCGGCTGAGTATCTGGGTGACACGATTGGTGCGCTCGTCATTGCGGCGCGCTCGCACTTGGTCGTGCGTGAGGTCGGTGTGCAGATGCACCCGCGGGCCGGCGGGGAGCCCTCCCACAATCCGATCAAATCGGCGATCTTCCTGGTGCGCGCGACGATGGCCCTCGCGGTGTCTCTTTCGCGCCCCGGTGAGAAGGTCGCCCAGGCGCCGGAGGAGAACGCATGAGCCCCACCTATGTGCTTGGACTGGTGTTCGCGATCATCATCCTGGTGATGGTGTTCGTCAAGATGCGTAACTCGGGCCTGAAGGAGCGCTACGGTCTGTGGTGGTATTGCATCGCGTTCTTCACCGCGCTGCTCTCCATTTTCCCGCAGACGCTGAAGTGGACGGCGATGCAGCTGGGTGTCGTTGTTCCGCTGAACTTGGGCTATTTTGTGGCCGGCGTGGTGTTGCTGTTGCTGTCGCTGCGTCTTTCGGTGGATCTGTCGCGTTCGGATGAGGATCGTCGTCGCCTGACGGAGGAGGCTGCGATCTTGCGCCTTCAGATGGAGGATCTTCAGCGCCGCGTTGATGCTCTGGAGGCGTCACGTGAGGGGGATGATCAGTCCCGCTGAGGCGTGCACTGTCGCAACGATCAACGAGGCTGGGGCCCGTCAGGTGGAAACTTGGCGGGCCCCGGTTTGTGACGTCGGAGCGCCCCGGGCGGGTGGTCCGCGGGCGGCGCGGCGCGGTTAGCGCAGCAGCGTGCCGTCGGGGCCGAGGCTGAGGCGCTCGGTGGGGGCGGCGCGGTCGACTTCGCCTTGTGCGAGCTTGCGTCTGAGTGCGGAGGCGGGGCGCGAGACGGGGACGGTGGGTTCGCCGGAGGCGTCCTCGTCGGCTTCGTCCGCTGCGCTCGGCGTGGGTTCCGAGGCGTCGATCGGCGAGGCGGAGGGGGATTCGATGGGGGTCAGGGAGATGCGGGCTCCCATCGCGGATGCGTGCGAGGGCAGGAGGGGCTCGCCGTCGAGGTCCTTGGCGAGGTCGTCGAGCATGGCACGTGCCTCGTCGATGACGGAAGTGTCTTCGGCGTGCAGCCCGTGCACGAGCCAGCGGACGAGGGCGATCTCGCTCATGAGCTGGGCGCGTGTAAAGACGTGCAGGTCGGTGGCGCGGCGCTCGTGTCCGTAGGTTTCGCGGAAGCGTTCGAGGAATGCGTCGGATGCGGTGGCCTGGATCCACGCGATGTCGAGGGCGGGGTCGCCCACGTGCGCGCTGGTCCAGCCGCTGATGGCGAGGAGTGAGCCGCGTTTGATGGATAGGCAGTGTTCTTGGATGTCGCCGTGGACGGGGGCGGCGGGGAAGCGCCAGAGGGAGACGTCTTCGAGGGCGGCTTCCCAGCGGCTCCACAGGGCGGCGGGAATGGTGGCCTCGCGGGCGGCTTCGTCGAGGAGGGCGAGGTTACGGTCGCGGCATTCGATGGCCGTGTAGGTGGGTAGTCCGATCGCGGAGAATACGGTCTCGGGGAGGTTGTGGAGGGCTGCGAGGGCGCGTCCGAGAGAGGCGGGCAGGAGCGGGTCGGTGTCGAGGTCCTCGTCCGTGGGGGCGGCGCCGCCCGGATCGCGGTGGACGTAGACGCTTCCGCCATGTGCGAGCTTGGCCTGCCCGGCCAGTCGTGGCACGTCGAAGGGGATGTAGTCGTGGTCGTGTGCCTGCCCGAGTCGGTCGAGGATTCCGGAGGCTGCTTCGAGGGCGGGGCCTGAGACCTCTTCGTGGGGGCAGGTGACGATCCAGCGGTTGCCTGCGGCATCTTCGATGCCGGTCACGGTAGAGAGCTCGTCGCTGTAGGAGGGCGGGCGCAGGGCGGTGACGCGCATACCGGGGACGGCGGCGGTGGCCAGGGCTGCCAGTTCGAGGGGGCTCTTCGGGGAGGTCATTGACTTAACGTATCGCGTGTAAGGGCACGCGAGTGCTTCCCCGCGCGGAGTCGTGGGAGATTGGGCGGGTGTGGGTTTGCTCCTTTCTGAATAACTCTGTTATTTTCGACACATTGGCTTGGTCTGTAGCAAGGAGGCGCAGCGATGGAAGCCATCACGCGTTCTCTCGCGGCGCGTGTCCGAGAGGGATTGGCTGCGGGCGGCATTGACGCGGCTCGCGATCCTGCGGCGGTGCGCGCGCTCATCGAGCGTGCCATTGATCGGCACGTACCCGACCTGTTGCCCTCTGCCCGAGCGCAGATCGAAGCGGACCTCATGGACGACATCTGCGGCCTCGGCCCGCTCCAGGTGCTCATGGATGATCCGTCGGTGGAGGAAATATGGATCAACGCGGCCTCGCGCGTGTTCGTCGCGCGTGGTGGTGTGGCCGAGTTGACCAGCCTCATCCTCGCGGACGAGGATGTGCGGGCCCTCGTGGAGAGGATGCTGCACCACTCGGGACGCAGGCTCGACCTGTCGAGTCCCTTCGTGGACGCGATGCTCGCGGGCGGGGAGCGTCTCCATGTCGTCATTCCGCCGGTGACGGGTTCGTCGTGGAGCGTGAACATCCGCAAACACATCCAGCGGGCGCGCACCCTGGAGGATCTGGTTGCGGTCGAGATGGTCGCTCCGCCGATGCGCGACTTCCTCTCGGCCGCCGTCAGTTGCGGGCTGTCTGTGCTCGTTTCGGGAGGAACTCAGGCGGGCAAGACGACGCTGCTGCGCGCCCTGGCGGGGGAGCTTCCGCGTTCGCGCCGCGTTATCTCCTGCGAGGAAGTCTTCGAGCTGGGTCTGGCTAACTGGGACCACGTTGCGATGCAGACTCGTCCGGCGGGCGCGGAGGGTACGGGGGAGATTACCCTGCGTGATCTCGTGCGCGAGTCCCTGCGTATGCGCCCCGAATACCTGATCGTCGGCGAGGTGCGAGGCCCTGAGGCCCTCGATCTCCTCGTTGCCCTCAACGCCGGTGTTCCAGGTATGGCGACCGTGCATGCCAATTCGGCTCGTGAGGCCCTCGATAAACTCTCGATCCTGCCTCTCCTCGCGGGAGAAAACGTCACGACGGCGTTCGTCACTCCGACCTTGGCCTCGTCGATTGACCTCGTGTGTCACGTCGAGCGTGGAACCGATGGACACCGACACGTCGCCGAGATTCTTGCGGTTCCCGGGCGCGTTGAAGGTAATCGGATCGAAACTGCGTCGCTCTTTACGTACGACGGGATCCGCTGCGAACGCGGCAGCGGCGGACTGGACCTGCATGACCGCTTTGCTGCGGCCGGGTTCGACCTGGCGTCCCTGCTGGAGTGGGGGACGGCGTGATATCCATCGTGTGTGGGCTCGTGTTCGGGATTGGGATGGTTGTGGCCCTCTCCCCGTGGTTCCTACCCGCGCCCGTGTGGAGACCGTGGGGGCCGTGGAAGCGCGTGCGTGAGGACGTTGCGCGCGCACGCGTCCCGGGGCTGACGGCGGGGCGCCTGGTCATACTCAGCGGTGTGATCGGGGCGGTCGTCGCGGTGCTCGTCCTCGCTGTTACCGGTGCATGGCCGGTCGCCCTTATTGTGTCGCTTGGCGCGTCTTTCCTCCCCTACGCCTGGGTCGTCTCCCGGGTGCATGCCCACGCCAAGACCGTTCGTGCCGCATGGCCAGAGGTCATTGATGCGATGGTGTCCGGCGTGCGTGCGGGCACGTCGTTGCCCCAAGTGCTGTGTGACCTCGCGCAGGAGGGCCCCGTCCCCATCCGCTTTGCCTTCGAGGCCTTTTCCCGCGACTACAGCGCTCACGGGCGTTTTGCTCCCGCGCTTGATCGGATGAAAGAAGAAGTCGCAGATCCCGTTGCCGATCGCATTATTGAGGCGCTGCGTATTGCGCGCTCCGTCGGTGGCGCCGACCTGACGCGCCTCTTGCAGGACCTGGCCACGCTCCTGCGCGAGGATGCCCGTGTGCGTGGTGAACTCGAGGCCCGCCAGTCGTGGACGGTAGGGGCGGCTCGCCTCGGAATCGCTGCGCCGTGGGTCGTCCTCCTGCTCCTGTCCGGAGGAGGCGCCAGCGCGAGCGTCTGGAACTCCCCGGGAGGCATCGCCGTCCTGTGCTCGGGTGCCGGGATCTGCGTCATCGCCTACCTGGCGATGAAGGCAATGAGTCGGCTGAGCTCCGATCCGCGCAACCTGGGGGGTGGATCGTGAGTCCCTGGACCTTTCGCATCCTCGACGTGGCAGCCAGCGCGCTATTAGTGGGAGGTATTGCCCTCTGTGCGGCGGCCTGGTTCGCACGCCGACCCTCCTTCGCGGCCCGAGTGGCGCAGGGTCGCGTCAGTGAGGAGGCTCCTTCACCCGTGAGCGCGTGGGCTCGGCGTGTCAGCGCGGCTGCCCTCGAATCCCTGGGGTCGACCACGCAGTCCGTTGCACGCCGTCTCGCCCTGGCGGGAATGGCGCCGGAGGTCTCTGTCTTCAGGCTACGCCAGGCACTCGCAGGGATCGCCGGTTTCATCCTCGCCTGCCTCGCCCTCAGCGCGCGCCCAGCCTCTTCGCTGCGCGCCTCGCTCGTGCCCCTGTGTGCGTGCGCTCTCGTCGGCACGCTCCTGGGAGTTGCAGGTATGGACCGTTTCCTCACTGTGCGGGCCCGCGCCAGGCAGCGTGCGATCGACGTCGCCGTTCCCGACTGTGCGGAGCTGCTGGCGCTCGCGGTTGCGGCGGGGGAGTCGATTCCTGCCGCCATTGAGCGGGTTGCGGGGTGTGCGGGTGGGCCACTGGGGGTGGAACTGTCCCTCACCGCTGGTCATATCCGTAACGGTACGCCCTCCGTGCGTGCGCTCTCCGACCTCGTTGAGCGCACCGAATCGCCTGCTCTCACGCGCCTGAGCCGAACGCTCACGACCGCAATTGAGCGTGGTTCGCCCCTGGCCTCGGTCCTGCATGACCAGGCGCGCGACCAGCGAGAACGATCCCTCGCCGCCCTGATGGAGGAGGGAGGCAGGCGTGAGATCGCCATGCTGTTGCCCGTCGTCTTTCTCATCTTGCCCGTGACCGTCATGTTCGCCCTCTATCCGGGACTCATCGCCCTGGATTTCACACCATGAAGAAAGGAAAACAGTCATGAAGAAACTATTCCTGAGGAAAACTCCCCTCGGGGAGCGCGGTGACGTGCCCGGATGGGTGCTCATCACGCTGATGACGGCTGCCCTCGTTGTCCTTATTTGGGGAGTCGCCTCGGAGCGTCTCGTGGAGATCTTTAACCGTGCGATGGACTCGATTTCAGGAATCTGACGCGCATCCCGAGCGAGGCTCCGAGGTCGTGTCGACAGTCCTCGTCCAGGGTCTCGTTGTCCTCGTGATTCTCCTGCTCGTCCAGATTGCCTTCGCCTCGCACGTGCGCACGATGAGTGTGAGCGCTGCTTCTGAGGGTGCGCGCCGCGGTGGTCTCCTCGGCGGCGACGAAGACGAGGCGAGGGCTCGGACGGGAGAACTCCTCGATTCTCTCGTGGGTGCACCGAAGGATCGTGAGATCGACGTCGGGCGCGAGGATGACGGCGGAGTCGACGTGCTCGTTGTCACTGTTCGTACGCGCCTGCCCCTCATCGGAGGCTTTGGGACGCGGTGGCTCACCGTGCACGGTCGCGCTCTCATGGAGGGGCCGTGAACGAGAACGGGGACGCCAGCGTGGAATTCCTGGGCATCCTGGTCGTCCTCGTCATTCCAGTCCTCTACATTGTTCTCGCGGTTGGGCAGGTGAGTGCCGGTGCGATGGCGGTGGATGCGGGGGCGCGTGAGGCCGCGCGGATTCTCGCTGAGGACCCCACTCGCGAAGCCGACGCGTCCCATGCTGTTGCGCTCATCGTGGAGGACTTTGGGATCGATGCTCAGGCGGACGTGTCCCCGAATTGTGTTGGGTGCGAGGGCGATGGGGGCGTCGTTGACGTGCAGGTGTCTGTACGCGTCCCCCTGCCCTTCGTGCCCGCGTGGCTGGGAAGCGCCGGTGTGGGTGTGTCCTCGAGTGCGCGCGTGCCCGTCCGGGAGGTGGTGGCTCATGGGTGATGAGGGGCGCGTCGGCGTGCTGATGGGTGCAGGTTGCGCGTTCGTATGTCTGTTTCTTTTCGTGTCTCTCGCGCTGACCGAGGTCGCGATGCAGGATCGCAGGCTTGTGTCGTGCGCTGACGCCCTGGCGAGCGTTGGAGGCGGCAACGGTGCAAGCGGCGCATTCTTCGTGGAAGGAGACGCGCTCGAAGTAGACGAGGCCGGGGTGCGTTCTCGGGTCGAGGAGGGCCTTGCGGTGCTGTCGGACACCACGTGCAAGGTGGGCGATGGCGTGACCTTGAGTGGGGTGAGCATCAGCGATACCGAGGTGGAGGTCGCAGTGAGCGCACGGCCGACCGTGTCGTTGGTGCCTCCTGTTTTGCGTACGGCGGCGGTTCCCGAGCTGATGCGGACCTCGAGTGCGTGCCTTCGGGAGGCTCACAGGCAGTACTAAAGTGGCGTCCGCTACGGTCACATTGTGGGATGGCCTCAGAAGTGAGGGTAAACGAAACGTAAACTTTAAGCCATGAGCAGCTTTGATACATCTCGTCTTTCCCCCGCGCTGGCCTCCGTTTTCGAATCCGTTGAGCGCCGTGATCCCGCCCAGGCCGAGTTCCACCAGGCCGTCTACGAGGTCCTCCTGACCATCGCGCCCCTCGCCGAGCGCCACCCCGAATATGCCGACCTGGCCATCATCGACCGCATCGTCGAGCCCGAGCGCCAGCTCCAGTTCCGCGTTCCGTGGGCCGACGACAAGGGCAACATCCGCGTGAACCGCGGCTTCCGCGTCCAGTTCAACTCTGCGCTCGGCCCCTACAAGGGCGGCCTGCGTTTCCATCCCTCCGTGAACCTGTCCATCATCAAGTTCCTTGGTTTCGAGCAGATCTTCAAGAACGCCCTGACCGGCCTGCCCATGGGCGGCGGCAAGGGTGGCGCGGACTTCGACCCCAAGGGCAAGTCTGACGCCGAGGTCATGCGTTTTTGCCAGTCCTTCATGACTGAGCTCTCCCGACACATCGGGCCCGACACCGACGTGCCTGCGGGCGACATCGGCGTGGGCGGCCGCGAGATCGGCTACATGTTCGGCCAGTACAAGCGCCTCAAGAACCGCTTCGACGCGGGTGTCCTGACCGGCAAGGGCCTGACCTGGGGCGGTTCTTTTGCGCGTACCGAGGCCACCGGCTACGGCCTCGTCTACTTCGCCGCCGAGATGCTCGCCGCGAAGGGCACCAGCTTTGACGGCAAGCGTGTCGTGGTGTCCGGCTCGGGCAACGTGGCGATCTACGCGACCGAGAAGGCCCAGCAGCTGGGCGCGACCGTCGTCGCCGTCTCCGACTCCTCCGGTTACGTCGTGGACGAGGCGGGTATCGACGTCGCGCTGCTCAAGGACGTCAAGGAGGTGCGTCGTGGACGCGTCTCCGACTACGCGGCCGAGCGCCCCGGCGCCGTCTTCGTGGCCGACGGCTCCATCTGGAACGTTCCCTGTGACGTGGCCCTGCCCTGCGCGACCCAGAACGAGCTGCCCCTGTCCGGCGTTCAGAGCCTCATCAAAAACGGCGTCCAGCTGGTCGCCGAGGGTGCGAACATGCCCACCACCCCTGAGGCGATCGAAGCTCTGCAGGCGGCGGGCGTCGCCTATGCCCCCGGCAAGGCCTCCAACGCGGGTGGCGTGGCCACCTCCGGCCTCGAGATGCAGCAGAATTCGGGCCGCACCCAGTGGCCCTTCGAGGAGACCGACGCCAAGCTCCACCAGATCATGGTCGACATCCACGCGAACACCGTCGCCACCGCCGAGGAATACGGTGTGGCTGGCGACTATGTGGCCGGCGCGAACCTGGCGGGCTTCCGCAAGGTGGCCGACACGATGGTTGCGATGGGTCTCATCTGATCCGCTTCTTGTGGGCGCCCCGGCGTCTTATTGACGTCGGGGCGCCGTCGTATCTGCCGCTGGCGGGGGAGTAAGCCCTGCCACCACAGCGCCGTAGCGTTCCTCGTTGGCGGCCCGATCCGCTACCCTGGATGGGTGGCCATTGAATTTTCTGAAGAGATCCCGTCCCTGCGCACCACGATGGAGAACATCCTCGCGGTCGTGCAGCCGGACAAGCTGCGCGCGCAGATCGCCGAGCTGAATGAGAAGGCGGCCGCGCCCGACCTGTGGGACGACCCGAGCGCCGCCCAGGCTGTCACGAGCGCGCTCAGCCACCGCCAGAGCGAGCTTGACCGCGTCACGCAGATGAGTGAGCGCATCGACGACCTGGAGGCCATGGTGGACATGGCCGCCGAGGACCCGGACGAGAGCGCCGACATCCTGGCCGAAGCCGAAGCCGACCTGGAGAAGCTCCGCAAGGACCTGAGTGACCTGGAGATCCGCACGCTGCTGGACGGTGAGTACGACGAGCGCAACGCCGTCATCACGATCCGAAGCGGCGCGGGCGGCGTGGACGCCGCCGACTTCGCCGAGATCCTCCTGCGCATGTACCTGCGTTGGGCGGAGCGTCACGGCTACCCGACGAAGGTCATGGATACGTCCTACGCCGAAGAGGCCGGCTTGAAGTCGGCGACCTTCGAGGTCCAGGCCCCCTACGCCTACGGCACGCTGAGCGTCGAGGCCGGCACCCACCGCCTCGTGCGTATCAGCCCCTTCGATAACCAGGGTCGGCGCCAGACGTCCTTCGCCGCCGTCGAGGTCATCCCCCTGATTGAGACGACTGATCACATCGAGATTCCCGAGTCCGAGCTGAAGGTTGATGTCTTCCGTTCCTCGGGTCCCGGCGGCCAGTCCGTGAACACGACCGACTCGGCCGTGCGTATGACTCACATTCCCACGGGTATCGTCGTGTCCATGCAGGATGAGAAGTCGCAGATCCAGAACCGTGCGGCCGCTCTGCGCGTCCTACAGTCCCGCCTCCTCGTTTTGCGTCACGAGGAAGAGCAGGCGAAGAAGAAGGAGCTCGCCGGCGACGTCAAGGCGTCGTGGGGCGACCAGATGCGCTCCTACGTCCTGCAGCCGTATCAGATGGTCAAGGACCTGCGCACCGAGTACGAGTCGGGCAATCCCCAGTCTGTCTTCGATGGCGACATCGACGGCTTCATCAACGCTGGTATTCGCTGGCGCAAGAACGAGCAGAACGCCGCCCAGGACTGAGCCGCACGTCAACGCGTCACCCGGCCCTGGCCTCGTCAATCGATGCACGAGGCCGGGGCCAAGTGCGTGTCCAAGGCACCCGGGGTGGAGGGCTGAGTGACACACCGGCGGTTTTCCGCGTGTCGCAGCCGGGTCGTGACACGATCGTTACCTAATCTGACAGGGACTATTGACCCCGATCGGACGGTCCCATGATTCGTTTTGAAGATGTCACCATGGTGTACACGCCAGGTGCCCAGCCCGCGCTGGACCACGTCTCGCTGGAGGTGGAACGCGAAGAGTTCGTGTTCCTCGTCGGCAAGTCGGGTTCCGGCAAGTCCACGTTCCTGCAGCTCGTCATGCGCGAAATGAAGGCGACCAGCGGCAAGGTGTGGGTGCTCGGCAAGGATGTGTCCAAGCTGTCCACGTGGGCGGTCCCGAAGCTGCGCCGCCAGATCGGCACGGTCTTTCAGGACTTCCGACTGCTGCCCTCCAAGACCGTGTACGAGAACGTCGCGCTGGCCATGCAGGTCATCGGCAAGCCGCGTCACGCGATCGAGACGGCCGTCCCGGACGCTCTCGAGCTGGTGGGACTGTCCGGCAAGGAGTCGCGCCTGCCGCACGAGCTCTCCGGCGGCGAGGAGCAGCGCGTCGCCATCGCGCGCGCCATGGTGAATCGTCCTGAGCTGCTGCTCGCGGATGAGCCCACCGGCAACCTGGATCCGGAGACGTCGCTGGGCATCATGCGCCTCCTGGATCGAATCAACCGCACGGGCACGACCGTCGTCATGGCTACCCACGACGCGGACATCGTGAACCAGATGCGTAAGCGAGTCATCGAGCTTGAGGCCGGCGACGTCGTTCGTGATCAGAACCGCGGCGTCTACGGGGCCGGGAGGTAAGACCAGTGAAACTTCGTTTTATTCTGTCCGAGGTCGGCAAGGGCCTGTCACGTAACCGCGCGATGAGCGTCGCCGTCATCCTCGTGACCTTCGTGTCCCTCCTCTTCGTGGGCATCGCGGGCCTGACCCAGATGCAGGTGTCCAAGATGAAGTCGGAGTGGTACGACAAGATCGAGGT
>ERZ772960.509-NODE-509-length-35150-cov-3.200598_pt1 | contig 35150 bp, 39 predicted proteins | sample MGYA00580678_ERZ772960 | MGnify/ENA primary metagenome ERZ772960 (study PRJEB29015, sample SAMEA2737930) | human oral metagenome | biome: human oral; feature: human-associated habitat; material: dental | place: China | collected 2059 ... | reverse complement strand
TTGCAAAACTGGCAAGAATCGACGGATTCGAGCCGTTTGTTACAACGAGCGAAAAAGCTGCCGCATTGCCTGAATGCAATTTCTTCAAAAAACGCGGCAGCTGGGATACCGATGCATTGAAAGAGTTCTTCGCCAAGCGCGAAGCATAATTTCGGAGTTGCCGCCGGAAATCACGGCGGCAACCATGACAAATATTTTTTAGGGGGTAAAAAAATGAAATACTTTGTAAACTTTAGCAATTTGGATAGCGAGGGCTACAGCACAGGTACGGGCGGAATGATCGCCGCCGATTATGGTGAAACACAAAACGAGGATTTGGCTTTGACATTTGAATCAAGGGAAGAAGCTGAAAAGTGGTGCGAGAACGCCGAGAAATACGGCTGGAATGCTCACACCGTAGCATTCAACGTATGGAGCTACGACGAGTAATCGCCGAGCCGGTTATTAAAACTAACCCAAAAGGGGAGCCGCTTCAAACGGCTCTCTTTTTTTAAGGATAAAAATTATGGAAACGAAAAACACACATGGCGGGTATCGTCCGGGCGCGGGGCGGAAAAAAGGTAGCAAAAACTTAATTCAGAAAGAAAAAAGCACTGTATTTCAATTTAAATTATCTAAGGCACAACTTGCCGATTTAAAAAGGCGCGCTGCTGCGAAAGGCTTAAGAACTGCAACTTTCATAAAAAGCATTCTATTCCCGGAAGATTGATTTTTTTGAAAAAAAAAACAAAAAAAAACAACTTTTTTGATAAAAAAGGCTTGACTGTTTTATCAGACTGTGGTATATTATAACCATGAGGCAGCGAGAAAGCCTCACAAAGAAATCAAATCAAACTTATAGGAGTAAAAAAATGAAAAGATTGACAGTATGTTTCAGGTTCAACGGAAAGAGTTTTGCGACCAACAGCGGAAGCCACACGATGCCGGATGCGTTGCAGTCCAAAAGTTTTGCAAAACTGGCAAGAATCGACGGATTCGAGCCGTTTGTTACAACGAGCGAAAAGGCAGCCGCATTGCCTGAATGCAATTTCTTCAAAAAACGCGGCAGCTGGGAAACTGGAGCATTAGAAGCGTTCCTTAAAAGCGCAATTTAATTTGACAAAAGCCAGCAGATAATTTTCAGCTGGCTTTTTTTCACTCCAAACATTGATTTTTAATAAAATCAATGTTAGAATAAAGTCAAGTTGTAACTTTCTATAAGTTATGATTTGATTTCAAGCGGAGCGGACGCGAGTTCGCTCCTTTTTTTAATTCTGTTTTGGGTTTCTGCTCGGAGTAAGCGTTTCCAAAATATCATAAAAATCACGGACTAAGGCTTCTCTTTCCGCCTGTTCAAGTTCTTTGCGCAAAGCCGCCCTTTCAGTTTTCGGCATGGTCATCTTTCTTTGCACTCTTGCTTGCATTAGTTGTTCCTCGCATTTCCGTTAATGCAGCTTTCACCAAATCCGTTATATCAATTTTTACCGTGATATAATCATTCTTGTTTTTTTGCTTTCTTCTTCTTGATTTCAAGCTCTATCTCCTTTCAATTTCTGAGGCATTCTTATTGCGGCGCATCCTGCCAGACGACTTTTTTCGGAAATCCCTGCTGCTCCGGAATGTCCCGCAGGTGTTGCACGTACGCTAACGCCGACTTGTACCAGCTTTCGGAATCAGCAGTATTTATGCCGAGCGTACTCTGTTGCTCATATCGTTCTATGCGCCATTGGATTTCATTGATAAGCGTATCTCGCTTTTGCCTCGCTTCTTTTGCAAGGTCAGCATCGGACGGGGGCGGCGGGTCTTCAAGAGTCGGCTTTGCCCCCTTGTGGAACGTGATAACTTTTCCGCCCGCCTGAGCATCAATCAACGCCATGTGCTCGGCATCGGTCAATTCCACGTAAGTTTTTAAGCCTTCTTTTTCAAGATAAAAACCGTACTCTTTCCCGTCTTTTGTACCAGCGTAAATCATACACCCCCCCAGCCGAAGATGCTTTTCGGAAGTTCGTGAATCGGAATTCCGAGCGATTTTACGGTTTTGAGCTCATGCGCGACTCCTGCGCTGTCTTCCCAGCCGGGAATTAAAAAGACTTCATCGCAGACGCTTATCATGGCATCGTTTATGGGCAGGTACTTTGCGTGCGCCATACCTTCGGGAAGCACCGCAGGGTTGAGTACGACAAATCCCGAACTTTCCAGATAATCTTCAGCCAATATAAACTGTTCAAGATAATCAGGATTATTTGTGATTGCTCCTGAAATATAAGCAATCTTCTTACCGTTGCCTTCGTAAGTAATATTTTTATTCAAAATGACCTCTTTTTACACAAAACGGCGTGCATTATTACACGCCGCAAAATTAACCTCGTATTAGTTACTTTTATTACAATCGCCCGTTGCGGTCGTGTGTCGCTTTACAAATATGCCCGGATTTATTACCGGCACCGCAAGCGACAGTCCAAAGATGAGGACTGCAAAAACAACTGCAAATGATTTTGAAACGGTCTGGCTGAATACCGTCAGTACAATCATAAAGAAAGAGCTGAGCACAATAGTTATCCAGCACCAGAAGCTCAAAAGAGCCTTTAGCATTCCGTTAAGCCTTCTCATACCTGCCTCCTTTTAGAATATTTTGAGCGGCGGGAATCGTCTCCCGCCCAGACATCCGTAAGACGTAAGCCTTTCGAGGTATGTTTCAATCATAGCGGGAAAGTCGGAGGGATAGGATATAACCGTGATTAAAAAAGGATTTGCGCTAATACTTTTTTTGGAGTAGACTTGTGGCAAGGATGAACAAAGGAAGACACCCAGTATAGGAGTAAGGGCAGGTTCTTGCAGCCTGAGACAGTTGTTTCAAATCCAACCGCCTTTGTTCATCTTATTTTTTTTAATTCCAAGATGCGTTTATATTCATCAATTCCGGAGTCCCCTTCCATATTCAAATAATACATGGAGTCGATTTTAGGAAGCGTCAAGAATCGCTCCTTAGCCATGACATCGACGGCGATTTTTAAATATTGCAAGTCAGAAAGTTTTTTTAGAAAAAGCAGGGTAGATTTTTCTTTTTTGAACTCCCAATACACATCAGCGTCCGCCAAATAATCCAAAAGGTTTTTCCAGTCCTGCGGAAGCGGAGCGTTTCCGGCAGCCGTATGACGTTTCAGAAATTTCTCGCTGGTTATTAAACTTTGCTCAAGCACAATGACGTTCCGCACGGACGCATCGATTCCCTTCGTGTGCAAAAAGTCGGTTATCTTCCTGTCAAAGAACCCTACCGCCGTTGTGTTCGTTTTGTCGATGCGTTTCAAAGCCTTGTTCCTGTACGCCTCGTCTACGAAGGCAGAAAGCTCGCCCCGGTAGATTGTCGAAGTCTGCAGCGTCTTTATAACGCCGTCGACCGCTTGCGGCATTTCAGACTGCACTTTTTTCAGGCACTCCTGAAGCACTGGTATCATGCGCCCTGTCTGCCCTTGATTCCAGTTAAAACCCGGCGTGATACCTTTAGGCAGTCTTTCAATCGTTCCTTTTCGCTCGTTAAAATAATTTCGATAAATATCTGGAGGTGCTTCCGTTTTTATACGGAGCGTTCCGCCACCCGATCCGTCGGTCGCAGGTGGAACATTTATACCCTCGCTTTCATAGCGTTGTTTCCTCGCTTCCGTAACCGCTCGCGTGTAACACTTGCACCCGTAACCGTTAGGCGGAAAGTGATTGTTCCAGAATGGGTTGTCTTTCGGCAAAATAAGACCATCCCACGCAAGGTGTTGCTCTCGATGCTTTTGACTGTTGCCGACTCTGTACATTAAATACGGGTGCAGCTCGCTTGACATCGTGCGCTCGTACTGCGCCTTCTGGTATGCGCTTCGTAAATTGACGCTGTAGATAGTCCTGAGACGCCTGTCGCTTCCAAGTTGTGCATCGACATCCCGTCCGGTCAGCGGATCGGTCATCGTACGCCGTCCCCACCATCCCTTTTTAATCAAGGTCGGCTTCAAGTCCTTCTTGAAATGCTCGAAGCTCTGTCCGTCTTGAATCGCTTTCTCAACCGCTCCTTTGATGTCGGAAAGCACGTCAATCTGCATCGCTTTTGCAACCGTGAACGCAGTCGCGTGTTCCTCGTTCCATACGTCTCTGTATGAGAAAGCTACCTTCAGTTTCTTGTTTTTGATATATTCGAGTGCTTCGCTCGGAACAAACTTGTCAGGCATGTTCAATCCTCGTCCGCAAAGTGCGCATCGCCTTCCGCCCGCGCCTTGAAAAATGCGATCGCCATCGTGCGGGCAATCTTTCCCGCGTCCCAGTCCGTTACCAATTTTTGAAGCTCCGTTTCAAAGCTCTTGAAGTCGGTCGCCCTGTTCATCGCCTTTTCAAGGACTTTCACGATGTCGTCGGAGATTTCGATAAAGCCCTCCCGCGTCTCATCGTCGAGCGTATCGCTTGCAGAATGCGGAATCTCACTTGCGTTTAGAGCAATGTGTTGTGGCATTTGCGCATTCATTTCGGGCGCGTAGGGAGAGGGAGCGGTCAATATGTCGTCATCTTTCTCCGGCGCGGAAAGTCCCAAAAGCGCGTGCATCTCTTGCGCCTTGACTTTGAAGCCCAGCGGCACAAGTTTCGTGACGGAATCGACAATCAACTGCACGTTTTTCGGCTCAACGTATTTAATGCGGAGTTTCGGGTATTTTTCTTGTATGCCGAAATTAAAGTCCACGTATGGAATAACAAGGTCGCGGTTTAAAGTCTGCTCAAGCTGACGGACGTCGGCTTTCAAAATGTCCTGCCTGACCGCCTGTTGGTCTTGGCTGTCGCCGAGCTTTCCCGGCGTTCCTTCCGAACTTGCCGTCTGCCCAAGCACGAGCTTTGACAGCTGCTTGTCCGCCCATTCCGCAATCTTCTCGTACACTTCGGAATTACCGGCGGTCGTTTTGCTTTCGATTATGTCAATCGCCATCGCGTCGGGGATTACCGCCCCCACGTCGCTTCCGATTGCCGCGACCGCCCGCTTCAAGGTCGCAATGTCCTCCTTTGTCGCTTTACGCCCGTATTTACCCAGCCGCACAGGGTAGCCGAATCTGTCGGCAAATGCCGCCCAACTGGTTACGTCGTAGGTTTTAATCAGCCAATAAAATAGCGCGGTAAAACTCAAGCCGCTTGTTATCTGCTTACCGCTTAATAGATTCGGCTCGTGGACGATGAACTTGTACGGCTCAAGCGGGTGCAGTTCAAGACCGTAAGCGTCGCGCAAAGACAAAACGCCGCTTTCTTTGTCGTATGCAAACCAGCGCGGGTCGCGGTAAATGAATGTTTCAGGCTTCCAGCGGCTTCCCGACGTGTCCCAGATAATTTCATTGACGCTAAAGCCCTTTCCGAGCGCGTCGAGCGCGTTTTTAATTAAGTCCATGCAGTCGGCATGATTGATTATATCTTCATTGACTGCGTCGGCGATTGCAAGCGCGGCTTTATCATCGCTTCCTGCCTGCACATACAGCTCAAGTCCCTCAACGGCGTGCTTCCGCGTGGAAAGCACCGAGCGGTAATGCGCATCGCGTTCTTCAAGCTCCCCCGCAATCTCCAAATACTCCGCCGGAATATCTCCGTACCGCACTTTGTCTAAAATTGCAGCAAGCCGCTCCGGAGTAAGACCAGAAACAAGCCCGCCTGACCATAAATCGCGGTTAGAGTTTGCGACCGGCGTAGCTCTTTGCTCGGCTAAGCCCTGTTTATCTTTACCTTTTTGGGACTTGCCGCTTATCTTTTCAAACAAACCCATGCCTTACCCCCTTATCAATCGTCCCAGTCGTCCCACACATCATGCGCTTTTCCCATAAAGTCATTTTTAGTTTTTACCGGCTCGTACGCATACGGCTGGTATGCGCCGCCGTCCAACTCGTTGTGCGCAAACAACGCCATGACCTTCGCAATGCAGGCATCCCCGTGCCGCTTATTATGCCTGTCGCCCGTCCGCTCAGTTATGAGCGGAACTCCCTGCGTCAAACCGACCACTTTATAGTCGTCCTTTATCGCCGGATCGTCGGGAATATTCGTCTTCCCGTCCTCAAATGCGTCTTTGAGCTTCGGGAAGTTCTCGGCATACCACTTGCGGCTTAGCATCACCTGAAAAATGCTTCCCGGATATTCCTGCGCCGCAAGCTCCGCTATCATCTGCCCGTTTCCGCGCGAATCGAACGCCGCCCCGTCAAAATGGGGAAGCGTGTCGCAACAAAGCCTTATAAACTGCCACTGCTGTGCAAACGGAATGTTACGCAACTCGATTACACAAAGAGTGTCGGTGCCGCCATCGGAAAGTTCCTCGTCAAAATGCAAGACCGTCAAGTCGCCCGAACGGGCAAAGTCCTCCCCGAAGCAGACGGGATTTTCCGCCGCCAGCAGCACGGGCTTTACTTCCTTGAACCAGCGCAGAACCTGCTTCTCCCTCTTTTCCGCTTTCTCAAACGTAAAAGAATCGTCTGCGGCAAAGCGGAATACCGGCTTGTCTTTGACCGCCGCCGAACTCACCAAAGCGGACGGGAAATACCGCTCGCCCGCCTTTGCCGGAATGCAATACAATTCCTCTGCGGCGGCGTCCCCGTAGTCTTTTTCAAGTTGAGTGAGCCATTTATCTTCTTTTTCTTTCGTCCATTCTTTATTTTTGACTTCGCAGATACGTTTGTATAAGCCGTCGTTTAATGCGTCGGTTATCGTTGTTTTGTGCAGGCTGTAGTCAAACTCTCCGGAATGGATTTTGCCTATTAGGATATTGAACGGGTTGCCGTCTCCAAAATGAGTGGAAAGAATTGAAACAGAGCCTCCCCACATCTCCAATGCCATTGCAGCACTTATGACTTCAAAAAGGTCATCGACAAACGCCGCCTCGTCTATGACGACGTGTCCCTGCTTCGAGCGGAGCGAGCGGGCGACTGACGGCAATCCCCAAATCTCAAAGCCGGAGTCAAAGCGGATTCGGTAAACAAGCACGTCCTTGTCCTCGTCAGCGATGACGACCTCTTCCATAGCGGAGCAGGCGATTCCCAAAACGTGCGCCCAAAATGCCGCATCGTTGATGAACTGCACGGTCATCTCTTTAGAGTACGACAGATAATAGCAGCTCATGCCGCCGTCGCCCTTTGAAAGCATTGCTTTCATAACGCAAGCGAGGGCTTCCACGTAGGATGCGCCGATACGCCGCGATTTCTCCCACACTTTTACAACCGATGTGTCGGAGAGCCAGTTTTTTTGATACGGCAGCAAAACCGCCTTTGTTAATGCCTCGCTGATTGTCATGATTTTTCCGTAATGCTGAATATTTCTGCGAGTATCGCTTCTTTTGCTTCCTGCGTTACGCCTTTTTTGCGGCAGGCAGTTTCAACCTTTTCCGCCGTTTCCTTCACGATAAGGGCTTTTATTTCGTCTTCGCGCTCTGCGTTCAGCTTTTCAGCCTGTTCAAGCTCTTTCAGTCCTCGCGATACCTTGAAAATCACTTCGGTTATGAACTTGGGGTCTAGGTCTCCGCCTTCCTTTGCGTCTTCAAGTTCCGCTATAAGGTCGAACGCGACAAGGCGTATCTGCTCGTTTACGACTTTTCCGAGTTTGTTCCGTGTGTCGCTTCCGTATTTTTCCAAATAGGCGTCCGCAACTTCGCGAGCCTGCCGGTTCTTCTCCGCAAACTTTTTCATGCGCTGGGCGTACCGGTTGAGCGAGCTTTTCGAGATGAGCGGCTCGCCTGCTTCCGCATTTATCGCGTCGACTATCTCCGCCTGCGTTACGGCAGGATTGTTCAGAAGTTCAAGCAGTTTTTCCCGCAGTTCCGGAGAAAGACGGTCTACACAGCTTTTCTGCCCCATACGCTACTCCGAAAGCGGACTGTCTATTCCGTCCGCACGGCTGTAGCCGAGCGCAATATCCAAACCGGCGCGTGTCAGCGTTGCAAGCACAAGTGCCTTGTCCGAAAGACGCTCCACCCTCACATACCCGCGTACTTCAAGCCAGCCGATAAGCGCATTGACATCGGCAAGGCTCACCGAATGCCCGTAACTTTTCAAAAGCCGCTGGAGCATTTCGTTGGAAAGCGTCCGCCCCGCATCCTTTTCAAGCCCTTGCAAGATGATGATCCGCTGATTAGGCAAAAATATATTGTCCATATCTAACTCCGCGGCGTGTTGTTAATAAACCAGCCTTGAATTTGCTTTAAAATATTATTCATACCTTTCATCTCTCCTTCGATATTTGAAAGACGCTGTCCCAAATTCGTATTGACTTCTTTTTGAAGTCCGCCGACGGTCTTTTCAAGCGCGTCGATACGCTTTTCAAGTTTTTCCGTCTTGGCAATTGAACCTTCGCGCACTTCTTTGATTTCTTCCCGCGCTCTCGCTTCTATTGCCTTTATCTGTTCCCGTGCGCTTGCGTGCGCTGACGCGATTTTATCTTCCTGCTTCTTTTGGTACCGCGCCCAAAGTCCGCCGAAAAATCCTGCCGCCGTTACAAAACTTCCGATGCACGCAAAAATGAACTTCGCTATTTCCATGCTATCCCTCTTTTAATACCTCAAACGCAGTGTAAGCGTGAGAGCTGCTCCGCCTATAAATCCAAGCCCTGCGCCGCCGAGTGCCCACTGCCATTTTTTCCGCCGTTCAAGCAGGTATTGCCGTTTATAGGTTTCCGCTTCCGTCTGCCAATACGAAACTTCCGGCTTAAACTCCAGCACACCCTGCTTATACCCCGCGTTATAGGCTTCCGTTATGCTCTTTTCAGCTTCCAGAATGACAATCTCAAGGACTTCCTGCACTTCCTTCGCCGTGTAGTTTTTCGTTGACTCTAAGCTGAACTTCATGCCGGAAACGCTCGGCAATAGATTCCCGCTCTCTGCGTAGAGCGTCCGCGTTGCAGGAAGCAACAACAAGCTCAGAAGCAGGAGTATTCTCGATTTCATTTTCAGTATTTTTCCTTGCATTTTCCGCATCCTCCTCAATTTTTCGCTGAACCGTCCGCCGGTTATGTTTCAGAAAAAGGACTCCAGCGATAACCGCAGAAGCCGACAAAACAGCCCAGAGCATAAGCAGGGCGCGTTTCAATTTAGTGAACATCGCCGTTCTTCCCTTTGAAAATGTTGTTTATCCAAATCGACGCATCGACAGGTAAAAATACGCCCTTGCAAAATCCGCCCGCCATAAGCGCGTCGGTCATTGCGATGTGCGTCAAACCTGCCGCGTTCAAAACGAACGAACCGATGACGATAACGATTCCAACTCCCGCCATGACATTGCTGACGGTCTTCATGCTGATTTCTTTCATATTTCCCCCTGTTTATTTGCTTTTTTGAGACAATCGATTGTGTTCTGTGCCGTAATCGCAATTCGTATTGCTTCTACGGCGCATTCAATCGCACAACCTCTCGTAGTCATTAACGACTCTGCATAATAAGCGGCATTGCCCTCTTTTACGTGTTCCCAGAAATCTTGAATAAAGAGTTTTGTCTGGCGCAATTTCTCCCGTGCGCCTTCAAAATTCTCTTTTAGTACCGCGTACGCTTCATGCGGCGAATGCAAATCCTCTTGACTTGCGTTTACCAGTTCAGCAGCACAATTAACAACGCCTTGCACTTCATGCAATAGTGCTTCCGATTTCATTTTTCTTCCTGCAAAACGCCGTCGACTGCGTCTCCGGCTTTTATTCCATGCGATTTCAATGCTCGATTAAATGCTTCAAGGTCTTCTGATGACAAGATAAAGCAGCCCGCGCTCCATGCGTAGTTAGTGTCTCCACCTTTTGAAAATGAATATTTATCATGGATGAGCCATCGTCCGTTCTGAAAGCCATCCTTTCTTATCTGCATAGCTTCACGGTCAATCTCCTGCCCATCAATGTCGCGTGTTTTTGTAATTGCATGAATTTCACCGTGAAAAAGTCTGGGCGATACAAAGCATTTGACCGTAAAATCTCCCGGCGCAACGCTGTCTCCAAAGCTGACCGTGTCGCCTTCCCTCATGTCGCCAAAGCAGTAATTAGCAACGCTTTGACATTTGCATTTGAAAACTTCTGCACCGTCATCGGTCAAAATAAAATCGTCGAGACTGTTATTTTTCCAATTGTTTGAAAAGCCGTCAGGCTTGCTCTCGTCGGCTTTGAAGTGATAAGATTCCTTGTACCGGATAATTGTAAGTTTAAGCATTTCCGCATCTCCTTTTGAGCAATTTACCTCGTAAAGGATAGCGTTTTATTTTTATTGATATGATTTAAGTGGCGTTAAAAAAAGCGGAAGAATCGACAAATCCGCCGAAAACTTTCCGCCTTTTTATTGCACATTATGCAAGTATAATTCCATTATTTTCCCGATATTTCCCGTCTTTTCCCGCTAAATCCCGCCTTTTCGTAGGCTTTTTTATTTCTTTTCTCTGGCTGAAACACTATTACATCTCTTCCAAATAAGGCACTAATACCAGTTCCATTGCATTTTTCATAACGCTCAGAGTGCATTCGGCGAGGAAAAGACGGGCAGACGCAAGTTCGGTATTTTCGGCTGCAAGTATCGGGCATTGCTGATAAAATTTGCCGAATAAACGGGCGGTTTCGTACAGATATAGTGCAATAATACTCGGATCGAGCGTTTCCGCCGACTTTGCAAGCACATCCGGGAAATTTGAAAGCGTTTTTATCAGCTCCCATTCTTCAGGAGCCGTTAAGAGTTCCGCCGCAGTTTGATTTTGTGCAGGCTTGACACCGGCTTCTTTCGCTTTTTGTAAAATCGAAGTAATACGTGCACCCATATACTGAATGTATGGACCTGTATTGCCGTTGAATGAAAGAGATTCTTCAGGATTGAAAAGCATATCTTTAATCGGCGTAACCTGAAGCAGATAATAATTAAGTGCGGCAAGTGCGACTTTTTCAGCGACTTCATCAGGATTTGCAAGTTCTTCTGTTCGTCCTTTTGCTCCGATTTCGCTCAAAGCTGAAGCATGCAGACTGTCGATTAAATCGTCCGCATCGACAATCGTACCTTCACGGCTTTTCATGCGTCCGCTTGGAAGGTTTACAAGACCGTAGCTCAAATGGAAGAGCCTGTCCGCCCAGTCGAATCCGAGTTTTTTGAGTATATAAAACAACACCTTAAAATGGTAAATCTGCTCACTTGCAACTACGAACACCAGCTGATTGAATTGCCAGTCATCATGACGGCTGATTGCAGTACCAATGTCCTGCGTGATATAAACGGAAGTACCGTCTTTACGGAGCATGATTTTTTCGTGATCCTCTCCATCCTTGCCTTTTCCGACAGCTTCCGTAATATCGATTCGGACGGAGCCGTCGTCGGCTCTGAAAAACACGCCTTTTTCCAGCCCTTTAAGAATTTCTTCCTTGCCTTTAAGGTAGGTATCGCTTTCAAAATAGAATTTATCGAATGAAACGCCGGTTCGCTCGTAAGTTTCTTTTACACCCGCAAATGTCCAGCCGTTCATGCGTTTCCATAAGGCGCGTGTTTCCTCGTCTCCCGCTTCCCATTTGACAAGCATATCTTCCGCGGCGGCAAGTGCCTCAGGATGTTCTTTTGCGTATTTGTCGAATTCGATGTAGCACTGCCCGACAAAATGATCTCCTTTCATCCGGAGCGATTCGGGTGTATCACCGTTTTTTTCGTGGAACAGCTTGTATGCGAGCATGGATTTACAAATATGAATGCCGCGGTCGTTTATCAAATCTACTTTGTATACTTCCGCACCCGCTTTTTTGAGGATTCGGCTTACGCTTTCTCCGAGTGCGTCGTTCCGCAAATGTCCTAAATGAAGCGGCTTATTCGTATTCGGGCTTGAAAATTCAACCATGACCTTGCGTCCCGCCAGATGAGGTTTGCCGCTTTCGTCGAAAGAGCCGTAATTTTCTTTTTGTGCGGCAATCCGTTCAAGGATTTTAAATGACTCCGCTGATTTATTGAGCATTAAATTCAAATATGGACCTACTGCAAGAAACTTTCCGACGGACGAGGTTTCGATTCCCGCAAGTATTTTATTATTGTTTATTATTTCCAATACGGCATTTACAATTTGAGGCGGAGCTGCCCGCAGTGTTTTTGCAAACGCAAACATCGGAATTCCCAAATCCCCCATATTCGGATCGGGCGGCGTCTGGACGGCGAGCGTTTCCGCTTCAACTGTAATTTCCGCCCCTTTGGTTTGTATGAACTCATTTAATGCCGCTGCCGTAACAGTGCGGAACTGCATTTTTATATCTGCCATATCATCCTCGAAAAAAATATCAGTGCGGACAAGACGGATTTTAGCATCTGTCAGCCGCAACTCGTAAAAACATATTTTGCAAAGTGTGCCTGAATGTTTTTTACTGCGTAAAATCCTCATCGCAAATAAAAAAAGCTGCCGTTCTTTCGGCAGCTTCGTTGCGGAGAACAGGACTTGAACCTGCACAGCTTTCACCACAAGGACCTCAACCTTGCGCGTCTACCAGTTCCGCCATCCCCGCGTGTGTGGGAAATATACAAAAGCATAAAAAAAATGTCAAGCACGCGTAAATAATCAGTAAATGCTTCGGATTATATCTATAAACGACGGAGCGCGGCGGATTCCTAAATCTTGCGCGGTAAGACCGATTTTTAAGTTTTCCGCAGGTGTGCCGTCGGCGATTGCCGCAGGTGCCCTGTCATTTACAGGAGACGTTTGTGCATCGTCTTTTTCCGGAACGGAAATAAGTACGGCTTCGTCCGCAGTATTTACTCGGTCGTAAAATCCTTTATATTCAAGTAATCCTTCCGAAACTTCTTCGCCTGTTTCCGTAATTGTAAGAGTTCCGAGCACATCGTTGTCCCGATAAGTAAGTCCGATTTCTTTTGCAGAAGTCTGAATTCCGTTTTTCTTCACGATATTGAATACGGAACCCTTTGCAAGATTTTCCGATTTACCTATATCCAAAAGTAATGTTTTTCCGCTTCTGCCGATTACTTTTGCCCGTACCGGTAATTTTTCAAGTATATCGGCACGAAAACGTCGGAATACGTTGGCATAACGGTGATTTGCAGTTCCGTACAGCGAAGCCGAAGCAAGCTCACTTCCGGTGCGCGCCGAATACATAGTGTAATTAAGAACAAAATCCCGCGCACCTTCATCAACGGAAATCATAATAAAATAATCCATTCCGTTTGAGCGCGCCTTTTGATATGCGTTGCCGAACCCTTCTACAGGAAGCGGAAAAGTCTTAACAGAAGTAAGTGCTATGCCGGAAAATATATCGGACGCAAATTCTGCGGCAATTTTATTGTTTTCGATATGCAGTTGATTTACAGGAGTATCTTGATGATAAATACCGATTTTCCAACGTATTTTATCAAGATAAAACGGCTCAACGTCCCATTTTTTTGCAAGCGTGTCCTGCAGCAATACGGAATATGCTTCGATAGTATCATCACGTTTTATCTGAGCCGCTGTCTTTTTCCGTTCTGCAGTTCCTTCCAGATTATCAGTGTGCAGGAGATTTTCATTTTCTTTGAGAAATAAAAGCTGGTCAAGATAAAGCTCATGCATTCCCTGCATGGAAAGACGCTTTGCGAAAGCAAGCCGCGCTTCTTCATTTGTCGGGTTGGTTTTAAGTGCCCGCTGATACTCATACAGTGCACCTTGACTGTCAAAGCGGCGCATATATTCTTGAGCGGATTTTATATGATAAGAAGCCCACTCCGGACGACGGGAATCTTCTATAGAGACGGTAGAATTTACTGCAAGTTCAAGAGAGGCGCGCATAACTTCGTCTTCAGGATTGATTTTAAGTCCGTCAGTCCAAGTATTTATCGCCGCAGCCGTATTGCCGGCCGCAGATTGTGCGGCTCCTTTTAAGTAATACGCGGAAGAGAGATTTCTATTCCGATTGATTCTAAAATCACACAAGGCTTCAACGTCGGCATACGCGCCTGCGGCATAACGGATTTTTGCAAGCTGCTCGTATGCTTTGTCGTAATTCCCGTTTATTTCGACGGCAATACGGCATTGTTTTTCAGCCGCAGCCAAATCATTCTGCATAGAATAAATGAGCGCGGCAATATAATGCACTTCCGCATCTCCGGGATAATTATTAAGCACCTGTTTAAGATATTTTAATGCAGTGTCATGCTTTCCGAGCCCTGCGGAAACAAGCGACATACTAAGGAGAGCTTTGCGGTTGGTGCTTTGACGCTTTAATGCTTCCATATATTGATTTTCCGCGCCGGTAACCCGTCCGTCGAATAAATCCAGTTCCGCAAGCCCGAAGCGCGCTTCTATATTGTTCGGAGAAGTTTTAAGCACATCTTCAAAAATTTTGCGTGCCTCAGCATATTTATCCAAAGAAATCAGAGCCGCGCCGCGTAAATTACGCACACGGTCGCTGTCTTTTTCGTATTTCTCCGCTTCATCTAAATGTGAAAGACAAAATTCAAATTCTCCCAACTGGAACGAACATTCTGCAAGATGATAATATGCATCCGAGTAAACCGGATTTATATGCAGGGCTTCCATAAAATATTGTGAAGCTGCATACCAGTCGTCATTTTCTTCGGCAGCAAGTCCCTGCTTGAAAAAATCGGCAGCTGTTTTTCCTGCGGCAAAAGTCCATGCAGACACAAACAGAAAGACAATAACCCAAATTTTATTCAGCCTTTTTCCCCTCATCATCTTTTTCCTCATTGCGTTTTATAACTTTTATGAGATTTATTCTGTAGCCTTCCATATCTTGAACTACAAAATCGTATTCTCCCCAACGGACTTTTTCGAATTTCACCGGAATTTTCCCGAATAAATCGAATACGAAACCGCCCAAAGAATCGAATTCCGCAGCAGGAAACTCCGCTTCAAGAGCTTCATTCAGATTATCCAAATCCACTCGGGCATCGCACAACCACATATTGTTGCCTACGGATAAAATATCTTCATGCTCATTATCGAATTCGTCTTGTATATCGCCGACAATTTCTTCGATTATGTCTTCCATCGTTATTATCCCGGCAATCCCGCCGTATTCGTCTATCGCAATTGCAATATGCAGATGCCGTCTTTTAAATTCCCGCAATAGAGAATCTATACGCTTCGATTCCGGAACGAAATACGCTTTGCGGATAAGTTTTTCAAGGTCAAAGGGTTCGTCTTTTTTTCTGAACGAATAAATAAGATCTTTTACATATAAAACGCCGACAACATTGTCTATAGATTCGCTGTAAACCGGAAAACGGGAATGTCCGCTCTCCTGTATTTTTTGCATAAGCTCGTCAAGCGGCGTATCGAGTGCAATAAAATCCACATCTATACGCGGAATCATAACTTCTTTAACGGCTGTTTCGGATAAATCTTCAACGCCGCGAATCATGTCCCGCCGTTCTTCGTTTATTATTTCTTGTTGTTCAGGCGTAATATCGTCGGTTCCGTGCCGTTCGGCATTCTTTTTATTTCCGAATAAAGTAAATCCCATAAAATTCTAAAAACTTCCTACTGAATTATTGAGTCATTATACTCTGAAAGGACTTTTTCTTGAAGTACAAGCATTTCGCACTCCGGGACTTTTCCGGCTTCAATATGTTCCTCTCCGTGATCCATTCCGTTTAAGTGCATTATTCCGTGAATCAACAGGCGTTTTAATTCCGTGTTGACGTCGGTCTTGAAATATTCCGCATTTACGGGGAGCGTATCAAGACTTATCGCAATGTCGCCTACGGTTTTCCAAACGCCTTCATCGTCGCCGTATTCTCCGTCATTTTCAAAAGAAAGTACGTCGGTTGCGCTGTCGATATTTCTGAAAGTCTTGTTAAGCTCTCTGATTTGATTATCATCGCAAAACATTATGGAAATTTCTTCGCCGTCGTAGCCTAATCTTTTCATAATTTTTTGAATGAACGGTTCTACGTGGGAAAACCATGAAGGTTCTTCCAAACCGTCCTGCATTCCTATAAGAATTCTATTCGCCATCTTTTTTTCCTGATATTTTTTCCGCTTTGGATTTTTTTGAAGATTTACCGTCTTTTATGTCTCCGTCTGTTGCCGTTTTTGTAAATTCACCGGTTTTATCTTTTTCCATTTCTTTTTGATTCGGATAACGGATTCGGTTGTGATAAAATCCCACAAGGATTTTTATAAATTCGTTGCGTATTTTTGTTATATCTCCAAAGGTCAATCCGCAGTCGTCAAGCTGGTGATGTTCAATCTTTGCATTAATCAGATTTTGAATAAACGCGGAAAGCCTTTCTTCCGTAGGATTATCGAGCGAGCGGCAGGCAGCTTCTACCGTGTCGGCAAGCATAACTACAGCGGATTCACGTGTTATCGGCGGATTACCCGGATAAGAAAAGTCTGCAGGGTTTACATTGGGATTTTCTTTTTTTGCCAGCTCATAAAAATAGGCAATAAGACCGTTGCCGTGATGTTCGCCGATTATATCAATTACCTGCTCAGGGAAGTGCATCTGCCGCGCTTTTTCTACACCTTTTTTTACATGACTTCTGATTATTGAAGCACTTAGCGACGGTTTAAGTCCGTCATGCTTGTTGATTCCGTCTGTCTGGTTTTCCGTAAAATATTCGCTCTGTTCGATTTTACCCATATCGTGATAATATGCTGCTACACGGGCAAGAAGCGAATCCGCACCTATACGACGGCACGCAGATTCTGCAAGCTGTGCAACCATCTGCGAATGCTGGTAAGTTCCGCTTGCCGCAATAAGCATTTTCCGCATTATGGGATTATTCAAATCGCTTAAATCCATAAGTCGGAATACCGATGCCGTATTCAGCATAAATTCTATCGGCGTTATAAGACCGAGTGCCAGAATGCCGGATAAAAATCCGTTTGCAGCTACACCGCCGATTACAACCGGCATTCCACGTAAATTTTCATTAAAAATCACCGCAATTATAGAAATAATAACGGCATCAAGAAATGCCAGTATAATCGCAACAAGAACCATGTCTATGCGCCGTTCAATTTTTCTGACAATGGCGGAGGAGGCAAGGCAGGATGCAAGCGTGAACAGAAACGGAATAATCTGCCATGAACTTGCCGCAAAAACCCCGAACGACAGCATAAATGAAAAGAAAGTTGCGGAAAGCTGTCCGTATAAAATTGCTTCAATGAGTACAAACAGTGCGGCAGGAATTACAACCGTAAGGTTAAACGGTGAGGAAAATAGTTGACTTTTTAATCCGACTACGGTTGCGCCGTAAACGATAATAAAACACAAAACTTGGAATATAAATTCGCGCAAAAGAAATTTATGATTAAAAGGAGCAAATGCAAAAAGCAAAAACCACATTGTAGTAAGCAGAATGAGTACAAGTTCCGCGTCCGCAAATGCTCTGTAGTCAATATACATCGGTGATTCTGCCATTTTCTGAAGTTTTGCATACGCTTCTTCCGTAATCGGAAAACCCTTGCGGATAATTTTTTCTCCTTCTTCAACAAAAACCGGATTCATCTCATCAGCGGGAATCGAACGCGGCGCAAGAATCGTTCTGTCCGCAATCTGTCCTACTTCAAATTCATCAATGTTATATGCGGCGATTGTGCGGTTCGTCGTAATATCCATAAAATTGATTACCGATACGGCTGAAAATCCGACGATTACCAAAATAATAACCGGATAATGCAACTTTAAAAATCCTGCGATTTTTTTTAAAAATTCAACAAATGAAATATTTTTTTTATCAGAATTAACTGTTTTGTTCATTTTCGTAAGCCCTTACAATTTTTTTCACAAGAGGATTTCTAACTACATCCTCAGCCGTAAGATAAATCATTCCGATTCCTTCTATATTATCAAGTAGGGAAAGTGCCTGTGCAAGTCCCGAAAGACTCTTTTTAGGCAAATCTGTTTGAGTAATATCGCCGGTTATAAAAACTTTGGAGTTTTTTCCCATGCGCGTAAGAAACATTTTCATCTGTGCGGAAGTTGTATTTTGTGCTTCATCAAGTATTACCGCCGCATTGTTTAACGTGCGTCCGCGCATATATGCAAGCGGCGCAGTTTCGATAATTCCGGATTCCGTCAGGCGACGAACAGCATCACGGGGCAGAATATATTCCATTGCGTCGTAAAGCGGACGCAAATACGGATTTATCTTTTGCTCCATGTCGCCGGGTAAAAATCCCAGACTTTCTCCCGCTTCCACCACAGGGCGCGAAATAATAAGTTTGGAACATTTATGCGTTAGGACAAGCCGCAGTGCCTCCGCAACGGCAAGAAAAGTTTTTCCGCTTCCGGCGGCACCCGAACAAAATACCAAATCGTATTTTCGCATGAGAGCGATATAGTCAGCTTGGTTTTGTGAATGCGGATATATTTTTCTAATTGAGCCGGGTACAGATATTGAAGAACTTTCGACATCGGCGTGTTTATCAGTATTGAGCACACAGGTGATTATATCGGTGCTGTCTTTACATCCCGCATTTATTTCGTCGATTATACGGTCGATTATAAAGCGGAACTCTTGCCGTGTGCGCGTATCTTCCGTATTGATGGAAAGTTCATTGCCGCGTGTAAAAATTCTGGTACCAAGATGATGCTCAATGAGTTTTAAGTTATTGTCATTCGTTCCGCAGACACATGAAAGCGCGCCAATATCCGGAACGATTATAGTATATTCGGAATCCAACTTGCACGGATTGTAAAACAGTCGGATATATTTGGTCAAGGCAAGCGACGGACGGGCGGCGGTAAAAGCGGGTTTTACAGACTTTTACTTTCCTTCCGCAGCCCTTTGGACTCCCAATTTGTTCATACATTTTAATTCTTTAAGTAAGCTCTGCGCGATATTTATAAAAACAGAAAAACTCATCATTCGGGATGTTAGCTGTTTCGGATAAAAATTGATTTACGCAGATTTACCGCGTGTCTCTTCCGCTTTAGCGGGTTTTCGGTAATAGGACGAAAAGCAATCGCAATTTAAAACAAAAGATTTTGACTTAGAGAATCTTTCTTTAAGTTTTGCAAGACTTCTTTTAAATTCAATATACGTTGATTGCTTGAGCCGCGGAATTGCAGCGTTATGTCTTTTAATTCTTCTATAAAGGGACCGTCAACCAAAGTGTCGATGCTTGAAAGCATTCTGTCGGTAAATTCCGTATGCTTGCGACCGTCTTCGGGAAAAATGTCGCGCTCGAGTATGTAGCCCGTGTAGCACCAAATATTTTTTTCGGGGAAAACCGCTTGCACCCGCTCCAAAAAAGGCGCGAGTACGGACTGATTTTCTTCTTCAAACGGCTCGCCGCCAAGTACGGTAAGCCCACTGATAAAATTCGGTTTCATTGCGTCTATAATTTCCTGCTCGGTATGCACAGTAAACTCTTTGCCGTAACAAAAATTCCACGTTTCTTTGTTGAAGCAGCCCTTGCAGGCATTTCTGCAGCCGGAAACGAACAACGAAACGCGCACTCCCAGTCCGTTTGCGATGTCCGTTTTTTTTATATTTCCGTAATACACTAAAACCTTTCCTACAAGTGTAGGACGCGCTCTTTAATTTCCTGCGTCCGTCCCTGATTCCAGTATTGCGTTCCGATGTAACCGCAAGTACGGCGGGCAACATTCATTGTCGTCTGGTCATGGTTTTTGCAGCTCGGGCATTCCCACACAAGTTTGCCGTCATTGTCCTCAATAATTTGAATCTCGCCGGTATATCCGCATTTTTGGCAGCAGTCGCTCTTTGTGTTGAGCTCTGCGTACATGATATTGTCGTATATGTGTTTGAGAAGCGCCATAACCGCCGGAATATTGTTTTCCATGTTCGGTGTTTCCACGTAGCTGATAGCACCGCCGGGAGACAATTCCTGAAATTGGGACTCGAACGACAGCTTGGTGAATGCATCTACGGGTTCCGTAACATGAATGTGGTAGCTGTTTGTAATGTAGTTTTTGTCCGTTACGCCTTCGATAATTCCGAATCTTTTTTTAAGGCATTTTGCAAATTTATATGTCGTACTTTCCATCGGAGTGCCGTACAGCGAAAAGGCGATTGTCGTTTCTTTGCGCCATTTTGCGCACGCTTCGTTCATGTACCGCATTACTTCAAGCCCGAACGGCGTTGCACTCGGATCGGTATGCGGTTTTCCCGTCATATAGCGGACGCATTCCGAGAGTCCCGCGTAGCCCAACGAAATCGTAGAATAGCCGTTGAAAAGCAGCTTGTCGATTTTTTCGCCTTTTTTAAGGCGCGCGATAGCTCCGTTCTGCCAAAGAATCGGTGCTACATCGCTAGGTGTACCCAGCAGGCGTTTGTGGCGGAGCATCAGCGCCCGGCGGCAAAGCTCAAGGCGTTCGTCGAAAATCTTCCAGAATTTGGTCATATCTTTGCCCGACGAGCAGGCGAGGTCGACAAGATTTATCGTTACTACACCCTGATTAAAGCGTCCGTAAAACTGCGGCTCGTTCTTTTCGTTGCGGTAAACGGTCAAAAAGGAGCGGCAACCCATACACGGATAACAGTTGCCCTCTTTGAGCTCTTTCATCTTTTTTTCCGAAATATAGTCCGGAACAAGACGGCGCGTAGTGCATTTTGCGGCAAGCTCCGACAGATAGTAAAAGCGAGAGCCGGGTTCAATATTATCCTGCTCAAGAACGTAAATAAGTTTCGGGAACGCAGGCGTTACCCAGTGTCCTTCTTCGTTTTTGACGCCCTGATACCGCTGTTTCAAAACCTCTTCGATGATTAGAGCAAGGTCGTTCTTTTCCTGTTCGTTTTTCGCTTCGTTCAAGTACATAAAAACCGTTACAAAAGGACTCTGCCCGTTCGTCGTCATAAGAGTTACTACTTGATATTGAATCGTTTGAACTCCGCGTGTAATTTCGTCTTTTAAGCGGGAATTTACGATTTCTGTAAATTGTTCCGGCGTAAACTTAATTCCCGTTTTTTCTTCAACGGAGCGCAATTCTTTTTCAATCTTTTTGCGGCTCACGTCGACGAAAGGCGCAAGATGAGTAAGGGAAATACTCTGTCCGCCGTATTGGGAAGAAGCAACTTGCGCGATAATCTGCGTTGCAATGTTGCACGCCGTAGAAAACGAGTGCGGCGTATCGATTTTGGTTCCGCTGATTACAGTCCCGTTTCTGAGCATATCGTCGAGATTTACGAGGTCGCAGTTGTGCATGTGCTGCGCAAAATAATCCGCATCGTGGAAGTGGATTATGCCGTCTTCGTGAGCTTTGACAATATCCTCATCGAGCAAGAACCGTTTCGTAATGTCCTTGCTGACTTCGCCTGCCATATAGTCGCGCTGAACGCTTACGACGGTAGAATTCTTATTTGAATTCTCCTGTTTGACTTCTTCGTTTGCACATTCAAGGAGCGTTAGAATCTGCTTATCCGTTGAATTGGCTTTTCGCATAAGTGCGTGCTGGTAGCGGTAAGTAATGTATATTTTAGCGACGGAAAACGCCCCCGCTTTCATAATTTCATGTTCTACAAGATCCTGAATGGCTTCCACATTCATTTGACTCTTGCTAGCCGCACAAAGTTCCGTTACTCTTCCTGCAATCGCTTGTACTTGCCCGTCGGAAAGCTGTTCCGATGCCGGCACCGTCGCATTGGCTTTTGATACGGCTGTAGAAATTTTACTGATGTCGAATACGACTTCCTCTCCGTTACGTTTGATGATTTTCATATTTAAGTTTAACCCTCCATTTTTTCATGCCGAATCACAGCACTTTCACCACACCATATATAGCGTTATATCGACTGCGATAATACTATTAGTGGTGTTTGCTGTCAATAAATAATTTGTTCTATTCTCGATAAATCCTCGCATATTTTTTTAAATTCAAAACGGACTTTCAAAAAGCGCAATTTCGATTTATAAGAAACGCTTTTACCGCCGCCCGTCCGCTGTCCTCCTTTGAATATAAGGCTTTGAGCTTATAAAACTCGAAACTAAAGGTAATAACTCATTAGGATTTATGTGAGCACGGAACGCAATGTTTTGAAAATTGATTTCCGTGCTGTAAATCTGCGCGCGGTATACAAATGCCCGGCAATTGCGGTATATTGCCGAATACCATATTTGATTCGTTTGAGGAAATAAAATGAGTGAAGAAATTATCGTATGTCCGTGCGGCTCGGGGAAAAAATATGCGGAGTGCTGCAAACCCGTAATCGACGGCGAGCGCAAAGCACTTACGGCAGAGGCTCTTATGCGTGCCAGATATTCCGCTTATGTTGCACAGAAAATAGATTTTATAATCGATTCTTGTGAAGAAGGTGAGGGAATTGCGGAAATCGACAAAAAAGCTACGGAAGAATGGAGTAAAAATTCAAAATGGAACGGTCTTACCATTCTCCGCACCGAAAAAGGCGGTGAAAACGACGACGAAGGTACCGTTGAATTTACGGCAGACTATACGCTAAAGCAGATGCGCGATACCCACCATGAAATTGCCGCATTCAAAAAGGTCAACGGTGAATGGAAATACGTTGCGGGAAATATTGTTACAACTACCGTAAAGCGCGAAGGGCGTAAAATAGGACGTAACGAGCCTTGTCCCTGCGGCTCCGGAAAGAAATACAAAAACTGCTGCGGTAAAAATTAAAATGCGGGAAAGGATCGTAACCGGCTTTCACGCGATAGAAGAAAAAATATTAAGCGCAAAAGATAAAGCCGCAGCTTCGGAACTCCGCATAATTTACAGCAAAATAGGTCCGCGCGTAAAAAAAATTATTTCCGCAGCGGAAACTTACGGTATTCGGTGTGTAAAAACAAGCGAAAGAGAATTGGATTCGGCTGTATGCGGCTTACCCGATGCATTTAAAGACCATAGAGGGATTCTGCTTTTTACCTCGGAAGATAAAAGCGATAAAGAAAATTTAACCAACTTTGACGAATGGGTATTACAAGCCGCTTCAAAATCTACGGAAGAAAGGCAGACCGTAATCATTCTTGATTCGATAACCGATCCTCACAATGTAGGAGCAATAATGCGCAGTGCCGAACAATTCGGAATATCTCTGGTAATTCTTCCCGAACGGCGCGGCGTAAAGGATGTTTCGGAAAACGAAGTAATTGCGCGTTCAAGTGCAGGAGCAAGCTCGTGGGTTCCTACCGCAACCGTTTCAAATCTTGTCCGTACAGTAAAGATTCTTAAAGAAAACGGTTTTTGGATTTACGGAGCGGATGCGGGCGGAGAGTCGGCAAATAAAACGGATTTTGCGCCGCGCTGCGCTTTGATAATGGGCAGCGAAGGTTCCGGGATATCAAGACTTTTGGAAGAGCAATGCGACAAAATAGTTTCAATTCCGACTTGCGGAAAACTTGACAGCCTTAATGTTAGCGTTGCCGCCGGAATTTTGCTTTACGAAATCTGCGGACGAAAAATTTAACGTTCCCCATAAAAAACACGTCAAATCTGCAGCAAAACTGCGGGATTTTCACTTTAGGCGGCTTGATTGCCGGTCAGGCTGGCGGCAAGAAACGGCACTGCCCGCTCAAGGCGCATACGCACTGATTCGTCTCTACTGCCGCCGTATCCGGTATATAAAAAATAGCATTTAACGTAATTTTACCGCATACAAAACTTGCAGCCGCCGAAAAATCGAATTATATCCGTAAATCTCAGCCCGTCCCGCCGCTCGGGCAATTGCAAAATAACGGCGTAAGATAGTACAATCCGCGCAAGGAATTTGAGATGACGGATATAGAGATTGCGCGTGCTAATGCGATGGTGCCGATTACGGAGATTGCCGGTAAAATCGGTATCGAGACGGAAGATCTTGAACTTTACGGAAAATATAAAGCCAAGCTATCAATGAAAAAGTTGAAAGAACTGCAAAAAAAGTCGGAAACGCCTGAAAATCGAGGGAAATTGATTTTGGTAACCGCCGTAACGCCTACTTCGGCAGGGGAAGGAAAATCGACGGTTTCAATCGGACTTGGAGACGGACTTTGCAGAATCGGGAAAAATGCTTCAATCGCATTGCGGGAGCCGTCTCTCGGACCTTGCTTCGGAGTAAAAGGCGGTGCTTGCGGCGGCGGTTTTGCCCAAATAGTTCCGATGGAAGACATAAATCTCCATTTTACCGGCGACATTCATGCGATTTCGATTGCAAACAATTTAATTTCAGCCTTAATCGATAATCACATTCAACAAGGAAATGCGCTCAATATCGATCCGCGCACGGTTTTTTGGAAACGCTGCATGGACTTAAATGACAGGGCTTTACGCAGTATTGTTGTCGGTCTCGGAGGGCGTATAGACGGAGTTCCGCGCGAAGACGGTTTTACGATTGCGGTCGCCTCCGAAATTATGGCGATAGTTTGTCTTTCCCGTACAATCGCGGAATTAAAAGCGCGGATTGACCGTATAATTATTGCGCAGGATTACAATCGTCAAAACATAGAATTCGGGAAGCTTGGTTGTACCGGTGCGGTTGCCGCGCTTTTAAAAGACGCAATCCGCCCGAACCTTGTACAAACTTTGGAAAAAACGCCGGCATTCGTTCACGGAGGACCTTTTGCAAACATCGCACACGGGTGTAACAGCATAAATGCGACTTTATGCGCGCTTAGTTTAAGCGATTATGTCGTTACGGAAGCAGGTTTTGCCGCAGATTTGGGCGCAGAAAAGTTTATGGACATTAAATGCAGGGCTGCCGGCATAGAACCGTCGGCTGTCGTAATTGTGGCAACCATACGCGCCCTTAAAATGCACGGCGGACTGTCTAAGACGGAACTAAATACGCCGGATACGTCGGCACTGGAAAAAGGTTTTGCAAATCTGAAAACTCATATTGAAAACATTAAAAAATTCGGGGTTCCGGCTGTCGTTGCAGTAAATAAATTTGTTTCCGACTCGGAAGAAGAAATAAATCTGCTGAAAAAACTGTGCAAAAGCACCGGCGTAAAAGCGATTTTAAGCGAAGGCTGGGAAAAAGGCGGGCGCGGCGTTACGGAACTTGCCGAAGAAGTCGTAAATCTTTGCGAAAGCAAAACGGATTTCCGTTATCTGTATGATTCGGATTTGCCGCTTGATAAAAAAGTCGAAAAAATTGCAAAAGAAATTTACCGCGCCGGAAAAATCGAATTTCAGGGTGCCGCACTTAAAAAGTTAAAGCAATTTGAAGAAGCAGGATACGGAAAATTGCCGGTTTGCATTGCGAAAACTCAAAATTCCATAAGCCATGATCCTGCGCTTATCGGCGCACCTACGGATTATACTTTTCCGGTGCGGGACGTCCGTCTTTATGCCGGCGCGGGATTTGTGGTCGTTCTTGCCGGAGATATTATGACAATGCCGGGATTACCCAAAATTCCCGCCGCAATGAATATCGATATTGACGACGACGGTGTTATAACAGGTTTGTTTTAAGATTTTTTTCTTTGCAAACCGGGATATATACTTAAAAAGAACGAAAATTCGACCTAAGCGGCTAGTTTACCGGATTGCGGTACTTTTGCAATAAAATGAAAACACAATCGATATGCGGTGTTTGTAAAGCAAAGTCGAAAGTGCTTTAGGTTTCGCTATTTCAGCGGCGGAAAACACTTTCGATTTCATCAGCAGCATTTAAATTCTAACTTTTTCTACGGAATCGTGCTGCTTTTCAAGGATTTCCATTACTCTGTCAACGGTTTTTTGCTTGGGTTCCGCAGTATCCGGCGGCAGAGAATCCAGCACTTCTTTTCGGAAAGATTTACAGTCGATTACGGGACTTGCCGTAAGTATCACCTTATCTTTTACGGGAATATCCGCAAGCATATCATCGGGAGCAGCCTCATTTATTCTAAGGCAGTTGCCGTTTACGCTTACCAAAATCATAATATCGAAAAGCCGCAAATAGCTGTCTATCTCCCGTAAACCGCGTTTCGTTTCCGGCTGACCCGGTCGATAGCGCGTGCCGCTCGGAAAAACCAGTATAATCTGCCCTCGCCTTTTGCAATCATCCATCGCGTGCATGGCGGCAAGATTGATTTTGCGGGCTTTTTTTTCTTCTTCAAGTTTCTTTTCTTCGGAGACGGAATCCTCTTCGCCGACTTTATTAAGGCTGCGCGTCGGATATATAACAACTCGGGTAAAGCCTTCCGCCCAGATGCGCACCATCGGACTCGCTTCGTTCAGTTTCATTCCCGCAACCGCAACGATTTTTTTTGAAAAATCTTTCGACCATTCCTCTCCGTGTTTATCCAAAAGATAAAGAATTGCAGGCAAATCCAAATTCGTATAATGCTCCATGAGAATCAGACCGCGTTTACCCGATTGAACGGCATCGTAAAAGGCTTTAAAATTTTCGGGCGCGCCGAGACCGGAGCCTTCCGTAAAATTTTCGGAAAGCATAATATCCATATACTTGCGTAACTCCGGATTAGCTTCTTGGTAAACATTCGTTTCGTCAATTTTTGCAGGCGCGCGGGAAATAGTAAGCATTTCTTGAAAATATTTTCCGTAAATGTCTTTTAAATTCCGATTCATAAAAAAATAACCTCCGGATAAATAAGCAAGAATAATCTCATAGATTCTAAAATTCATAAGAAATCAGGATTTTCCTGCATATCTTTGTATTCTATAGTCCATAAATCGGACTGTCAATTCTCGGTATTATAATATAGAATAAATATATGACGATTAAGCACTTGATATTCGACTTGGACAACACGCTTTATCCGTGTACGGCGAAAATGGATTCCGGTATATCGCAGCGAATGATGCAGTGTGTTGCGGACTTTTTTAATACGACCGTGCAAGAAGCAATTAAAATTCGTGAAAAAAATATAGCAAATTTTTCTACAACACTTGAATGGCTTCAACATGAAGGACTTAAAGATACCGAAAGATATTTCGCCTCGGTACACCCGAAAAACGAAGCGGACGAATTGCAGTTTGATCCGAATCTGCGCCGCTTGCTTTCTTTAATCGCTCTTCCGAAAACGATATTTACAAATTCTCCGCGAGAACACGCAGACAGAGTGTTAGACAAACTGCAAATTCAAGATTTATTCGACGACGTATGCGATATCCGCGATTGCAATTTAAAGGGAAAACCCTATCCGTCCGCATTTTTTACCGCACTCGGGAAATGCGGCGGAACTATCGAAGACACGATATTTTTCGACGATATGAGAAAATATACGGACGGATTTGAAGTATTGGGCGGAACGGCTGTTTTAGTCGGAAATAAAAACGGAAAGCCTCTGAATAAATGTGCGGACGCAGTAACAAAAGAAAAACCCGCGCAACATGGACGCACCCTCCGAATAAACTCGATTTATGAAATACCTGCCCTATTGCAAGTTTTAATCGGTTTGTAGTATACTCCGCGCATCTCGGGGATATAGCTCATCCGGTAGAGCGGCTGGTTCGCAATCAGCAGGTGGTCGGTTCGAGTCCGATTATCTCCACAAAGCACCTTTTATCGGGTGCTTTTTTATTTAACTTACATTTTTAAGGATAGTTTTATTCCGACCCGGTTGCGCACATAAAATACGCGCTCAATCGAATGAATAAACAATCCCGATGCTGCCGCCGACAAATATTCTTCCTGCGCGGAAGTTCTGCGCAATTTTTATATTTACGGAAGATTTTTCAATTTCATCGCCGCATATTTTGGCGGAATATCCGCAACTCAATTTTAAGCCGCAATCGCCGTGAACGAGCGCGGGAAGTTTTATCGAGGCATCCGCTTTGTATTGCGAGATAAATAAATTATTTTTTCCGTGCGGCGTAAAAATCGCAGAAACGGCGCAAAACGGATACAATCCTGCCTTTTGTAAAACGGAAGCTGAAAGCGTATACGATGCCGTACCGAATACTTTTTCTCCGTCCGCCTCAATTCCTCTTGCCGCAAAAGATTTTAGACTGCCGGATAAATAAATATTCTCCGCCTTAAAATTTAATTTTGCGGAAAATACCGAATAATCAACGCGAAGAGCCGCACCCGATTTTGCCGTAAAAGTCTTTCTTTTAACGGTTTTAAGTTTTTCTTCCGCCAAAACGGATATCCCCGTTTTTACAAGAACTTTATCTCCGGCAAAGGAAAAAGTTCCTTGCGGATTCAACTTAAACTGCAATAAGGTCTTTTGCTTTGTCAGAGAAGCCGTTAATGTATTTTTGTCCGGCGCGTAAAATGCACTTGCATTAAGTAAAAAGAATCCGGCTTTTATAAAATTTTCAAAAGAATAAGTTTTTCCCCAAGAGGTTTTCGGATTTTCAAAAAAGCAAACGGATAGTTTTGCCCCGCAATATTCGGAAGAAAATGAAGACTGCGCGCAAAAATTCCATTTGCGCCCGGAAGATGAAAATAAATTGCCGTCCAAGCGTAAACTTTCCTTGCGGTTTGAAGGAGTTCGTACTGCAGTCCCGGAAAATCCTATAATATTCTTTTTTCCTGCGTAAAAAGAAGTGCTCAGCGATGCGGCAAATACGTCTTTTTCATTATAAAAACATGAGGCATAAAACGATTTAAGAAAATTCTTGTTTGAGATATTTATACACATACTTGCCGCATACGGATTTCGATAGCCGGAAAAAGACGGCAGTGCAACGGAAATTCCTTTTGCCTTGCACGGCAATGCGGACAAGGCATACGTACTTCCCGAAAGCGCAGGATTTTTTAATATTCGGAAACTGCCTCCCAAAGTCAAATTACCGGCTTTTATTTCAATAGGAATTTTTGCAATCTTATTGAAAGAAAACCGCGTGCCGAAAACCGCTTCCGTTTTTTCAGGATTTTCCGCAAAAAGCGTTTCGGGAATTTTATATGCCGCTTTTAATTCAAAATCCCGGAATAAAAATTGCGCGCCTAAATTTGCAGAATAAGATTGTTGCTCTTTATCGGATTTAAATTTTACGCCTGAGTAAACGGCAATTTTACGAGGCAAAAATATTGCACTGCAACACGGAGCTGAAGATTTTTCTAATGCTGCAGAGCGGCGGGATTTATATTTCAAAATCTCTCCGCTCTCCGAAAAAACGCTCCAGCTTAGGAAAAACACCAAAATAAAAATACACTTTCTCATACCGTTTTATTAGCGGAGAAAGTGTATTTTCGGCAAAAATGCAGACTTTATAATTCGTTTTGATTGATTTAATTCGTACTTGTTACATAACTCGACGTCGACGAGAACATATCAATCTTTGCTATTTTCGCTTGCCAATATTCGGCTTCCGCTTTTGTAGTGTACGGACCGACCCTTACACGGTAGAACAAGCGTTTTTTGTCGTCTTCATAAGTAAACACATCGGCAGAAATTTTATTCTCGTCAAGAACGGCGCGCGCCTCATCCGCACTCTTTTTGCTTGTAAGAGAAGTAACTTGCACCCAATATTGTTTTTTAGCCGCTACAACGGCGGATTTTGCTACCGATTTTGCAGGCGCGTTTTTTTCAGCTGCAGGCTTTTTTGCCGTACCGGAAGACTCATTGCGCGCTGCAATTCTTTTATCTGAGGTCTTTTCTACCGCATTCTTTGCCGCCTCCGATTTAGGTACTACGGGCGACTGCTCGCCTCGTTCCGACAAAACGGAAATAGTAGTTGATTCCTCACTAGGTTTGTACGCAGGAGGCACATAAGTGTTATCCGCATTTCCCGTAGAATTCAAATTATATACGGTCGCATTTTCCGCAATAACGGTCATATCGCCCACTTTCGCAATACGAGTTTTTTCGATTTCTTCAATATTCGTATTGTCCGCCGGTATATCAGCTTCGCCTCTTTCTACAGACGGAATTTCGGAGTCTTGACGTTCGGCAATAGGTTGCACGGGTTCAAGAGGAACCGGCTGAACAGACGGAGCAAGAGAAATCCATCCGTTGGAAGACTCATTAGCCTTCCGAGCGGCAACTGCGGTTTGATTAATCCGTGCCGATGGAGAATAAAGTATGAGCGCCGCACCGAGTACAACAAGCAGGAAAACTCCGACTGCTGCAAGTATCCATAACGTTCTTTTTTGTTCCATAATTTTCAGTCCTCTTGCTGCCGAAAAACGGCAGTATATACATTACAACTATCGGAATTCGGGGAAAATAATTTAGTTAATTCTGTACATATAAGAACAATGCAAAAGTCGGTAAAAATACGCGCGGCAGGTGCGGATAAAAATATTCCGGCACTGTTTTTATGCATATCGGAAAACCTGTGCCGGGAGTCGAAAATATTTAATATAAGAGGGAAGCCGGCAAATCCGCTTATGCGTTATTTCCGGCAGATTCGTCTTTTTTCTTTAGCAGATTAGAGCGAGCTTCGATTTCTTTTGAAATGTTATTTATCTCGGAAAGAAATTCGGAAACTTTTGAATCTCCCGTACCTATCGAAGCGGAAGCATCTGCTGAAAGAATACCGGCAGCGTATTCGCCGAGTTTTCTATACTGCTCATGCAATTTCGATTCAAGCTGACTTTTTTCTATCCGAATGACGCTCTTATCGCTAAAATCCTGTACGGCACTGCCTGCGGCACCCAGAACTTTTTTTGAGGACTCAAGAAATTTATCCATTCCGTCCCGCATTTTTTCCTTAAAATCTTTTTTATCCATAATAAATACGTCTCCTCTAAAAGCCTGCAAACCGGCGCCATTGACAAATCTTTCCGCCGATCCGCATTTCATTCTATCATTTTTAATCGATTCGGCAAGATATTTTTATCGGCATTCCGATTTTATACATCATTCCACCGTCCCCAGCTCTTGGGAATCCCGAATTATCTGCATATTTTAATTTTCCGGGCAGCTGTGCCGAATAAAAAAGCGGCTTCCGCCCGTCAAATTCGCCGGAAAGCCGCTTTTCACAGTCTGAACAATTTTCTACTCAATGATTGCGACAATATCGCTCATTTTCAGAATAAGATATTCTTCACCGTCGATTTTTACTTCCGTTCCGCCGTATTTTTCGTACATAACGCGATCGCCGACTTTTACGGTGATCTTGTCATCTTCAGTTCCCGGACCTACGGCAACTACGGATGCGGTTTGGGTCTTTTCTTGAGCAGCTTCTGGAATAAAAATACCTGAAGCCGTTTTTGTTTCTGATTTGTCATTCTTTACAAGAACTCTGTCTGCCAATGGTTTGAGTTTCATTTAGTTTTGCTCCTATGAAAACTTATATTAGGTTGTAATATATCGGAACCCGATGTTATTGCCATCAAATATAAGAAAAAACCGTCCGGCTCGTCAAGCGAATATGCAGGATTGAAAGATTCCGTCTAAAACGGCTTTGTTCAAGCGTTTATTCATTCTCGTCCGATAAGTTTTTCCGAAATTATTCATAACGGCAAAAATATCCGCAACAATCGTTCGGGTGATACCTCGCCGCACGCTCGGGTGGGACACACCCACTCGTACGAGTGGGATACGCACACTCGAGCGAGCGGGACATACCAAATCGTCCGTGCGGCACCTCCGCAAAAAAATCATCGAAGTTCCGGACACTCCGCAGGAACTCAAGTCTTTTGCCTTCTACTTCCGCCAATAATCCGGCAAAAAGAATATTATCATTGTGTACAGCTCCAAGCGACCGGCGAGCATTGCAAAGCAATACCACCACTTTAAAAGCGGCGGCAAAAAGCCGTAATTGCAGCTGGGACCGAGTGCGCCGAATGCGGGTCCGACATTTCCTATCATCGAAAGAGAACCTGTAAATGCGGAGAATAAATCCAACCCCGCAAAAGAACCTGCAAGAGCGGTCAACAAAACAAGAACACCGTACACAAACATAAACGCCGCAACATTGAACACAATGTCCTTTCTGCCGGGCGCACCGTTTAAGCGGATTGCAAACACGCCGTGCGGGTGCAGCATCTTTTTTGCTTCGTTTCCGAACTGTTTAAATAAAATCACCCAGCGGATAACTTTTACTCCGCCGGAGGTCGAGCCTGACGAACCGCCGATAAAAAACAGCAGCAAAATAAAAAACTGTGCATAAGACGGCCACAACGTATAGTCGGCGGTTGCAAAACCCGTCGTTGTAATAATTGAGGCGGTTTGGAAAGAAGCGTATCTGAGCGCGCTTGCAAAACTTCCGTACACCGACTTTATGCTAAGCGTCAGCGCAAAAACTATAACCGCAATAATCACAAGATAGGCTTTGAATTCCGAATTGCGCCGGATTTCGGCAAAATCACGCGTAAACGCATAATAATAGAGACTAAAATTCACGCCGGCAATAAACATAAATGTTGTGCAGATTGCATCGACTGCCGCAGAATTATATGCGCCGACGCTTGCATTTCGCGTTGCAAATCCGCCCGTACCGAGAGTGGCGAATGCGTAAGAAAGCGCATCGATAAAATCCATTTTGCACAAAAGAAGAAGAATTGTTTGAAGCGCGGTCAAAGCAAAATAAATTATCCACAAAAGTTTTGCAGTTGTCGCAATCTTAGGCGTAATTTTGCCCTTTTCAGGTCCCGTCGTTTCCGCTTTGATTAGCTGGAATCCGCCGATTCCTAAAAGCGGCAGAAGCGCCACGGTAAGCGCGACAATTCCCATGCCGCCTAGCCAGTGCGTCATACACCGCCAAAGATTCATGCTTCTGGGCAAAGATTCGACATCGGAAAGAATCGTCGCACCGGTCGTCGTAAATCCGCTTACGCTTTCATAAAAGGCATCGGTAAAGGAAGGGACTGAGCCGCTGACGTACAGCGGCAGCGCACCGAAAAGACTTGTAAAAATCCACGCACACGCGACGACTACAAACGTACTTCGGAGCGTAAGATTCATCTTATGTTTTCTAAAAGGAAGATTAAACAAAAGAATGCCGAGCCAGCTTGCCGCCATAGGAACGGCAAACGGAAGAATACAAGCTTTTTCCCCGCAGGTAAGAGCCGCAATAATCGGAACCGTGAACGATGTTCCCACAATGCCCAAAAGAACCGATATTATTCTAAACAAAGTAATTATCATTGAAAAACCGCCTCGGAATTCAATTTACTTGTTGGAATTCCCGAAGAACTCAAGAACTTTTACGCTTTGCTCCGCGTCCGCAATAAGCACCAGATGGTCGCCGGTTGCAAATACCGTTTCACCGTTGACTATTTCATAGTCGTCTTTTCCCGAATGGCGCACAAGCAGCACAAGGAATTCTCCGGGCGCAGAAAGGTCGCGCATTTTCCGCCCGTTGACTTTTGACGCGGAAGACAACTCGCATTCGATAATTTCAAAGTCGCCGTTTGTTACGGTGTGAATCTCTTTTACGGATTTTCCGCGCATGTGGCTCATAATTGAATCGACGACATCTTTTAGGGCGACGGTAACGTCAATTCCGAGTTTTTGCGCAATCGCCCCGAAAGCGGAACTGTTTACCAAAGCAATCGACTGTTTAACGCCTAAGGACTCAAGATATGCGGCAAGAACCATATTCATTTCGTGGTTGTGCGTTGCACAAATCGCAAGGTCGAACGAAGGAATTCCTTCTTCCTGCAAAAAAATCTCGTCCGCCGCATCTCCCTTGCACACTCTTGCTTCGGGGAAACGCTCGGAAGCGTTTTTTGTAAGCTGATCGTCCTTGTCGATTATAACTACTTTTTGCGCGGCTTTACGCGAATTGGTACCGAAGAATTTAAGCAGACCGTTTCTGTGCGGCTCGATAATTTTATCCGCAACGAGAGTTCCTATTCTCCCCGCCCCTATAATCGCAATTTTCCGAAGCTCCTGTTGTTTTGAGCCGCAAAGTTCAAGTATTTTGGGAACATCGTCTTTTTTGCTGAGAATGCCGAGCGTGCAGCCCGCAAAAATTTCGGTAGCACCGGTAGGAAGCGAAGGCTTCCCGTCAAATTCGACATAAGACACCAGCATCGGAATATCGGTTACGTTTTTAAGTTCAAACAGCTTTACGCCGGCAACAGCACTCCCTTTCATAACTGTGATTCGCGAAATCTGCATTTGAGAATCGTCGAAAGTTATGACATTGCTTACGGCTCCGCTTTCCACCGCTTTTACAATCGCATCCGCGGCTTCAACGTCGGGATGAATCATAAAATCGATGCCGTAAAGCGGACGGTGCTTTCCGGTAAACGTATTTGCGTGGGTTTTACGCGCCGCCGCCGTATTCACGTAGTAAGCATAATTTCGCACGCGCGCAATTTTTAATATTTCAGGATAAACAGAATCGACAAGCGAACAAGTTATCATATTCACTTCGTCATTGCTGGTAAGACATACAAGCGCGTCGGCTTTTGCAATTCCCGCTTTTTCAAGCGTTTCAAGGTTATTGCCGTCCGCCGTAATGACGGTGCAGTCAAGTCTGTCCGCCGCGTGGCGCGCAATTTCTTCATCGTTTTCTATTAAAACAACATTGTGTTTTTCATTTACAAGAAGCTGAGCAAGCTGTACGCCGGTAAAACCCGCGCCCGTAATTACAATCCGCATATTGATTCCGTATTTTTATTATAAAAGAATTTTTACAACTTCGGAAGCCGTAAAAATTCCCTTCTTTCAGTTCGAATCGGAATTTTTCTTTTCCGATTCGGACATTTCTTTCGTCAATTTCGACTTTCCTTTCGTTCCGATTGCAATAGCGGAAACGACTGCCGCCGAAACGAGCAATGCCGCAAGTGCCTCACACAAAGCGGAAGGAAGAATCAGTGCCATGAGCGCAAGATAACCCGTTCCGTCGAGCAGCGAAAGCGTTTGCGCGTTCAAAAACAAGTAGAGCGAGCCGATGACCGCAAACGAGTGTAAAAGCGAGCTTAAAAATGCACTGACAGCCGCGTTTACCGCTTTAGGTATGCGCGGAATGAGTCCGAGCAGCGCAAAAAATCCGTAAGCAGAGAGTCCGAAAATCAAACGCGGCAAAACGGAGCATTGCGGATACTTAAAAAGCGGATCGAGAATTCCTGCGGGATTTGCAGCCGCATTTACAAGGCTCGTAAGTCCGAACACAAGACTTGTAACTATTGCGCCCGGAAGTCCTGCAAGAACCGCAGCAAGCAAAACCGGAATGTGCATGAGCGTCAGCGATATTGTCGGATTGATTTGTATATACCCGAGATGAAGACCTGGTATTCCCATTAAAATAATAAGTGCGCTGAATGCGCCGGTAATCGCAATTTTTCTGTTTCTGCTGCGTATTACGGCAATCGATTGAATCTGCATATAAGCCTCCCATATTTTTATCGTGTTTTCTTAATTGGGCGGATAGTAACACAGATGGCGCGGATATTCAAATGCGCCGCTTCTCCGACGACAAAAACCGCACACAAGCCGCTTAATCCGTGCATAAAACAGGGTCTCAGCACGAAAGAAAAGTATAGTAAA
>ERZ772960.508-NODE-508-length-35179-cov-4.876523_pt1 | contig 35179 bp, 49 predicted proteins | sample MGYA00580678_ERZ772960 | MGnify/ENA primary metagenome ERZ772960 (study PRJEB29015, sample SAMEA2737930) | human oral metagenome | biome: human oral; feature: human-associated habitat; material: dental | place: China | collected 2059 ... | reverse complement strand
TAATTTCTTTGACAATACGGTATCCGTTTTTCACCATATATTGGCGTAATTCAGCTTGGCCATTCTGAGGTTGTAACACATAGAACTCCAGCGATTCTGGACCTTCCTCGACAATATCGCGCATTAAAAATCCGCCCATACCGCAACAAATGGCGCCATTTAATTCGCCCTTTTTAGTAACTTGTAAGCCATCACCAAGGCGACAGTCGATAACATTGCTAAGTCCTCGAGATGTAATATAGGACTTTGCCGATTCCAAAGGGCCCTTATGAACATCACCAGCGATAACGCGTTTGGCCTTGCCTCTCACAATTAACTCAACAGCTAAATAACCATGATCCGTTCCAATATCTGCAATAGCTTCTGCATGGGGAACGATATCAAAGACCGCCTCTAAACGATCCATCATAGGTCTTGCTTTCATAACCACCTCGTATACTAACAGGTCCACCGAACTTCATACTATCTATTCTTCATATCTATATTATAACAAAAAACCTGCCCCAGTCGGAGCAGGTTTCATTGATTCAATTTATACAAGTTTGGTGGGCAACTCGTACAATAAAGCGAACCACTTTTATATAAATTCTACCGCCTACCCTATTACTTTAATAATGCCTTTCGGTGTTTAAAGTTTATATAATGTATTATATAAGATATATTAAATATATTACACTACTATACTATAAATAAAAGGCTTTAAATAGTCAAAAAAATAAAGGCCTATCTTGAAAGTACTGATAAGTACTAACTTGATAGGCCTTTTATTCTTTTGTTATTCTTTTGTTATTCTTTTGTTATTCTTTCGATAATCTTTTGAAATCAATCCATATGTCCACCCTCATATGGTAGGAAGATAATAGGACCACCCCCATATTATTTAACAGCCGCCGCTATTGTTACAACACCAGCTACAACACCCCATATGGTGCGTTGTTGTTTAAGGCGTTGCTCCGTTCGTTTGTTGCGCTTGATTTGCTCTCTCAATTCGTTCAATGAGGCTGAGGCTTGACTTAACCTCTCGTCCTGCTCGGTCAATAGATTCGAGGCTTGATTCAACTCGTTCCTTTGTTGCTCGTTGATTGCTTTCAAGGCGCTCAATTCCTTCCCCTGCTCGTTGTTGATAGCTTTGAGCTCGCTCAATTCGTCGCCCTGCGTCGCTGTTAAGTTGTTGGCTTGCTGCAATGCTTGCTTTGAGCTGTTGATTGAGTTTTCGGCTTTCGTCAAGCGCCCTTTGAGTTCGTTCCAGCTGCTCAAAGGTACGTTTATAGTCGGCTCTTGTTTCAAAGTATCCGCTTGCGAGGCTGCCAATGAGATAGACGAGCAAAATGCCAAGAATACCATAAACAACGCGCCGAATAGTAACCGCATGTACAATTTTGTTTTTAATAGTTTCATACATCACACGCCCCCTATATTAATCTTGGTCTGTCCAACGAGCGACCCAGCCTCGCACATCAACATGAACAAAATCTTGATTATAATATCGCCCAATGCCGTCGGCGCCACATTCCTCGGCCACTTCTGCAAGATAATCGACGTTAATGCCGTCATAAGTAATATCGGCCGCTGTACCCTCAACGTGTTGAGAATTAGGCACGCCCCCTACTTCCTCATTATGGATAGGGCACCGATAGCCGCTTAACACTTCGATAGGCTTGCCGATACGCTCACGGATAGCATCCAATACGTCAACGAGCCTTTTATCAATGATGTGGTCTAAAATAGGGTGTCCGTCGCTATCGTATCCATGACGGCCACACTTACAAGCAAATTCGTAATCATCGAAATATGTACCAATTTTCATTATATGCACCTCTGTTTCTGCAATATAAAAGCCACGCCCATATATCGTGAGCGTGGCACAAACAACACTATATTATTTTTTTAAAATCATATCTACTCTTGCATGAACCACGTCAAGCAAGCCAGATATGGTAGTATTTCCGCCGTCTCGCATGTTCTCGAGAATACTCAATAATTCTACTGAGCCGAGATATAGCCATGTAATATTGACGGCGAAAGCATATTGACCTGCCATATAGTCAAAGCACCATGCGGCGCCAGTAGCAAGGCAATATGTTAAAACTTTTGTAACAAAAGGCTTTCTCATATGCTTAGAGGATATTAACCCCTTACCCCATGCAACTGGAATCGCTATATATTTGTCTAATGCGGTTAGATTATCAGCATTTGCCCCCATATCTACAAGCATTTGATACGATATAGCCGCCCATTTTGTAATGAGGTCTAGGAATACCAATAATATGAATATACCTAACACCTGCACATGTTTTAAGCCAATCATATATATCGCCACATCAGCGATAACAGCAAGCAATGCTTTTACCGCAAATGAATCGGTTAATATGCTAGATGCACGGCTTATAAAATAATGTAGTTCCTGCATTATACCTCCCTCTACTTAACCCCTATATTTTACATATTCGCTACCATTCCATTTGAATCCGCTATCTCTAAAGTATAAAGATTGCCGTTTTACAATGCTATCGACATCGATAGCGCCAAGTTCTATTGAACAATTCAAAATAATATTCTGTGGCTCCGGTATTACAAGCGTTTTACCATACCATTTATAAGACTCATTATAGTCTTCTGTCTGCGTTAATGTTTTTTCTGAATTAGATAACATTTCAATAATATCAAATTCGCCAAAACCCCATTTGCCCTGCCATTTTAACGTTTCGCCAGTATATTCACTTACATCCAATATAATTTTTTTGCCATATTTCTTCCACACGGCGCCAGACCCATCTTCATATGTTTCCTCTGGCGTGGCCCCAGCAATTCCCTTAATTACAATATTTTGAAATTCCCTATCTGCTAAATCAAAGTATTTAATTAAAGTATTATCCGCCCCGAAAGGTTCAATATTAACTCGCATATTATCGGACTCAAATTCTTTCTTTTCACTACCGTTAATGGATACTTTAAAATGCGGTTCCCCTTTTAAGTCGATATATGTTTGACCTGCGTTAGGTTGTTCATATTCAAGTCGTTTAGGCGTGTATTTAATGTTGTCGCTAAACAATTCGATAACCTTGGCGATTAAGGTGTCAATGTTCGAATTCGGCAAATAGATATTTTTTTGTCGCAATAATTGAGCTGCCGTTTCGGCACTCACCGGTTCGCCTTTAGGACCTCTCGGACCGGCCGGACCTTGAATACCTTGAGGGCCTACAGGGCCAGTCGCACCTTGCATACCTCTTAAACTGTCTAGCCACTCCTGCTCTGACCCTTTAAATCCGTGCGCTACTGCGATAGCGTAGGCGCTTTTGCCTAACCCATCTAATAAAGGTAAAGTTGTTTCTTTGTCAAATTTGATTATTAAAGTGTTGTCTGCCATGATTGTAATCCTCCTGTTAATCGTGCATGGAAATGTTTGGAATAAATGTAATGCGTCCTTGTCCTAGTTTTATATACTCATTTTCATTGAATATAAAAGCATCATACATCAGATCATTACAATTTAATTTCTTATTAGCCGATGCTTTCCCGGACAAATAAAATGTAATTTGTTTTAATTCAACTATCGGCGTCAGTTCGAATATCACACCCTCATTCGGTCTCCTTCTAATTTTGCAAACGCCCTTATAGCCTGTTAAATTCATGTCGCTACCCTCTGGCACCACATATGTGATATTAAAGTCTTGACCGGAGTGCAGCACAAAATTGTGTTTAACCATTTACAACCCCCTTTTTATTGCTGCGCAATCACCAATACAAATAAGTCGCCGTATGAGTAGGTAGTTGATTCGTAGGTATTTCCGGCATCGTTGCCGGAAGACCATTCTCGATAAATCTTAGATTCGACTACAGCTCTGCGACTTTCGACAATACCAACATTTGTACCGCTTTCCTTATCTTGACGAGAATATATTTGACATTCGCCAATGTACCGCCTACGTTGCTGTTCCATCTCCGAATCGCTAATTCTGGCCTTTGTAATGTCATTAAAATTACCCGCATTACTTTTCGCCGTGTAGCTTTCGGTAAATACACAACCAACCGGCACATACGAGCATTGGTCTGCTGTAAAGCCCTCTGGGATAGGAGCCCAATCACCATGTTTTATTTTGTAAATTGTCGTAAACATATTTCGTAGCTTAAACCCAGCTTGATATATGCTTTGTGCGTCAATCCTTGATGCGGTTATGTTCGCACCGATTATGTTTCCATTCGGGTCGATTTGAAACGTATTATTTGCATTCTTGAACGTGCCGCCAGTAATGCTGCCACCAGTCAAATCCCCTGTGTTAATCGAAATTGACGCAAGATTATCAACTTGCATCTTATCGGCACTCACAGAACCTGCCTGTAGCATTCCTTTAGTAATGATATTGTTATCGAACAGTGTTTCTGCTGTTACATGGAACAATTTGCCGTCCAATCGGACTCCATTTGTTCCAATGTTAATTCTGTTTACAAGCTCCTCGCCGTTGATATTGTTTAAACCCTCTTTTACTTTTAACTCAATGCCATTATCGAGTTGAGTAAAACGGCTTTCCACATCTTCAGCTAGGTTTTGAACTTTAGTACTGTACTCATCAGACACTTTGTTAAACTTTTCGCCTAGTTCGTTGACACGTTTATCAAATTCGTCTAATCCTAGTGCTTCTCTGTCGAGCATTTCCTTAGGAATAGTTGCTTTAACAGTAGCAAGCATTTTGCTACTCTTAGGACCCTCGCCAAACATATCGATAAAAGCCACTTGTACCTTATATACACCGGCAACCATAGGAATTTGGACAATATTAGATGGTGCAAAATACACATTTGCATCAATATATACATTAGCACCCTTACAGCCTGCAGGGATTGCATCAAATGAAACGCCTATGCCATTAATATTGGCGGTAGCATTAACATGTTGAGGTTTTGCAGGAATCGGCACGTTGTATGTTAATTCTGCTGGTGCGCTGTAGCCTTTAATCGGGTTATGGGCGAACAAATATACTTTTGCACTACGGCTTTTTAATTGTGCCCGCAACGTTGTATTATTGCTTTTGCCTACTAGGCCATCGGTCTGACCTTTGTTAAGATCGAGACGTACCTCATAGAAGTCAATATCAGCATTGCGAACCTCTAACCAATTGAAATCAGCCATATCGCTAAATGCCACGCTAAACCCTTGTGGAGTGTTCGGAACGTCGCTTTTACGCTCTATAAGGATTGATTTAGTCACGCCTTGCGAGTAGTTGCCGTGCGTATCCTTGACTTTTAAGCGTACTTCATAAGTGTGACCCAATTCACAACCACTTACAACGATACGGCCCTCACCGTTTCCGCCATATTTCCACTCGCCGCCTTGCTCACGATACCATAGTTCAACGGTATTGAGCGTGTTGAGTTGCGGAGTGTCGAATTGAGCCACTACATCGAATGAATATATGCCGTTGCCGATTTCGTAGTATTTAGTGAATAGTACTAAATTGCTAACGTCGGGAATATAGTACGAGGCGATTGTATACTCGTACGCCTGCACCTCATCAAGACCTTGCTCATTCGTGCCGAACAGGTTCATTGATGTAAACTTCAAATATACTGTTTTCCCTATATCTTCCTTTCGGTAAGTATGCCTATATAGCGCCTCATCAATACGAATGAACCGCGTACCGCTTGCGTGGTCTGTTGATATAGTTGCATATTGGCCCCGCACTAACCCAGTCAGCTTATAACTGCCGTCGGTTTGTAATTGCGCCCCCTCATAGCTCAATGCCTCGCCGTCAATCCATGATAGGGTATTTGCACGTTCGGCGTCGATGTGTGTGCCGCCTTTCATGCTGCCTTGATTGAGTTTCACGTTTACGCTGTCGCTTGTATTAGACAATGCGGTAAGAGTTCGCCCCATGCGAGCCTGTTGCGTGATAGAACCTACTCTTGCATAGTTTTCATCATTATCAGATAGCCACACGGAACAGCCGCCCCAACCGCTTGGCGCGTTTACGCCGATAAATACTTGATTACCGCCAACGTCGCCAACTGTTTGGAATATTGCCACATCATTGACGCTAGGCGCCTCTTGATTGTAATCCACAAAAGGCCGCTCGTTTTCATGCACGTCATAACGTGCTGGCGCGTAAGTCCCTACTGGCTTGCCCTCGGCCGTGAATTCAAGTTGCCCGTCGGCTGCCTCATTGACTGCGGTTATAACTACGATTTGCTTGTTTAATTGACAAGCCTCATCTGTGAGCGTTACAAGGTCGCCGACTTCAAGCGTACAAAAGGCCCAATCTAGCCTAAAAGTATACTGTGTTTTTGAATACAGCCGTTTCATGGCTAATTGTTCCGCATAGTACTGCGCTCTAGCCTTTGTATAAAGGTAGTGAGCCGTTTTCTTTGAGGCTGGTTTGAGGCCGTTCTTTTGCACGTCCGCCACTACTTCAAAAGATACTGTTTCTTTCTCGTAGCTATTGGCGCGGTTAATGAATTCGACTGTCGCCTCATTGTAGGCCTCACTTGTATCCTTGCGCTTGTATAGAATAAGTTGGCCGTCTGTGCCTGCGATAAAATCATCGGCCGTGAGGTCATATTGAATTTGATTTTCTGGCGTCCAATCGCCTACAGGCTTATCGGCCAAAGGTACGATTTTTAGGCGGTCGGTACTCCAAAATACAAGGCTGTTAGTAATCTCGGCTATATCGTTGATAATACTTTGAGCCTTGGCGCTCTTTTGCTCGGGCGGTGTGCTGATTAATATATCGGCCGCTCTACAATAGGCCCGATAGTTCTCAATGCCCTCGATTTGCACATCGGCCCCAACTGATTGTAGTACATGCTCGATATAGTCGGCTGGATTGACGTCTACGCCGTCGCCTGTATCTCTGAGTTTACCCATAATTTCAAAGTTGTATTGTGGCAAGCTGCCACGCTCGCCCAAATCAACCACGCCAGCCATGTAAGCCAATCCGCTATATGGTAGTGCTTTGTCTGGATGCTTAGATACCATGTAAGGCCAAGGCGCTTGACCTTGCTCACCATTGAATAAGGTAAGTTCGATTTTTTCACTAGGATAAGTATATATTTCCTTATCTCGCCACACCTTGCCAACGCCAGCGATAGGCCCCTCACATAATGCAATGGCTGCCGCCACTGTATATGTGTAAGTAATTTCAGTATGCGATGAACCGCCGCCCTTACCTGTTCGAGTGGTGCTACTGTGTTCGTGTGCTGTGAAATCCTCATAGTCGATGATGTTACCACTAACCCGAGTAGTCCCCAATATTTCGGGAACCACCTCACCATAAGAGGCGGTGTTGATTTGGAAATCTGCTATCATGTCGGCGCGGGTTGTAGTATTTTTCCCTCTATGAAATAGAAAGCCCATTATTCACGCTCCTCTCTGTATCGGTACACCGCTCTCAATCGTGAGCGGCCTTTTTTATCAAAAAATAGTACATCATCAAGTTTCGAGATGATTACGCCATAATCAACAAAGGAATGAATTACAAGGCCTTTCCCTATATAAATAACGCCGTGTGAAATACATCGGCCATATTGATATAGTAGGAAGTCGCCTATTTCAAGCGGTGCGCCCTCTTTCACCTCATCGGCTACTTGCTGCACATACTTGAGGTATTTTTCCTCGGAATGGTGCAGGTGCCACTCGTTTGAATAATCTTCTATGTCAATTCTGTCGCGTTTCATTACGCCGCTATCAACAACTGCCGCAACGAGCAAATAAGAACAGTCAACGCCTACGCCTTTAACCATTGAATTATTGACATACGGCGTACCTAACCATTTAACGGCCGCATTGGCGATTTTCTCGCCTGTTGTTAATTCATTAATATCTGTCATCGTATGCTCTCCTTTAACGGAACGTAAGGCGTCGCCCTGTTTCTATCCCAATTATTGAATTTATTCTTGCACTCTGTAGGGGTCTTATTGCAACCCGCATATATATAGAATTGGTCGCCAACTCTTGGGCTTACTTCAAGGGCGCTCATGTACAGAATTACGCCGTCATTGCTTTGTAATATCTGTGTCGATTGCCCCGCCATTGGGCCAGTGAGCCAATCTATACCGCCAGCCGTGTAATAGCCATTCTCGAATGGAATATCTATTCTTATCGAATTGGCGCCGCTGCCTAGGCCTGTAACCTTGCCACTCTTACGGAACCGCTTAATATCAACACCGCACTCCTTAGAGTACACGCTGAAAGGGCATTGAGGATAATATCGGCGGTTAGGATACTCGATATTGAGCTTTTGCACGATTGATTTTACATTTAGCTTTAATGTGAGGCCGCCGCCTTGCGTAACCTCACATAAGCCAGTAAATAAACCAACTACACCGATGATTTTATAGCTATCGTCAAAGAACGCTCGGCGTAGCGTCATCTCGGCGCCGTCAAATCCACCATTATGAGCCACCGCCATAATAGGGACGCCGCCTATTGTATCCTGTTCATTCGTCGAAATGCTAACAGTCATTTTATCAACGCTTACAGTGCTGTTTGTGGTTATCTTATCCCTTACAATAATAGGCCCATTACTCTTATAGACTTGGCCGTTATAAGAAACGTCCGCGTCTGAATCGGCCCAATAGTAAGAGACGCCGCTACGTAGTCGCAACTCGTAGAGGTCGCAACTTACGAAATACTTATCATTGTTTAGGTGCTGCCTTAGCGCCTCGTTCACTGCTTTCATAATTGCCCCCTTATCGAGTTGTTACTAATTTGAATGTTTTCGATTTGTAAACATCGGTAAAAATATACTCGGCTGTCATATCACCGCTAAACCGCACTAACCAATAGTATGTATAATCTGCGGTTATAACTGCGTTCGGTGCTACTGTCTCGCCTTGCGCCAACTTTATAATGCCTTTATCACTAACTGCACGAATCGGCGTACCATTGGCGTATAGTTTCAAATCCTCAACGTGATAAACAGGCTCGAGGAAATCGCCGAATTTTCTCACGGCTTGCCATGAGCCCTCTGAGCCTGTGCCGAGTTGTATGCCCTTTTCTTGATTGTCCTCGGGGTCTAACCACAAGAAAGGAATTGTACCGCCCTTTGTCTTGGAATAGAACCCCATGAGTTCCTTATATTCCGCTGGCTTTAGTACCTCGAAATCTGTCGAAATCGTATATTGCGGATATTTCCACGTTGTCATGGTCCGCACCTTGCCCGAGCCAGTTGTCTTGATTTTAGTATCCCATTTTTGTATTTTTTGAGATTTCCACCCCAATGAAATAATCTTAGGGAATTTCAATAAATCTGCCATGCTACCACGTCCCCGCTGTTGCTATGAATTCCCTGTCTTGATTCACAAGGAATTGACGTAAAGCCCTACCGCCTCGACTTTCAAGGAACCCGCCAAAGCTTTCGGCGTCAATCGCATTAATATTGATAGTAGCGCCGCCAGTACCTGCACCACCATTCGCGCGGTTGATTCCGTCGCCTAATCGGTCGAATACTGTATCAGATAAAGGAAGAATAGCCTCTTCATATTTGCCCTCGCCAATTTGCGCAAGTGTAGCGCCATAGGTAAGACCACCCTCGGCCAATTTTGGCATGCTTTTTGCGCTAAACATAGAGCTAAAATTGCCACCACCTTTGAGCGAACCGCCTAAATTGCCGACGTTACTCAATGCGGTGGCTTGTGCTATACCTGCCGCCGTGCTACTGCTCCAAGCAGCTAACCCAGCCGCCGCACTAGCGCCAAACGTTGCCATACTAACCTGTTGAGCTAGTTGAGACCATGCAGGGAGTTGAGCTTGTGCCGCTGCAATGCTGGCCGCTGTTTGTTGCGACTGTAGCATTTTGCCAAGAACGGCCTGCTTAACTTGTGCCGCTACCCATTGAGCCAAACTATCGGCGATTGTTTTGAGTATTGCTTTACCCATATTTTGAAAAGCCTGCGTAATCGTCATAGTGCCTTGCAATAGTCCAGAAATGCCCTCTTGCAATTTATCAATACCAGCACTTGCAGCATCCCATATTAACTGTTGGCTGTTGAAATGGCTGTTCATTACTGCGTCTTGATATTCTGTAAGTAGTTCTTTCTTAAGGTCATAGCTTTGTTGAGTAGCTACATATTCATCGTCTAGTGCTTGCTGCAACGCCTCGAAATTCTGCGTCCGCATAGCCTCATCAATAGCCCATTTTTCCTCTTGTAGCTCTCGTTGTAACTGTGCAGATTTAGCATTAAATTCTTGTTGTTTAGCAAGAATCTCCTCATTCTTCATTGTTTCAAAAGAAATCATACCGTCTGTTGTTTGTTCAAACGCAACGCCACGAGCTTTTAATTCGGCTATGTATGCTTGCTGTCCTTTAGGGTCTAACTTCACAAATTTATCTTGCATTTCTGCATACTTATCTGTGATTTCATCAATAGCATCCATATAATCATGTTTCAACTGCGTCATAGGGGATACGCTACCAGTGGAATCCTTAGGCGCTATGTTGAAATTGAAATCTTTTACATAATCTCGTACAGATTGCTCAATTTCTAGTAGCTTTTGAGCCTCTTCCTGCTTGGCTTTAGCGCGTTTATCTGAATAGATAGCCTCTAAGTTGGCTAAATCCTCATTATAATTGACATTTGCGGCTTTCGATTTGTCGAGTTCCTCAAGTTCTTGCTTGTATTCAAGTTGTACAAGTCCTTGCTTGTCCCCTAACATTTCAAGGTAAGATTGCAGTATTTTTTCATGCGTTTGTTTAGCCTCTTTGACGAGTTCGTCTTGTTTGCTCGAACCACCACCGCCAGCGCCGCCACTACCGCCACCGCTACCGCCGCCAGTGTCATAATCAGCACCACCGCCGCCACCACCGCCAGCGCCAATATCAGCGGCTCCGCCGCCAGATAAGCCCTCAGTGATTTGCGAGGCCATACTAACACCAGTATTGACAATATCTTGTGCCGTGTCAGCGCTGATAGTGTCAACCTGTTGTATTGCGGTAAATGTAGTACCAAAGAATTTAGCAACCTTGTCGCCTACGCTGTTTAGTTTTGCAATTAACCAATTAAGCCCCTCGATAATCTTATTCACACCCCAAACTGCAGTATGAACGATAGTAGAGAATACCGAGCTTAATGTATTACCGAACCCATTAGAGGCGGCTGCTGCCGTTGCGAATACAGTAATCAATGTCATAAGAATTGATACTAATAAGCCGATTGGATTGGCTCTCATTACCAAATTAAGCACCCGCTGCGCCGTAGCTGCCGCTAGTGTACTGCCACGCAATGCCAAGAATAAGGATTTTAATACAGTAGTCCCCATTGTTAGCGCCCCAACTGTCAATATAGTGCCTTGAATTGCCACTCTGACCGCCGTCATTGCCACGCCGTAGGCTCTAGTCGCTACTGCTGAGGCTAATTGTGCCGTTTTCAATGCTACTGTTTTAACAGTCAATGCTGCCGTCTGAGTACCGCATAATGCCATAGCTGCCCTATATGTAGTAAACGCTACAACAACGGCCAATACGGCTGCGCTAACCCTTGGCATGGTAGTGATAAATAAGCTTGTAAAGCTGCGTATCGTTTGGCTTATGACTGTAATAATCGCTTTCAGCCCGTTAAATGCAGCGCCTATGATGCTAATCGAGGCCGAGGCTGTAACTGCCATAGTACGAATTGCAACGCCAACGCCTTGAACGAACGCTTGAAAGTCGCCATTTTGAGGAATAGCTGAAAGCTGTTCAAGTACAGGCTGAAAGGCTAATAACATTTCATTCTGGATAGACTGCCCCATTTCTGCGAACGTCATCGGAATTTCAGCAAATTTTGCATTTGTTTCCTCAGCACTATTGAATAATGCCTCTTTGATGATGTCGGCTGTAATCAACCCTTGTGATGACATATCTTTTAATTGACCTACAGTAAGGCCCATTTCTTGCGCAATAGATTGGGCGAGCATTGGCGCATTTTCCATAATGGAATGGAATTCATCGCCCTGCAATTTCCCCGCTGCCATTGCTTGCGTCAATTGATACATCGCCGCGCTTGATTCTTCAATGCTGGCGCCCGAGACTTTGAATTGTTTGTTCAACTGCTCAACAAACATAATTGCCTCATCATTCGAGCTGAATGCGTCTTTCGCTAGCATGTTAAGCTTGGCTACACTGTCAGCCATATCTACATAGCTACCACGGGAGCGCTGTGCAGCGTCGAATACCTTATCCATAATTTCGGCCGTGGTTTGTGTGCCGTCATTAATAAGGTTAATTCGTGAGCGTACGCTGGTTAATTGGTCGGCGGTCTGTGCTGCTGCCGTTGCCACGTCCTTTACGGCTGTCGCGGCCAAACTAATGCCAGTAACAGCGCCAGCGAATTGCAAGCCCTTATTGACTTGGCCCATTATGGATTTGATTTCATCGCGAATACTGGCCGCCTCTTTTGCTACCTTACCGCTTGCCTCTGATACGCCTTTCGGTATGTCAGTACTTAGCTTATTTGAAACCTTATTTATGGCCGCCTGTGCCTCTGTACTGTCCGCACTAATTCGTACATTGATATTACTATCTGCCATTGTCTATATTTCACCCCCTGCCTCTCTAAATTCACGAATAAAATCCGCCTCATCTTGGCGCTTTTGTGCGTCTGTAGGCGGATATAAAATATCTATAAATTTTTTCGGCTCAATTGCTTTTGATAATTGCGTGTTCATGATGTTTGTTACCCAGAACGCTCTATTCTGGTCTTGGATTTTGCAACGTCGTTCATAGCCCTGTACGAGTTTCCTATACTCAATAGGCTGTAATCGCATTAATTCCCAAGGTTTTAACTCGAGTACGCTATACGCAATTTCTTCGGCATTTCTCAGCCATAAAGAAAAAGAGGGGGCGCGTTGGCCCCCGTCTAGTTTTTTAATTGTTCGGCCTCTTCCTCGATTGCCAATTTATCGGCTTTTGTAAGTTCATCGGGGAACATTTTATAATACATTTTCATGCCGTATGCTCCGCTCGCAACAATCGCTTTCATCAATGGCGCTTGCAGTGTCAACAAGCTTACATCGCTATCTTCCTTAGAAAGTAAATCGTCAATCAATTCAAAGTATTGCTGAGGGTTCCGCTTATGGTGTTTCATTCCGATAGCGTAACCAGAAACAATACTATTAATAGGCCATGTCGGCATTTGTAAAAGTTCCCCAATAGGTTTGCCTACTGCCGCCTCTAATTCCATGAGGCGCTGAATGTTGAACATAATATAATCGCCGTCTCTAAATAAATTACATGTAACTGTTTTCATAAATAACTCTCCTATTGTTTAGCGCTAAAAAAGTAGGATTATTCTATTGAATTAAACGCCAACCGCTGGGCTACCTGCTGGTGCGTCTTGTAATTCGGATAAAGGACCGACGCCATTCAAGGACCCTTTATAAGTCGCCACGCCGTCATGAGGCGTATTGATAGATAATTCTGTTACGCTGGCTATACCAGTGAAATAACGTTTATCTGGGTACTCGAATTTAATCATTACATTGTCGCCGTCAAGGAATGCTTTTTCTAATAGTTTTAAACTTTCTTCTTTAGGCATAAGCAATGTTTCAAGAGAGAAAGACCATTCTTTAAGACCTGCGATAGTAGATTTCCAACCGCCAGAACCTTTATGAGAGGCGTCAATGCTATCAGCTTTACGAGAAAGGTCGCCGCTACGTTGGCCGCCTAATAATAGCCATTTAGCGCCAGCTTTTTCATCTGTGCCAACGTTTAAATATAAAAGGTAGTTCTTGCCAGCCGTTGGCATATCTACCGCTATTGGTTTATATAGTTTTGTTTCAGCCATTAATAAATACCCCCTTTAGTATCATTGTTTAAGTCATACAAACGAGCCTCGAATCTGTATTGAGTACCGATAAACGGCCTCATACTATCATTGTCATCTGTTTTGTTGGTGCAGCGAATATCAACAACTTGGTACCCGCTATTTTGTAATACACAATATTCTTCATTAAGCGCGCCACACGCCTCACGAAACGCAATCAAGATTGTCTCTATTTTGCTTTCGAGTTCAGATATTTGTGCATAGGATGCACTAAATTCGTGACTATCTGATTTAGTCCATACTTCAACATAAAACTCTTGTTTCAGCATGTTATGCACTTTATCGTCTATCGGCGTACATTCGCCACGGCCTAGCATTACCATGCCAAGCGTATCGACGCCAGCATTTTTAGGATTTAAAAAGCCGAGTTCGACTTTTCCGTCAAACCCAGCTTTCTCGATTGTGTATTTAATTTTATTCAATAATTCAAGCCACATATTAACCACCTCGATAAAGCGGGATACATCTATATCCCGCATACTTCGCTGGCTGCCCTGTTAGTTGCTCCGCCGTGATTTGGTTTTCTAAAACCGCTATTCTAGCATTGATATATGTCAATTTCTTAGAATAATAATCATCGTCTTGGCCGTTGCGACTGTACTGGCCTATCAATGAGGCTGCTTTATTCATGCATGTCTCTCGATAGCAGTATAGCGTTACAAGTTCATCAGCAACAAATGAACGAATTACATCGCGCTCTTGCACGCCTAGCCGTTTAGCTAGCACATACAGCCATTGCTCGGCTTTTGTCAACGTTGTTTCCAGCACATTAGGGCCTAGTAGCTCATCATTAAATGTCATCTCTTGAAATTCGTATAACATATATCAAACCCCTTACAGTTTAATTTCTAAATGCGTGCGGTTAGTGCTTAACTCAATATCTCGAGCCACATCATTGAGAGATACATCAACCGCTTTCGAGAATATATCACGAATTTCGTCGCGACTATGGTCTAGTGCCTCGTATAAGAACGGGTCGGCCTTTGTGCCTCTGTGATGCACACGTTTAGCGAATACAAACCCATTACCACCGATTGGAACCCAGCGCAACGCCTTTTTATTCTTCGGAAAAATGTCATGCGGCTTAGTTCCCTCATGCACGAACGGGCCATAATATGCTGCTTGATTGTCGATATATACCTCTGCTGTCTTATCGCCAATCATGCGCACATCAATAGCCCTCTCGAGTTGTCCTGTATGAGATGTGAATTTATGGTTATTTTGTGCCGCCGTCTGTACCTCTCTAGCGCTAGCTTTTACCGCTTGCCTCAATCTTCTTTCAAAGATTTCTCGCGCATTCATGATTATTTCTTACTGGATTTTGTAGACTTTTTCGCGCCGTCTGTTGGTTCTTCGTCTGGCTCTTTATCGTCTACGCCGTCCGCGCCGTCTGTTGGTTCTTTGTCTGGCTCAAATGCAGGCTCTAATGTAAAGCCCTCATCAAGCAATTGTTCAAGAATGAATTCATCATCTGTGTATTTGACTACATTCATTCGTACAAGTCTGTATTTCTCCATGATGTACCCCCGTTAATTAAGCGCCAAAGTTAGCCCATACACTAGCCAAGCGATTTTTTGGAACCCATACATCGTGGAATTTACGATAATCAATAGACCAAGCATTTGCCTGCTGTGTAGTGTTAGGGTCAAAAATACGCATATTGTCAGTTTTAGATACTGCAATAGCTGCCGCACGGCTCATAATAATCCAGTTGATAGATTTCGCGCCTGTATCTGCTTTAAATCCGCCTTTTTCTTGGCCGCTAGTTGTGCCGTCATTGAAAACATATTGAGATTTCATACGAGCACTAGGCACGCCAATAATAGGAATTTCATTGTAAGTGCGAACGCGTGTATTGTATGCGCCATGTGTAAAGTTAGCTACATCGAGCAAGCCTTTTTTACCTGCTGCCTCGTTCAAAACACTTTGAACGCGCGCACTCATTACAATTACAAGGTCGCCAGTTTCGCCGATTAAGTCCTCGATTTCCATAACTTCCTTGTTTAATTGTTTGATGATATTCGTATCATCTGGCGTAAATGCGTCTGTTTTGCGACTTTCACGAGTTGCATATGCAGCCACTTTGGAATAACGATAAGCATCAACTTCTGGAATTACTTGTTCCCTTTGGAATGCAGTCATAACATTTGTACCTGTTGCTAGGAAGTTTGTTTCATCTACATCCATAGAATCAAGCAAGAATTTACGACCGCGGTCTTGTGTGAGTTTGAAATCTTCAAATTTCAAAGATACACCGCCACGATTATAACCATTATCACGGTCATAATTCGCTAAGCCGTCAACGGATAAAGTAGGAATTTTTACGGTATCGCCGCCGTTATATTTAATTTGGCCAGCGTTTACTTCCATAAAGCCAGATGTTGCACCTACTACCATTTGTTGGTCTAGCAAGGTTTGAAAGTTTTGAGCCATTTGTAAAGTATTAATTGCCATGTTTTACCTCTTTTCTTTGAGTAAATCAATTATTTTCGCTTGGCGGTTTAATGCCCGCGATTTTGAACATTTCGGCAAGTTGTGTGTTTCCGCCTGTTGCATTGCCAGCGCCTGCACCGCTGCCGCCATTTTGTGCAGGTTTAACAGCATAAGGCTTATCAGCAAGGAACGCCGTCGCACACTCTTCAATAGTTCCGATAGTGCCGTCGTCTTTCTTCCAGCCATACGAGCCGTCCTCTTGCACACTAATTTGTCCAGCGATGAGCTTGCTGAATGTTTGGGCGTCTGTACAATTTGCCTTTGTTAGTGCCGCAATAGTTTGGGCGCTAATTTCTGAATCGGTACGCTTTTGGATTTCAGCTTGTCGAGCCTTTTCTGCTGCCTCGTATTTGTCTGTAAGGCCTTTAATTTGCTTTTCAAGTGCAATGATTTCGGGCGTTTTTTGCCCTTTGTTCGCCTCGTACTCGTCAACTTTACCTTTTAACTCGTCGCGCGCCGTTGTTAATTCAGTAATTTTGTTTTCAAGTTTTAGGCGTTCCGTTTTTGCCACGTCATTGATTTTGGAAATCTCAGATTTAAAACCCGCAACTAGGTCTTTACCGCCCTCAATTTCTCCCAATTTTGCGTACAATTCTGCTAAAGTCATGTATCTATCTCCTTTTCAACATGAATGCGCCACCTTTCGCCTCCTGCTACTTAATGGCAATATAAAAGGCCCACACCTTCGCCAGTGTGAGCCTGTAAAAACAATTATTTAATTTTAGCAATAAAAAAAGCGCCTACAACATAGTAAGCGCTTTAACTCTCTTCAATCACTTTAAGAATATCGGATGTTTTGATTTCATAAATATTCGAATCGGCATTTTCGACTTGAATACAGCCGTCTTTATAAAAGTGTAAGAGTGTTACTTCTTCACCATTTTTAAGTTTAACAACATCAAGCTCTTTCATTTAATCTTATCCTCAGGTTTTACATAAGTACTAATAAGCCTAGGAATTTTTGAACCTGTATCAATTTGCCACGCCATAACCAACTTAATGCGTCCGCCTTTTAGCGAATCAACATATTTGGTTAATTCGTATCGCGTGCCATGTTTATTAACTCCCTTTTCAGTGATTTTAGAATCAATAACTGATTTCCTTAAAAACTGTTCAAATTCCTTTGCCCTACTTAAATTATATCCTAAATACTTTTCAAAAGCTACGGCCTTTGGGCCGCCTTGCTTATGTTCTTTGTTTAAACAGTATTTTGTGATTTTATCATCCTCAATTGTGAGCGAATCAATATTGCTGAATGCTTCATATAACGATTTCGGTCGTCTAGCCTCAAATATATCACCACTCCACCCGCGCGCTCGTTCTGTCCATGATTCTTTACCGCCACTAACAACACGCCTGCCGTGAACGCCAAGAATGCGCTCTTGATTGACTTTAGACAATGAATTAATGTATCGCTTTCCGCCCTCTTCGATGTTTTCTTTTGCTTGATGTATATCAACCTCAAAATCATAAACAGGGGCAATCTTGCATAAACAGTGAGGATGAGCGGGTAACGTTGGAAATTTATCCTTTGGATATATCCCTTTACCTAACCCGTAGAAATCAGCATTTGCATACACGTCGCATATATCACATACAGGGTGGCGACTGTTTAGCTGCCACTTCAAGGCCACTACATCATCATCGTTATTATAACGTAGCATTTGCCCGTCTGCGTATGCTCTCGCCGCCTCTGTGCGTGCTATCCGCTCGGCGTTGTATCGTGCTTTTTCTTGCACGGCTACGTTTACCGATTTTGATAGGTCAATCGCGCTCGCCTCGTCAACGGCTTTTATCAATCCAGTATATGCAGCGCGTAGGCTCGGCGTTGTATTCTGCCGAACCTGTCTTTCTGTTTGGCGTAGCACATGCTTGAATTGAGCTACTTCATCATCATTCAAATAGTTAGGCCATTTTAGCCCTCTAACCATTTCGATATATTTCGGTAGCTTATCCTTTTGAATTGTTCCGCCGTTTCCGTAGCCCTCAAATATGGCTCTTGCCATTTGCTTGATTGATTTACCACGTTTCAATGATTGCCGAATCACTTCCGCCGTATCTCGTTGTATCTTGGCCGCATTGTTGTGCAGTCGCGTTGATAGGGTTAGTCCGTCGCTCGTCCAAGCCTCTTGCATAGCCTCGCTAATTGACTGTGTAGAGTAATTAAAAGGCATATGGCCCGCTGCACGATTGGCAACCAGTACGCCATGATATGCATTATTGAAATTCTGTACCATATCAGCCGTAAGAGGCGCCTCTAGCAATTTCATAATAGGATAAGACTTATAGGCCACTCTAACCGCCATATCGGGCGAATAGCCAAGGTCTATAAGTTCCTTTATCATACGTTCAAATTGCTCGAGTGCCTCGTCAATCGTTTTCGCCGTTGCCGTTTTCTTCATCGTCTACGCCCTCATCATCGTCATGCGGTGCGCCGCTATCTAACTCATCAAACGCTTTATTTTGACGTGCCTCATCGGCTGCTTGCTGCGCCTCGTTGATGATTTCGTCTTTAACCTCTTTTTCAAGATTAGGCATGTAAGCGTCAATCACTTTTTTCAAGATTTCACTGTCGAATGTATCAGAATTAAATTCAAGGTCTTTCGCCTGTTGCGCCTGTGTTAGGCTTTCCGTCACATCGTTTACTTTGAAATCTCGAGGATATTCACAAGAATACTCGATATTATCACCGCTCCATAGTTTATATAACGCGATAATGTCATATTCTGCGTTTTCGCATTGTACCGCAAAATCAGAAAGTCGCTGATTAGTACGCTCAAAGTCCCATTGTTTAGCAACGCCACTCTTAGCTTGCTGCACTCCAATTACTGAATCAATACCACTCATACGATACATTTCATTGATTAGCTTATCGATTTGAGCCATAAGCACCTCAGCTGGTCCCTTATCTGGTGCGATAAATTCGGGCGCCCTCGCTGAATCATGAGGGTATGTGAGCAGGTTATCCGTTCCGATTGTTACATCTGAAAGGCCGTTGCTATCTACTGGCATGGTTAAGATTGAGAATGTTTGATTATAAAGGATTTGAGACAATAATGAACATAGGTTATAAACATGTGCATTCGTTTTGGCGATACTCAAATACTCGGGCGGTGGTAATATATCCCGCTTACGAGCAGCACGGCCAAACCACTGCACAATAGGAATACGCCCGATATTATGCTCGCCCTCGCCAATCGTCTTGCCATCGCCGTCTTTGATGCTCCATGAGGTAGGCGTCCAAGTATGGTAATGCGTTTTGACTGTGCCGTCCGCATTTGCCAAGTATGTCGCATAGGTAAATACAGATAATCGGCCATTATCATCGAATGTGAAATTCATTACATTCTTAGGCTCTACCGCTGTTAGGTATGGCATAGAACGATTAGCCAACGTGTCAGCCAATGAGTTACCGAATTCCGTTACATTATCAACTATGATGTATATCACGCCGTAGAGTTTCGCAAGCGTTGCATTTTGACGAGTGAATTCCTGTAACGATGTACCCTCTCGGTCTACATCGTTGATGAATTCATCAAATAATACAGAATTGCTATATTCTCGCTTGATTTCATCTTTGAAAATAGGGTCTACGCTCGCATTGAGGATAGGCCCTGTATAGTTTAGATAATATGCAATTTGGCGCCTAAAATTAATCGAATCAGTTCCCTCTCGTCTGTGTGGTGTGATTGCTGCACCGCTGGCGAACATACCGCTGCCATAATAGGCGTCATGCAGTATCTCATATTCATCTGTTCGAGGATTAGAATAAATAGTTGCCATGTATTCCCCTTTCTAATATATGTTAATGCGTCCACTTCTAACCTGTGGCGCGTTAATCTTCTCCGCTATCCCTGTGAGTGCGTCGGGTGCGTCATCGTGTGCGTTCTTGCCCTCTCGTTGGTATCTTGTAATGTCAGCAGCCAACTGAGGCCACCTATCACGCCAATTCTTGGGCATATACACATGATTCATAACCCATGTAGCATTAGACTGAATGCGGGCTATTTTGTTGCCGCTTTGATGAAACATATTAATCACGCACTTATTAGAATTGTATTTCTGTTTGAGTATACTTTGAACGTTACGGCCAAACCCTCGGCCGCCGTTATTACTTTCTATATCAGCCACATTCACGCCGTTTCTATGTAGCATGTCCGCTACCTCTGGTTCTGTTGTTTCCATAGCGTCCTTTGTATAGACTACATCAAGGATATACGCCTCTCCCTCATATACGCCGTAGGTGATACTTGCTAGGTAGTCGCTGCCAGTATCAGCGGTATCTGTGTAGTTTTTAATGCAAGAAAATAACACATTGCCTTTTGTATCTCTTGGCAATGTGTCATATGTGAGGATATTCGTGTACAAGCACCCTTTGAGGTCAATCGGTATTTGCTGATAGTTGGCGCTTGCTATATCTTCGCCCATAGCGCGAACCTTTGACATATATGAGGCCTTAGACAATACCTCTTCGCATAGCATTGAGCCGTCATCTTGTAAGGCTTTCATTGTAATGACTTTCGCCTTAAATAACGGGTCATCTTTAAAGTGTTCAATGGCTCTCCCTGCTAGGTCATCACTTGCCCAGCGCGTCATGATGATTATAATCTTGCCGCCCTCTTCCAAACGTGAAAGCATTGTATTCGTAAACCACTCCCAATGTTTCTCTTTCACACTTGCATTATAGGCCTCTTCGCTGTTCTTGATAATATCGTCAATAATCATCAAGGAACAGCCGAACCCTGTCGCGGTACCTGTTGGCGATGTAGCTAGATATGAATTTGTGTATCCCTCTAAACTCCATAGATGAGCCTGTGCGTCGCCTACTGCTACATGAACACTAGGGAATACATCGCTAAACACGATAATATCATCATCGGCCTTATTCTCTTGAATTGCGTTTCTTACCGATTTACTAAACATTTTAGATAATGTCTCGTTGTATGAACCAGTCATTATCTTGGCGGCTGGATTATTTCCAAGCCACCACTGCGTAAGGTGTTGCGCCGTTAAACTCTTACCATGTCGAGGCTACGGGGGCAAATTCATGATAAGAACGTTATATTCATCATTCTTGATAAAATGCTCTAACTCATTGCATAGATTGACTAGGTATTTTCTGCTTTTCTTGTAAAAATTACCCGTTTTTAGTTGGCAATAATAAAAAAACTCGCGCCGTGCGAGTTCTCTTTTTGCTAGTTCTATGATCGTTTCTTTCTTATCTCGAATTTGCATATCCTCACCACCTTTCATGCGTGTATATCGAGTTTAGTCATCGCCTATGAGCTTCTTAATGTCAGCCGTATCGATTCCGTCAAACGGGTTTTTAACCTCAACGGCTGCGTCAATATTCTTTGTATCTCTCCACGCCTCTGGCTTTCTATTTTTAAGCCAGAATATTAGAGATGTAGAGTTTGGTTGTACGTGTTTAGTAACAACCTTAACAGGAACTAATATTTTCTCTCCTGTTTTTCTATCTTCCATTCCAATTTGTGTAACTTCATCATAAGAATAACCCATAGCACTTTTAAGCAAGGCGTTCTCAACCATGATGTCAATAACTTCCTTGCCTCTTTTTAATGCGTTTGAAAAGTCGGTATATTTTGCTTTCCACGCGTACAAAGTAGTTCGATTAATACCGATATTATTGGCTATTTGTTCATCGGTGAGGCCATTACGCGCCCAACCCTCTAGCTTAATCAAATTATCTGGCTCAAGCCATTGCTCATATTTAGGCGTACGCCCTACTCTACGCTTTTCCTTTGGTTCTGCTTTCTTCGTCTTAGTCGCCATAGTCTCACCTCGTTTCTATGAATAACAAAAGCACCCCGCCGAGTTCCCTGTTACTCGTCCGAGGTGCTTTTGCCGTTATATTTTAGTGTAGTTTGAAAGGAGGATAAACGAATCGTAAAATCTTTTACAACACCATTCACCACTAACATTATACCATTGCTATATTGCACTGAATATGACAACTTTTTGACAATTTTTATAGTGCGTAAGCACCAAACAGGTATATTGAAAGGTCGTCTATTCCTTTTTCGAGCCACCTGTATATATTCCGCTCTACTGTATTATGTTTCTCGGCTATTTCACCGATTGTCATATCGTTAATGTAGCGGTCAATCACACATTCACAATAATGCTTACCGCTGTTTGCGCAATATTCGCTATACGATACTAGCATTCTATCAATGTGTTCAATAATCAATTCGGTGCGCCGCTTACTGGCAAGAATCGCCTCAATTTGCAGTAGTCCGCGGCGGTTGAATACTTCATATAGTACTGTTTGTAAATCGCTCGGCGTCAATGTATCCTCGCTTTTAGCGATAGCACTTTTACAATGTGCTTTCATAGCCGTGTATCCCTCGAGCAGCGTTGTAGTGTTCTTATAGGCTCGTTCGTTCTTTTTAGCAAGCATATCTTCATTGTGTCTGTTAAATTCAGAAATCGCCGTTTGTGCTGCTGTCTCTGCAGCTATTTTGACGATTGCCTCTACTTCCCCCTCTGTGAAAGTCCTTTGATGTTCCATATGCTACCCCTTTGCCAATTGCGAAAGTACTGCTACTACAAATATACCAATCATGAGAAGAGTTGTGCAAAACGCCACCCCTATAATCAACATGGCAATATCGAATACTTTTTCCATTATCTCGTCAAGCATCTCGTTAAGCGTCTCTTTATCCAACTCTTACCGCCTTTCCGTTGACTACCTTATATGCTGTTTCCTCTCCATAATATGCACATTTTGGGATACGTTTGTTTCTTATTAGCCACTGCTTAACCAACTTTTCCACGCCTTGACGCAATTCGTCAGTTTCGGTCTTTGATACATTACGCATCACGTCATCATCGCATGCTAAAATCTCACATTCATCTTTAAGCGCTTTGACTAATTCACCAGCCCAGCCATATGCGCTAGGCCACCACTGCGTACATTCAACTAGGTAAAATATATCTTTATTTTGCTCTTTTGCCTTTTGTACGCCTATACACTTAGCGGCCGCTATGCCTTTGATTTCATCTTCTTTTGTCCATTCATAGTTGCCACTCTCGAATGTAACCAAGTATTTATTCATTCCATGCCACCTACCAATTTTGCATATTCCCAACAACTCGGCTCATCAAAAGCGTAATTACTCCACGATGTTCGACCATTAACCCACGCATACACTTTTCCATTTTCGTATTTTGCGAAATACCTGCGCGTCCATAAATCTTTACTTCTCATTCTGACAAATATAGGCGTATCCACCTCAACGCTTTCCCAGTCAACAATGCCAAGAAACTCACCAATATCAATACATTGCCATTTATCAGGGAAACATGTGCATTCTGTCGGCACTCTCGGCGTCCATACAGTCATAAGCGTGTCGCACTTATAAAAAAATACTCCGCCTTTTGCAACTTCGGCTTTTCTATACCCCAATTCGTACATAATTTTAAATAAATAGTCTGTGAATTCTTTCTTTGTCATACTGTCGCCTCATTTCCTATCAATTAATACATTGGCTCTTACATATATTTCGTTACAAGGCTCGCCTTTTGTAATCTCTCGAACGTACCGCAAAGCTTTTTGAAAATTATCTGGGCTTATCTTATCCATACATTTAAATTCAACTATTACAAACCATCTATAATCCGTATAAATTACAATTTCATCAATTCCGATTTTTATTAATTCATCGCGATTATACATGTTATTCCTCTTTTACAACCCAATTCTTTCGCATTTACCGCCTTTCAAAACTATCCTATCAATACATTTCATCAACTTTCGATACTCTAGCTTTGTAATTCTTCCGTCATCGTAATACGCTGTGCATTTATGGCTGGCGTCGGTTAAGCTGCTTAAATCGTAGCTTAATAAAATACGGTCTCTAAGCTTTTTGTACCATGCTGTCATTATCTATTCACCCATTTCATACACCCAATTCGCAAATAATGCATTAATCCTGTAGGACTTAACTCGTACCAATCATCTCTAGCCTTTGCACGTTTTGCAAATCCACCAAATTTATATATATTGTCTCTAAAATCATCAGTATCAATTTCATCAATTAAAATTAATCCTGCATCTTTAAGGAAGAAATTTATCTCATTTCTATTTTCTTCATACAAACTTCTTGGCATTGCATAATACAAGTACTTTACGTTCTTGCAATCATGGTATCGTTTCTTTTTAAAGTCTCGCCTAAAATCATGAATATCTGTTTTGATTTCGACTTCTGTTAGGTATTGTGTTTTTAAATCAAAATATATGAAATCGGCTTCATATTCAGTCCTACCAGGGCAATACATGCTCACGTTTGGTATGCATATTTTTTTACGAAATAAATGCTTTCCGAGTACTGTTTGAATATCATGTTCAGTCATTTTTTTGCCTCGGCAATTACAAACAACATTATCGACGTTGTGTAAAGTCCAATTACTGCAAATAGTACTCTTAACACATCGCCGCCAGTAATTCCAAATAACCCAATTAGCCAAAGTATGAGAGTGATTGCGAGCGCTACGCTCGCAACCTTTCCCATTAACCCGAATACAGCGCCAATTATTAATAATAACCCTTTCATTGTGTTATCTCCTTATATTCTTCTCGTTTAATATGATATGGCTTACTATCCTCTACGAATATGCCTCCATGGTTGTATCCGTGGCGGTTACACCATGCACGAAATACCTTTGTTAGTTCCTCACTTAATTCGTCTACATGCTCACGTTCTACGTTATATAAATAATCCTCGTCCGTGTCATAGACTTCATCTGGCAGCATTTCTATAACATTTTCGATTACTGCATCCCCGTCAATATCGGGAATGTAAAAACTAGGGTGCCCGATTCCAATAACAATATCATTATTGTTATCTGGTCTATGTAACTCTAGGTAGCTTTTGACTGCCTGCTCTACGCTATCCTCTGGGCCGCCGATTCCGTTGGGTGTAACCCAGCAATATTGTTTTCTATCTTCTACTAACACAATTAGGCTCCTTTCATCTTCATTTTTTCAATTTCATCGTATTCGTCTCGTTTAATTAGTTTTTTATGACTGTTAAACTCAGCCATATCTATGGCGCCGATGAGGGCCCTTTTGTAATTGTTAAACAACCGCTCATTTCCTTGTGCTATGTTATTTAAAGTTTCCTCAGCTACGGCTCTCGCAAAAGATAAGCATTCAATTAAATTGCAATTTTTAAATTCAATCTCTAACTTAAATTTCCCATTCTTGCCGCATTTAGCCTTAATGTACCCCATATATCCCCCTTAATCCGCAATTTCTGCGCATACGAATTTCAATGTAATTTCATTTGTGATAATTTCTTTCACGTTGGCGATATTACCGCAATCAATCGTGATTTGATTATTGATTGCCTCCTGAATGGCGTCCGCTTTATCAATTGCGTCGCTTTCCGATGTAGCTGCTATAACCGCCTCTATATCAATCCCGCCTTTTAGGCGTAGTCTGTACTCTGTTTCGTTCATGTGTGTGGTTTCCTTTCATCATTAACTTTCGATATTCGATATATGAGATTGAGGTAGGGGCTTTCGGTTTAGCCTTAGCCCCTATCTTGGCAACTTGTCGGCGTTTTGGCTGTTGAGCGGTGTCGCACTCTCTAGCTTTCGCCTTGGCATATTCATCGCATAAGATACTTGATTCGGTAATTTGATGAATTGTAATCACTACTCTAGGATTGTCCTTATCAAGCCCTACGATTTCCGAGCCGTCATAATTCACGATATATTTATCGTCCTCAATGATTCCAGCGTCTTGCAATATGTCGGAAGTTGCTTGTAATAGGCCAACCAAATCGGGCCAGCCACGTCTGTCTTGTAAATAATAACGGCAACATACTGAGATTGGTCCTTGAACAGTGCCAACATGTGCCAGCTGCAACAATGCCGCCTTTTCGTACCGAATAAATGCGTCCGATGGTAAGAGTTTTGTGATATTGCCCCTCTTAACAATGCGGCTGCTGTTCTTTTTCGTCCTTGGTTGGCCGTGAATTACAATTTCCAAGATTTCACCTCTATATCAATTCTTAAAAAATACAAGCCAGATTGTTTTACCTCTACGCTGCCCGATAAGCGGCTCACAAGGGAATAATTTTTTCACCATTGAAAAAGATACTTGCTGCTCATTCCATTTAAAAATCATAGTCCCGTTTGTTTTTAACACTCGCCAACATTCTGCAAGCCCTTGCCGTATATCTTCCTGCCATGTATTTTTTAAGGTCCCATATTTTAGGCTTAAAAATGACGTATCTCCAGCATTTACTAAATGAGGCGGGTCAAAAATGACTAGGTAAAAAGTTTCGTTTTCAAACGGCATTTTTCGAAAATCTTCTATTATATCTGGCCGTACAATCAAACGCCTGCCGTCGCATAAAGTCGTGTCCACTGTTCGATTATCCATATAAACAGTGTTTACATTTTCTTTGTCGAACCAGAACATTTTAGAGCCACAACACGCATCTAAAATTTTCATTCGTTGTAATCACCTCTATATCTTTTGCATTAATTTTTAATTTGGCGCCGATTTCCGCCACGTCTTGCCATGTGTAATATTTCTCGCGAGTATTTTATCTTTGAGAAATTTAAATGAGCATACAGGGCGAATAAATCAATTTTCTAATCTGTGAGACTGCCCCATGAATACTGCGACTTTATACTCGCCGCGTAAGCGGTCATATATGCGGCCGCTGTAATTGTCTTTAGTCCATTTGTCGCTGTAGTTTGTGGTAAGGATAATCGGCCTCATGCTGTTGTATCGTTCAATGATGATACTTTCAACTTTAGCCGCCACCCAATCCGATTTGGAATATTCCGCCCCGAAATCATCAAGCAGCAACATTGGAATGTGTTTCAACTTTTGCTCATAGGCAAGGTACGCCACTCTATCACCCTTTGATAAGGTGAGCATGGTATCAAGCAGGTTAGGCATGGAAATCATCATTACCCCTGTGTTTAACTTCATCACCTCTTTCAAAATGCATACAGCGAGGGACGTCTTACCCGTGCCAGCTGGTCCCCTTAATATGAGGCCCTTTCCTGTATTCATGTACTCCGCCAGATTATCCCTGTAATCTTTAACAACGGCATACGCCTCTTTATCATCACTTTGAAATACGCCATTTTCTTTAAGCCAGTCAAAACTCATGTTGTAGTAACGTTTAGGAATGCCAGCAGCTGCGTATGTTTCATTGATGTTAGTTTTAAGTACAATCGGCTTGTCATAGATTGGCTTAAAAAACTCAATCTTTTCCGTAGGTCTTGGCCGCCTCTTGCTCCCAGTTGACTTGCTCGTCTTTTCTCGTAGCCGCTCGATTGCTGCCGCTACATCCATTTGTTCCATTTTCTAACCTCTGATTTTTCAAAATTCCCTCAACGTATCCTATTCTGGATTTGCCTTTCTCTTTTGCTATGCGTACGGCGTCCGCTACATTGACAAGGCCATATTCATCGATAAGGTCGTCAAGTTTGCCTTTGACAAAAGAGGAGATAAGCCCGAATGAGTTCGTCCACAAATCATAAATATCAATATTTGAAACAGGGGAAAGAGATTGAGAATTTTCGATTTCTTTATTCTCTCTAGTTGTAGATATAGTAATATCTCTATCTCTGTGTCTAACTATATCTATATCTCTATTGTCTATCTCTTTCTCTATCTCTATCTCTATCTCTCCGTAACAGGTTTGTAACGTCGGCGAACATTCTTGTAACATAGGTGTAACATTGTTACATAATTGCGTAACATTGTTACACTCTAAATCTTTTGACTTTTCTCTAAGTTTCCGCATTCTACTGGCTGCAGCGGTTTCTGAGCCTGTATTGTTGTTTGCCTCTGGTAGATAATACTCGTCATTTTCGCATTCAATTAATAAACCATTTTTTAATAGATAATTTACAGTTATTTGAACATTTTGTTCATCTTCATCAATGTCGAGCGCTAACTCTGAAACAAATGTATCCTCATAGCCGTCAAAGTATAATTTCCCGCCGTCAATGATTGACCTTAATAACATTTTGAGATAGATAATTGTGTAGGTATCCCCACCAGCTACCCGCCGCAATCGCTTAATTTCTTTCTTTTGGAAGAAATCCTTATGCAGCCGTAGCCAGTAATATCGCTTAGGTTCTGCCATGTTGCTCCTTTCTATTTGACAGGAAATAACGTGATATAATCTCTATCGATTGTCTTGCCATATAGCCCAATCTGTAGGGCGTAGTCTAAAATGCTTTTTACTGTATTGGCTGGTACACCTGTTTCCTTTTCTATTCGCACCATAAACGTAGGCGTGTAAGAAATATAAAACGCCCTTAATGATTCGATAAAATCCCTTACCTTCACCCAGTCAGCGCCGAATTGAGCGAGCATTTTATCGTTATTTGTCATCATGTACTACCTCGCCAGTTTCCGCGTTGATAACCTCGCCACCTACGATATAGGTATCATGATTTGTAACGGGTTCGCCTGTTGGTTCATTATCGCCAATTTCTGCGTCGATAGTCTCACCGTCGAATGTAGCGTCAAGTTCGCCGTTTTCATTCATTCTAATCACGGCCCCGTCATTGCTAACCGCTTGCGCCATATGAACATCTTCAATGCTAAGAGGCCCAAACTTTGATAGCAGGCGTTTGAGAATGGTCTTTTCGGCCATTACGTTAAAATCTGCAACGCCCCATTTATCAGTGCCGCCCTTATAGTTTTGAGCGTACTTTTGAGCGTGTTTCTGAGCCTCATCGATTGTCATAAATAAGTACTTCTCGAATCCGTTTTTTAGCTTAAAATAAGCTAGATAACCGATGACCTTATCGGATACTCTTTCACCGAACTCAAATTGACCTAGTAGGCGGTTCTTTGTTTCAAGCTCGCCCTCGTATACAGTTGCTGAGCCCATGTCAATATACTTGTTAGTACGTTGTGCTAGCTGGATATATCCCTTATATCCGAGTTGGAATTGTGCAGCCCCTTTATAAGGCACGATATACGCAAAGCCTAGAGATTGATTGATTGGCAAGTCCAACATGGCCGCCTGTGCTGCTGCACCGATAACTGTCGCGGGGTCAGCTTTCATGAGGTAATTACTACTATTTGTTACCGCGATAATACTCGAAATAAACCCAGCCGCCTTTTTGCCGAGCATTTCTTCAAATCTCTTTTTGAATGCTGGTGTTTCGAGCATGCCTTTTACTGTCTTAGCCTCTTCTTGAGCTACGATATTATTTTTCTTTAGTTCAATTCCTGTTGTAGTTGCCATTAGACCACCCCTATAGTTAATACTTTCTTTTCAAAATCAACCATTAAAAATGTCGCTTCTTTAACACCGAATTCCGCTATCACTTTTACATCAAAATCATAAGGAACAGCCTCGAGCAGCTTTCTCAAATCATGCGTTTTCATTATTTAATGTCCATTCTGCGGCTAGGTTCGCCGACTTTAATATATTGTTTATGTAATTCTGGATAGTCATTCTTGAATGCTTTGGCGTCAAATGTTTCCCGCGCTTTTGTAGATTTCCATGAAACGTAATGCTCGCCATATGTGGCTTTTTCGTTATCTTTTAAGAAATCTTTCATCACGTTTTCAATGCCACGCTTTTTAGTTTCTAACTCGGATAGTTGATTTTTGATTTCTAAATAATCGATAATCATGTTCCCGTAGTTAGCAGGTAGTTCCACGCTTTGGCCGTTGCTCTTTTGATAGAGTTTCTTAAGGGCGTTTTCGCATTGTTTCGTATCGTCTGGCGCTGGCATGGTCTTATTTTTTACCAATTCCCAGAATGCTGCCCCAGTATCGATGATTGCAGCTATAACTTCCTCATTGCGTTTGATTTCTTTGTAATAGAATGTATTTCCACCTACGAGGCATGCTATCCACCAGCTAGATTTGCCCGTAACAGCCATATAATGCTGGCATTGGATATAATAGGCGTCTGGCACATTGTCACCGTCCCATTCATTAGCTTTGAATGCGTTCGCTGTCTTGCATTCAAGGCCAGCGTCTAGGCCGACGATTTCGCGGTCAATGTTAGCCAATAAATAAGGGTATTCATCACTTTGTAGAGTGAAATTGTTATTGCGTACCTTGTACCCGCTACGTTTGGCGAATTCCTGCGCTACTACTTCCTCGAGAACATTGCCCCAATACATCGGCTCGCTTTCCTTTTCCTCTACTGTGTCGCTCGTTTTATCTAGCCATATGTCGATAGGACTGCGCCAAGGGCTTAGCCCTAATACTGCGGCCATATCTGAACCGCCGAGGCCTAACTTGCGAACTTTTAGCCATTCCTCACGAGTGGCGTTTTTGCTGTCAAAAATTTTCTTGTACATGTTTGTGTGGTTTCCTTTCTTTTGACAATTAAACATAGATACATTACAATATTGTTGTGTGGTTTCCTTTCGTTTTTAACGACTGGAATTAGGAACCTTTAACGTTTTGCGTTAAGGGTTCTTTTTTATGCCAATAACACGGCGATAATAACAAGGCAATGTAAAACGAATACCGCCGAGAGTGCCATACCTGCAATCATTAAAAATTCAATAATAAAATTCATCGTTTCACCTCTAAACTAACCAAAGCACCACGGCCGCATATATCAACGCTACCCAGCCAATAACGCCTATAATGTCAATAAGTTTCATTCTGTTTTTCTTCACACGTCTGCGTCTGCGCCGTGGTCTTTGTTGTGTCATCATTGTGTAGTTTCCTTTCTTTCCATGCCTCAAAGTCCGCTAGATTTTGAGGTTTACTATAAAACTCATATATCGCGTCTATAAATAACTCCATATCATTTACCTATAAAACGATTAATAAAATACTGCTGGCCCTTACCTGTTACTTTAGGCGTTTTGTTTAAGCTAACTCGGCCGTCTGAATGAGTAATAGCTGTTTCTTTAATTCTGAAAAGTCCCATTTCCATGGCTCTTTGAGTTGGCATGTTGTAAGAGTTGCCTTTTCGTGAAATTAGAAAGCCATCGTTTCGTAGCTGCTCAAACAGCCTATTTTGCCCGACTGCATAACCGTTTTGACTTAACAGCTTGGCGAGGTCGCCTACTAAAATATCTGTATTACTAGTACTTACTGCGTCAGCAAAAAGCACTTTCGGCCTTTGTGCCTCAACTAGAGCTTTCGTCTTATTGTGCTGCTCTACCTCATCGGCATAAGCTCGTAAAGCCTCTGGCAAGGTTTGAGGGATACTCATAGAGTAGCTTCCTGTTTTTCGTAGTGCAGGGAGTACATCGTGCGTTATCCAACGTTTGAATTCTTTTGCCTCTGGCTTACGGCTTGACATTACCAAGCTATATAAGCCATATTCATTGACAGTAGCCATTTCTTGCTTACCACCAAGGGTGTCCACTTTAAGCGACCCCCTTTCATCTGTGTCCAATCTACTGATTGCATCACGATGTTTTGAAATTGCTAAACATTCACATACATCTTTTGCTACAAACCACGGCTCATTATCTTGTAGGATAATTCGCATATTTCCGAACATCGCATTATTAAATACTTGTAATTCGTTCATTTTTTCACTCCATTAAATACGTTTTAAATCGTATTTTTTACCCAAAAAAATATTATCTAAGCTTACATGATAATATTTAGCCAATGCTTGTAATAAATTAATCGGAATGCTACTACTATCATTTTCGTATTTCAATAATGTTTGATGGTGAATTTTCAAATCACTCGCAACCTGTTTAGCACTCAAATTATAATTAACTCGCAAGGCTCTCAAACTAATTTTACTCATTTTAAATCACCCCCCTTTATTAGTTTGTTCCAAAACCTTAATTACATATTAATACGAATTAAATCGTATGTCAATAAAAAATTCGTATTTTTTCGTATTTACTATGTTTTTTACATTTACAAATACGAATTAATACAATATTATATACTTAATAATAGTATTTATTTTAGTATTATTAAGGAGTACACTATGGCACGTGGACGAGGCTCATCAACACCTCAAGATTTAGAATATATAAAAATCATCTCTTCTAATATAAACAGATTACTTGAATATCATAATTTAAAACAAATAGATTTATCTAAGGAGACTGGCATACCTACTAGTACAATAACTGGCTATGTTAAAGGCACATCTCTGCCAATTCCAGGGAACATCCAAAAAATCGCTGATTATTTCAGGGTAAATAAATCAGATATCGACCCTAGATTTAAACAATTAACAGATACAAAAAAGCAAAATAAAGAACAAAAAAAATTCGCTAATGATTATCAATACATACCCTATGCTGTATCAGCTGGAGAACTAACAGAAATAGATAGTATTAACTTTTATAAAAAACTCTCTGTACCAGATATATTGATGGGCAAGTATGCAGGCAATAAAAATATTGTACTCATGCCAGTAAACGGTGAAAGTATGAACAACGTTATAGCTAATGGTTCAATTATTGCGGTACTTACAAAAACTCCATTAGCTAACATCCATGATAACGATATAGTTGTAATACGTCACAACGGTGATTATAGTGTTAAACGTTTTTATAACGACACAGCACATCAAGAGTATGTATTTAAACCAGATAGCACAGATTTATCGTTTAGAGATATTATTTTTAGTTATGACAACGTCGATGATTTAGAACTCATAGGTAAGGTTGTAATGTATAGTATTATTTTATAAATATTTAGGAGGTATTTATTATGTATTGTTCAAATTGTGGTTCTAAACTAGATGATAATGTAAAATTTTGTTCTAATTGTGGGACACCTATAACGGGTAATGCCTCACCTGCTCCAGTGCCAGATGTACAAACAGCAAATGAGATAACATCTATGCCGGAGTATCCAAAAGAGGTTAACGGGGTAACATTCAATGCAGTACAAGTGGCACTAGATACTAAATTATTTGAAAAGTCAGGATTTACCGCCACAATAGAAACCGCTGATGAAATCAAAAAAATCTCCGGTTGTGGAACGTGGAAATCATCAAGCGCAGCAACACAAATGCTAAATGATGAAACGTTAAAAAGCATTGTAAAAGCATACCAAAGCGGACAACCTCTATCTGTAAATATAAATGTCGATGACGGACAATTACGATGTCCGCAATGCCACTCAGCGCAAATCGAAATTGATAAACAAGGATTTAGCGGCGGTAAGGCTCTTGTTGGCGGGTTATTAACTGGCGGAGTGGGATTAATAGCAGGATTTCACAATAAAAATAAGCGAAAAGGGAAATGTTTAAAATGTGGATATAGTTGGAAAATTTGATATAAAAATAAAAACAGCCCCCATTTAGGGGGCTATATAATATAGAAAAAGCCGAGTGTCAACTCGGCTTTATTCTGTGAATATTCTGTAAAGATGAAACTATTATAACATAAAGGAATGAATTCAATGGAATTATCAAAAGGCGTGATATATGCACGCTACTCGTCCGATAAGCAACGGGACGAATCCATAGAGGGCCAAATACGAGAATGCACCGAATACGCTCAGCGTGAGGGTATTCTTATTACTAAAATATATACAGATAGGGCTTTATCGGCGCGAACAGATAACCGCCCAGAATTCTTACAGATGATACGGGATAGCAACAATCAAGCATTTAATTATGTCATAGTCTATCAGCTCGATAGGTTCAGTCGTAGCCGTGAGGATAGCGCCAAATATAAGGGTATATTGCGCCGTAATGGTGTTAGAGTATTGAGTGCAAAAGAACATATCACCAATGAGCCTGCAGGTATCATATTAGAAAGTATGCTCGAGGGTATGGCTGAGTATTATTCTGTTGAGCTATCGCAAAAGGTGCGCCGTGGCATGACTGAAAACGCACTAAAAGGCAAGATGAACGGCTCGGCCATTCCGCTCGGCTATGACCTTACAGAAAGCCACCATTTAGCCGTGAATGCTCACGAGGCTAAGGCGGTAAGGTTAATATATAGCTTATATCTCAAACAGTACTCGCTGACTAAAATAGCGAATATTCTACATAGTAAAGGATATACAACCAAACGAGGCGGCAAGATTTCGTATAGCGTTGTCCGCAGCATATTGAGTAATGAGAAATATATCGGTGTGTATCAATGGGGTGATATTAGAATCGAGGATTCTATCCCGCCTATTATATCAAGAACAATATTTAACGAGGTGCAGCGGATGCTACCGACTAGAATCAAGAACAAAGGACGTAGAAGTGAAATGTATAATTTATGTGGCCGCTTGATATGCGGCGAGTGCGGCGGGCATTATATGGGGTCTACTGCCACATCACGCAACGGCGAGAAACATCATTATTATGTATGTACCAATCGCCGTAAATATCACACATGCAACGCGCCAAACATACGCCGCGACGAATTAGAAGATTTAGTAATCAATCGTACTCTTGAAATCCTAAGGCAACCCCAAATTATCGCTCGTATAGTCGATTTAGTTATATCTGGGTATAATAACACTACCCAAGAGGCTAAAACGGCCATACAGAGCATACAGGGCAAAATTAAGGCTATTGATACCGAGCTAGATAATTGTATGACAGCGATTAAACAGGGTTTTATTAATGAACGTTTAAAATCTGAAATTGAAACACTAGAAAAGGAACGTCAAGACCTACTCGAGCAAAAAGCGAACCACGAAAGCGTAATCTCGCCTATCAAATTTACAGCCGAACATATCGAGTATTTCCTCGAAAGAATGGCAAACGAAAACCCTACCACAAAAGCAGGCCGTTCGCGTATTCTTGATACTTTTATCAAGAGCGTAACCATACATAGTGATAGGGTTGAAATCGTGTTTAATTATAAGAATGAAATGCCAGAATTTGGCGTTCAATCTGCAAGCGGTTCGCATTTTAGCGTTTTGGTGGGCCCACCTGGGATCGAACCAGGGACCGACCGGTTATGAGCCGGTTGC
>ERZ772960.507-NODE-507-length-35209-cov-3.325198_pt1 | contig 35209 bp, 22 predicted proteins | sample MGYA00580678_ERZ772960 | MGnify/ENA primary metagenome ERZ772960 (study PRJEB29015, sample SAMEA2737930) | human oral metagenome | biome: human oral; feature: human-associated habitat; material: dental | place: China | collected 2059 ... | reverse complement strand
GGGAAGTTCCTTCATTTGCCCGAACGTGCGGATATTCCTGAAAATATCAAGGAGCAGCTGATTGTCGAATTATACTCTAAATAATGATCCTATGGCGATATTGGCATTTCAGAAACCTGATAAAATCTTGATGTTGGAGGCGAATAACTTCTTCGGGAAGTTTGAATTTCGCCCACTGGAACCGGGTTATGGTATTACCATCGGTAATGCGTTGCGCCGTATTCTCTTATCTTCGCTGGAAGGTTACGCCTTCTCGTCCGTGAAAATCGAAGGAGTGGATCATGAATTTGCAACCATTCCGGGGGTGATGGAAGATGTAACAAACATCATCCTGAATCTGAAACAGGTGCGCTTTAAATGCATCGCCGAAGAAATGGAAGAGCTACCCAAGGTCGTTTTGAATGTGGCCAATACGGAGGTGCTGAAAGCCGGCGATCTGAAGCCTGCAGGTTTCGAAATCCTCAATCCCGAATTGGAAATTTGTCATTTGGATCCGAAAACTTCGTTCCAGATGGAGTTGACAATGAACAAGGGACGCGGTTATGTGCTGGCCGAGGAGAATGCGGACCCGGCCAACCCCGATGTACAGGTGATAGCCATCGATTCCGTTTATACGCCGATACACAATGTGAAATATACGGTGGAGAACTTTCGTGTGGAACAGAAGACCGACTATGAGAAGCTTCTGCTTGAGATCACCACAGACGGTTCGATTCATCCTAAAGAAGCGTTGAAAGAAGCGGCTAAAATCCTGATTCAACACTTCATGCTCTTCTCTGACGATAAGATTGCCGTGGAAACGATGGATGTTGATGGAAACGAAGAATTTGACGAAGACATTTTGCACATGCGTCAACTGCTCAAGACGAGACTGATTGACATGAATCTCTCCGTTCGCGCATTAAATTGCCTCAAGGCGGCCGATGTGGATACGGTGGGTGAGTTGGTGCAGTTCAACAAGAACGACTTGTTGAAGTTTCGCAATTTCGGGAAGAAATCGCTCACTGAATTGGACGAATTGTTGGAGAATCTGAACCTCTCCTTCGGAATGGATATTTCAAAATATAAATTAGATAAAGAGTAAAAAACGATGAGACACAATAAGAAAGTAAATCATTTGGGACGTACGAAGGCGCATCGTGAAGCGATGTTTGCCAACATGGCATCGTCACTGATTAAACATAAACGTATCTTTACCACTACGGCCAAAGCCAAAGCATTACGCAAATACGTAGAGCCGCTGATCACGAAGTCGAAGGAGGTAACGGATCATTCACAGCGTGTCGTATTTGCTTCGTTGCAGGACAAATATGCGGTGAAAATCCTTTTTACCGAAATATCGCCGAAGGTGATGGAGCGTCCGGGCGGATATACCCGTATCATTAAGACGGGTACACGTGCCGGCGACAATGCCGCCATGTGCTTTATCGAACTGGTCGACTTCAACGAAAACATGTTGACGACTAAGACGAGGAAGACGGCAGCCAAGACCCGCCGTTCGCGCAAAAAGAGCGCCAGTGATGCGACAGTGGTAGCCGAAACCCCGGCCGAAGAAAAAGCGGCAGAGTAATCTATACATACACATAACAGTAAAGAGAAAATGCAGGATTTCGCGTAAGGCACGCGGGAACCTGCGTTTTTTTTGCGTTGTATGAAAGGGAGGGCGTTTTTTTTTGAGGTGTGCAGGGGAAAGAGAGTATCGGAATTTATCCTTCGCGCAGTTGCTGCTCTTCCAGCTCACTGGCTTTGCGCAGCAGATCGGAAGCAAAGATAAAATCGTTCAGCGCTTTATTGTTCGATGAAACGACCTGTTCTTTGGTACCCTGCCACTCTTTCACCCCTTCCTTGATAAAGACGATGTTCTCGCCCATGTTCATGACCGAATTCATGTCGTGCGTATTGATGATCGTCGTCATATTGTATTCTTTTGTGATACTATGGATCAGATTATCAATAACTAACGAGGTTCTTGGGTCGAGGCCGGAGTTCGGTTCGTCGCAGAGCAGGTATTGGGGTTGCAGCGCGATGGCGCGGGCGATGGCCGCGCGTTTCATCATCCCTCCGCTGATTTCGGAGGGATAGAGGTCGCATGCTTCGGAAAGATTCACGCGTTCGAGACAGAACCTGGCGCGTTTCTCACGTTCACGGGCCGTTTCTTTCGAGAACATATCGAGCGGAAACATTACATTTTCGAGCACGGTCATGCTGTCGAAGAGCGCTGAACCTTGGAAGAGTACGCCCGTTTCACGGCGTAGCAGGTTCAACTCCGTTTTGCCCATCCGGACGATGTTACGACCGTCATATAAGACTTCACCTTCGTCCGGATGAATCAGCCCGATGATGCTTTTGAGCATAACGGTTTTGCCCGATCCGCTGCGTCCGATGATGAGGTTGGTTTTTCCTGTTTCGAAGACGGCATTGATGTCGTTGAGGACGGTGCGTCCGTCGAAAGCTTTTGTCAGGTTCTTGATTTCGATCATCAGGTAAGCATGATTTGGGTTAAGACTACGTCGGCCAGCAGGATCAGGATGCTGCTGATGACGATGGCATTCGTACTGGCTTTACCGACTTCGAGCGAGCCGCCTTTCAGGTTATAGCCGAAAAAGGAGGCGACTGAGGAGATGATGAAAGCATAGAAGACCGACTTGATCATTGAATAGGTGATGTAGAACGGGTTGAAGAAATATTGTAACCCGAACTCGAACGATGAGGGGGTCATCCCATCTACGATATAGCTGGCGAACATACCACCGAAGATACCGGTCGTCATGCTGAATATCACGAGTACGGGGATAAAGAGCATCATCCCCGTGATTTTTGGCATGATCAGGAAGTTGGCCGAATTGATACCCATAATTTCCATGGCATCGATTTGTTCGGTCACCCGCATGGTTCCGATTTCGGAAGCGATGTTACTGCCTACCTTCCCGGCCAGAATCAAACACATGATCGACGACGAAAACTCAAGCAGGATGATTTCGCGCGTCGTATATCCGATGGTAAATTTAGGGATTAGTGGCGAAGTGATGTTCAGCGAGATCTGTATGGCGATAACCGTCCCGATAAAGACGGAAATGATGACGACGATCCAGATCGAATCGACGCCGAGCTTATAGATTTCACGCATCAATTGCTTAAAGAACATGCTCCATCGTGTCGGGATGGTGAACACTTTATTCATCAGCAAGACATACTCGCCCAATTGCTGCAATGCTTTGATCATGCGCTTTATGTTCTGTTTTTTGTTCGCGGTGCAAAGGTATGATTTTAATTGCTAAAACCCAAGCGGGGTGTCGTATGGCTTCGGCGCGGGGAATTATATTTTATACATTCTTTAGTACAGGGATAAAAGCAAACACGCAAAGACGATGGGGGAGGGCTACATCGTTTTGCGACAATCAAAGCGATAAGAAAGAATAAAAAATGTATTCGTTACGTCACGCGGTATATAGGATACAATGTATATAAATAGTCTTTTGTTGATTATTGAGATGGCGGACCTTTCTTCTCCCTTTCAAAGAGAAAAAGGGACAGTCGTCTTACAAATCAACGGCTTTCACACGAAATATCTGACCGTTGCGAGCAAAAACCAATTCTCCGTTTTCCTCTTTTCTCTTCTTGACTAAACGTTGAAATGCCAAACTGGCTCCTTTTACGACGTTTTCTTCAAATTTGCTCAACTCTCGTTCATTCATACGTTTCTAATTTATTATAAACAACAGTATTGTAAATTTCTTTCTTTCCATTTTTAAAGCCTTTTGCAATGACTTCCATGGGAGATAACGAATTGTCGGTAATCATCCAATAATCGCAGATCGGGATATATAACTGAAAAAGATTCTGAATACCAGCCACGTAGCGCCTTCGCACCGTGCTTTCTGTCACATTATGCCCTCCTGCCATGACCCGGTTGCGTACCCGCTCCACTGCCAAATCAGGCGTGTTCAGCCAGAAATAAAGCAAAGTCACATAATATCCTTTCTCCTGTGCATTTTGCAACAGTCTGGCAATCGAACGACTGGCCAATGTCGTCTCTAATGCAAAAGTCTTGTTAGCCGATATCAATTCCCTGATCCTCTTATACATAATCCGGCTCGCTTCTACGGCGACGGCAATACTGTCGGCGTTGAAAGGAGATAGTCCTTTCGCGATTTCATCGGAATTGACAAACTCCTTACAGCCCAGCATTTCCGGCAAGATGGTATATGAAGCCGTTGTTTTTCCTGCCCCATTACATCCGGATATGATATATAAGTACGGCACAACTTTTAATGGTTACTTGAGGCAAAGGTATGTAATCTTTTTGTAACAACCATGCTTTTTTAAGAAAAATGACAATAAAGGCAAAAAAAAATCGTTTTTCTAACCGAATCGGATGCTTTCCTTCGTTTTTTAAATCATCAGATCGCATATGATTCCGTCGGAAGTAAAAAACGTCTCTTCGGGAATACGTATGGTGTTTCCGGTTTGTTGGAGTTTTCCGCATTGGAGATAAGGTTGCGCCCGCTCATCAAAATAGCGTACATAATCCTTTCCGAATGCGTCTTGCAAGCAGGATATCTCAACTCCCCACATGGTACGCAAGGCTGTCATGACATATTCGTTATAACGCATGGGTACCGTTGGAAATTCCTGCTCGAAATAAGATCGATTGTGTAACAATGCGTTGCAATACTGAGGCAAAGAGGCTACATTCCATTGCCGGGAAGAACCGTCGTATGAATGGGCAGAAGGTCCTACGCCCAGATATTTTTTACCCATCCAATACGATGTGTTATGTTTGGAAAAACAGCCAGGAAAACAAAAGTTGGAAATTTCATAATGTACATATCCTGCCTCTTTCGCTTTTTCCGTCAGTATGGAGTATAGAAGTGCACTCGTATCTTCATCGACCGGACAAACAGCGCCTTTTTTCATGGCTCGGTACAAGGGAGTACCTTCTTCATAGCTGAGATGATAGGCGGAGAAATGAGGAACACCCAGCCCGAACGCCTCTTCAAGGTTCAATTCCCATGCCTCGGTGGTTTGCCCGGGCAAACCATACATAAGATCAATACTGATATTTGTCAGTCCTGTCTTCCGGCAACGGTGTACGGTGTCAATGGCCTTCTGGCGATCATGCCGACGATTCAATTGACATAAGTCGCTGTTACTAAAACTCTGCACACCGAGGCTGATGCGGTTAAACGGTAACATACGAATCGACCTCAGATACGCTTCGGTCAGATCGTCAGGATTGGCCTCAAAAGTCACTTCACGACATGTGGACAGATCGAAATGGAACTCGATAGCGTTGAAAATACGTGCAAAATCATCGGCCGCCAATCGAGAAGGCGTACCTCCCCCGAAATAAATCGTTTCGATCGATTCCCCCCGTACATAGCCGGCTCTCTCTCCCAGCTCACGCACAACGGATTCGACATAAGTGTCTTTATACGTATGATTCGTCTGCGAGTAAAAATCGCAGTAAGCACATCGTTGGGCGCAAAAAGGGACATGAATATAAATTCCAGCCATTCCGTTTATGGATAAAAAGTGTGTAAAGATACTGTTTTTCAGGAAAACAAAAGGTTTGTGTTGCAGAATAATGTTTTTAAACATGGTTTTTTTTGCCGGCAGGTTCGGGAACAATGTCTATTTTGCGACCATTTAAAAACAGACGGGAAAGTCATTTCTAAATTATCTTGCGTCAATTATTAAAAGAACAATAATATGAAAGTTTATCAAACAAATGAAATCAAGAACATCTCCATTTTGGGAAGTTCCGGTTCGGGGAAAACCACTCTCGCTGAAGCGATGCTTTACGAGGGTGGGGTTATAAAACGCCGCGGCACAGTGGAGGCCGGCAATACGGTGTGTGATTATTTTCCGGTAGAGAAAGACTATGGGTACTCTGTCTTTTCAACCGTTTTCAGTGTGGAATGGAACGGCTTGAAATTGAACTTTATCGATTGTCCGGGGGCTGACGACTTCATCGGCGGGGCCGTATCAGCTCTGAACGTGACAGATACAGCCTTGATGGTCATCAATGCACAATACGGGGTAGAGGTAGGTACGGTCAACCAGTTCCGTTATACGGAAGAATTTCATAAGCCTGTGATTTTTGTGGTCAATCAGTTGGATAATGACAAGGCGGACTTTGATAATACGGTCGCACAACTGAAAGAAAACTATGGAACAAAAGCTGTTCAGATACAGTATCCGGTACAATGTGGAGCTGCATTTAATGCGGTGGTCGATGTGCTGAAGATGAAAATGTATCGTTGGAAGCCTGAAGGAGGCGTACCTGAAGTATTGGAGATTCCGGCCGAGGAAGCGGAAAAGGCTACAGAATTGCATAAAATTCTCGTCGAAGCCGCGGCAGAGCACGACGACTCCCTGATGGAGAAATTCTTTGAAGAAGGAACGCTTTCGGAGGATGATATGCGCGCGGGTATTCGCGCAGGGCTTGTCTCGCGAGGCATGTTCCCGATCTTCTGCGTATGTGCCGGAAAGGACATGTGCGTACGTCGGACATTGGAATTTCTGGGCAATGTGGTGCCGTGCACGGATAAGATGCCGCGCCTCGTAACGACGGAAGGCGTTGAAGTCACTCCGAGCACATCGGGTCCAACAAGCCTCTTCTTTTTTAAGACGACGGTAGAACCACACATCGGACAGGTATCGTATTTCAAAGTCGTTTCGGGAAAAGTGAAGGTCGGAGATGATCTCACCAATGCCGATCGCGGATCGAAAGAGCGTATTGCTCAGCTCTTTGTCGTAGACGGACAGATGCGTAACGAAGTAATGGAGATGGAAGCCGGCGATATTGGCACAACCGTAAAATTGAAAGATGTACGTCGCGGTAATACTCTTAACGGGAAAGGCTGTGAGTATCGGTTTGACTTTATTAAATATCCGGAACCCAAATACCGCCGTGCCATTAAACCGGCGAACGAAGCGGATGCGGAAAAACTGAGTGAAATCCTGGCTCGGATGCACGAAGAAGACCCGACATGGCTCGTTGAATTGTCGAAAGAGTTGAAGCAAACGATTATTTCAGGCCAGGGAGAATTCCATCTGCGCACACTTAAATGGCGCATTGAGAATAATGACAAGCTGGCTGTCGAATATATTGAACCTAAAATACCTTATCGTGAAACGATTACAAAGGCAGCACGCGCCGACTACCGGCACAAAAAACAGTCGGGCGGAGCAGGACAGTTCGGTGAAGTACACTTAATCATCGAACCGTACTATGAAGGCATGCCGGCGCCTGCAATTTATCGCTTCGGCGGACAGGAATACCGCATGAATGTACGGGATACGCAGGTTTATGACCTTGAATGGGGCGGCAAGCTGGTATTTGTGAACTGCATCGTCGGAGGTGCCATTGACGCCCGTTTTCTTCCTGCCATTCTGAAAGGTATCATGGGACGCATGGAACAGGGCCCCCTAACCGGATCGTATGCGCGTGACGTGCGGGTTTGTGTTTATGACGGGAAAATGCATCCGGTAGACAGTAATGAAATATCGTTCATGCTCGCAGGGCGTAACGCATTCAGTACGGCGTTTAAAGATGCCGGTCCGAAGATTTTGGAACCCATCTACGATGTGGAAGTATTTGTACCGGGCGATTATATGGGCGATGTGATGAGCGACCTGCAGGGACGTCGTGCGCTGATTATGGGCATGAACAGCGAGAAAGGATATGAAAAACTCATGGCTAAGGTACCATTGAAAGAAATGGCAAGCTACTCGACCTCCCTCAGTTCAATCACCGGAGGGAGGGCTTCTTTCACCATGAAGTTTGCCGGCTATGAACTTGTACCGTCTGAAGTACAGGAGAAATTGCTGAAAGAGTATGAGACAACACAAGAAGATGAATAACAACGAATCATAGTTGCTTTTGTTTTTTGTTTAAATGTATTAAAGAAAAGCCCCCTCTGTGACGGATGGGGGCTTTTTATGTGCATGCTGCTGTGCGTACGCATTTCTAAAAGTTGCTCCTTCCTCTGGGTATTGGGAGGATTTTTTGCGTAGTCGATTGTTTTTGTTCAAGTAAGACGCTTTTAATTCGTATCGATAACAATAGTTTGAATGCTTTAATACCCTGTTTTAGAATTTTACATGTCAAATTATGGATGAGAAAAAGTGATTTTTTGTTTGTCCAAACATTTTTTTTACCTTTGCGGTGTCAAATAGTTTGGTATTCAATGCTGATTTCAAACAAAAGAGAAATAAAACGTCATGATTTAAAATCCGAAATAATAATAATAAAGAATATTTATGAGAAAAAAATTATTTTTGCTATTCGCCGGCCTTTGTGTGTTGGCGAATCTTAATGCACAGGATAAGGAGTTCTGGTTTTCCGCATCGGATGTAGCGGTAACGCATGGTGACGCTCCGATGTTTTTTGTATTTACAAATCCTGGGAGGATAGATGCGCAAGTAACGATTGAGTATTGGGGCGGACAACCGGCCGGATCACCTCCTTATTCTGCCACTTTTACGGTTGATGCGGGTGGTTATAAAAAATGGGATATTGCAAGTGGAGGGTCAACACCGGCAAAAGGTTTATTCGAGACACCTGCCTACAAAGCCGGCACGGTTTCCAACTACGGTATTCATATTACATCAACTCAGAAAATTCTGGCATACTATATGGTGAATAACAATGTTCAACGAGATATTTATTCACTGAAAGGAGCACCGGCTTTGGGTAAGAAATTCATCACCCCGTTCATGCAACATGCAGGTGAGTATTTTGAACAACGACCGTCAGCGAAATATAACATGGGTAGCGATGAAATCGAAATCGTAGCAACGGAAGACAATACGATTGTCAAGATAGATAAATTGACTAAGCGGATTATGAAAGGTACAACAGGCACATACTATAATGTAGGAGAAACACCATCTTTTACGATGAATCGGGGAGAGACTCTTACTCTCCGCGAAGATACGGTGGGTGCCACAAATACAGTTAATGATATTGCTGCGACTAAGAACAACGGTACATTGGCCGGAACGATGATCTCGTCAAATAAACCGATTGCCGTGACACAGACGGAAGACTGTTTGAGCGCCGTCAGTTTTTCTCGGAAAAGCGGCAATACTGACTTGGTAGGAGACCAGTTGGTGCCGGAAGATATGGTTGGAAAACGTTATGTCGTACTTCGCGGACACTCGACGGTAGGTGATCGTGTAGACTTCGTTGCCATCAATGACCATACGACGATTAAGGTCTATTATTGGGATGGTACTACGCCTGCACAAGTTACTTCGCCGACATTGAACCGTGGCGAAATGTGGCATGTGGATATGACGAATCTAACGGGTGTTTTGCCTTATAATGCAGCTACTGCAAAAGCGAGCGATATTTTCGTCGATGCTACCGAACCGGTTTATTGCTATCAACATTCGGCTACCTTAGGAGAATTAGGTGGCGCAATTATCCCGTCCATGTATTCCATCAGTCAGCAGCAAATCAGTTTTTATCAATCGAATGGAGCTGTTGGTAAGAATAATATCTTTTTGGTATTCCGTACAGATTGCGATACGGCATTTACGATCAGTATCGACGGAGGCCCAGCTCAAAAATTCGCCGATGCGGGTTTGGTGATTACTCCTAAAACGATTCCCTCCCATATTGCCGGTGAATGGAAATATGCCAATGTGACACTCGATAATGCATGGGATAATCATGTAGTAACGATTAAAAATGAAACATCTACATTTTCTTTGGGATATTTCAACGGAGTAGGCACCAGTACGGCCGGCTATGGTTATCTTTCCGGATTCGGCAGTTTTGCCTTCGATCCCGATACATTTTGGCGTTGTGCCGATAACCCCCAACCCGTTACATTGGTAGGCGGTTATGCTTTGAGCTATCGGTGGTCGCATTATCCTGATACGGGCTATACGACTCCTACCGCCACTTGGACGAGCCCATCTATCCGTGCACGTGAAAAAGGAATGTATGTGCTGGAGATGAATCAAGACCCTCGCATCATCCGAGATACCGTTTGGGTACTTGATATGAAATGGAATGCCTCCATCAAGCGCCAACCGAACAAACCGGCCAAGATCGGGGTTCCGCAACAGTTCAGCATCAAGATGAATCAGTCGATGCTCAACATGCCTACCCTACGCATCAAGTGGACTTTCGAGGGCGGAACCCCGTCTACATCGGTAGCGGCCAGTCCGAAGGTAGTTTGGAACTCGACCGGACAGAAAAAGGTCACGCTTCATCTCTCGGCCACAGCCGGTACGGGGGCTTACGAAGTGACGTGCGACACGACCCTCGTGATGGATTTGATGCTTCACGAAAAGCACCTCGGATACTTTGTCGATCAGAACGTACGTGGCGGACGCCGTGACGGAACGAACTGGCAAAATGCTTTCCCGACGATCGATGAGGCGCTTGGCCTGGCTTCTCAGGGCGACTGTATCTGGGTGGCCGAAGGGAACTACATGCCTCCGCAAGGCCAGTCGTATGTGATCGATTACGACAGTGTCGAAATCTACGGCGGCTTCGGTGCATGGGAAACGGATTTGAACGAACGGAACTACACCTTGCATAAGACGATCATGAACGGTAACGGAAGCAACGTCGTCGTCTTCGACGGATCGACGAATTATACGAACGGCAGCTGCGGGGTCAGTCGCGATGCCCGTGTCGACGGATTCATCATCCGTGGCGGAGAGGCAGCAGACGGCGGAGGTATTCTCTTCAAGAACGGGGCTTCGGGGACCGTAGCCAACTCGATCATTACATCCAATACGGCGACGAACTTGGGAGGCGGCATCCATATCAGCGGCGGATATAACGGCGGCTGCATGGGACGTACGGGCGACGCGCTGATCTACAACACCGAAATCAGTCACAACCGGGCCACCACAGCGGGTGGCGGTATCTATAATAGCGGAAGTGCGTTCCTCTCGGTCAATAACACCGTGAGCGGAAATATAGCCCCGACGGCAGGAGGCCTCTATAACAACGGCGGTGATCCCCATCTGCGCAACAGCATCCTCTGGGGGAACCTTACGGGTGGGGCACTCGGGTCCGACGTGATGAACGAAGGCGGAACGCCCGTATGGAGCCATTGTAATGTAGGCGGATGGAGTGCAACGCTCGGAAAAGATGGCGGACGAAACATCGATCGCAACCCCGTATTCCGTCGCAAAGGATACGACGACGATCTGACGCCTCGCAGCGACGGCAACTACCGCCTCTCGAGCACCAGTCCTTCGGTGAACAGCGGCTATAACCCGTTCGTGCTGTCGGGATTCCGCAACCGAACCTCGACCGTGCTGCTCCATCCGGCCAAGGCAGGGTATACCGAAGCTCTCGGTCTCGATCTGGGCAGTCTGGCCAGGATTTATGACGATATCGTAGATATGGGAGCATACGAATATCATCCGAATACCATATACCCCAACGTTGTACATGAGATTGTGATCGGTACGTATCCGAACGTAACGACGGTTCCCGGCGCAGGTATTCATTATATCGAAAGCCAGAAAGACTTTACGATGAGGCTCACCCCGGCCGAAGGCTACAGTCTGAAATACATACAGGTGAAGACGGACTCGAAGATACGCGATGAACAACAAGGTGGTATCCGCATCACCCATAACGAAGACGGAACGGTAACGCTCGTCTTTCCCAAAGTGGTCGAGCCGCTGACGATTCAACTCACGGGTGTGAGTCCCGTCTCGAACGTCTCGATCGATCGCGGTTACGCCCTCCGTACGGAAGAGGGTGCGCTTCATATCCGTACCGCAAAAGCAACGGACGCACAGATTTACTCGGTCACCGGACAGCTCGTTCATCGGACGCAGATCGCCCGGGGAGAAACCTCGATTCCGTTAGCGAAAGGCGTATACATCGTTACCCTCGACGGACAAATCAGACAGAAGGTGGTGATACGGTAAAAAGAGAAACGTGCCGTTCTTTTTCGGCATGCTTGAATAAAGTTTTTTTCATAGTATTGGAGTTTTAGAATTTTAAGATTCTACACCAAGAAAAAGCGGATGTCGGGAGGATATCCGCTTTTTTTCGGTTATCCGAGAGTAATATCTTAAGGCTGCCTTTGCCGGCACGAAAGGTCTACACGGACGGTTTGGGCAAACGAAAAGAGTCTTGTACCTTTGTCGGCGTAAAGAAAAAGAAACAGAACATGAGAGGAATGAAACGAGGCATCGGGATGCTGCTCATCGCATGGCTATGTGTGGCATGCCGGCACGAGGTCAGTGACCGGCTGATGGGTAAATGGCAATTGCAAACCGTCGAGGCACAAGGGAGCATCGCACAGGTCGATACCGTATGGTATAACTTCCAGTCCGAATCGCTGTTTATGTATCAGATATACCGTCCTCTGTCAAACGATTACTTCTACACCTACGGGTATAAGGTACAACCCGAAGAGCATACGTTAAAATTAGAGCTGACGAATTATACGATTCTGGTCAAGGATTTCCTTCCGCATACCGACTGGCCTAACGCCCGGCGTACTGTCGATTACATCGACGGCCGTCGGCTGATACTGCATACCGGCGACACGACGTATACATTTCGCCGATACTGACACTCGCTTCCGATTCAGCTCCTCCTATCCGGAACTAAAAAAGGAGGATGGTCCTCCCGACAGTCCTCCTCCTCAATCACATTAAAAAAACACACGAGAAATACTTCTCGTCGCTTACAGTTCCATTCCCACGCCTTTGCTTTTCTCTTTTTCGAGAATCGTCTTCATTTCACCGACGATTTCAGGCTTTTCCTTCGCTATGTTGTCGTATTCGCCGCGGTCGGTCACGATATGGTAGAGCTGCTCTTCGGGATGATTGCCCAGCTCAGTATTTGTCAGCACATTGTAGGGTGATGCCTGACTTGGCTCGATGTATTTCCATTCGGGCGTCAACACCGTCAGCGACGAGCCGGCACCGATCACATATTCCCGTCCTTTCAGGTCTTTGCCTAACCATGCGGGAAGCTGGTCGCGGCTGTCGGCAGGAATATCCGCGATGTTTTTCGCCCCAACAAGACGGGCCAGCGTGGCTGTCATATCGATTTGCGAAACCAGCGCGGGTGACGTGGCGGCTTTCACTCGTTCGGGCCAGTGTACGATAAACGGCACACGCGTTCCGGCTTCAAACGTACTGTATTTTCCGCCGCGAAACGGGCCCCATGGCTTGTGATTCTTGAGACGCGCAACGGCCTCATCGGCATAACCGTCGTCTACTACCGGGCCGTTATCGCTTGAAAGGATGATCAGCGTACGCTCAAAGATACCCGCCTCTTTCAATGCCCGCACGACCTCGCCCACCGACCAGTCGAATTGCACGATGGCATCGCCGCGATGTCCCATATCGGTCTTTCCGCGGAAACGAGGGTGCGGGAAACGCGGCACATGCACATCGTTCGTCCCGAAATAGAGGAAGAACGGACGGTCTTTGTTCTTCTCGATGAAGCGCACGGCGTGCACCGTGATGCTGTCGGCAATATTCTCGTCTTCCCACAGCGCCGCCTTTCCGCCTTTCATGTAGCCTATACGCGAAATACCGTTCACAATGCTCTGGTTGTGACCGTGATCAAGGCTAGGCTTCAATTTCGTCAGCAGTTCGGGATTTTCTTTTCCGGTAGGCTCGCCCTCGAAGTTCTGCGTATAGCTGACGGAGATCGGATCGTTGGAATCGAGGTTGACGGCACGCTGATTCTCCATGTAGACACACGGCACACGGTCGCCTGTAGCCGCCATGATGTACGAGTAGTCGAACCCTACCTCGGCCGGTCCGGGAGCTACGCGCTCGTTCCAGTTCTGTTTGCCGTTTTCGGCGCCCATCCCCAGATGCCATTTGCCTACGGCTCCGGTAGTGTATCCGGCCTGACGGAGTATTTTGGGCAGTGTCAGCCGGTCGGGACGGATGATCAGCGCGGCATCGCCCGCGGCAATCCCCGTGCCTTTTCTGCGCCACGGGTATTCTCCGGTAAAGAGACCGTAGCGTGAAGGAGTGCTGGTGGCGGCAGCCGAGTGCGCATTGGTGAATCGCACGCCGTTGTCTGCGAGCGCATCGGTATGAGGCGTTTGAACGCGGGTAGCACCGTAGCATGAGAAGTCGCCGAACCCGATATCGTCGGCATAAATCAATACGATATTCGGCCGTTCGTTCTCTTGCGCCTGCAACGAGGCCAGCGTAAGGGCCGAAGCGGTCAACAGACCGGCTTTCGGAAGAAGATGTTTATTCATATATTTATGTTTTATCATTGATCAATTCAAAAAAGCGTGTTCCGAAGAAAACGACTTTGCCGGAGCGTAATGTTCCGGCAAAGTTAGTCAATTTACCTGTTCCATGCAGCCATTTAGCGCAAATTCGGGTTGATGTCCTGCTCCGCCTGCGGAATTGGCCATTTGTAGTCCTGCGGCGAACGGAAGTTTCTTGTGTTCACAAACCATCGACCGTGCGGATCGGGCTGGTCACCCGGCTTTACACGCGTCCGCTTCGCTCCGGGGAAAGGCGCTCCGTAAACGTCTTTGGTCAACACTTCGTCCCCGATCTTCCAACGTAGAATATCCCAATAACGGATACCTTCGCAAGCCAGTTCCACCCGACGTTCGTTTCGCAGCACAGGACGAAGCGAAGCGACATCGGTCAGCGTAATTTTCGGCATATTGACCGAGACACGTCCTCTGACACGGTTAATCGTCTGATCAAGCAGAGCCTGAGAGATAGCATCGCCTGCTTCCATCTTGGCTTCGAGGTAGCCGAGCAACACTTCGGCATAACGAATTACCGGCAGGTTTCCGCCATATTCCTGCAAATTCCCTTTATATGTTTCATCAAAATACTTACGCATCATAAAGCCCGTCTGGGTAGTCTGTCCGCCCATCACACGGTCGGGGCTGGAAGCCGAGTCCGGATGACTGACGTAAGATTTCCCCATAAACATTGCACCATTATAGAGAATGGTGTAGCGAAGACGCGGGTCGCGATTCTTGCCCAAGTCTTTCGGATCGTATAACGGACTGTCGTAAGAAAAGCTCGTACCATCGGTAAACTCATAAGCTTCGAACAACGAGGCCGGCACATTGATGATGCACCATCCTCCGTCTTTAGCGGGTAAAGCATGTTGAGGCATCGACTGTCCGGCCAGACTTTCAATATACTGCATCGAGAAGATATTTTCACGGCTGTTCTCTCCCTTCGGTATGAAAAGTGACGAATAGTCGGCCGCCAGTTCATTGTCACCATAGTCGATAATCTCTTTATAAACCGCAGCCGCTTCATTCCATTTATTTTCTGCGAGATAGGTGCGTCCGAGAAAAGCCAATGCCGCTTGTTTGCTGGCACGGCCGACCTGCTCGACCGACAGATCTTTGAAACGAGGCAAATCGATTACGGCGGCTTTTAACTCATCGATTACAAATTTCGTGATTTCCTTGCTACCGTTCTTCTCCACCGTATTAGCCTCATCCCGTGTCAGCACCTTGGTCACTAACGGCACTTCTTGAAAATACTGCGAGAGATAGAAATATTGACAGGCGCGGATGAAGCGGGCTTCAGCCGCATAACGCCTCGTCACGTCGGTCTCGGGCAGGCTGCGGACATTCTCCAGAAAACGGTTGCACTGAGTAATGCGTTTATACGCATTCTTCCAGTAACGTGCAACAAACGGATTATTGGCAACAAGCTGTCCGTTGGACAGACGGAAAAAATTCGATGCATTATTACGCCGATCATAGAGGTTATCGGAGGCAAACTCCAGAAAAACGAGCCCGCCGTAGCTCCACCAGTCGGAAGGCTGATATTCCGGAGCGTTAAACAGGATATCACCGCGATACAAACCGGTCAAGGCTACTTTCGCATTCTCTTCGCTCGACCAGATGGTAGAGTCTGAGAACCGGTTCAGAGGATTGCGTTCCAAGTCGCAAGCTGCCCATGTCCCGATCAGCAGAGCGGGAAGGCATATATATTTCACTATTTTCGTATACATAGTTGTTATCAGAATTTAATGTTTAAACCCAATGTATAAGTTTGCTGAATCGGATAATACCGGCCATTAGTGTTGATTTCCGGGTCCCATCCGCGGGGATATCCGCTTAAGGTAAGCAGATTTTCGCCCGATACATATATTCTCACACCCGAAATGTGTAACGCATGCAGCCACTGTTTCGGCAATGTGTATCCCAACTGCACGTTGCGCACACGCAGATACGAGGCATCGCGTACCCAGAAGTCGGAGACCTCGGTATTCGGACTTCCTCCGCCCGAAACCGTTTCGAGACGCGGGTACGACGGATAACGCTCTGGGATATCGGAACGAAAACGTCCGTCAGCCTGCCAACGCTGCACATTCCCTTCCTGCCACATGGCGAATCCCGCCACACCGCTCAACATCCCTTTCACTCCGGCTACCCCCTGCATCTGAACCGCAGCATCGAACTCTTTATACGATGTTTGGATGCCCAAGCCAAACGTATATTTAGGAATACGTGTACCCAGCACTACCCGGTCGTAATTCGGATCGACTTTCCCGTCAGGCACCCCATCAGGACCGTTGATATCCTTGTAACGAATATCGCCGACCTGCGCCTTAGGTGTGATTTTCGTCTGATCAGCCCACGTCTTCACATCGTCGGCATCCAGAAATACTCCGTCAGTTTGATAGCCATAATAAACCTGCATCGGATGACCGATGTATAATCCACCGCTTCCAACAAGTCCATTCAATTGCTTTACATCGCCTACGCCGAGGGTTTCTATTTCGTTCTGGACAATGTTGAAATTACCCTGCACATCGAGAGTAAAGTCACCGCTACTCAGGTGATGACCGATCTCTAACTCCAGCCCCCGGTTCGTCAGCGATCCGGTATTGATGGGCGAGATGTTCAGTCCCAGCACAGACGAAACACTTCCCGATGGAGCATACAGAATATCGTAAGTATACCGGTTAAAGTAAGCCACGTTAAAAGAAAGCAATCCGTTCCATAACGAACTTTCAAAGCCCATATCCCACGTGCGCGTGCTCTCCCAGCGCAGATTGGGATCGGTAAGGGTCGTGATTGAAGCCCCCGAGGAGAACGTATTGCCGAACGGATAGTTACGTCCCAGATCATATAGCGTCTGATAAGGATAAATACCGATGTTCTGATTCCCGAGCACACCCCACGAAGCTTTTAATTTCAAGTTGGTCAGCCAGCTCATTTTTTCATTCTCACGTATAAAAGTTTCTTCGCTTAGTCGCCATCCTAAAGCAACCGAAGGGAAGAATCCGTATTTCTTCGATTTCGGGAAACGTGACGAACCGTCGTAACGCATCGTCGTTTCCAGCAAATAACGCTCTGCATAATTATAGTTCAACCGTCCGAAGAGCGACTGCAAAGCCCATTCTTGCCCGGCACCATCAGCCTTCTGATTGTCCGGCGCACCAACATCGAGATATGGCAGATCGTTCGATGCAAAATTATCCCGAAACCCTTTCAGCCAACGATCGGAATAATCCTCGAAAGAATATCCCGCAAGAAGCGAGAAATTGTGCTGTCCTATTTTCCGACCGTAATTTGCCGTAGCCTGAAACGTCTTATACAGACTGCGCTGCATCCGGTTTTCTAAGAAAGAAGGTCCTAAGACGCGTCCGCCTTCAATCTTCAACGTAGAACGGAAACGTTTTTCCTCATAATTCCCGTAAGTAATCCCTCCCATCGCTGTCAGTTCGAGCAATTCGAGTGGCTGATACGTCAACGATACATTGGCCGTGGTCTTATACTGCGGCAACGAGTAGAACGAAGGACTTTCGATCCATGCCGGAGGCGTTCCGTGCACTTCCTGTCCTTTTCCATACGTTCCGTCGCTGAGTTTGACCGGTGTCACTCCCGGAAAGCGAAGAGCCTTGATGATGATACCTTCCATATCGTCAGCATCGTCGCCGGCCGGAATAGCCGGTTCATTACGCTCCGACATCACGCCGTTGATGCGTGTCGTAAGTTTAAGATTGGGCAACAACTCGGTTGTCAGGTTCACGCGCGCATTGTAACGTGTATAGTCGTTCTTGGCGATCAGACCGTTTTGTTTCAGATAACCGAAAGTAAGCAGATAACGGTTCGTTTTTCCTCCGCCGTTGATGTTGAGATCGTGGCTTGTCTGCAATCCGTCACGATCGAATACGCGTTTCAAATAATTCTCATTAGCATAATGATCCGGATCGGAACCATCCTTGAATTTTGCGATCTGCTCGTCGGTATACACGGTCGAATTCGAAGCTTCGTTAAGCAGTTGAGCATATTCCCACGTAGGTACCAGATCAGGGAACGCTGTCGGCCGGTTGAACCCGACATAGCCATTGTACGAAACCTGTACTTTCCCTTCTTTTCCGCTTTTGGTAGTGATCAGAATCACACCGTTCGCAGCACGTGCCCCGTAAATCGCCGCCGTAGAAGCATCTTTCAAGACTGAAATACTTTCTATTTCGGCAGGATTAATATCGGCAAGCGAACCGGGAATCCCATCAACCAGTACCAAGGCCGTAGGGCTGGCACCGAACGAACCGACTCCACGTATCTGCACGCTGTTCGACGGATTGCCCGGAGCACCGGAACCTTGAATAATCGTAACGCCCGACATCATACCGGTTAACGCATTCGTGATATTGGCATTCGTGCGCTGACTGATTTTCTCTCCGTCTACCTGTGCGATAGAACCGATGATATTCACTTTCTTCTGTACACCATAACCTACCACAACCACTTCGTCCAGTTGCTTCGTGTCTTCGTGCATCACGATATCGAACGATGTCTTTCCGGCCGTTGGGATTTCCTGATCGCGATAACCGATATACGAAATGCGCAATACGGCATCCGACTGTACGTCGATCGTAAAATGACCGTCCACATCGGTAATCGTTCCGTTCAAAGGATTAGCCTTCTCTATAATCGTAACACCGGTCACAGGTTCGCCCGAGGTATCCGCAACACGTCCTTTAACCGGCCTCTTGCGGCTCTGTGCCGGAGACTTTTGCTGCCCTTCCGACGCATTCTTTTCGACTAACGCGATAATGTTCTTCTCACCCTTCCGGTATTCGATACTTGTGCCCGAAAGCAAGAACTTCATGGCTTCGTCAATGCCGGCATTGGTAACTTGCAGAGAAACGATTTTCTCTAAGTCGGGCAGCGATTCGTTGTAAAAGAATTTGTAATCACTTACCTTCTCAATCTCTTTTAATGTCTCTCGCAAAGGCCTGTTTTGCAGATTCACGGTAATTTGTGCAAAAGCAGTGCTCGTCGTCATAAACAAAAACAGTAGAAAGATTACCGGTTTTGTTAATGAACATCGTTTAAAAAAATGTTTTTGCTCCATAAAAAAATAGTTTAACAATTGTTTTTCATTTTCTATCCGAGACATCGTGCTTCCCAGAGTCTTTTTTCCTCTTTATCCACCCATTAAAAAAAAAGAAAGAAGACCGTCTTTTACGAAACATATCGAGTCTCACGGTTGATAAGAGTACAAAAGAACAAAAGAAAACCTCTAATCCATCCTTTGCAATTATGTTTTTTTAAGTGATTCAAGATATCTTGGAACGATATCGCTCAGCCTTTCATTCCCCCAAATTATGAATGCGTTAAAGAATGGTTATGCTCTCCACTCATCAGAGAAAAATAGCTTGAAATCATTTCCGTTTTTGATTGGAGGAAAAAGATACACCACGAATTTTCAGCAGCATAGATCATGATAAATTAACGTTTTCTCCCGGTTATCCTATAATGAAACATTTTTCAGACATACACACCACATTTTTTTTCGTAGATTTGTCAGCCGAAAAAATAAATGAACTGAACTTTCTAATCATACAATTTATCTATGGGAACAAACAGACGGAATTTTCTGAAGACTCTGGGTGGTGCGGCACTTTTCACTATCGTGCCCCGCAACGTGTTGGGGAAAGGATTTATTGCGCCGAGCGACCAGTTGACCAAAGGGATTATCGGTACCGGAAGCATGGGGCGCGGACATCTCAGTTATGCAGGCACACGCCTTGTGGCGGTCTGCGATGTAGACAAAAATCACTTGGAGCTGGGAAAAGCTCTGGTGACCGACAAGATCGCGGCGTATCATGATTTTCGCGAACTGATTACCGACCCGAATGTAGACATCGTGCATATTGCCACCCCTCCGCATTGGCATGGCATCATGGCCGTCGAAGCAGCGAAGGCCGGTAAAGACATCTGGTGTGAGAAGCCGATGACACGTACCATCGGCGAAGGGAAGCGCGTGATGGAAGCGGTGAAACAATACGGCCGGATTTTCCGCCTGAACACCTGGTTCCGTTTTTCCGATCCGTTCTACGGTCTCGGCACGCCGGTGAAGCCGTTGAAGAAACTGATCGCAAGCGGCATGCTCGGATGGCCGTTGAAAGTAACGATCAGCAAATATACCGGCTTCGACTGGAAATTCTATTGGGTGGGCAAGGAAGCATTGGAACCGCAGCCCTTACCGTCGGAGCTCGATTACGATTTCTGGCTCGGCCCGGCTCCTTATAAACCGTACAATGCGCACCGCGTGCATCAGACGTTCCGCGGATACTGGGACTACGATGGAGGAGGACTCGGTGATATGGGACAGCATTACATCGATCCCGTGCAATATTTCCTGATGAAAGACGACACCAGCCCCGTCAAAGTTGAAGTGGATGCACCGCAGCAACACCACGACGCCGTCGGTACATGGCGATCGATCACCTATACTTACGAAGACGGCTGCCAGATCGTGCTCTGGGGAGGCAACTACGGCAACCCCGATACGCCTTACATCGCCGGACCGAACGGCAACGTATATAAGAATTTCGTATGTGATATCCCGAACTGGGAGAAGAAACTGGCCGATTATCCCGAACCGGCTCCGCAACAGACCGATTTCATCGAGTGTGTGAAGACGCGTCAGCCGTTCGCGCTGAACGAACGCAACGGTTTCCGCTCGTCGACGATCGTCAATCTGGGCGCCGTAGCGCTCCGGTTAAACCGGACCCTGCACTTCGACCCCGCAAAACTTGAGTTTATCAACGACGAAGAGGCCAACCGGTTACTTGACCAGCCGATGCGGGCGCCATGGAACATCTAACAGAGAAAGTTGGGCGCATGCAGACATCCATCCTTCCGGATGCGAACGGCTGCGTTCCTTTCATGAATTTAAATAATCATCAACTATGAAATCAATGAGAAAGTACTTTATTATATTGAGCAGTGCACTGGCGTTATATGCAGGAAGCCTGACGGCACAGACCCCGGCCAACCGGGCGACGCAAACGGTCATCGCCGATGTGCTGGCGCAGATGCCCGCACACCAACAAACCGACTACAACCGGCTGATGCACGAACTGACCGCCACCGGTGAAGAAGGCGTATTAAGCCTGCTGAAAAGGTTCGATCCTTCGGGCAAAGGCAATAACATCGCTGTGGAATATGCCCTGGACGGATGGGCCAATTATGTGATGGGCCCCGATCAGGCCGCTGCCCGTACCGCGATGGAACATGCGTGTCTGAAGGCGCTGGATCAGACGAACGACCGCGAAACGAGAGCTTTTACGATCCGTTTGCTGGAACATATCGGTTCGGACGCCTGTGTCGATAAGTTGTCAAGCTATCTGACCGACGACGCGTTGAGCGCGCCGGCCGCACAGGCGCTTGCCGCCATCGGCAGCGAATCGGCCGCACAGGCTCTGCAGGCAGCCTTGAAGAGCCGCAGCGCGCGGTCGCAGGAAGCCGAACGGAACATCATTCAGGCATTGGGACGTGTCCCCGCAGCCGGTACGGAACCGCTGTTGAAGGTCTTGCTGAACACGAATCAGCCGGAGACCCTGAAGGTACTCTTTGAAACACTGAGCAAAGTAGGGACAAAAGCCTCGCTGCCCGAGCTGGCCGCGGCAGCCCGGAAAGCCGGCTATACGATGGAGAAGACCGGCGCCGGCGAAGCGTATATCCGCCTTATAAACCGCGTCATTGCGCAGGGCGATGTCAAAGAAGGGGTGAAAGCGGCGGCCGATCTCCTCAAGAAATCGACGAATGCCGGACAGACCGGTATCCATATCGCTGCGATGCAGGCCATCATGCGGGCGGCCGACTACAAAGGCGGCCTCAGGATGCTGAACGACGCGCTGAAAGACCCGTCGAGGGAGTACCGTTGCGAGGCGTTGCGAGCCTCCTCGCGCTTTGCCGACAAAGCATTATACACCCATCTCATCAAGGCGCTGCCCAAAATGAAACCGGAATTACAGACCGATATCCTGAACTGGATGCGTTGCGAAGCACAAGCCTCCGCCACGAAGCGCGACATGCTCAATACGGTTGAAACGGGTATCGAGACAACCGGCATTCAAACGCTTCAGAAGTTGTTGAACAGTCCCGTATTCCCGGTAAAAGAAGCGGCCGCGATGGTCTTGGTCGAGCTGGGCAACTCGCAATCGATCGCCCCGTTAGCCTCGCTTTTAGCAAGCAACGACACGAATCTGATCAAGCTCGGGCAACAGGCGTTGCGCTCGTTTCAGGCCATGCCCCCTCATGGCGATATCGCGCCGGCAGTAGTCAAAACAATACCGTCGGCCTCGGACAGAGGCAAAATCGCCGCCCTCGAGCTGCTGTCCACACGTAAAGCCACCGCTTTCCTGAACAATGTGTTGAAGCTGACCCAATCGCCCTCACCCGAAGTAAAAACGGCCGCATTCGCCGCACTCAGGGATGTCGTGGGCGAAAAAGATATCACGAACCTGTGCGGCATGCTCGAAACGGTCGAACCCTCGGGGGTAGAAGACGTACAGCAGGCGCTCATCTTGGCGTTATCGTCGCAGACGGCCTCGCAACAGTTTGAAACGCTATCGCGCCGACTGCTCAATGCCGGAGCAGGCAAGAGCCACCTCTACTATACACCGCTGGCAGCTACCGGCGACAAACGCGCGCTGGACATGATCGTGAAAGGATTCGGCGAAAACACCGGCGCAGCCAAAGAAGCCGCTTTCGATGCGCTGCTTCACTGGAACGACATCGAGGCCGCCACTCCGCTGATAGACATCTGTCGTGACGCTTCGGCCTCGGATTATTTCACCCGAGCGCTGGCCGGTTATGTGAAACTGGCCTCGAACCCCGCCATGACGGGCGAGAACCGTATGATATATCTGCGCAAGGCGCTGGAGTTGGCAAAGACCGACGCCGAGAAACGCCGGATTATCTCGTTGATGGGCAAAACGGGCACGTACTTCGCGCTCCTTTGCGCCGGTGAGTATATGAATGAACCCGCCTTGAAAGAAACTTCGGCCATAGCCGTTATGAATATCGCGCTCGACCATCCGGAATATACGGGCGAGGTGGTGGAAAATCTGCTCAGGCAGGCCGCCGCATCATTGAGTAACCCCGACGCCGACTATCAGCGTCAATCCATCCGCAAGCATCTTGACGAGATGCCGAAAACACAGAGCTTCGTTCCGCTCTTCAACGGCAAAGACCTGACCGGATGGAAAGGACTCGTGGGAAATCCGGTCAGCCGCGCAAAGATGAAACCGGCCGAGCTGGCTAAACAACAAGCCAAAGCCGATGAGGCCATGCGTCGCGACTGGAAAGTGGAAAACGGCCTGCTCGTCTTCGACGGAACGGGTTACGACAATATCTGTACCGAGAAACCATACGGCGACTTCGAGATGTACGTGGACTGGATGCTCGACCCCGACGGCAAGGAACCCGATGCCGGCATCTATCTGCGCGGCACGCCGCAAGTACAGATGTGGGATACGTCGCGTGTCGACGTCGGTGCGCAAGTCGGATCGGGCGGACTGTATAACAACCAGACGCATCCGAGCAAACCGCTCACCGTGGCAGACAACAAGCTGGGCGAATGGAACACGATGTACATTAAAATGGTGGGCGACCGCGTGACTGTCAGACTGAACGGTATCCTCGTCGTCGATAATATCGTGATGGAAAACTACTGGGATCGCTCGCAGCCCGTCCCCGCGCTTGAACAGATCGAATTGCAGGCGCACGGCAGCAAAGTATACTACCGTAACATCTACGTAAAGGAACTGCATCGTCCGGAGCCGTTCCGCCTTTCGGCCGAAGAAGAAAAGGAAGGCTTTCAGATCCTTTTCGACGGAACGAACATGCACGAGTGGACAGGCAATCTGGTCGATTATACGATTGAAGACGGCTGCATCTCCGTAGCCGGCGATACGAAATTCGGCGGTAACCTGTACACGAAAAAAGAATATGCGAACTTCGTCTATCGCTTCGAATTTCAGCTGACGCCGGCAGCCAACAACGGCGTCGGCATCCGCACACCCATGGAAGGCGACGCCGCTTATGTCGGCATGGAGATTCAGGTACTCGACAGTGAACATCCGGTCTATCGCGACCTGCACGAATATCAGTATCACGGATCGGTGTACGGCGTCATCCCCGCGCGCCGAGGGTTCCTCAAGCCCACGGGCGAATGGAACACCGAAGAGATCGTGGCAGACGGCAACCGCATCAAAGTCACCCTCAACGGCGAAGTCATCGTGGATGGCGACCTGAAAGAGGCTGCAAAGAACGGCACGATGGACGGCAAAGCCCATCCGGGACTGTTCAACAAATCCGGCCATATCGGCTTTTTGGGACACGGATCGCCCGTGAAATTCCGGAATATCCGCATCCGCGAACTGAAATAAAAAGCAGCATGTAAAACCGGAGTACGAATTTATTTATATCTTTGCAACATCAATTTTACCATAAACCGATATGAAAAAGTTAGGATTGTTAAGCATGGTTCTTTGCGTGGTGACGATGTGTTGTGTCTCCTGCAAATCGAAACAAAGCGCATACAAAGCTGCTTACGAGCAGGCTAAAGAGCGTGAGATGACGAACTCGGAGCCGGTCGAAGAGCAGATTACACCGGTGACGAAAGCAAAAACCTCGACGGCTACCCGTCAGGAGAAGATTACTCCGATATCCGGCGAGAATCCCGAAGGAATCAAACTCTACAGCGTCGTAATCGGCAGCTTCAAGAATAAGACGAATGCTTACTCGTTGAAAGAGCGGATGCAAAACGAAGGATATATGCCGGTTTTGGGCGAGAACGAACAGGGCATGCTGCGGGTCATTCTGACCAGCCACGAGACACGCAAGGAGGCAGAGAAGAGCCGCGACGCCATACGGGCGAAGTTCTTCCCCAACTTTCAAGACGCGTGGCTGCTGGAACGCACCTATTGATCGATCACCCCCTTTGAATAATGTAGTAAAGGATGCTTCTTCCGTATGGTGAAGGGCATCCTTTCTTTTGTATCCCCCCGTTGCCTGTGCGATCGAACAATCAGCCTGACGGATGAAACGGCGCAAAAGTACACGGAAAACGGTTCGGAACTTTCCGAAAGCATAAAAATGTTCATCGGGAAGGTTGTCGGAACTTTCCGAACACTTCACCCCGACGTGTATCCTCAAGGCAAACGGTCGGAGAAAAAGGCTTTCGGCAAGGGCCGGCAATTATACCGCATAGCCATCACTTCGCCATACGCTCCCGCTGAACGGAACGCGATCAGGTCGTTACGATGCACTTCGTTCAATTCAACCTCTTTGCCGAACACATCGGACGATTCGCAAACCGGACCGACTACATCGTAACGGTCCGTCTCCCCGTTGCTCGTGATATTCTCGATACGATGGTATGCATCGTAAAAAGCCGGTCGAAGCAACTCGGTGAAACCGGCATCCAGTACAGCAAACTTCTTCGTCTCACCTTCTTTCACATACAACACCCTCGAAATCAGCGAGCCGCACTGTCCGACAACCGACCGCCCCAGCTCGAAATGAATCTGTTGTCCGGGACGATGGCGAACGAGTTTGTGAAACACCGCGAAATAACTTTCAAAATCGGGCACATCGAGATGATTCGGATGATGATAGTCGATACCGAGACCGCCGCCGAAGTTCACATTGCCGACGGCAATACCCTGCGCTTCCAGTTCGTCTTGCAAATCGTTACTGCGGATGCACATGTCGCGAAACGCCGACATGTCCGTGATCTGCGAACCGATATGAAAATGCAGCCCTGTGAAACGAACATGTTTCATGCCGCGCATCCCGGCGAAGACACGGGGCAGCAGGCTCAGGTTGATGCCGAACTTGTTCTCCTGCAAACCGGTTGTGATTTTGGCATGCGTATGGGCGTCGATATTGGGATTGACCCGCAAGGCCACCCTCGCCGTCTGCTTCCGTTCGGCCGCCAGCCCGTCGATGACCCTCAGCTCGGCCAACGATTCGACGTTGAAGCATGCGATGTCGTGTTCCAGCCCCAGCCGGATCTCCCAGTCGGCCTTTCCCACACCGGCAAAGACAATTTTCGACGCCGGGAAGCCGCACGCCAGCGCCGCTTCGATCTCTCCGCCGCTCACGCAGTCGGCACCGAACCCGCGCGCCGCGATAGCCGACAAGATGTGCGGGTTGGCATTGGCCTTGACGGCATAATGCTGATGATATCCGTACTTCTCGATCTCTGCCGTCAGCGCGTCGAGCGTCTTCCGGAGCAAAGCCATATCGTAATAATAAAACGGTGTGTCCTGCTGCCGGAACTGCTCTACCGGGAAAATTCCTTTGATCATGCTACGCCTCTCCTCCTCTGCCGGGAAATCACGCCTCCGATGCGTTTTCGTTGAACAGTTGATCGCTCAGCGCCTGCAACGCCCGTTGCTTGTCCGAGGCCTTGATGATCAGCGAGACGTTATAGTTGCTTCCGCCATACGAAATCATCCGGATGGGGATATCCTTGAGGGCATGGATGATCCGCGCCTCGAACCCGACATTGTCCCACTCCAGATCGCCGACTACGCAAACGATGACAAGGTCTCGATCGACCGTTACGGTACCATACTTTTTCAGATCGTCTACGATCTCTTCCAGATGTTTCGTGCTGTCGATCGTTACGGACACCCCGACCTCCGAGGTCGTTACCACGTCGATGGGCGTGCGGTGATTCTCGAACGTCTCGAACACTTTACGCATGAAACCGGTGGCCAGCAGCATCCGACCGCTTTTGATCTTGATGGCGGTGATATGGTCTTTGGCGGCGACGGCCTTGATTTTACCTTTCTCCGTCACGTTCGAGATCGTCGTACCCGGTGCGTCGGGCTGCATCGTGTTGAGCAGTCGTACGGGAATGTTATTCTGCTTGGCCGGCAAAATACACGTGGGATGCAGGATCTTGGCGCCGAAGTACGCCAGCTCGGCCGCCTCGTCGAAGTGCAACTGATGCACGGGCGCCGTATGTTCCACCATGCGCGGGTCGTTGTTATGCATCCCGTCGATATCCGTCCATATCTGAATCTCATCGGCATGAATAGCTGCCCCCACAAGCGACGCAGTGTAATCGCTGCCGCCCCGTTGCAGGTTGTCGATCTCTCCGTAGGCATTGCGGCAGATGTATCCCTGCGTGATAAACAAGTTCACGTCGGGAGATTGTTCCAGCAAGCCGTTCAGTTTCTCACGGATATAAATTGGGTCGGGGTCTGCGTTCTTATCCGTACGCATGTAATCGAGCGCCGGAAGTAAGATGGATTTGACACCCTGCTCTTCAAGGTAAAGGTTCATCATTCCGGTCGACATTAACTCGCCCTGGGCTAGAATCACCTTCTCCTCAAACATGGTAAACAGGTCTTTGATCAACGAGCGAATCTCGTCGAAACGCAATGCTACAAGCGCTTTCGCCCGCTGCCTGTAGGGCTCGGTACGATACAGTTCGTCGATGACTGCGGCATATTTGAGCGAAAGGGTATTGATGACTTCGTTGGCACCGTCGGGGTTCTTTTTATAGAGATAATCCGCGATCTCGACCAGCGAATCGGTCGTACCCGACATGGCCGACAGAACGACGATCTTGGGTGTCCCGTCACAGATTAATCGGGCAACGTCCTTGATCCGTTGCGCCGAACCGACGGAGGTGCCGCCGAATTTTAAAACGTTCATTTGCGTCGTGTTTTTTTGCTGTTATTGTTGATATAATTCATTTATGAATGATGGTGCTCTTGCGGACTTGAAACGTCGTGCAACTTTGCTTGCTCACATTTGACGACCCGCGCAGGGAAACGCTCCACGAGGTTGTAATTATGGGTCGTCATAATCACCGCTGTGCCCCGCTTACAGATGTCGTGTAGGAGCTGTACGATCTGTCCGCTCGTTTCGGGGTCGAGGTTGCCCGTTGGTTCGTCGGCCAGAATAATCTCTGGCGTATTCAGCAATGCCCGGGCAATCGCTACGCGTTGCTGCTCTCCTCCCGATAACTCATGAGGCATCTTGTATCCTTTGTTCGGAATGCCGACCTGCTCCAAGACCTCCTGAATACGTTTGGCAATTTCTTCTTTTCTGCGCCAGCCCGTAACTTTTAACACGAACTCCAGATTCTTGAACACCGAGCGATCGGTCAGTAACTGAAAATCCTGAAAGACAATGCCCAGCTTGCGACGCAAATAAGGGATGTCGCGCCGTCGCATGTTGCACATGTCGTACCCCATGACTGTCGCTTCACCTTCCGAGACGCGAATCTCGCTGTACAAAGCCTTCAGCAGACTGCTCTTCCCCGAACCGACTTTACCGATGACATAAACAAATTCACCGTTGTGTAGCGTCAACGATACGTTGCGCAAGACGATATTCTCTTCCATGCACAACGTCACGTCCTCCAAGTAGACTAATGCTTTATCTTCCATATTCCTTGCCTCTTTTTCCGTATCGGCCGCCACTGTACTCCATGCGTTCTATTTCGTAATAATGAAATTTCTCTTATCCGATTTGTTGTCAGTCGGCAAAAGTAATAAAAACTCCCAGAAAACGAAATCTTTCGGCCGAAAGATTGATGCAACGTCCTTACTTCCTCCTCGAGAGAGTCGGCCGAAAAATCCATGCCCTACATTGTTGCGTTTTTTTCGTAAAGTAGATGCTTTTATAACGAAAGAATATAAAATTGAGTGAAATGAAAATTCGACATGCCGAACTGCATGATTGCGAAAGTAGCGAGACCCGGGATTGAACCGGGGACCTCATGATTATGAATCATGCGCTCTAACCAGCTGAGCTATCTCGCCTTTTTGTGAAAAAACGGTGCAAAGATAGTAAAAAAACGATTATCCGCAATCGAACGGTGTTTTTTTTCGGGGATTGATTTTTTTCCCTCTTTGAGTTTTATTGCAAAAGCCAAGGAACAAAAAGGGCTGAACTCCGAGCAAGGCATTCATTAATCAGAAAATCCTTCTTTTTGATGAAATTTGTTGCATCATGGTGTGTTTTCTCTTTCTGCCGATCGAAGATTGCTGCATTCAATGCAAAATGGTAATTTTATAATGTGTATATATCTGAATATCATCACAAAAAAATCATCAATTACTTACAATAGAGTATTAATGCCTGCCCACTTATATTATTTATTGATTTTTTTGGTTTTTATATGAATTTCTCTTACCTTTGCCGTAGATTAAAAATAATGATTATGAATTTTTTGGCATTGACAAAGGCTCGTTTTTCCGTGCGGAAATACGAGCCGACCCGGCAGCTTGAAAAAACGAAGTTGGATTATGTGATGGAATGTGTCCGAATGGCTCCTTCAGCCGTGAATTACCAGTCGTGGCGTTTTCATATCATTACGGAGAAAGACGAACTGGAGAAAGTCTACGCCTGTTACGATCGTGATTGGATTCGCACGGCGCCGTGCGTGATTTTGGCCTGTGTCGACCATACGCTTTCCTGGCGTCGGAAGAATTTCGACAATAAGGATCATGGCGATGTGGATATCGCCATTGCAGTGGAACATCTGTGTCTGGCAGCCGCAGAGCAAGGCTTGGGGACTTGTTGGGTTTGCAATTTCGATACGGCGCTTTGCAAAAAATCGTTTAATCTCCCCCAAGATTGGGAACCGGTGGTCTTGATACCGATCGGATATGGAACGGATCCTTATCGGGAGAAAAACAGAAAAGAGATGCATGAGATTCTTTTTTGAATACGATCCCTTTCAAAAATATCTTTAAAGCAGATTGATCATCAAATTCATTTATCTTATGAGAAAAGATTTATTTTCAGTAGTTATTGGCATGATATCGTTGGTCTTTGCCGGTTGTTCACAAAGCCGGCAAATACAAGTATCTAACTTAAAGCTCGAGCAAATGGTAAAACCGCTCGGCGTTAACGTGACGCAGCCGCGTTTTTCGTGGCAGATTGCTTCGAGCGCTCCCGACTTGGTGCAGACGACTTATCAGATTCAGGTGGCGGCAGATCCGGCAGAACTGAAGGCAGGCAAGAACTTGCTGTGGGATTCCGGTGTCGTAACTTCGGATACTTCTATCTGGGTGTCTTACGGTGGGAAGGCTCTGGAGCCCGGAAAGTATTACTACTGGCGTGTTAAGATCGGCACGAACCAAGGAGCGACAGGCTGGACGGAAATCGAACGCTGGTCGATGGCTCCCGATCCGGCTTCTTTGAAAGCCCTCTGGATCGGTGAAGATACGTTGTCGAATACAGGCGAATTTCGGCACAAAAGAGAATAACAAAACCAGAATCGCAGCTCGATACTTGAGAAAAGAGTTCGATTCGGATAAAAAAGATGTGGAAAGGGCGATGTTATACGTATCCGGACTCGGTTCGTCCGAGACTTATCTGAACGGAGAAAAAGTCAGCGAAGATATTTTCGCTCCTATGGTTTCTCAGTATGACAAACGAGTTTACTTCAACACCTACGATGTGACTGGTATGATCGCCGCGGGCAAAAATACCATCGGCGTGGTTTTAGGTGCCGGCCGCTTCTTTAATCTCCGTAATCCCGGACATACGATGTTCGGTTTGCCGAGATTGTTCGCTCAATTGGAAATCGAGTATATCGACGGGACGACTTCCCGGGTCGTCAGCGACACTTCGTGGAAAGTCACCTCAAAAGGGCCTATCATCGCCAATAATGAGTTCGACGGCGAGGAATACGATGCCCGTCTCGAGATGCCCGATTGGAACAGGAACGGCTATGATGACTCCGCTTGGCAGCAAGCCGACCGGATGGAAAGCCCTGCAGGGAAGTTGACGGCACAGCAGAATCCGAATTTGCAGATTCAGGATCGGTTGAAACCCGTCGCCGTCTTCCGGAATCACGAGGGGAACTATATACTCGATATGGGGCAGAACATGGTGGGGTGGCTATCGATCGATCTGAACGGAAAGAAGGATCAACCTGTTCATCTTCGTTTTGCCGAAACGTTGAACCCGGACAGCACACTGTATGTAGCCAACCTTCGTACCGCCCGTGCGGAAGATATTTACATCCCTGCGGCCGACGGCAGGTTCCATTGGCATCCTTCGTTCGTCTATCACGGTTTCCGGTTCGTAGAAGTTTCCGGGCTCGACTATCAGCCCGATCCGGCGGATTTTACCGGAGATTGCATCTACGATAAAATGGAGACTACCGGTACCTTCGAGACCTCCGACAAATTGGTCACTCAGATATTTAAGAATGCGTACTGGGGAGTTCGCGACAACTATCGTGGTATGCCCACGGACTGCCCGCAGCGCGATGAACGCTTAGGCTGGATGGGAGACCGGGTGACCGGCACGTACGGAGAAGCTTATTTCCTGGATAACTCGCGCATGTATAACAAGTGGCTGCAGGACGTAGAAGATGCCATGAGCCCGGAAGGCAGCATCTCGGTGGTATCGCCGAGCTACTGGACCATTTATAACGATGATGTCACTTGGCCTGCGGCATTCTTCACCGTCGCCGATATGCTGTATCATCAGTACGGCGATGATCAGGCCATTCGTCTGCACTATCCGGCAATGAAGAAATGGATGCGGCACATGGAATCGACCGCAATGAAGGATAATATCATCACCAAAGATACGTACGGCGACTGGTGCATGCCGCCCGAATCGCCCGAGTTGATTCATTCGGCCGATCCGTCACGGATTACAAACGGCAGTTTGATGAGCACTGCGCTCTATTACGATTTGCTCCGTTTGATGACCGAGTTTGCTAATATCTGTGGACAGGACACCGATATACCTCATTACAAAGAGCTCTCAACTAAGATGAAAGAGGCTTACAATGCCAAGTTCTTCGACCCGGCCACCGCGCAATACGACAATAATACGGTGACGGCCAATATCCTCTCGCTCCGTTTGGGGCTCGTGCCGAAAGGCTATGAGCGGAAGGTATTCCAAAACATTGTAGATAAGACGGAGAAGGAGTTCGACAGTCATGTGAGCTGCGGCGTGCTCGGCATGCAGCATCTGATGCGCGGCCTATCTGAAAACGGCCGGACTGACCTCGCATACCGGATTCTGACGAATACCGACTATCCGAGCTTCGGGTATATGATTCGGAACGGCGCTACCACCATCTGGGAACTTTGGAACGGAAATACGGCGAACCCCGCCATGAATTCGGGCAACCATGTCATGCTGTTGGGCGATTTGATCATCTGGTATTACGAAGATCTGGCAGGCATCCGATGTTACCCGGGCACGGTCGGGTACAAGAAGCTGTGGATGGCTCCGGTATTCCCCGACGGCTTGGATGAAATCGATGCTTCGTACAAATCCGTTTACGGCGAAATCAGAAGCGCTTGGAGCCGGAAGGACGGACGCTTCGAATGGGATATTACCATCTCCGGCAATACAAGTGCCGTCGTCCGTATACCGAAGGCTTTTGGAGTGACTGTCGCTAAGGTGGCCGGTATTCACGCCATCACGGAGGGTGAGGACTATACGGAAGTCGAAATCGGTTCCGGACATTATCATTTCGGAAAATAACTTGTGACTACTTTAATTTTTTAGAACTCACCTAAAATAATCGTATCTTTGTCGTACGATTGGAAAAAACAATCGACAAATCCTCATAAAAACAAAAAGATATGCATTCAAAAAATAAAAAAAGTCGATCGTTGCGCACCGGTTTCCATGCCCTCAGGGCAGGTGTGATGGCCCTCCTGTTAGGGGGATTTGTGCAGCAAACCCTCGGATGTATTGGCGATTATGCGCCCGATGCGGAATATTGCAACGTCTTTTCGCAGGAATTGATCAAAGACCCACGTTATGCTTCTTTCCTGCTAAGCTACGACAGTCCTTTCTACGAAAGCGTCGATCCGCAATGGAAGGTGCGCAATGCCAATATCGAGGAATGGCAGAAATACCTCGGACTGGACTATGATCAGGCGTATTGCTTAGTAATGAAAACTACCCGCACCGATATACAGGCGCTGACGAAAGGCGGCCAAACGACTGATCCGAAGCTGGCCTTCCTCACTCCCGACTTCATGCAGCGCCATAAGCAAGCATTGCTCTATCTGGCTTATGCCAAATACTTAGAGCCTTATATGCATATCATCCGCCAGTCTGAAAGCTGGAACTACTATTCCGAATACAGCGACCTCAAAGAGGTATCCGAATTAGATGAGCGGAAAGTGGTCAACGTTCTGATCCGCAGTTGGAATGCCGAAACGGATAAGGAATTGAAACTGCGCTACGGCTATCAGCTCGTGCGGTTCGCACATTACAATCGGAAATATGATGATGCCCTAACGTTGTTCGACAAATACGTCGAAACACTCGATTATAAGCCTGAAATATATTACTACGCACTCAGTCAGAAGGCCGGCGCACTCTACGGACTTGGGCGGGCACAAGAAGCTATTTCCGAGTTTATCAAAGTATTTACGTATTCTGCCGACCTGAAAGAATCGGCCTATGCCTCCGTCTTTCTGATTCATAACAATGACTATAACGAAAGATCGCAAACCGATTGGGACACGGAGCGTCTGTTGTCGTCCGTTCAGACGGACGCGGAACGCAGGTCACTTTACTTTATGCTCGGATACAAGGCTTTCAATAACCCGCTGAATGAATTGGAAAAGATCGTCGCATCCGATCCCGATGCTATCGAGGCGAAAGTGCTGATGGTACGCGCCGTCAACACCATCGAACGGGAGGTGCTGGCCGACCGGTATTCCTATTCGTTGAAAACGGCTGACAAACGATATCCCTTACTCTCAGAAAAAGAAAGCGCAAATTTTCTGGAAGCGTCGTACAAGATGTCTTCCGGGATAGTCCGTTTGGCACACGAAAAAGACTTTTGGAATTTGACGACGGCCTATCTCTGCTTCCTGCGTAAAGATTTTGCACAAGCCCGCAAACACCTCGCACAGGTGACGGCTGCCGATGCGACTTACGCACGTCAGAAAGACATCGTCGCGGCCCATCTTTACATTGCCGAACAGACGCAGATCAGCCCGGAGACTGAACGCACTCTTCATGCTCAATACGCGCAGTGGCTCGACCGCAACAATCCGTCGAACCGGACGTTCCTCAATATCCTTGCCAACCGTTACTATCTGCAAAAGGAATATGCCAAGGCTTTCCTGATCGGCAATACGCTCACATCGGTGCGAAACAACCTCCAGAAACCGCTGCTCGACGAGCTTTCCGCATTTCACAGCAAGAAGAATAAAAACGAATTGGAGACGTGGCTCGATGAAAACCTTCGGGACGATTCGTTCAACCTCCTCTACGGAACCTTTTTTCTGAGGGAGGGTAACCTTGAAGCTGCCCATCGATATTTCCAGGCCGAGAAGCAAGCCCGAATACACGTCTCCGCACGTATCTTCGGATATAATATCCGGGAGTGGTACAGCGGCGTCGAGAAAGACGTGATGCGCAGTGATTATCTGGCAGACTTCCCCTTCATCAAAGAACGGATGAGCGAAAAAGATGTGACCGATGCATTGCTGAAGCTACGGAAAGCCGGTGAAAAGAACGATAACGAAGCGGCCAAAGCCAATTTTTTGATCGGAAACTTCTTCTATAACGTTACGACAACAGGGTATTTTCGCCACTACCTGCGCTTCGATACCGATAACAGCTATTTCTCGGAGAAATATTCGGATTATAACGAAGAGAAAGCCGGAAATAGCTATATGGACAATCCCGAACAGACCTTTTATGTGATTTACGGCGATGCGTATTACCGCAATACGACCGACCTGGCCGGACAGTACCTGCAAAAGGCGCTCCGGCAGGTGAAAGACGACGAACTGAAAGCGCAGATCCTTTTTGCACTGGCCAAGAACGAACTCGAACGTTCTTATAAAAAACAGGATTATTTCGCGGGCGTAAAAGATTTACCTGTCGAAACGGTAAATTATTTCAATCAGCTTGTGCAGTATAAAGAAACGGCCTTCTATAAAGATGCCTGTACATAC